>Ga0247727_10016879_pt1 | contig 11704 bp, 9 predicted proteins | sample WisWelCaveWW1625_FD_202498 | JGI IMG/M metagenome (GOLD analysis project Ga0247727, IMG submission 202498) | Biofilm microbial communities from Wishing Well Cave, Virginia, United States - WW16-25 | ecosystem: Environmental > Aquatic > Deep subsurface > Groundwater > Cave microbial mat | place... | reverse complement strand
AAGATTTAATGGATATTTTATCGGCCATTCCCCAAGAGCGTTGGGATGATGTAATTTATTTTGACCCCGCCAATACTGAGAGACCCATGGGTTTGAATATGTTGGAATATGATAGATCTAAACCTGAACAAAAAACTTTTGTCATCAATGAATTATTTTCTATTTTTAAAAAACTTTTTGGAGAATCTTCGCCCGAATCTATGGGGCCAGCTTTTGAACAATATTTTAGAAATTCGGCAGGCCTGGTGATGGAGCATCCAGAATCCGGTTGTACTTTAATGGATATTTCTCGAGTTTTATCAGATAAAGAATATCGTGAATATAAATTAGCGCATTCTAAAAATCCTTTAATTAATTTATTTTTTAAAAATGCTCAGGCTACCAGCGGGGAGCAGGCCTTTGAAAATTTCGTACCTTATGTCACTAATAAATTTGATATTTTTATTTCCAATGAAATTATGCGACCAATTATTGCGCAAGAAAAATCAGCTTTTAATATTGCAGAAATTATGGATAATAAAAAAATATTTTTAGTGAATTTAAGTAAGGGTCGTCTAGGGGATATTAATGCGAATTTAATCGGTTTAATTTTAGTGGGAAAATTTTTAATGGCAGCTTTGGGCAGAGAAAATCCTCGAGAGTCACCACCTTTTTATCTGTATTTAGATGAGTTTCAAAATATTGCCACTAACACCATTTCTGTAATTTTATCTGAAGCTAGAAAATATAAATTATCTTTAACTTTAGCTCATCAATATATTGGTCAACTGCCAGAGGATATTAAAAATGCAGTTTTCGGTAATGTGGGTAGTAAAGTTATTTTTCGAGTTTCCAATGAAGATGCCAAATTTTTAGAACCTAGTTTTGAACCTATTATCAAGGCTAGCGATATTATGAAAATAGAAAATTTAAATGCTTATACTTCTTTATTAATAAATTCTACTCCCCAAAAACCATTTAATATTCATGAAGAATTTCCAGCCAAAGGTTCTTTAGAAACTATACAAACTTTAAAAGAAAACTCTTATCAAAAATATGGTCGTGCTCGCGAAGAAGTTGAAGCTGAAATTATGAAAAAGTTTCAAAGTTAATTTTTTTTGAGATATTTTTTAAAAGCTAGTAGCAAATTATTTTTTAATACAAAAAGTAAAAGGGCCGATGCGAAGAAAAGAAGTCTTAGCATCGGACCCTAGATTTCGGTACACAGGAACCGTATTTATAGCCTTTTATTCCCCAATCTGTATTTACAGTTCTTACACGTAATAGATGAGGATTCTATGGAGCTAACATTAATACCTATATACATTTTGGAGCCACTCACATCAAACCACTTATCGACAACAAATTCGGTGAGAGTCTTACACTTAGTGCAGACAGACCAATTATTTTTAACAATTTCACCCTGATAGTTAAGAACACCCAGAACTGTATCATTTGATAAGGCTGGGAGTAACTCACCGGACTTAGACATTTTGATGTTAACATATTTCTCACCAACATATGCCTCCGCATCGCTAATTTTGAGGCAAGTATACCGCATGTCTTTTTGGAAAAAAGGTTGGAAAAAATCCTCACAATAACTAATTTTGACTTCCAAATCACTTCTTCCTTTCACCCATTCAGGAATCTCTGCGTCATGCTTTAAAGTAATTTCGACATTCATTTCTATCCTCCTTATTTAAGATTATGGTTCATGTACACGTTCATTTATTGAACAACCACTATTCAACAAAACTTTTTGATATTTCCCATTTATCAATATAGCAAAATTATATAAAAGGTCAAGATAATATTTTTCTGATTTTTTTAAAAATATTTTTAATTTTTTCAGAAATTATTTTTTCAAAACTTTTAGTAAATTATTTTTTTAAAATCTACTTCGCCCTCTCAATATATTCTCCTGTCTCAGTATTCACAACAATAGAATCATCAGCTGTAATAAAAAATGGGACAGTAATTTGCGCCCCAGTTTCAATGGTTACTAATTTTCCACCACCACTGGCAGTATTACCTTTAATTACTGGCGGAGCTTCTTTCACTAAAAAAGTCATTTTGATTGGTAATTTAATTCCAATAATTTTTTCATTATCATCTTCATCAGTCCAAATTTTTAATTCAACCATAGCATTAGTTTTTAAAAATATTTTTAAATCAGAAATTAAATTTTCATCCACAGAAAATCTCTGTGCAGGATTTTCTATTTCACAAAACCAGAATTCCCCTTTGGGATTGCTAAATAAAAATTTTACTTCTTTAATATTTATATCAGCCTCTTCCACTCTATCTGCCACATGAAAAGTGGCCGGAATTACTCTTCCATTAATTAAATTTCTAAGTCTACATTGATTTTGAGGTTTACGTTGATCGGTGCGAGCCACATGATTCTCCACCACCTCATAAGGCTCGTCTTTATAAATTATAATTTTTCTAGGTTTAATTTCTGAATATTCTAATTTGGACATATTTTTTGTTTTTTTTATTTTAAATAAATTATTTATTCTTAGAGTTTTGATGGGATGTTTATAGGGGTTTGTTGGGTTGGAGTCGCCCGCGTCGCGGGCGACTCCAAGGTTGTCAGAATTCTATCGCTTCTAATATATAATTAGTCATCATTATAACCTGATTACTTTTTTATTACATTTTACATAATAACACTAAAAAAGATTTCGCGACAAAGATTTTTTGAAACATTTATTAATCAATATATTTTTATTTTGTCAACAGTGATTTTTTTCTAAAAAAGAATATAATAATTATATTATTACTATTTATAATCTTTAGTTCTAGATTTCCCGTCGGAGGTTGGAAATCTAGAACTTCAGAAAAGCATTAGAAACTATCGTTAATTTAGGATTAAATATTATTATTTTATTTTAAAAAATTTTTAAAAAATATGTCAATTAATTTAATTATCATTTTGGTTGTAGTGGTTTTGGTTTTAATTATTATTGCGATTTATAATGGTTTAATTCAAAGAGTGAATAGAGCCAAAGAAGCTTGGGCAGATATTGATGTGCAATTAAAACGCAGATATGATTTAATTCCTAATCTTATAAATACTGTTAAAGGGGCAGCTAGTTTTGAATCTGGAACTTTAGAAAAAGTTATACAAGCCAGAAATTCTGCCATGAATATTCATGATCATGGAGATTTGAATCAAATTGCAGCTTCAGAAAATATTTTATCTGGGACTTTGAAATCACTTTTTGCCTTGGCGGAAAATTATCCAAATTTAACTGCCACTAAAAATTTTGCGGATTTACAGATGGAACTTTCTGATACCGAAAATAAAATTCAAGCCGCCAGAAGATTTTATAATTCTAATGTCAGAGATTTAAATACTGCTATTCAAGTCTTTCCCTCTAATCTTTTAGCTAAATTATTTTCTTTCAAGACTATGGATCTTTTTACTTTAGGCCCAGATGAAGAAGTTGCCAAAAATCCCGTGACAGTGCAATTTTAATTATGTCCACTTTGTATCATCAGCAAAATAATAATATTTGGAAAACCTGGTTATTGATGACTGTTTTTTTAATTTTAATAATTATTTTAGGATTTTTATTGGCCATGTATTATGGTAATCCTAATATTTTATACACAGCTTTTATTTTTTCTTTAACTTTAAATTTTTTCTCTTATTATTTTTCTGATACAGTAGCTTTATCCATGGCTGGGGCTACGGAAATAAAAAATCGCAATGAACATGCTGAACTTTGGAATGTGGTGGAAAATTTATCCATCACCGCCGGTTTACCCAAACCCAAACTTTATATTATTGACGATCCATTACCTAATGCTTTTGCTACAGGCAGAAATGAAAATCATTCGGCTGTGGCCGTGACCAGTGGTTTACTTTTGATTTTAAATAAAAGTGAATTGGAGGGAGTAATTGCCCATGAACTTTCTCATATTAAGAATAAAGATATTTTATTGCAAACTATTATTGTAGTTTTAGCGGGAGTGATAGCTATTGTTTCTGATTTATTTTTACGAATGACTTTTTTTGGCGGTGGTGATCGTGAAGGTGGTAAAAATATTTTAATTTATATTTTATTATTAGTAGCTATTATTTTAGCTCCTTTAGCCGCCACAATTATTAAATTAGCTATTTCTCGCAGACGAGAATTTTTAGCAGATTCTTCCGGGGCTTTGCTAACTAGATATCCAGAAGGTTTGGCCTCAGCTTTACAAAAAATTTCTTCTTATACCCAGCCTTTAAAAAACGCTCATATGGCCACTGCCCATTTATATATTGTAAACCCTTTAGGTTTTTCTGGTAATTCAGATCATAAAGAAAAATCAGAAAAAGAAATTTCTTGGTTGACAAAATTATTTTTAACTCATCCACCCACCCAGGATCGCATTCAAGCTTTGTTGAAATCACAGGGGTAATTTTGGGGATGTGAAAAGATATACACCTTAATTTAAATATTCACCTTGCATATTTAATTAAAAATAGTTAATATATATAAAATATATGTCACTCAATAGCGCACCACAATCACATTCTAATTCATTATCTGAATCTGTGGATAAAGGAAGTATAAAACAAGAATCAGCTGTAAATTTTGATCAAGATTTTGAATCTTTAAATTCTGAAAATCAGGGTTTTTTTAGTCGAATGTCGCAAGGCGCAAAAAATATAGCTAGTCAAGCTTATGAAGGTCTTTATAAAATTCCACTAGTGAATAGAGTGGTTGGAAGAATAGAAATTGCTTTTAACCAATCTTGGTTAAATAGACATGATAAAAAAGCTTTGGAGTTGAAAAATAAAATGGATGGTTTAGATTCACAAAGTGAAGCCTGTGTCACATCAGAAAAAGCAATAAGAGCTGTGATTGAAAATTTAAAACAACAAAATCTTCCAGGCGTTGCATCTTTGTATTCTAAACTTAATGATATAGATCAGAAAAGATTAGAGTTATTAAATAAAAAAGATGGAATGCAAAGTAAATGCGAGATGGAGAAAGACATGGTTAAATTATATGAATATAAAAGAAATGGAATAGCCGATAAATTGATTGAACATTATAATTTAAAACTTGAGCCTTTAACGCAAGATTTAGAAACTATACAGAGATGTAAGGACAGGCTAGATTTAGCTATTGCTGACATGGAATTAAAACATGAAGCTAAAATATTGGAACTTAAGAATATAGAGAATACAAAAATAGAGTCAGAGAAGGGTTTAAGGCGTGCGGGTATGTCAGAACGAGAGATCAGAAATTTTGAGACTGTAAAGGCTTTAGAAGAAATTTTAAAGCAAGGTCGTAAAGAAATGAAATCAGAGAAAGAAAAATTAGCTCGCAGAAAATCTGAAATCGATTTGAAAATTTTTAAAATAAATAATAAAATCAGTCCATATAAATATAAACAAGCAGAATTTATAAGAGGTAAAGAAAGAAAGTCTGGGATCAATAGGCAATCAGCAGAAAAGCAATCAGGTGAAGATGAGAATGTTGTAGATGAGACACAATCAGAATCTAATGAACACACGGAATTTAAGGAACAAGAATCGCCACATACTGATGAAGTTGAGAAAAATCCAAAAGAAAATATTGATCAACCAACAGCTTCTTTTTATATTTCTGAATGGAATAATTATCTAAAAAACCTCAGAGAGAAATCTGGAAAGGGGATGTTCATTGGTGAATCTTTAGACCAGACTATTTTTTTGAGATTAGCAACAGTATCAGAAAAAGATAAATTAGATTTTGCCGAGTTTACAAAAAATGTTGTATTATATTATAAGATTAGAGGTATACCCACAGACAATTTAGATGCTAATTTAAAGAATTTTTTAAGGAGAAAATCCAAAAAAATAAAAGTTAAAAATAAGTAATTATATTAATAAAATTATATGACAACAGATAATAATCAAGTACATAATCAAGATACAGATGTAGAGGCTTTGAATGCAGAGCTGAATGTTTTAATTAATGATGCGAAAAAGGTTAATCAAGAAATAGTTGATATAAATTATGAAACTAACAAAGTCGTGGATGCTATTGAAATGGAAGTTGATCAATCAATAGAAAATATTGAACGAAGTTTATCTGAGCTAGATCAAATAGAAAAAGAAGCGGGAGATGAATTAGATCAATTAATGTTGCAACATGCGGTTGATTTGGCGAACGATGAACTCGAAGATAAATATGCAGTTTGAGATTTGACCCGGTTTTTAGTAATTTTTATAATAAAGTGAGTGAATTACAGCTGTTTTTGACTCCAATTCACTCATAATTGACATTTTCGAGTGAATTTGCTATACTGTTTGTATTCCTTACAAGACACGCTTAAAAAGTTTTTTAGTTTTTTAGATTAGACTTAAGATTATTATGTATTTTTTAACCATTTCTCCCGCGGTAGCGGGAGAAATATACCATTTGGAAAATAAAATAAAGCCCAGAAAAAAGAAAGTAATAAATAAACATTTAAAATTTTATGTCCACTAGTAAATTAATTAAAAATAAAATTCAAATTTTAAAAGCTGAATATGATTCTTGGCGACAAGGAAAAGATTCACTTTTGACTATGATTGATGAGGCCGAGTTACCAGAGAGTGTGTATAATTCTAATGCCATTGAAAATTCTACTTTGACTTTACAAGAAACTGAAAGAATTCTTTTAGAAATGGAAGTGGCTAGAAATATTTCTTTACGTGAAGTTTATGAAGCTAAGAATTTAGCTAGAGTGATGAATTATATTCGTGAACAATGTTTATGTAAAACAACAGAACTGAATCAGGAATTGATTTTATTTTTACATCAGATGTTAATTTGTGGAATTGATGATAAAATTGCTGGTCGTTTTCGTAAAGCTGGAGAATATGTTCGAGTGGGTAATCACATTGCTCCTGCTCCGGATAAAGTAGAAAAATTAATACCCTCTGTTTTGATTGAATACCATAGTGATGTTTCCAATTATTTTTTAGATAAAATTGCGAAATTTCATTTAGATTTTGAAACCATTCATCCTTTTTGTGACGGCAATGGTCGTATTGGTCGGATTTTAATTTCTTGGCAATTACAACAGGTCGGTTTTCCAATAATTATTATTCGTGATAATGAAAAGCATAAATATTATCCAACTTTTAGCGATTATCGCAGAGATAAAAATACTAAAACTTTAGAAAAAATTTTGGCTTTAAGTTTAATAGAATCTTTTCATAAACGATTAACTTATTTAAAAGGCAAGAATATAATTCGACTTTCAGACTTTGCCAAGAGACATAAAAAATCAGCTTCAGCTATTACTAATGCCGCGCGTCGTCAAACCATTCCCGCTTTTCGAGAAAGAGGTATTTGGAAAATTTCTGAGAATTATAAATACCACGGTGCCTAGATGGAAATTATTTTTGGAGAATGGTTTTTTTAAAATTAACTTTTGACTTTTTTAGCTTTATTCAAAATTTAATAATTTCAAAATAGTTGATCGATCGGCGGCCCAGAGAAAAATTCCTAATCGGGGACCAGAATTTTTATTAATTAATAAATTATAAATATCTTGGAAAAAAGTTTTCTGTACTTTTTTTAATTCTGTTTCAGATAAAGATGGATTTTTGGGAATATGATAAGTTAAAGTTTCTAATTCAGTAATACCGATTTCTTTTTGCTCTTCTTGATCTGGTAGTTTAGAAAACAATTCTGTCAAAGATTTTTGTAATTTCTGAATATTTTCTTTTCTATCATTAGGTAATGAATTATAATATTCTAAATTTAATTCTGTTCGCAAAGTAATTAATTCTTCAGAATTATATTTCATTAACCAATTTTTAGCTAAAGGTAATCTTTCTTTTATAGATTCAACACTGTATTCTAAATTTAATTCTTGTAAAATTTCTAAGATTTTTTTTTCTTGCCAATGCACAATTTGTCCTAAACCTACCATTTGTCTAAAAGAAATAGCTTTAGCATTTTGATGCTCTTTATCATATTCATCATATTGTCGATAAATTTCGGAATCAAAAGCTAATTCGAAAGTTTGATTGGGATCTTTTCGTAAATATAACCATTTTAAAAGGGCGGGAGTATAAATTTCTAATAAATCCAAAGGGGACACCGCATTACCTTTGGACCCCGACATTTTAGAACCTAAACCTTTAATGCCGACGAACATATATTCTACAAAAACTGGTGATTGAATTTGGAAAACTTGTTCAGCAATTTGAGAAGAGACATCATAACTTCCACCGGGAGCTGCATGATCACTGCCACCTGGTTCGAAACTGATTTTTTCATATTTCCAGCGCATAGGCCAATCAATTTTCCAATTTAATTTGGCAATATGAATTTCTCTGAGATTTACAGTTTCTTCTTTTTTAGTTTCCAAACATAAATAAGTTACCGTCATATTTCCATCATAATTTAAAATTTTGGTAGAGTCTTTACCAGAAAATCTAGAATAAATAGAGAGGGGATAAAAATTATTTTTATATTCTTCTAAATTTATTTCTTTATTCTGAATAGCTTTTTCTGACATAAAAGAAATCAAAATTTCTGCAATTGCTTTTCTATTTTGCAAAGCTTGTTGAATTAAATCATCATAAATTCCAGCTTCATAATTTTTGGTTTGATCTTTGTATTCTATTTCTAGATTTAATTTCTGCATAGCTTCCACAAAAGGTGTTTGAAATCTTTCGGCATAAGATGCAAGTTGTCCCAAGGGATCTGGAATTTTGGAAAGTGGTTTACCAATATGTTCAGCAAAAGATTCTGGAACTCCAGCCGGGACTTTTCGTAGACGATCAAAATTATCCCAAGAAAAAATCATTTTAACTTTTTTATTTTGCTGAATTAAGGCTTCTTTCACCATAAAACTAGTAATTACATCTCGGAAATTTCCAAAATGCACCACCCCAGAGGGACTAATACCTGCAGCCATAGTATATTCGGCTTGATTATTAGTTTCGATAATTTTTTTGGCTACTGCCGCCGCCCAATATTCTTTATTTTTAATTTCTGAAATTTTAAATCGATTGTTAGACATATTTTTTTTATTAATTATTTAAAGCTGTAAGATTCCAGCCGCCGGCGGGAATCTGGGAACAAATAAATTCTTTAGACATATTTATATTATATTATATTTGAAAATATTTTAGCATATTTTATTTTTTTAACAGAATATTTTTTTGAAAAATTTTATGGCGTAAAATTGCAAAGGTGATAGCGATATTCATAATCACTAAATATATTGGAAAAGCAGAGGCAGAAAATGTCCACTTGGTGATGGCTGTAAAACTTGTGAGTGAATTTAAAATACCCATGGTAAATGGTCCAGCATTTTCCGTCTCTGGATACTTCCAGGCTTTGATTAATGTCGGCAGTGCGGCTAGTCCATCACTCACAATCGCAAATAAAATTGCAATTTCTGGGATTTTGGTAATCCACCAGAGAATTAAAGCTAGAAGTGAAAATCCGCCACAATAATAATCGAGTCTTCCTAATTTCCAATATGAATTTTTATTTACAAATGAGAAAATGAAGACTAGGCATGAGGCAAAACCAAAAGCCAATACTGGCAACACTGCCCAAGTTACACCATCAGAAATTGCCGCTGCGGCTCCTATTAATGGAGCAACAGCCCAAAGTAACCAAGTCATTTTATTAGGTTTTGTGTTTCCTCGCACAGTGTCTTTGATGTATGAGAAGATTCCAATCAACTGAACAATTGCACCCAAGCTCACTAAATATATTGCATATTGCCACATGAATTGTTTTTATTTTTGCGGAGAATGAGGGATTCGGTCACCAATAAATTTCCTGCGGAGAATGGGGGATTCGAACCCCCGAAGGCTTTTGACCTTGCCACCTTTCCAAGATGGTGCACTAAACCGCTATGCGAATTCTCCAAATATTTTTCAAAAATCTTACACTAAAATATTTTAACATTTTTTGATTTTAATTGCATTTTGTTTTTACTTTGATTATTTTTTATAATCATCCACAGTTCTGACCACAAATAAATGCTGAATTTTAAATTGTAACAGATTTCAAATATTTTTTTATTCTTAAAATACCTAGATGCTTGCATCGGGGTTGCTTGATTAAAATGTTGCAATTAATTTTTGAACTCAACTATTTACATTCTATTAGAATTACTTTATAATCTGTAATAAATATTATGCATACTGAAAAACAGGTAATAATCAATAAAAAAATAGAGATATTTGATAATAAAAAGCTGGAAACATCTGAACAAAAAAAGGCTTATAACTTTGCTAAAGCGGCACATGAAGGTCAATTTAGAAGCAGTGGAGAACCATATTTTAATCATGTACTTGAAACCGCTAAAACAATTGCCGAATGGAAATTAGATAATAATACAATTATTGCTGCTTTTTTGCATGATATTGTAGAAAATACTGAAATCACTATTGAAGAAATAAAAAAAGAATTTGGACCAGAGGTGGCTTTTTTAGTGGCAGGTGTGACTAAATTAAAAAAGATTCACTATAGAGGAGAAGAAAGTGAAGTTCAAAATATAAGAAAAATGATTTTAGCTATGGCAGAAGATATTAGGGTAGTTTTGATTAAATTAGCTGACAGATTGCATAATATGAAAACTCTATCAGCTCTTGCTCCAGAAAAACAAAAACGTATCGCTTTAGAGACCAGAGAAATTTATGCTCCCTTAGCTTATCGTTTAGGAATGCAAAATATTAGTGGTCAATTGGAAGATTTAGCTTTTTTATATCTTAGTCCAAAGGAATATGACTGGTTACAGAATACTGTAACCGAGAGTTATGATAATAGACATTTGTATTTGGAAAGTATAAAACCAATAATTGTCAGGGAACTTAACAAAAATAAAATCATTGAAGATTTTAGTATTGATTTTCGCGCTAAACGTTATAACAGTCTTTATAAAAAACTCCAGAGAAATGATATGAATATAGAAAATATTTACGATCAAGTTGCTTTGAGAATTATTGTCCCAACTATAGATGATTGTTATAAAGTATTAGGAATTATTCACTCTCTCTGGACTCCTTTGCCTAGAAAGATTAAGGATTATATTGCCACGCCTAAACCTAATGGTTATAGAAGTTTGCACACCACAGTATTTTGTGTGGATTCTAAAATTACAGAATTTCAAATTAAAACCAAAGAAATGCATCATGAAAATGAATTTGGTATTGCCGCTCATTGGGCGTATAAAGAAAAAGATCACAAATTTTGGTCTCAAGGACATAAATTTACCAAGCATAGAAAAGAATTAATTTGGGTTAAACAATTAAGTCAATGGCAAAAAAATTTCACCGAGCCAAAAGATTTTATAGAATCTATGAAAATTGATTTTTTTAAAGATAGAATTTTTGTTTTTACCCCCACTGGGGAGGTAATTGATTTACCAGTGGGTGCTACGCCTATTGATTTTGCTTATAAAATTCATACCAAAATCGGGGATAGTTGTAGTAGCGCAGAAGTAAATAATAAAATAGTTCCATTTGATTGGGAACTGCGATCCGGAGATGTGGTAAAAATCTTGACTCAGAAAAATAAAACACCATCCAGATCTTGGTTAGATTATGTTAAAACTGCTTCTGCACGCATTAGGGTAAAAAAAACTTTAGACCAACAAAAATCTTCTACTCTTTGTTTGGCTTTGAGAAAAAAAATAGAGTTTCGAGCCACAGTAGAAGATAGGGTGGGAATATTGAAAGATGTAGCTGCAGTTTTTGCAAACTCTAAAATTAATATTG
>Ga0247727_10016878_pt1 | contig 11705 bp, 7 predicted proteins | sample WisWelCaveWW1625_FD_202498 | JGI IMG/M metagenome (GOLD analysis project Ga0247727, IMG submission 202498) | Biofilm microbial communities from Wishing Well Cave, Virginia, United States - WW16-25 | ecosystem: Environmental > Aquatic > Deep subsurface > Groundwater > Cave microbial mat | place... | reverse complement strand
CCATTTCCGCCGACAGCCTCCGCGCCAATCTTACCAAGCTCGTCAGCTTCGGCACGCGCAACACTTTTAGCGACACGCTTTCCAACTCGCGCGGCATTGGCGCGGCGCGGCGGTGGATTCATCGGGCGTTTTCGCGTTACAGCAAAAATTCCGGGGAGCGCTTGCAGGTAAGCTTTGATTATTTCGATCAGCCGTTGGAAGGCCGGGCGGCGGAGGAGACGAAGCTCACTTCGATTCGCACAGCAAATGTGATTGCCATGCTGCCGGGGAGGAAGGACAATCTCATCTACATCGTCGGCGGTCATTTTGATTCGATGAACGGCAATCGCTACGACGGAAAAATCGACGCGCCGGGCGCGAATGACGACGGCTCCGGCACCGTGGCGATCATGGAATTGGCGCGAGTGATGAGCCAACACGAGTTCGATCACACGCTGATGTTCGTCGCCTTTACTGGCGAGGAACAAGGCCTGTGGGGAAGTTATCATCTTGCCAAGCGCGCCAAGGAACAAGGCTGGCAAGTTGGCGGAATGATTACCAACGACATTGTCGGCAATACTTTTGGCGGCGAAGGGCAAAAAGAGAATGAGTATATTCGCTGCTTTTCTCCTGATCCGGAGGACAGTCCATCGCGCCACTTCGCGCGCTTCGCCAAAAAGTATGTCGAGCTTTTTGTGCCTGAGATGAACGTCGAGATGATCTTTCGGCTCGACCGCTTCGGTCGCGGCGGCGATCACCGTCCGTTCACCGAGAATGGCTTTGCCGGCATTCGCTTCACCGAGCCGAATGAATTTTTTGCGCAACAACACACCGGCGAAGATCGCCTCGATTATGTGGATTTCGATTACATTGCGCGAGCAACAAAAGTAAACGCGACAACGCTCGCCTGTCTCGCGGATGCACCACTGCCGCCGCAATTGGCGATGATTCAGCGTGATCCGCAAACGTATGAAACTGTCTTGAGCTGGCGCAGCACTGAACCGGTGGATCATCTGCAGGGATACAAAGTATTTCTGCGGGAAACGGCCGATCGTTACTGGCAGCAAGAGCGCCCCATTTCCGTGCCCCCGGAGATCGATGTGCCCAATCTTGGCAAAGTTTATCAAACTCGATTACGCGGGCGTTCGATTGACCAGTATGTATTCGGCATGGCGGCGATTAGCAAGAACGGGCGGGAAAGCGCTGTAAGCACGTTTGATTTGCAAGCTGCCGGGGCGTGGGTGCGGGCGCAGCGGGAACAGCAAAGCAGAAAGTAGCAAGCCGGAAATTTTGATTTGACTTTCTTTGGTTGAACGATTATATTCCTCAGGCAAGAGTGGAGGAAGAATGCGTGAAAAACAGATACGACAATTGGTAAAGATAGTTGAAGAAAGCGCCATCGCGGATTTGGAAGTGACTTCGTGGTGGGGCCGCAAAGTGAAAATTTCAAAGTACCCGGTGAATTCATCCCATGCGGCAATGCCTTCCTTTTCTCACTTCTACATGCCGGCGGTGCCTTCGCCGGCGCCGCCCAACGCTCATGCCGCGCCATCTACTGTGCCAGTAGCGTCTGCTCCGAAGCCAACCCCAGGCAAAGCCGCGGAAGAAATCAAATCCCCAATGGTTGGAACGTTTTATTTATCACCAGCGCCAGATGCCGATCCTTACGTTCACGCCGGCAGCGTGGTGCAAAAGGGCCAGGTCTTGTGCATTATCGAAGCGATGAAACTGCTCAATGAGATCGAAGCGGAGTTTTCGTGTCGCATTGTTGAAATCCTCGTGGAGAATGCCCAGCCGGTGGAGTACAACCAGCCTCTTTTCAAAGTTGAGAAGATGTAAGCGTTATGCCACCTGCGGTGGCAAACAGGGGTGACGAGTAAGAGAATTGCAAAGCGGTTAGCAATGCCGCAATTGCAAGGAGGAGTGAACACAATGGGAGATGGAATAATAATTCAAATTGTTACCACTGCCATAGCATTGGCTGCTGCTGTTTTCACTTGGTATCAGGCACGACTTGCAAAAAGGTCTGCAAAACAAACTTCGCTAGGCAGATTGTTTTCTACCTTTGATGCCGCAAGCCAAGCAACCATAGCAAACCCAAAGTTGCTTTATTCGGTTCATGGTATTGACAAGTCGATTGCCCCCGAAGAAGCAGTCAATGTAGCTTATTTATCTTTTTTGCTTGATGGCTTTCAACACTATTACGGCGAGGAATTTGGCGGCGATTTTAAGAAGATGGAAGCTGCTTTGAAGGAAAAGTCAACGTTTCTTAACCGCGTACTTTCAGTCGAAGCAAACCAAAAGCGATGGCCCACGCTAAAGGAAATGTATTACGGGGAGTTTGACGCGGATTTCGTTCGCGCAATTGAATCGTTGATTAAGTACGAGAATAGCAAGAAAAAGTAGGGCTCAATTATCCTTGAAGAAGATACTGATTGCCAACCGAGGTGAAATTGCCCTCCGAATCATTCGGGCCTGCAAAGAGCTCGGCACCAAGACCGTGGCGGTGTATTCCGAGGCCGATGCGGATTCTCTGCACGTGCGCTTTGCCGACGAGGCGGTCTGCATCGGCCCCGGCCCCAGCAAAGAAAGCTACCTAAACATTCCCCGCATCATTAGCGCCGCCGAAGTGACCAATGCCGATGCCCTGCATCCCGGCTATGGTTTTCTTGCCGAGAACGCGCATTTTGCGGAGATCTGCGCGTCGTGCAACATCAAGTTTATCGGGCCGACGCCGGACATGATCAACGCCATGGGCGACAAGGCGCTGGCTAAAGAGACCATGCGCCAGGCCGGCGTTCCAACCATCCCGGGCAGCGACGGCATTCTCAAAGAGGTTGGCGAGGCGCTGGAGATTGCCGAGCAGATTGGCTATCCCGTCATTATCAAGGCGACCGCCGGCGGCGGCGGCCGCGGCATGCGGGTAGTGCGCGAGAAAGAAGCGCTGGAAGCGGCGTTCAACCAGGCGCAAACCGAGGCCCAAGCCGCATTCGGCAATTCATCGCTCTACATGGAAAAATACTTCGAAGCGCCGCATCACATCGAGGTGCAGCTCTTGGGCGATGCCCATGGCAACGTCATCGCGCTCGGCGAGCGTGAGTGCTCCATTCAGCGTAAGCATCAAAAGTTGATTGAGGAAGCGCCCTCGCCGAACATCAACGAGGAGATTCGCAAGCAACTTTGCGATGCCGCGGTGCGCGGTGCCAAAAGCGTGCATTACGAAAACGCCGGCACCATCGAATTTCTCTTTCAGGACGGCAAATTTTATTTCATGGAAATGAATACGCGAATTCAGGTCGAGCATCCGGTAACGGAAATGGTATACGGCCTCGACCTGGTCAAGGAACAAATTCGAATAGCCAGTGGGGAGAAAATCGAGCACCTCAACCCAAACTTCCGGATGCGCGGCCATTCGATGGAGTGCCGGATCAATGCCGAAGATCCGGAAAATGAATTTCGCCCCTCGCCCGGAAAAATCACCACGTTGCACGTGCCGGGAGGCATCGGCATCCGCGTCGACACCCATGCGTACGCCGGTTATCAGATTCCGCCGTTTTACGATTCGCTCGTGGCCAAGTTGATTGCCCATGGCAAAAGTCGCGCTGAGACCATCGAGCGCATGGAGCGCGCCCTTGATGAATTCGTTATGGAAGGCATCAAAACCACGATTCCGTTCCATCAAAGGGTGATGGGATACCCGGAATTTCGCCAGGGGAAATTTGACACAAAATTCGTTGAAAACCATTTTGATAAATTGTTTCCAGCTCCGGCAACCGTTAAGGCCTGAGGTGACTGCAACCGCAGCACTTGTGCGCGGACGCAGATAAACGCTGATATTTTATCTGCGTCGATCAGCAAAAACCCCCGTCCAAGAATTTTCCAGATCAACAAAGGAACTGAACATGAACATTCCGGATAATCTCCTGTACACCAACGAACACGAATGGGTGAAGGTGGAGGGCGATGTCGCCACCGTCGGCATTACCGATTATGCGCAGGGCGAATTGGGCGACATCGTTTTCGTCGACCTCCCGCAAAAAGATAGCGAAGCGAAGCAGATGAAGCCGTTCGGCACGATTGAGGCGGTAAAAACCGTTTCTGATCTGTATGCGCCATTGACCGGCAAGATTATCGAGGTCAATGCAAAGCTGGCGGAACAACCCGAAGTGATCAACCGTGATTGTTACGGCGAGGGATGGTTGATCAAGATTGAGCTTTCTGCCAACGCTGAAATTGAAAATCTGCTATCGCCTGCGGACTATAAAGCACGGGTAGGATAAAAAGCAAAGTCGCCGGTGGGCGAGGCGAGTGGGGAGGCGGCTTGATTCGGCGATTTCGAGTTTTCACTCGCTTTCAAAGTTCGCAAAGGGATTTATCGACAGCAGTTTCACTTATGACGAACAGGGCTTAACCCAAAGACATTCCAAACAACATGCCATTTATTCAGAATACCGATGAAGATCGCCGCGTCATGCTGGCGGCGATTGGAGTGAAGAATTTTGGAGAACTCATAGCCAACATCCCGGATACGGCTCGCTACAAGGATGAATTAAATCTTCCGCTAGCCCACAGTGAATTTGAAATAACCGAGGCGATGCGTCGCTTGGCCGCGCGCAATGCCAGCGCGTCTACTCATGTTTCATTCTTAGGAGGCGGCGCGTACGATCATTACGTCCCGGCGGCGGTCGGCCATCTCCTGTTACGCCCCGAGTTTTTTACCGCCTATACGCCCTACCAACCGGAAGTGTCGCAAGGCACGCTACAAGTGATTTACGAATTCCAATCGATGATCTGCGAGCTGACGGGCATGTACGCGGCGAACGCCTCGATGTATGACGGCGGCTCGGCGCTGGCCGAGGCGGTTTTGATGGCGCATGCTCTCACCGGACGCAAAAAAATTGTGCTGTCCAACGCGGTGCATCCGAATTATCGGAAAATCATTCGCACCTACAGTCACGGCTTGGCGCTGTCGCCCGTTGATGTCGACGCTGCAACGAAGGGCGTGACCGAGGTAAGCGCCGTGGCTTCAGCTATCGATCGCGATACCGCCGCGGTGGTGGCGCAGCACCCGAACTTTTTTGGAAGCCTTGAAAACGTCCACGAATTGGCGGAACTGGCGCATCGTCACGAGGCGCTTTTCATCGTCAGCGTCGATCCGATCTCGCTCGCGCTTTTGGAGCCACCGGGCGTTTATGGCGCGGACATCGTCGTTGGTGAAGGACAGTGCTTCGGCGGCAGCCTGAATTATGGCGGGCCTTACCTCGGAATCTTTGCCACCACGGAGAAAAATATTCGCCGTATGCCCGGGCGCATCGCCGGCATCACCGTCGACAGCCAGGGGCGCCGCGGTTTTACGTTGACTTTACAAACTCGCGAACAACATATCCGTCGCGAGAAGGCGACCAGTAATATTTGCACGAACCAGGCTCTGCTGGCCACCGCGGCAACCATTTACCTCTCATTACTGGGCAAGCAAGGCTTGCGCGAAGTGGCTGAACAGTCTGCACAGAAGGCGCATTACCTCGCCGAGCAATTGAGCGCGGTTCAGGGTTGCCGGCTCGCTTATGATGCGCCCTTTTTCAAAGAGTTCGCGATCAAACTGCCGAAACCGGCCAAATCAATCATCGCAGCGCTTATCGAAAAAAAGATTTTTGCCGGTATCAATCTCGGACAATTTTACGGGGACATGAGAGAATGTCTGTTGGTGGCAGTGACCGAAAAACGCACCCGCGCTGAGATGGATGCGTTTGCGGCGATGTTGGAGGCGGTATTGAATTGAAAGCTGCTTGGGCTGGTTGCCTTGCCACCGAGCAATGGTATGCCGATCAACAATTTTCGAAATTGTCCGCCGCTTAGAGAGATAGGGCACGTTGTCTTCAAAGTGTTGAGTATAACGCAAAATCAGCAAAAAAAGTGAATCCGGCATCGTACCTGTTTTCGTAATTTATTGTGAAATCGTATGCAGAGAGAAATTCCGCAGAATCGAACCAACGTCCGTACTACCGTGTAGATTAAAAAAATCGATTTACTCTTGAGAGTTTAGCCGATGTTCTTGGGCTGGCGGAAATTTCCAGAAAATGGCTTGACTCTCAGGGTCGCAGCCTCTATATTCAGCCAGATTATTTTAGGAGAAAAGCTTATACCCGCTCGCTAAAGGTTTGTTGAACGCTGTGATGTAAAAGAACCAGAGCTTTGTGAAGTGGCCTTGAAAAGTTGCAGAGCCATCTTCCAGCAGCGGCAGGCAAACTTTTGACGGTTGTCGGGTATCGGCGTTTACGGGAAGACCGGAGCGCGGGCACTTGCTGCAACCGCGACTTCGGTTTTTTAGTTTTATGAGCCGAGGTCAAGCTCGTGAAAACATCGATACGGTTTTTTTGCTCTCACTTTGAAACTTAGGTTATTGGAGGCTTGTGCCATGAAAAAACTTGTGGTGTTGTTCTTGGTTCTGTCCCTCGGGACCTTTGCCGCTGAGGCTTTCGCGGTCAGCGAGGCGGGCGTGTTGTTTCTGCTGATCTCGCCCAGCGCGCGTGTCGCCGGTATGGGCGAGGCGTTTGTCGCCATTGCCGATGATGCAAGCGCCGTGTATTGGAATCCAGCCGGGCTGGCATTTCAAACCGGACGCGAGATCACGGCCATGCACACCAACTGGCTCCCGCAGTTTGGCAGCGATCTTTATTACGAGTTTCTCGCTTATCGCCAGCATTTCGAGGGAATCGGCGTCATTGGCGCCAACGTCACTTATCTCAATCTCGGTGAGCAGACGCGAACCGACGAGACCGGCGCCGAGCTTGGCAAGTTCGACAGCCACGAATTTGCCATTACCGCCGCCTATGGCACGAAGATTTCCGAGAACATGGCGCTCGGCATTAGCCTACGTTACATTCGCAGCAGCCTCTCGGATATAGGCGCCGGCTCTGAAAAGGGCGATGGCAAAGCCAACGCGTTTTCCGTGGATATCGGCTGGCTTTATCGAGCCGGTTTCGTGCGCGGCCTCAGCTTCGGCGCCAATCTTTCCAACCTTGGGGCAAAGATTACTTACATCGATGCGGCCCAGGCCGACCCACTGCCCACCAATCTGCGTCTTGGCGTGGCTTACCGCGCTGTGGATAGCGAGTTCAATCGTCTGACTTTTGCCCTCGATGTTAATAAACTGCTGGTGGTTCGCCATAAAGACGGCTCATCGGATCCTTTCTACAAGGCGCTGGCCACCGCCTGGACCGATCAAGGCGTCAACGAAGAGCTTAAAGAAGTGATTATCGGCATCGGCGCCGAGTATTGGTATAGCAACTTGATTGCCTTGCGCACGGGCTATCATTTCGATGAGGTGGGGAAGGCGAACTATGCGACCTTCGGTTTTGGCATCAAATACTCGTTGTATCGCTTTGATTTTGCCTACGTGGCTACCGGCGACGAAGGGCATCCGTTGAGCGGCACGAGCCGATTTGCGTTGACTATCACGTTTTGACGCCTGCTGAGAAATTTGAACAGCAGGAAGTTTTATCTTAATTCGCTGGCATCTCATTGTTGCACAGAGCGTTTCGCTTTACTTAATCGAAGGGCGGAACGCTCTGCCGCTATAGGTACTACCTACACCCGATCATTCATCCTTCTTGCCGGCGCACAAAGTGCATATTCATGATTTCTATCGCCGTGGGTTCAATGTGGTCGTTCATGCTTAAGAAAGCGATAGGGTTTGGTTTATTGATCGGCGCTGTGTTTATGGCGGAGAGCCACGCGCAAACATTGAAGCCAAATTTTTTTCGGAGCCGCCCTACCGAACGCCTCCGTGAAGTTCTTCGACCTCCAATCGCTTCGCCATCTGCCGCCTCCGATACGCTGCGTCTTCTGGCTTTCCGTGTTGAATTTAGGCTCGATTCAGTGAGCACGACGACCGGAAACGGACGATTTGATCTCTCCAACCCGGTCGAGAGCAACGTCGATGCGCCTCCTCATAATCGCGACTACTTTATCGCCCAGCTTACCGCGTTGAAAAATTATTATGGCCTTGCTTCCGGAGGGACACTTCAATTACAGGCCGAAGTTTTTCCGCTTGAACGCGATGCGGCCTATCAACTGCCGCGCAGCATGAGCTATTATTCGCCCGGGAAAAATTCACCTCAGGCCGATCAGCGGCTCTCCGAATTGTTTCGCGATGCCGTGCAAGCGGCGGATCAGGACGGCGGTCTTGACTTTTCGCGATTTGATAGCTTCCTTATTTTTCATGCCGGCGTCGGAAATGATTTTGACATCGAATTTGATAGCACTCCGAATGACGTGCCCTCGGCTTTCTTGAGCCTTGATGATCTGCGCGCTACGATTGGCAACAACGATCCGGCTTATCGTGGCATTGAAGTACAGGGAGGAACTGCATACGTCTCCGACGGCATCATTTTGCCGGAGACGCAAAGCCAAGAGAACGTCGAATTCGGCTTGCTCGGCACCATGTCGTTGATGTTCGGATATCAACTCGGATTGCCTAATTTATTCAACACGGATAATGGTTTGCCCGGCATTGGCCGCTGGGGGTTGATGGATCAAGGCTCAGGAAATTTTCAAGGCTTGTTGCCGGCGTTGCCCTCGGCTTGGGAGCGTGTGTTTCTCGGCTGGGAACAGCCGGTGACCATCACCGAGGGAGACAGCTTCCGGGTTGCCGCGCTCATCGCCGGCGAGCAACCGAAAATCTACAAAATACCGATCAGCGATGATGAATATTTTCTCATCGAGAATCGGCAGCGAGATGTGATTCCTGACGGCGTGGCGATTGGCTATGACGTCAACGGCACAAAGATCGAATTCAAATATAATGCCGACGGTTTTCCGGAATTATTTTTTCCCCAGGGAGCGCTTATCGGAGTGATCACCCGTGTTGACGAATATGATTTCGGTTTGCCCTATGCGGTGGATGAAATTAACCGCGTGCTGCCCGGCGCCGGCATTCTCATTTGGCACGTCGATGAGCGGGTGATTCGCGAAAACTATGCAAGCAACCGAGTCAATGCCAATCGCGACCGCCGTGGCGTCGATTTGGAAGAAGCGGATGGCGCGCAAGACCTCGGTCGGGTGTACGGCTTTCTTGATGCGGGGGCTGGCGCCGAAAACGGAGTGGCGGAAGATGCCTGGTGGAATAGCAACCCGGTGATTACCGAATTTTTGCGCCCCGGCCAACCGGTCACCTTCGGGCCTTCGACGCTGCCCTCCAGCGCCTCCAATTCCGGCGCCAGAACGGGCATCACCATCACCGATTTTTCTGCGGTGAAGCCCGTGATGACTTTTTCCGTGCGCAATTCGTTTGCCGTGAATGGCTTTCCACAATATGCCGGCGGCGCGGGTATCTTATCGCCCATGCTTGGCGACTTAACCGGCGACGGGCAGGCTGATATTGTCGTTGCTACGGCCTCCGGAGAAATATTCGCCTGGCACATAGATGGAAACAAGATTATCAGCAATGCGGATTCGATCTCGGTGACACAGCCCAATGGCCGAGTTGCGCGCCTGTCGGCGGCGCGTTTTGCCATGATCGGCGATTCATTGTTTCAACCGCCCGCCCTCATGGATCTCGATGATGATGGTCGCAACGAAGTCCTAACTCTCGGCAAGGATGGGGTTTTGCGCGCCTGGCAAGCAACGGATCAAAATCAAGATGGACGGGCTGATCTTTTGTGGTTGGCTAATCTTGGCGCGCCGAGTCGCATCAACATCGCCGTGCGGAATGAAACCAAAAGAATTTTTTGCGCCGCCGGCGACCAACTATTCGCTTATGATCGCCAGGGCCAGCGGCTTTGGCAACACACCCTCGCGCAATCTGCGCAAGGGATTAGCATGATCGACGCCAATAGTATTATGGCGACTCAGGAACGTGGTTTCGCAATTCTTTCGGATGATGGCGACGTTTTAGACGCAAATCGCGGCAGCCAAAATCTCAATGTCGCTGCCGCGATTGCTGACCTCGACAATGATGGAAGTCTCGAGGCGGTGCTTCGTCAAGTGGAAGGCGAACTGCGCGTTAGGAATCTCGGTCGAACTGGAATCGCTGACGTTCACATTGCGCTCTCAGTTCAAGACAGCGGGAACGTTGCCGTTGGCGACGTGGACGCCGACGGCCGAAAAGAAATCGTCGCCATCTCTGCGAATCAAATTCACGCCTATCATTTCAATGGCGCGCTCGCCGATAATTTCCCGCGCCCGCTTGGTAATGTCAATTCGTCATCGCGTTCGCTCGCTCCTATTCTCGCCGATGTCGATGGCGATGGTGCGCAAGATGTGATAGTCGCGGGTCAAGATGGCGACGTGTATGCGTATGGGAAAGATGGAAAACTTAAGGATGGTTTCCCGTTGGCTATGGCCGGCCCGGGCAATGGCAGCGCCGCGACCGCTGATCTCGACGGCGATGGCCGTCTGGAGCTTGTCGCCGTTTCCGGCAATGGCTTCGTGCATGTCTGGCGCATGCCTCAAAGCGCGACGGATGCCGCATGGCCGATGTTGGCGCATGACGCGGCGCACACGAGCTTGAACAGCCGGCGTGAAACGTCCGTCGTTCGCGCCGATGGCTTGATGCCTCCGTCGCTGGTTTACAACTATCCCAATCCGACCGAAGGCGTGAGCACGACGATTCGCTATCGCCTCAATCAAGAAGCGCAGATTAAAATATTCATCTACGATGTTGCCGGCGACTTGGTCGACGAGTTAAGCGGCCCGGGCGTGGCGCAAGCGGAGAATGAAGTAACGTGGAATCTGCAGAACGTCGAGAGCGGCGTTTATCTCGCGCGCGTCGAAGCGCAAGGCAGCGGGGAAACGCAGGTGGCGATGATCAAAATCGCTGTTGTCAAATAATAAAGCGTTCGCACTTCCACTCGTACTCTTACTCGTACACGCTCTTGGTTTTCCAACGACGAAGAGTATGAGTAAGAGCATGAGATTTTTCTACAGGAGATTTTAACCGTGCGGTTTTTGGGCTGGGCAAGAACTTTTCTTTTTATGGTTTTGGGAATGATGACGATTGCCTATGCGCAACCGGAAGACTATAATCATCCCGAGCTCAAATGGAAAACCATCGAGACCGAGCACTTTTTCGTGCACTTCCATGATGGCGCCGAACGCACCGGCAAGCTGGTGGCCAAAATCGCTGAAGACATTTTTGGCCCGATAACCGCGCTTTATCTTTATGAGCCGGATGGCAAGATTCATTTCATCGTGCGCGATCATGATGATTACTCCAATGGCGGAGCTTTTTATTACGACAACAAAGTCGAGATTTGGGCCACGGCCATGGACTTTGAATTGCGCGGCACGCACAATTGGCTGCGCAACGTCGTCACTCACGAGTTTGCTCATATGATTTCGCTGGGCGCGGCGCGCAAGATGACGCGTTCGGTGCCGGCGTTTTATTTTCAATGGCTGGATTACGAAGAAGAAAAACGTCCCGACGTGCTACGCGGCTACCCCAATCGCATTGTGTCCTATCCGTTGCCCATGACGATTTTGCCGCCATGGTTTGCCGAGGGCGCGGCTCAGTATCAACTTCCCGGGTTGGACTATGATCAGTGGGATAGCCATCGCGACATGCTCTTGCGCACCGCCACGGTCGAAAACAAGTTGCTGACGTACACCGAGATGCAAGCCTTCGGGAAAAATAGCCTCGGTAACGAAAGGGTTTACAATCAGGGCTATGCGCTGACCGGTTATCTCGCCGAACGCTACGGTTTGGAAACGTTGCGGCGCGCGATAAA
>Ga0247727_10016877_pt1 | contig 11705 bp, 11 predicted proteins | sample WisWelCaveWW1625_FD_202498 | JGI IMG/M metagenome (GOLD analysis project Ga0247727, IMG submission 202498) | Biofilm microbial communities from Wishing Well Cave, Virginia, United States - WW16-25 | ecosystem: Environmental > Aquatic > Deep subsurface > Groundwater > Cave microbial mat | place... | reverse complement strand
GGTCGCGTGCTCGAGATCTACGAGCCGACCTACACCGAGCGCTTCGGTGGCTCACGGGTCGAGCGCAGCGATGTGCTCGACGCCGCGGCGCAGGCCCCGCGCGCGACACTGTGCGGCGACCTCCAAACGGGCGAGGGCATCCCGGCGGGCGCCTTCGACTGCTTCATCCTCACGCAGACGCTCGGGCTCGTCTACGAAGTCGCCGCCGCCGTGGAGCACGCCTACGCCGCGCTTGCGCCGGGCGGCGTCGTGCTCGCATCCGTGCCGGGGATCAGCCACCAGAGCCAGGCGGGGACGGAGGAGTTCCCCGATCACTGGCGCTTCACGAAGCTCAGCGCCGAGCGGCTGTTCGCCGAGCGCTTCGGTGAGCGCAACGTGACCGTCGAGGCCCGCGGCAACGTGGCGACGAGCGCCGCGTTCCTCTACGGCCTTGCCGAGCACGAGCTGGACGCCGCGCTGTTCGACCGTGACGACCCCGACTACGAGCTCGTGATCTGCGTGCGCGCTGTGCGCGGGGCCTCGCGATGACCGCGCGCCGGCGCGCGGTCGCGCTCGCGGCGAGCACCGCCGCGCTGGCGCTGCACGCGCCCGCGCTTGCTCACGTCGAGTTGACGAGCCCCGTGCCGCGCAGCCCAGGCGCGAAGAAGACGCCGCCCTGCGGCGGCGACACGCGCGGCGCGCCGACCCTGGTCGCGCGCGCCGGCGCGCTCGTGACGGTCCGCTGGATCGAGACGATCGACCACCCCGGCTGGCACGAGATCTCCTTTTCGACCGGCGGCGATGGCGACTTTCGGGTCCTGCGCGGCCGCATCCCCGACCGCCGGATGACCAGCACGCGCCCGCTCGCCTACTCCGCGCGCGTCCGGCTGCCGCGCACCGCCACGCCGACACCGTCCGCGAAGCGGGTGGTGGGCACGCTGCGCGTGATCCAGTACATGACCGACCGCGACCCGCCGACCCTCTACTACTCCTGCGCGGACGTGCGGCTGCTGCCGAAGGCCCGCAGATCGAGCAGCAGATCGCTCAGCAGTCGCGGCCAGACGCGCGAGGCACGGTATGTCTCGGCCTTGCGCCGGCCGCGCCGGCGGACCGTCTCGTAAGCCTCGGGAGCGGCGCGGATCGCGCTGATCGCGTGCTGGAGCTGCCACGGCTCGCGCACCTCGAGGAAGTCGATCCCGGGCTCGAGCCCGTGCGTCGGGTGCAGCGGCTCTGAGACGACCAGCTGGCCCGCGGCCAGGTGCAGGCAGACGCGGTTCTCGAACGTCGGGTAGGGATGGCCGTGGAGATTGATCGCCACGTCGGTCCGCGCGAAGAGGTCGAGCAGGCCCTCACCGGAGACTCCGTGCGCGACGTGCAAGACGTCGTGGTAGTGCTTGACGTCCATCAGGAACCGCTCGCGGTGCGCGGTCGAGTACCCGAGGAAGAGCACGCATGGCGAGCCCGGCAGCGGTCGCCGCCGGGCGAAGAAGCGGTCGTCGACCGGCAGCGGCAGCGAGCGCCACACCCGCGCGTGGGCGTCGGCGGCCGGGGCGCTGCGCGGGTCGAAGCAGACGAGCCGGTCGAAGTTGTGAGGGTCGCCGAGCACGAGCTCGGAGAGCCGCCACTCGAGGTCGGGATGGGCCTCGTTGCCGGCGCGCGGCAGAGGCTCGGTGAGGAACCCCAGGGTCGCGGCCTCGAGACCCTCGAAGAGCCCCGCCGGCACCGTCTCGGGCCGGAAGACCACGACCACGTGCGGGCGCTGCGCCCGCACCGCTGCAAGCATCGCCTGCGCGTCCGCGCCACCGCGGTAGTCGATGAAACATGGCAGCACCGCTCGGGTCGCGGCGCTGAGTGCGCACGCCTCGAAGTAGGTGCGCTGGCCGACAAAGGCGACGCGCAGTGGCGCACCAGCCGGCGGATCGGGCGGCGGCCTCAGGGCCGGCCGCGCCACCGGGCGCGGCGGGGCTTGTCCGGGGACGCCGCGGCCAGTTCCGCCTCGAGCCGCCGGATCGCCTCGTCGCGCGCCTCGACCTCACCGCGCAGCGTCGTGGCGTGGGCGATGGCGTCGCCCATCAGCCGCATCGGCCACTCCGACCCCGGTCCTCGCGGCTCGCTCGCAAAGCCCGCGAGCGTCGCGTGCAGCGCCGCCGCGGCCGCCTCCTTGTCGGGCCAGCCGCGCGCGGTCTCGAGGGCATTGGTCTGGAGCGTTCGGAGCAGCGCGTGGTCGCGCGCGAGCAGGTCGAGCCAGCGCGCCGCTCCGCGCACGTCGTCGGGGTCGGCGACGAGCCCGTTCCAGCGGTGGCGCACGAGCTCTTCGTGGCGTTCGAGTCGAGCTACGACGCACGTCGCGCCGCGCCGGAAAGCTTCGCGCGCCGCGTTGACGACTCCGTCGGACTGCGCGAGCGAGGCCACGACGTCGGCGTCGTCGACGTCGGCGACGAGCTCGTGCGGCTCGGTCATCGCCTCGAGGACCGCACCGGAGACCTCTGCTCCGTCGGCGCCCACGAAGACCCGCAACGGTCCTCCTGGGCGCGGCGCCGGTGGTGGGAGCCCGGCGCCGTCGACGCCGGGCATCGCCAGCGCGCAGCGGGCCTCTGGCCGCAGCTCGCCGAGCGACGCCGCGATCCAGCGGGCCTCGCAGATGAAGTCGAGCGGCAGGTCGTAGACGAGCGCGGCGGCGATCCGCTCGGGTTCCCAGGACGCATAGCGGTGGTGCTCGAAGTCGGCCACGTAGAGCGCGTGGCTCCCTGCGCTGACACGGAAGACGTGAACGCAGGCGCGCCAGCTCGCGGCCAAGGCGACGTCGAAGCGTTCATCGAGCAGGTCGTCGACCTCGGCGACCGCAGCTCCCGCGAGGCGCTGGTCCTCGAAGTCCTGTCCGGCTCGCTCGGTCAGCGCGACCGTCAGCTCGACTCCGTGCGCCGCGATCAGCCGGGGTACGTGGTCGACCAGCGCGAGGGGCACGTCCGAGCGCCCGAGCCCGGTCGTCAGGAGGCAGACCTTCACGGCCGCCATATCCTAGGGCCCGTGGTCCCGACGAATCACAGCTCGCCGCTTCGCCTGGCGTTCGTCGGCCAGCACGTCTACTTCCACGCCTGCTCGCTCGAACACGAAACCGGCGGGGTGCTCCCGCGCTTCTTCGACTTCCGCCACGACGCCGATCCCGAGCGCCTGCTCGCGGGCCTGCGCGCGTTCGATCCCGACGTGGTGTTCGTCTTCCGCCCGGAGATCGTGCCGGCCAACCTCTTCGCCGGCCTGCGCGCGATCACCGTCGGCTACCTCACCGAGCCGCTGCCTCGCGCGGGCGAGAACGGCCACCCGGACCTCACGCAGCGCCTCGACCAGCTGCGCGCGGCCGACGCCGCCAACTTCGATCGCATCGCTTCCTTCGACCCGCTGATCGCCGAGACCGCCGACGCCGTGTTGCCGGTCTGGCGCTGCTTCCCGATCCCCGTCGCCGACCGTTTCTTCATGGAGGTGGAACCGGCCAGGGGTCCGCCGCGCGCGCTCTTCGTGGGTCGGTCGAGCGAGCATCGCGAGAGCTTCCTCGGCCCGGCCAAGCACGACTACGACGTGATCCACATCGCGCACGGCGTCAGCGAGGAGCGGCTCGTCCAGTTCTTGCGCGAGGCAGACGTCGCGATCAACGTGCACAACGAGCCCTACCCTACGTATGAGAACCGCGTCAGCACGGCGCTGGCCGCCGGCCGGCTCGTGATCAGCGAGCCGCTGAGCCCGCGCCACGGCCTCGAGCCCGGGATCGACTACCTCGAGGCGCGCACGCCGCTGGCTCTCTGGCGGGCGCTCGAGCAGGTCAACCGTCAACCCGACGCCTTTCGGGCGATCCGCCTCAGCGGCCGGCGCAAGGCCGAGCGCTTCCGCGCCGCGCGCGTCTTCCCGCGGCTTGTAGGGGACCTGCTCGCGGACGTGGCGACCTTCGGTCGCGGCCGGACGGACATCGCTCGGGTCTCGTAGGCGCGCCCAGCGAATCCGCCGCTTCGCCAGCAGATCCCACCCGGTGGTTGGGCCTAGACTGCTCCTTCGCCGCGGCTCCGGCCGGGCCAAACCATCTCGAGAGGATGTGCACGCATGCAGACGACGCTCGCCCAGTTCAACGAGACCACGGCCACCGACGCATTCGCGCTGCAGAACGCGAAGCTCCTGCGGGTCTCCTTGGACCAGGTCACGATCCAGGCAAAGCTCGGCTCGATGGTCGCCTACCAGGGCGATGTGACGTTCGAGCACGCGGGCGCGGGTGGGCTCAGCCGCATGGTGAAGAAGGCGGTCACGGGTGAGGGCACGCAGCTCATGAAGGTCACCGGCACGGGTCAGGTCTTTCTCGCCGATGCCGCGCAGGAGATCCACCTGATCAAGCTCGAGAACGACAAGGTCACCTGCAACGGGGCGAACGTGCTGGCCTTCGACGCCGGGATCGACTGGGACGTCGAGAAGGCCTCGGGTGGCGTCGGCGCGATGGTGGCGGGCGGCCTCTTCAACATGGCGCTGCAGGGCACTGGCTGGGTGGCGTTGATCTCCGACGGGTCGCCGGTGCTGCTCGACGTCTCGCAGAGCCCGACCTTCGCGGACGCGGCCGCCGCGATCACGTGGTCCTCAGGGGTCACGACCTCGGTCAAGACCGACTTCAAGGCCAAGAACCTGATCGGCCGGGGCTCCGGTGAGGCGATCCAGGTGGCCTTCGGCGGCCAAGGCTGGGTGCTGGTGCAGCCTTCCGAGGGGCGCGTCGTGCCGACGGCAGGCGGCGGCGGTGGGACCGGCGGCATCGGCGGCCTGCTCGGCCGGTAGCCAGCAGCCCGCGGTTGGCGACCCCGTCTGGCCGCGGGCGCTTTACTTGGTGAAGTCTTGCGCTAGAATCGCGCTGATGGCGCCTATGAGTCAGTGTCCTGTCTGTCGCACGGCGGAGATCGTGTGTCACAAGTGGACGTTGCTCCTGATCCGCGACCTCGCCGACGGCCGCTCGCGCTTCTGCGAACTCGAGCGGTCGCTCGCCGGGATCAGCCCGCGCACGCTCTCGCTGCGCCTGCGCGCGCTCGAGGAGGAGGCGATCGTCGAGCGCCATACCTACCCCGAGGTGCCGCCACGGGTGGAGTACGCGCTGACGCCGAAGGGCCACGCGCTGCTTCCGATCATCGACCAGATGCGCTCGTACGGCCGCGACTGGCTCGTGGACGGGGCGACGCCGCCGGCTGACGGCGAGCTCACCGTCGTGCACGCCGCCTGAGCCTGAGCCTGAACAGGCCCGAGTTCGAGCAGGACCGCCGGCCGCGACGGCGAAGAGCGCTCCGTGCGCAACCTCGCCCTGCACGACGCGTTGCGGCGCTTCGCCGAGGAGGCAGCGGCGCAGCTCGCCGCCGACGTCGTCCATGGCGCCGAGGTGCCGTTCGAGCTGGTCGAGGAGCCCGGCGCCCGCTCGACGCTTGTCAGCTACCGGCCGCTGAGCGCCGAGTTCGTGCGGCAGCGGATGGGCGAGCTGGCGGGGCTGCCCTCGCACGCCGCGGCCGTCAGGGAGCTCGAGGGGCGCGACGGCCTGGACGCCTATCTACGCACGCGCGGCGAGCCGGACTCACCGCAAGGGCAGGACGCGCGCACCGATGCGGTCCTGCGTGCCCTGCTCGCGCGCGTGTTCGCGGAGTCCAGTGCGTTCACGTTCGACCAGGAGAATTTTGAGTCGGCCTTCGGCGAGCTCGAGCGCGCGCTCTTCAAATCACTGGTGACGGCCGAGGTGATCTCGCCGCTTCGTGGCCTGACGATCTCCTGCTCGGAGCTCTCGCTGGGCGAGGGGCTGGCGGTCGTGCGCGGCGACGCGCTCTGCAACGCGCCGCCCGAGATCGTGCGCATCGCGCGCGAAGGGGAGCAGCGCGGTGGCATCTCGTTCGCCCTGTTGACCGTCGAAGGAGCTCACGCCCACGCCGCCCCGGTGTCCGCCGCACGGACGCGCTTCCGGCGCCTGCTGACCGCGCTGCGCCTGTTCAACTCCGGGGCGTTCGTCGTTGGCCCGGCCGCTTGGACGCGGCTCGACGGTGGTCCATGGCGGATCGCCTCACTGGCTACGGGCGGTCGCGTGCTCGGCGCCGCCTACCACGTCGAGGGAGACGAGCTGGACGAACTGCGCGCCTTCTACGCGCTGCTCTCGCGCGGCGTGCCGCGAGGTGCGCTGGGCTGGGCCCTCGGGCGCTTCGAGATGGCCTGCGAGCGCCGCGCGCCGTTCGAGGCGCTGACTGACCACCTGCTCGCCCTGCGTGCCCTGCTCGAGCCGGAGGGACCTGCCAGCGGGCGGCTGGCGGACCGGCTCGCCGCCATCTGCGCTCCGGCAGCGGGCCGCGCCGAACTCGCCGAGCGGGTCGCCTACGCGATCTCGCTCGAGCGCGCGATCGTCACTGGACTACCGCCGGCCCACCCGGGCGTGGACTCGCTGGTCGAGGAACTCGCCGCCCATCTGCGCGCCCTGCTGCGCGACGTGGTCTGCGGTCACCTGGAGGTCGACCTCGCCACGGTGGCGGATCGCGCGCTCGGCGAAGCGTCGTTGGCTCTGTAGTCGAACAGGTGGCGCTCCATCTGGGCGAGGCCGCTGGCCTCGGACGGGTCGTCGAGCTCCGGGACCACGACCACGTGCTCACCGTCGAGGCGTGAGAGCAGCCCGGCCAGATTCGCGTGGTCGCGGCGGGCCAGGCTCGAGTGCTCCGCGCAGGCCAGCTCGACGCGGCGCGCCAGCCCAGGCTCCAGCCGGGTCGCGAGCCCGGCGGCGAGCCCGGCGGCATCGTGCTCGGCGATCGGTCCGCCCCGGAAGCGATTGACGATCACGCCACCCAGCGGCGCACCGCTGGCCTGAAAGCGGCGTCTCATGAAGAGCGCCTCCTCGATCGGCTCGCGTGCGGGCGAGGTGATCAGCAGGAACGTGGCCTCGGCGCCGCGCAGCAGCGCGCGCACGTGCGCGGCACGCTCGCTGAAGCCGTCGAGGGCGCCGCCGAGCGCGCCGAAGAGGGCCGAGAGATTCGTCAGCAGGTCGACGCCGGTCGCGCGGCCCAGGGCCCTCAGCGCCCATTCGCTGCTGCGCCCGGCGATGCGCAGGCCTGGGTCCGTAGATGACGCCAGCGCGCGCAGTCCGCGACCGGCGAAGAAGCGCTCCAGCAGGGCTGGCGCATCGAGGAACTGGAGCGCGTTGCGCGAGGGCGGCGTGTCGAGCACGATCAGATCGAACTCCCCCTCGCGATCGAGCTCGTAGAGCTTGGCCACCGCCGCGAGCTCCTGCAAGCCGGCGGTCGCACGCGAGAGTTCGCGGTAGACGGGATTCGACAGGATCCGCTCGCGCGCGCGCTCGTCTCGCGCCAGGCGGCCGATCAGCTCGTCGAGCGTGCGCTGCGGATCGAGCGTCATGGACGAGGGGTCGCCGTCGCCCTCGGGGCCGCTCGCCGCGAGCACATCCGCCAGCCGCCGCGCGGGGTCGATCGTGAGCACCGCGACGCGCATGTCTCTGGCGGCCATCCCGAGCCCGATGGCGGCGGCCGTGGTCGTCTTGCCGACGCCGCCGGAGCCGGCGCAGACGCAGACCCGCTTGCCAGCGAGCAGGTCGGGGAGAGTCACCCAACTCAGGGTACGGAAGCGTCGACCAATTACTCCGCGTTTGGCAGGTAACGGGCCCTGAGTTCCCGCAACATGCCACTCGATCCGTGGCGGCGCCTCCGTGGGGGCGCCGCGAGCGCCCGCCGCCCGTCGGCCGCTCAACCCGCCGCCACGCGCCCGGAAACCGCGAAAGACGAGACTCGCCAGTTCCACGAACTAATTACCTGACGCGTCCTACCGAGCAGGATTAGTGGTCGCTCGTGCGAATAGTGGCGCGTATGGGTTCGTCCAACAGCATCGGAGCAGGCTCATGAGCAGCGCCAAGGTGATCGCTTTCGCCAACCAGAAGGGAGGCGTGGCCAAGACGACCACCACGCTGAACCTCGCGGCCGCCTTCGCGGAGTCGGGTCACCGCGTGTTGTGCGTGGACATGGACCCGCAGGGGAACCTGACGATGTCCCAGGGGATCGATCCCGACACGCTCGAGAAGTCGATGTACGACGTGCTCGTGCAGCGCTCGCCGATTCGCGAGGTCATTCGCCGGCGCGAGGTCGACATCGCCTGCGCGTCGATCGATCTCGCTGGCGCCGAGATCGCGATGTCCACGCAACTCGGCCGCGAGCGCTCGCTCCAGAAGGCGCTGCGACCGATCCTCGAGGACTACGACTTCATCTGCATCGACACTCCCCCGAGCCTCGGACTGCTCACGATCAACGCGCTCGTGGCCGCCAACAAGGTTGTCGTCCCCGTCCAGTGCGAGTATCTGTCCATGCGCGGGCTGATCCAGCTTCAGAACACGCTGTCGATGATTCGCGAGGAGCTCAACCCGGAGATCGAGATCGAGGGCATCCTGCCCACCTTGGTCGACTCCCGGACCGTGCACGCCAAGGAGGCGATCGAGATCCTCGAGGAGAACTTCGGCGACCGGGTCTTCGCCTCGCGCATCAGGAAGACCGTGCGCTTCGCGGAGGCGCCCGTCAAGGGTATGTCGGTCCTGAAATACGATCCGGATGGGAAGGCGGCCCATGCGTATCGCCAACTGGCGGAGGAGGTTCTGAGCAATGGCAACCGGTAGACGCGCGAGCATGCGCGAAGGTCCACTGGCGGCGCTCTTTCGCCGCACCGATGACGAAGGCGGCGCATTGGAGCAGGAGCCGGCGGTTGCGCGCCAGCACGCGGTGGAGCTCACGCCCGCCCTCGCCGCCCCGCCCGTCGTCTCACAGCCTGTCGTCCCGACCCCGCAGGAGCGGTTGCTGAGGGCCTTTTCGGCGGACATCCCGGAGAACATCCTCGAGCCCCCCCGGGGGCCCTCGGTCGAGGAAGACGCGTTCGGGGCCGCGCGCAAGGCGCTCGGCAGGCCTGCGATCCGCGTGGTCGGCGTCGGCGGAGCTGGGGTCAACGCCGTCAACCGGATGGTGGAGGCGGGCGTCGCCGGCGTTGAGTTCGCCGCTGTCAACACCGACCTCCAATCGCTCGAGCAGTCCCGGGCCGACGTCAAGCTTCACATCGGCGCCGAACTCACGCGCGGGCTGGGGTCCGGGTCCAATCCCGACCTCGGGCGCGAGGCGGCGATGGAGGAGTACGACCGGATCAAGGCGCTGCTCAAGGGCTCCGACATGGTGTTCATCGCGGCCGGAGCGGGCGGGGGCACCGGCACCGGCGCAGCACCAGTGGTGGCGCGCGTCGCGCGCGAGGTCGGCGCGCTCACGGTTGGGATCGTCACGAAGCCGTTCAACTTCGAGGGCACGCGGCGTGGCGAGCAGGCCGATCGGGGCGTCGAGATCCTCGGCGTGGAGGTCGACACGCTGATCGTCGTGCCCAACGACAGGCTCCTGACGGTGCTCGACCGGGGCACCTCGATGGTCGAGGCATTCCGGGTCGCCGACGACGTTCTGCGCCAAGGCGTGCAGGGCATCTCCGACCTGGTGACGCTGCCGGGCTTGATCAACCTCGACTTCGCGGACGTGCGCACGATCATGGACGACGCGGGCAACGCGCTGCTCGGTATCGGCATGGGCGTCGGCGAGCGTCGAGCGATCGACGCGGCTGAGCAAGCGGTCGCGTCACCGCTGCTCGAGACGAGCATGGAAGGGGCTCGCTCGATCCTGCTCTCGATCACCGGCGGACGCGATCTCTCGCTCTGGGAGGTCAACGAGGCCGCCAAGGCTGTCGCCGAGGCAGCCCATCCGGAGGCCAACATCATCTTTGGGGCGATGGTCGACGACGGTCTCGACGACCAGGTGTGGGTCACGGTGATCGCGACCGGCTACGGGACCTCCCGCCCGGCGCGCGGCACGCTGCTGACCGAGCCCACCGGCGAGCCGCGTGTGAAGCGTCGCGAGCGCTCACTCTCGACGGTGGCTGAGCGCCGCCCGCTCGGCGAGCTGCCGGTCCCCGAGTTCATGCCGCGGGGCTAGCCCCGCGGCTGGGCTGGTCGGTGGGCACGCCTCGTGGCGTGGTCGCCGCGGGCCACCCGCTGACCGCGGAGGCCGGCGCGGCGATTCTGCGGATCGGCGGGAACGCGGTCGATGCCGCGATCGCGGCGATGCTCGCCTCGTTTGCCGCCGAGCCGCTGTTGACCGGCTTCGGCGCGGGTGGCTACATGCTCGTACACACGCCGTCGGAAGGGGGCGTGCTGCTGGACTTCTTCGTCGAGGCGCCAGGACGCGGCGCTGACCGCGGCGCGCTCGCCGAGTTGGTACCGGTCGCGGTCTCGTTCGGGGACGCCGAGCAGGTGTTCAACGTCGGACCGGCGTCCGTGGGGACCTACGGCACGCCGGCCGGGATCTGCGCGGCGGTCGAGCGTTTCGGCTCCGGGATTGCGCTGAAGGAGCTTGCAGCTGCCGGCCAGGCGCTCGCGCGGGACGGCGTGCGCCTGACTGCCGAACAGGCCTACGTGCTCGAGATCCTCGACGGGATCGTGCGCTCGACGCCCGAGTGCGAGGCGCTCTACGCGCCGGAGGGCGCGCTGCTGCGGGAGGGCGAGCTGCTGCGCAACCCCGATCTCGCCGACGCGCTCGAGCTGCTGGGCGCCGAAGGGGCGACGCCGTTCTACGACGGCCAGATCGGCCAGGCGATCGCCGCGTGGGTGAGCGAGCGCGGCGGGCTGCTCACACACGCCGACCTGGTCGCGTACCGGGCACTCGCACGAGAGCCCGTGCGAGTGCCCTATCGCGGGCGCATCGTCCTCACCAATCCGCCCCCGTCGGCCGGAGGTGTGCTGATCGCCTACGCGCTGAGCCTGCTGGGGCGCGGCGCCGGCCCGCCTACATCGGCGGACCTGGTGGAGGCGATGGAAGCGGCGCAGGCGGAGCGCACGCCCGAGTTTCTCACGGGTCTCGCGGAGCCGGGCTTCCTCGCGCGCTTCAGCTCGTCACGCCTCGGCGCGACGACGCACATCTCGGTCCTCGACCGTGACGGCGTCGCCTGCAGCGTGACGGCCACCAACGGCGAAGGCGCGGGCGTCGTGGTGCCCGGGACCGGCGTGCACCTGAACAACATCATGGGCGAGCAGGATCTGAATCCGCTCGGCTTCCACCGGCATCGGCCGGGCACGCGCATGCCCAGCATGATGGCGCCGACGGTGGTCCTGCGCGACGGCGTGCCGGAGCTGGTGCTCGGGAGCGCCGGCTCGAACCGCATCCGTTCGGCGATCCTCCAGACGATCGTCGGCGTCGTCGACCGAGGGCTGCGCGCCGATGCTGCCATCGACGCTCCGCGCCTGCACTTCGAGGACGGAGTCGTCTACGCGGAGCCGGGCGCCGACACCGCGACGCTCGAGGCGAGCGGTCGTGCGATCGCTCGTTTCCGCGCTCGTAACCTGTTCTTCGGCGGGGCGCAGGCAGTCGAGCGCGATCCGGAGAGCGGCGAGCTCTCGGGTGGCGGCGACCCGCGTCGCGGCGGCGCCGTCGTGGTGGCGTAGACTGCCGTGGCGCCAGGCTTGCAAGCGCGCCATCAGTCGTGTCCGCTACGTGGGGCAAACTGATAAAAATCTTTGAGCAGTTTGCGGGCTTACGAGTTGCGTCCGCGCTGACTGCCTGGTATGACGACTTTTGGGCTACGAAGGATGGGAGGACTTGGCCGTGCAGCCGACCGAACTTGACACACAGCGCGCGATCGACGGAGCAGTGTCCAGCGGCAAGGGCCTC
>Ga0247727_10016876_pt1 | contig 11705 bp, 7 predicted proteins | sample WisWelCaveWW1625_FD_202498 | JGI IMG/M metagenome (GOLD analysis project Ga0247727, IMG submission 202498) | Biofilm microbial communities from Wishing Well Cave, Virginia, United States - WW16-25 | ecosystem: Environmental > Aquatic > Deep subsurface > Groundwater > Cave microbial mat | place... | reverse complement strand
AAAACAAATCGCGCAGGCGCGGCGAATTAAACAATTCGGTCGGATTATCCACGACGCTACCGGCGGTCAGCAACCGCAGGTTCTCGATCGACGTGCGTTTGAAGCAGGTGTCGAGCTTGCGGTTGCCGGTCAGCACATCGGCGACGCCTTCTTCTTTCGGAAGGCCGAAAAGTTGATGCACGCGCGGGCGGCGCAAATCGCAATCCACCAGAATGGTTTTGGTATTGCGATAACGCGCGACCGTGCAGGCCAGCAGCGCGGAGGCGGTGCTCTTCCCCTCGCTCATCATCGAGCTGGTGACGAGGAAATTTTTCATGTCCGTCGCGCCGTATAAATTTTTGAGCTTCGAATACAACCGGCGAAATTCATTGGCGCCCGGCGATTCATCCGCAAAATGCGCAAAATACGCTTCGTGGCGCTCCGCTTTGGTTTGAATCGTGTTCGTTTTAATTCGCGCTGTCGCGAAGGTCTTGGCCTGTATCGTATTCGCCTGCATCAAGTCAAACTCCCTGTAAATTTCGCTTTATTTGAGAATCGCGTCAAAAAGCAATTGAATGCCCTTGTGATCATACTCTGCCAGTTTTTGGTTGCGCTTGGCGCGATCAAAAGCGGGGTTGATCTGTTGCGCCTTTTCAAACTGCTGAATCGCCTGGTTGTTGATCAACTTGCTCATGATCACATAAGCGACGCCGAGATGATTATACAGATCGGCGTAATTCGGATGCTTATCGACGATGTCTTGCAATTTCCGAATGTGTCTGGAGATCGCCGCGCGATTGAGTTTCCTGGGGCTGTACAACACTTGCAGATAAAAATCAATAACAAAACTCAGATCCGCCTGGCGCGGCATGCCGCGCTGACCCTGCAAAAACGCCTCGTAGGCCTTCTCATACTCATTGCGGCGTAAAAAATCTTCGCCGTGCGCCACTTGCTCATTTTTATAATTCGGGTTGATCTTCGCCGCTTTTTCCAGGTTTTCGACGATGCGTTGATAACCGTTGACCGACAGATGAAAATCTTCCTTGGTCACGCCGTTCAATACCAGCGCCAGCGCGAGATTAAAACAGGCGTCGGCATAGTAAGGATTGATGTCCAGCGCGCGTTGAAACCGTTCCACCGCTTTCTTGCATTTTTCCTTCTTCAAATAAGCGACGCCGAGATTGTTGTGATAATCGGCGCGGTCGGCTTTCAAACTGATCGCTTGCTCCAAAACCGCGATGGCCTCGTCATAACGCCCCACCTCCGTATAGCCGAGGCCGAGACTATGATAAAGCCCGGAGATCCGAGGGTCGAGAATGATGGCTTCCTCAAATTCATTGATCGCTTCTTCCGCCAAGCCTTTTTTTAAAAAAGCCAGGCCGAGCAGGTTCTTGGTCTCGGCATTGTCGGAATCCTTTAATTTTTCGGCGAGCTTGAAGAGCGTTTGGATTTCGGATTTTTTTTGCTCATGAAATTCGCGCGTGCGCGTCAGCAAAACTTCATCCGCCAGCTTGGCGTCATAATCCTGCTGGTTCGAGGCGATCAGCGTTCCATTGCGGAAAAAAGAGGAGACGATCTGATTTTGATATTTGCTATTGGCGGTTTTGAGAAAATACTCGCCTTTTTTGGAACGAACGACATCATTGAAAACAAAATCGCCCATAGCTGCAAACCTGTTCGATAATTAAGTGAATCCCTTAGTTGACCGGTGATCGCATGGGGGACGATCACGCAAAACTTCCTTATCTCGCCCAAGTGTTACGCGTCGTACGTCGCCTCATCGGCAAGCGGAAACTCCTCGCCGGCATATTCAAACCGTTGCCGGCGGGTGCTCAGATTCGCCTCGCGCAAATAACGATAAATCGTCGAGCGGCTGAGATAGACCGGCGGTTCGACGCGCTCTTCCAAAAATTTGCCGATCATCGTCGGCCCGAAATGCGGGAAGGCGGCAATGATGCCGCGAATCATTTCCGCCAGATCGCCGCTCATCGGAATCTTAGGCGTTTCGACGGCGGACGTAGCAACAGGCAACGATTCTGCAGCGAAAGGCATTTCGCGCGTTTCCGGTAGCGCTAAACCTTCGTTAAAATTTTTCTCATCAGCCGCAGGCTCGTTAGCCTCCACCGCATCATTCGCGCTAGTCTCGTCGTCGTTATCGGGCATGGCAAACTGCAGCGCCGCGCTTGTTTCATATAACGCCGCGCCATTCATCTCGCGAGATGGCGTTTCCTCGGCTTCATGTTCTTCGACAACGGCTAAAGAGGAGGTTTCATGCGTTGGCGTATCTTCGACAACCGGCGCCGCCATAACGGTTTCGTTCTCAAAATCGAATGCCGAAAATTCTTCGGCTGCAATTGGCTGGTCGGCATACACGCCGGCGTCATCCATTTCATATTCTTCCGGCAGCGTATCGATTTCTTCAAGAATCCACGGATCGCGAATATCCTGGGTTTCGAAGTCCTCGTTATGTTCCGGCTTCATGCGCTGCTGCTCAACATTCTGGCGCGGTTGGAAAACCGGCGTATAATCGTTGAACAACGGCGCTTCCATCGCCTCACCGGTATCGTCGTTATTAAAAACGGGGGCGATCACTTCGCGCGCCGGTTGCAAATTCGCAATACCGGTATTCGGCGCGTCCCAATTCGTCTCGTCATCGCTATTATTTTCTTCCAGCGTTTCATCATCGGCGCCAAAAACAATCGTATTGAATTTCTGCGTCTCTTCCTGGCGCGCCGGCACGGGGCTTGGCTTTTCTTCGTGAATTTTTTCGAAGGCGTCAAAATCCTCTTCCGTTTCATCGCCGCGGCCATACGCTTGCAGATGGCTCGCTAAATCCAAATTCAATTCCGAGAACGCTTCCGCTTCTTGCCAAGAAAATTTTCGCGGCCGGGGATTGCCGAACTCACGCTCCAGAGGGCGCGGCGACGCCGCAAATTCGGGACCTTCATAAGTTTTCTCAGCGAAGGGCGTATGGTCATCAGCCGCATGCAGATTGGGCGCCGGAAGTATATCCATTGCCTCCGCCGAAGCAATCGGTTCTTCGTGTTCATCAAACCCGGCTCCCGAATCGTAAAAATCTAATTCCGCTTCGCTGCCGGCATCATTGATGTCATACTGCGGCGCCGGCGCTGGGACGGCATTATTTTGATCGCGTTTTTCCGCCGGCGCCGTGGCCGGCGGCGGCAAAATTCTTGGAACCTCGGCATATTCAATCGCAGTCCGGCCGCTCGTCAACAATCGTTCACGTCTTTCCCTGCCGCTGCCGAGAAGGCGCGGCTGCTCGTGTTCAATCTCCAGCGTCTCTTCCTCATTAAAATTTCCTCGCGGCGGCCAATAATCATCGTTTCCCGGCGTCAACGCCGTCGGAGTTTCGAAGGCATAAACTTCATTATGGCTATCGTATTTTTCACGGTCGCCGTTCAGTGTCGCCATCAATGCCGGTGAGGCGGCCTCATAAGAGGCCGGCGCATAATCAGCAATTGCTTCTTTCGCGGCCGGCATGCCAAAGCGCTCACGCAGAGCCGCCGGCACTTCCAGGGGTTCCTCGTAAACCGGCTCCGGCGGCGGTTGCAAAAACGCCATGATCGCCTCGTCGCCGGTTTCATACGCGTTGATAAAACGATCCAGCTCCAGCAACAAAAAAACGTCGAAAAGGTCCGCGCTCATTCCGGCAAGCTTGATGTCGCCGTCGTTTTCGCGCACGCGGCGCAATTCCGCCGTAAACGCGCCCCAGCCGGCCGAGGAAATGAATTCCACGGCGCTCAGATCGACAACCATACAAAAAAAATTTCTGGTTAGCAGATAGCTCACCACTTTTTCAAATTCACTCACCGTCGAGGCATCGAAGATGCCTTTTAAGCAAATGAGATGAATTTGACTTTCGGTGACTTCGACGGCTTCAACCAGACGGCGCGGCATGACCAATATCTGCCTCTTTGAGTTTATTGTCTAAAATTTCTTTGTCACGATTGCGTTGGCGTATAAAAAATTTAAAATCCGTCGGCGGCTTTTTATCCGTTGGGCATAAAAACTTCTGACTTTTCTAACGCTTCGCGCGGCTCATTTCGACAAAATCAATTCGCGGCACGGTTCCCAACACGGCCAGGCCAAGAACCTGTTCCACGTCTTCGACGGTTTTAAAAGAATGATCAAAAAACTCGATTAAATAAACCAGCCCGATACCAAAACCTAAACCGCCGAAAAAAGCCATAATTAAAATTTTCGGTTGATCGGACGTATTGGGCGTGATCGGGCGTTTGGCGGGATCGGTGATGTTATAGCGCACCGCCGCGTCGCTGCGGCGCAAATCGTCGCCCCATTGGGTGCTCTGCACCTGATCTTCAAACCGCTTGACGGTTTCTTCCAATTTGCCAACTTCGGTCTGCAGTTGCGCCAGCTCGAGATTTTGCGAAGGCCGCTGCGTCAAACTATTTTTATAGCTTTGCAAAAGCCCGTCTAAAACCGCTTTCTCGCGATTCAATAATTCCAGATCGGTGAGCGTCATTTGCCGTTGCACGGCCAGCTCGAAATCGCGCGCGGAGAAACCGTTGCCGTTATCCGCTGCGAGCAATTCCTGCTGCAGCTCATCGCGCAGCATCGCCACTTCTTGATTGAGCTTGAGCACCTGCGGATCGCGCCAGTCGGTTTGCACCATCAACTGCGCCACGTTGGATTTTTTCTCCAGCATCCGCGCGCGCAAAGCCGCCGCTTTGCCGGAGAATGCCGGCGCGAGGCGATCTGGCAAGCCGCCGAGCTGGCTTTCAACCGTTTGCAGTTGGCCGCGTTTCTCGGAAATTTCCACGTCGAGCGATTTAATCTGCGCGGCGATCTGCGGCTCGTTCTGCAGATTCACCCCGGAAACCCGCGTCTGCGACAACACCATGCCGGTGCTGAAATTGCGCAACCGCGCGCGCGCGGCTTCCAGTTTCTCGCGATTTTCTTCAAGCTGCTTGCTGGCAAATTCATGCGTGCCACGCGGCCCGACGCTTTCCGCCAACAATGATTCTTCGATAAAAACTTCGGCCAAATTTTTGGTCAGCTTATATGCTACGTCCGGATTCGTGTGCGTCAAGGTCAATTGAATATAATCGCCGCGTTTGGGAAACGATAGCGCCGTGAGCACTTTTTGCTCTAGCCATTCCCGTTGCAGATCGCGCAGCAATTCCTTCTCATTAGCCTCCGGTTGTTCGGCGATTAACTCTTGGGCGCGTTCGACAATGCTCGTTGCCGGTTTCAGGCCGGTGCGATCGAGCACTTTATTCAATGTGCTTTCCGCCAGCAATTGTTGTCGGATATTTTCGCCCAACTCGATAATTTTGCGTTTGCTTTTCGCCTCGGTGCCCGGCATCACATTGCGCACGTCCTGAATGATCGACTGGTTCGTGCCGAGCATGATCGTCGTCGTGGCCGTATATTGCGGCAGCGTGGTGATGACATAAGTATAAGCGCCGGCCAGCGCGAGAAACGGCGGCAAGATCACCAGCCATTTCCACCGCCGGCCGATTTGCAGCAAACGCCGCAGATCGATTTTTCCGCCTTGGGTCATGCTCATTTTCCTTGACCAAACAATTGAGTCAATAACAAGTATGAAGTGACCACCGCCACCGAGGCTTGAATCACTTCGGTGGCCGAAGAGATTAAAATAAACCGCCGGAAGCTTTGCTTACCGGGAATGTAAACCGTATCGCCCGGCTTGAGCAGCAATGGCACCGGCGCCGCCGTGTTAGTATATTTTTCCACATTTACCGAATAAACCACCGGCGCATCGAAGCCGCGCGAAATGATTTTCACATGCGCTAAATCCGGCTCCGTAATCGGGCCGTTGGTGTTAAAGCGGTTCGGATAAGCCGGCCCGCCGGCGCGCACGATCATTTGCAAAACATCGACGTCTTTATCAATTTGGTAAACGCCCGGCGCCACCACATGGCCAAACACATAAACCGATTTCGAATTGACAAACATCCCGCCGATGCCGCTCGTGGCCGGCGCATCGCCAAACGTTCCGCCCGGCGAGCCGGCGCCGGCAGGCTGGCTCGAGAGCACGTAAATATTATCGCCCGCCGTCAATGCCGGCAAGCCGCGCATGTCATTGCGCTCAAACGCCGCCGACAAATCAACGGAAATAATTTTTCCGCTTTCTTTGCCGCCGCGAATCAATTGCACGTTGTTTAACAACGCCGTTGGCAACGGCCCGCCGGCTTCGAGAATCGCCTCCCAGATCGACGGCATTTTTTCGAAGCTATACTTTCCTGGCGCGCCCACCGCGCCGGTGATAAAAACTTTTTTGCTGCCATATTCCGTGACGGTCACCGCCGCCTGCGTAATCGCTTTGTTGTAAATCGAGATCCGCTCCACGACTTTGCTGCTGAGTTGCGAAAGCGTTAAACCGGCCGCATTGACGCGCCCGGCGAGCGGAATATTTATTTTGCCCTCCGTATCAATTCGCGCGGCTTGCACGTTCAGATCAGGCACCTGCCAAAATGAGATCGCGACCACGTCGCCGGGCTCAAGAATATATTCCTGCGCCGGCGCCGAATGAAACCAGCCGAGCAAACCTAAAAAACTCATCCAAAAAACAACCGCATTGCCACGCATGTTTTCACTCCATGAAAATCTACCGCGTCGTGCCCTGCACCGTATTGCTGGGAGAATAAAGGCCGCCGATATCGTACACGAAAACCTGATACGTATAAGTTTTGTTGCGTCCGAGGCCGCGATCAAGATAATTCGTATTGGCCGGATTGCTGTTGATGATCGCGATCGGCTGCTGGAGCGCCGGGTTAATCGGCGGATCGCCGGCTTTCGCGCGAAAGACGCGATACGACGCAAAATCCGCGTCATTATTCTGCGACCACGAGAGGCTCAACGCCGCCGTATCCGGCGCCGCGGGCAAAGCCAGCGTCACCGGCGTCGGCGGCAAATTCGGCGCGGTGGTCACGCTGCTGATATTGCTGCCGGTGGCGTTGCCGGCCTGATCATAAACATAAACGCGATAAAAATATTTTGTCGCCGCGCGTAAATTCTTGTCGATATATTCAAGCGTATTTTGATTGGTCAGCGCCGTCACCAAAATGCTGAGCGAATCCACCGCGGCGAGGTTGGCGCGGTAAATCCGGTAACTGGCAAAATCGTTGTCCGTGCTGCGCGACCACGTGAGTTGCACTTGGCTGGAGCCGTCGCCCACCAACAGCGGCGTGTTCATAATCACCGCGCTCGGCGGCAAATTCGCCGTGGTGCGCGCGCCGACTTCATTGCTCGAAGCGCTGGTCAACCCGCCCAAATCAAAAACGACCAGGCGATAATAATAGGTCACGCCCGCTTGTAAACTCAAATCGGTATAGGTCGTGATATCGCGCAGCGTAATGCGGTCGATCGGCGATGATTTGAACGGATCAAAATTCGACGTCGGGCTGCGATAGATCGAATAATTCGCAAAATCAAACGTGTCTTTTGAAACCGACCACGTGAGCCGCAGCGCGTTTTGTTGCGAGCCGACCGGCACCGGTTGAAACATCGTCACCGCGTCCGGCGGTTTTTGAATCGTGATCTGCGTTGCCGCCGAGACCGTGGCCGCGACGTTACCGACGCGATCGACAAAATTGCCGCGCACTTTGCCCTGCAAAACCTGGGTGTCCTGCGGAATCACAAAATTAACTTCATAGACGCCGTTGTTGGCTGTTTGATCGCCTTGCGTGCCGTCGTCGAACAGCAAAATATTTTGCGGCCCGGAAAAAATATTCACCGTCGCGCGGCCGCCAATTTCACCGGCCACGAGGCGAAAATGAATGGTTTCGCCGGCGCGTTTGATCTGTCCGCCGGTGTTTTCCGTCAATTCGGCAATCAACGCCGTCGTATCGAGAATGATCGCGTCCTTGACGACTTGTGGATTTTCTCTGCCGTCAGCGTCGCGAAATTTGACGAAAACCGTTTTCATGCCGTCGCCAAACGACAAAATCCACGCGACCGTCGATTCAAAACGTTGCCACGAGGCGTTGGTGAAAAGCACGTCGTTGCTCAATTTCATCAGCGCCGTGCGCGCCGGCGCCGAGAGCTTGAGCTGCACCTCGCGTTGCGAAGTGTAATCCGCGCCGGTGGAAATGATCAATGACGCGAGCGAAAACGGCGTTGCCATAATACTGCCGGAACGTTTGCTTTCAAAACCGCCGTTATTCACTGCGCTGACTTGATAAAAATATTTTGTCTCATTTCTAACCGTGCGATCGAGATGAATGCGATCCAACGAGGTGTCGATCACCGCAAAAGTTGCGGTGGTCGAATCGCGGCGATAGATACGGTAAAACTTAATTCCGGCCGGACTGTCGATTTCCCAGGTCAGGGTCGCTTGCTGATCGTCCACCGACACCGCCAGATCGCGCGGCTGCGCCGGAAACTGATTGTCCTTGGGAAACACCGGATCGGTCGGCTTCTTCGCGCAACCTCCGGCAATAACAGCGATCCACGCCAGTGCGGCGGCGAAAATGAGGTTTCGGGTGAATTTGGCTTGGCGCATAACTACCACCGTTTCATCTGATCAAAAAGTTGCTTGCACATTTAACCCAATCCGCTCTCGCCCCTGTTGCTGAAGAGAAACTTTCACTTCGGCATCACCGTGATGATATGCCGGGAAAAAAGCCACGGCGTCGAGCAAATTATAAGCGTAAATCAACCCGCTCACGATAAGCCAGCGCCGGCGCAATTCGTAGGCGTCATCGAGCACGACTTTGCGAGCCACCACCTGCGCAATTAAATCCGCCTGCCCTTCCTGATTTTTTTGGCCGGCTTGAAAATTTTTTAAAGCGGTGTTATAATCATTCAATGCGTCGTTGTATTTTATATGTCGATACAGCGTCACGCCGGCGGCGCTGCATTGCAGCAGACTGATCGTCAAGCCTTGCGTCCGATGGTCGCTATAAACTTGCCCCGAACCCGGCAGATACAGCGATTTCAACAACGCTTTAAAGCGGGTTTTCGGATTGAGCTTGATCGTGAGCTTGTCGTCGCCCTGGCCGTTGAAAAGATAATCTTTCGCGTTGTCTTCATAGCCCCACTTCGTGGCGCGAATGCGGTACCGGCCGCGCAGAAAGTGCGTGATCGTGTAGGGCGTGTGGCCGGTCATCGAATATTCGCCGTCCAGCCCGACAATCGCCGCCGAGGGCCGGGTCAAAATTTGAATTCGCGCTTCGGTTTTGGCCTCATCGGCGCGCGTAAAATTCGAGGCCGGTTCAGCGGTTTGCGCCGCCAACTGCCGGCTAAAAATAAAAACGAGCAGAATTAAACCAATCGTAACCCGGCGCGACGACGGCGCGGTCAAACGCTTAAACCTTCTATTAAAAAAAATTTTCGGTGCTTTGCTCTCTCGTCCGCCCTCGCAGCACAACCAAAGGTGAGGCAACATCACAAGCTCCTTGTCTGAATCGTGTCCCGAGCAAGCCGATTCAGGATTTGATCACTTCCCGGCCGTTGACGATCATCCACAACGTTTTCAGCATAATCTGCACATCATATTTGAACGTCGAGTTTTTTACGTACATCAAATCGTAGCGCAATTTTTCGCGCGCGTCGTCAATCGTTTCGTCATAGCCGCAATAAATCTGGGCGATGCCGGTGATGCCGGGCTTCACCTGCAGGCGCTCCGGAAAACGCGGAATATCTTCGATCAATTTTGTCATAATTTGCGGCCGTTCCGGACGCGGCCCGACCAAACTCATTTCGCCACAGAGCACGTTGAAAAACTGCGGGATTTCATCCATGTGAATAAAGCGCAGAATGCGGCCCATCCGGGTGACGCGCGGATCGTTTTTTTGCGCCCACACCGCGCCGCTTTGTTTTTCCGCATCCACTTTCATGGTGCGAAATTTATAAACCGTAAACGGCCGGCCATACAAATCCTGCCGGCGGCGCTCGCCGGCGCGGCGATCATGTGCCACCGCGATATTGACCTGCCGCCGATCCCGCTTGCGATGATTTAGCCCTGAGCGTTGCTGTCCGTAAAAAATCGGCCCGCGCGAATCCAGCTTGATGAGGATCGGCATCACGATAAAAAAAATCGAAGCGAAAATAAACCCGGCGATGGCGCCCCAAAAGTCCAACGCCCGTTTGCCAAATTGATCCCAGAAGTTGGCGTCGGTAAAAGGCGTCATAATTTTCTTGACCAATTTCTCCGGCACCAACAGAATAATCGCCAGAGAACTGAACAAAAAAAACGGCGCGATCAGCCATTCACCTTTGAATTTCTGCCAGCGCGCTCCCGGCTTGTTTGCTTTTTTCTCATCTCCCGATCGCGCCGGCGGCGACCGCTTCATCGCCGGTTTAACTGAAAAATGATAACGCTGCAAGGCGGCTTCGCGCGAAAATCCACGCTCCGCGTCGAGACGTTCTTCCGCCGAATAGGCCGGCGCGGCGTTGGCCGAAAAGCCGTTGTGCAAAACCTGTGGATCCATACTCACTGCGAACGGACAAGGGTTGAGCGTTTCCGCAAGCTCCTTTTCATCGCACTTTCACTTAAAGCCACTCGCTAATTTCTCCGGCAAGAGCCAGTCCCTCCTGCCGCAACGCGCCACTTGAGTTAAAATCTTAAATTATGTTGTGTGTTTGTAAAAGTTTTAATTTTACCGGCGCTCACAAACTTAACCTCTTTTAGCAAGCTCCGTGCCTCGAACGCATGAAGCGGGACGTCCCGGCCCGGCGGCAAAACTCATACAGGACAAGAGCCAGATCATCGCGAAAATGGCCCATGGCATATAAAAAAGGAATGCCAAGCCAACGGGCCGTTCCATGAGAAAAATCATGTATTGCAGCGAAACACCTGGAGCGTTTTTCCAAAGCTCACGCGCTTGATCGCGAGGTGAGGCAATCGCTCTTCAACATTAGTTATATACGTTCATGGGTGGGAACTGCGTAGAAGTAAAACACCAATCGGCAGGCAACGCGAAGAAAAACAATCCCAATTTTGTTGCGGCGGGATTTCGCCTCTCGCATATTTGTAAAAACCGAGGTAATTTCAAAAATGCAAGAACGGGCGAACGCCAATAAGAAAGAGCCGAGTTGTAGCGTATATTTCACGGATGGCATCAATGGTTCAAGCTTGCGCTCACCATCTCGGGCGGTGCGCCTGGATTGGTTTTTTGCTGGTCAATATTTTAAATGTTCCAACCGCCAGTGCACAAGTATCCTCGCTCCGGGTTGGGATGCCCTCCCCCACTGCCGCCTCATTGGGGAAATATGGCGATATTCCCGTGAGCTTGTATACCGGGACACCCAATATCAGCATGCCATTATATGAAGTCAAAGGACGAAGCTTAAGCGTACCTATAGCGCTCAGCTATCACGCCTCAGGCGTAAAAGTGGAGGATATCGCCGGCTGGGTGGGATTGGGGTGGTCGCTCAACGCCGGCGGCGCCATTACCAGAACCGTGCGCGGCTTGCCGGATGAGTTGAATGGCTATAGCCAGGGTTATTATTACACCGGCAGCGAACTCGACGACCCGGATATTTGGAACGGCAACGATCAGTATTACCTTCAGGACGTCAGCAATGAGCTGAAAGATTCCGAGCCGGACCTGTTCTTTTTCAATTTTGCCGGCGGGTCCGGACAATTCGTCCTCGGGCCGGGCGACACCATTCGCACCGTCCCGTATCAGAAAATTCGAATCACGCATGATTCCAATTTTTCGCAGTGGGTGATCACCACGGCAGAGGGAACACGATATACCTTCGCCAAAATTGAA
>Ga0247727_10016875_pt1 | contig 11706 bp, 13 predicted proteins | sample WisWelCaveWW1625_FD_202498 | JGI IMG/M metagenome (GOLD analysis project Ga0247727, IMG submission 202498) | Biofilm microbial communities from Wishing Well Cave, Virginia, United States - WW16-25 | ecosystem: Environmental > Aquatic > Deep subsurface > Groundwater > Cave microbial mat | place... | reverse complement strand
CGACTCTTGCGACTCTAACAGGTCGTTGAAGAATGCACTGTGAAGCAACTTTTTCGAGCATTCGTTGAGCGCCACGAGGTGAGAACGACCGCCGCTCCGAGCTTTTTGTGCTCGTTCATCGTTGATTTCCATGCATCTGGTTCATTTCCGACGCACCTATCCCGTATTCGGTTGCAGTCGCGCCATCCTGAGCAGATTGTATGCAGCGCCCACCATATAGGCGGCGAGCTGGGTCTTTGCGATTCCGATGAACCGGCTCTTCCTGAATCCACCCACTGTCTTCATCCAACCGAAGATCTCCTCGATGCGCTTTCTCTTTCGCTGGCCGATCGCATAGCCCTCGTGCCGCGTGGTCCGAGCATCCAGCCCCGGAGCGCTGCGGCTTTCGATTCGCGCGATGTGCGGCGCGATCTTGCGACCCCTGAGCAATCCGCTCTGGGGATCAACTTGGCCGCGCATTCTTCTTCTCCCTTGAACAACGCTCGTTCTATGACACTGCATCCCAAGCATCGTTCGAGAGATTTTTCAACAGGCTGTTAGGCCAGTTTGACGAGCTGCTTACCGAAGTTCTGGCCCTTGAGCAGGCCGATCAGGCCCTTGGGCGCATTCTCGATGCCCTCCAGCACCGACTCGCGGGTCTTGAGCTTGCCCGCGACCACCAACTCCAACAACGCTTGGTTGCCCTCAGGGTAGCGCTCCAGCCAGTCGAACACGATCATGCCCTGCACTTTGATGCGGTTCACCAGGATTGAACGGAACATCTTTACGCCGTAGGCTTCGGTCGCGTTGTAATCCGAAATCAGGCCGCAGATGGCGATGCGCGACTTCACGTTCATCAGGCGCAGCACCGTGTCGAGAATTTCTCCGCCGACGTTCTCGAAGCAGGCGTCGACGCCTTTCGGACAGGCTGCTTTCAGATTCTCGTAAAGATTGCCAGCCTTGTAATCGACGCAGGCATCGAAGCCGAGTTCTTTGACCACGTAGTCGCACTTCGCGCTTCCGCCGGCGATGCCGACCGCGCGGCAGCCCCAGGCCTTCGCGATCTGCCCCACCACGCTGCCTACCGCGCCCGAGGCCGCCGACACCACGACGGTTTCACCGGGCCTGGCCACGCAGATGTCTTTCATGCCGAAGTACGCAGTGCGGCCCGGCATGCCGAGGCAGCCGAGGAAGTAGGACAGCGGCGCTTTCGACGCATCCACCCTGGTGAGCAGGTCGCCCTTCAAGGAGCAGTAGAGCTGCCAACCCGAAGGGGCGGTCACCTTGTCGCCGGGCTTGAAGCCAGCGTGCCTCGATTCGATGACTTCACCTGCCGTCTCGCCGGTCATCACGTCGCCGATTTCGACGCCCTTGACGTAGCTCTTCTGCCGGCTGATGCGCCCGCGCATGTATGGGTCGAGCGACAGCCAGAGGTTCTTCACCAGCACCTCGCCTTCCTTTGGCGCAGGCGCGGGTGCTTCGATCAGCTTGAAGTTCGTCTCGGTGACCCAGCCCGAAGGATAGCTGGCAAGGGTCCACGCCCTGTTCTTTACCGTCATACCCTCACCACAATTCGAAATAGCTAAGACAGAGCGGCAAAGCGCGCGAGATGGTGCTCGGCGTCGCCGAACTGCTGCGCGATCATGGTGAGGCGGCGGAAAGTGTGGCTCACTTTCAACTCCTCGCTCATGCCCATGCCACCGTGCAGCTGGATCGATTCCTGGCTGATGTGCCTCACATTGTCGGCGATCTTGATCTTGGCCGCGGAGATCGAGCGCGCGCGGTCCTTCGCGTCCACAGGTGGATCCGATTTCGACGCCGCCAGGCACGCCATCGACTTCGCCTGCTCGTAGCTCACGTACATATCCACCATGCGGTGCTGTAGCGCCTGGAAGGTGCCGATCGGCACGCCGAACTGCTTGCGCGTCTTCAGATACTCGAGCGTCGCGTCGCAGGCGAACTTCATCGCCCCCACCGCTTCGGCGCAGATGAGCGCCGTGGCGAAATCCACCACTTCCTCGATCACCGGCAGCGCACCGCCCTCGGCGCCGAGCAGCTCGCCGGGCGCTTCTGAGAAGCTCACATCACCCGCGCGTTGCTCATCGAGAGTCACATAGGATTTTATTTTCAAGCCTCTTGCAGAAGAATCCACGAGAAAAAGACTCAAACCATTCTCGGTTTTCGCTGACACCACGAATTTGTCCGCGGCGGGCGCGCCCAGCACGACGAGCTTCTCGCCGCTGATCTCCCAGCCGCCGCCGGCTTTCTGCGCGTGCGCCTGGACTCTGGCGAGGTTGTAGCGCGCGCCTTTCTCGGTCTGCGCGAACGCCATTTTCAGCTTGCCTTCGACGACTGCGGGCAGGATCGCCTTCTTCTGCGCATCGTTGCCGGCGCGCGCCACGAACTGCGCGCCCAGCCCGACCGTGGCGAGATAGGGCTCGACCAGCATGGCCTCGCCCGCGGCTTCCATCACGCCCATCAGGTCCACCGCGCCGCCGCCGAAGCCGCCGTAGTCGGGCGAGAACGGCAGGCCGGTAAGGCCCATCTCGGCCAGCGTCGACCAGACCGCGGGACTCCAGCCGTCCTTCGAGGCGACGATTTTCCTGCGCGCCTCGAAGGCGTAATCCTTCGCCAGGAAGCGCCGCACGGAATCGGCGAGCAGCTGCTGCTCTTCGTTGTAGTCGAAATTCATGGTCAGAGCCCCAAAGTCATTTTGGAGATGATGTTCCTCTGAATCTCGTTCGAGCCCGCATAGATGGTGGTCTTGCGGAAATTGCAGTAGCGCGGCGCAAGGCCCGCGGTGAAATGGTCGAACGCGCCGCCCCCGGCACCATCGATGCCGGCCGGCCGAAAAGGTTGCGCCATCGGCCCGACCGCCTGCATCGAGAGCTCGCTGAGGGCCTGCTGGATCTCGGTGCCCTTGATCTTCAGCATCGAGACATCGGCGCCGGGCGGCTGGCCGCTGCGGCGCATCTGGTCGAGGAACCTCAGGTTGGTGATCTCCAGCGCCATCAACTCGACCTCGACGCGCGTCAGCTTGTCGCGGAAGCGCGCATCCTCGATCAGCGGCCTGCCGTCGTCCCCCTTCTGCCGGCCGGCGAACTCCTTCAGCTTGGCGAGCTCCCGCTTGGAGGCGCCGATGCGGCCGGTGTTCATCCTCTCGTGCCCGAGCAGGTACTTGGCGACCGTCCAGCCCTTGCCTTCCTCGTACACCAGGTTCTCGACCGGGACTTTGACGTCGTCGAAGAACACCTCGTTCACCTCGTGCCCGCCGTCCATCAGGATCAGCGGCCGCACGGTGATGCCGGGCGTCTTCATGTCGATCAGCAGGAAGGAAATGCCCTCCTGTCGTTTCGACAGGCTGGAGTCGGTGCGCACGAGACAGAAGATCCAGTCGGCGAAGTGCCCCAGCGTAGTCCAGGTCTTCTGGCCGTTGACGATGTAGTGATCGCCCCTGCGTTCGGCTCTCGTTTTCAGTGACGCGAGGTCGGAACCGGAACCGGGCTCGGAGTAGCCCTGGCACCAGAATACGTCGCCGTTGTAGATATCCGGCAGGAAGCGCTTTTTCTGCGCGTCGGTGCCGAAGCGCAGCAGCACCGGTCCGCACATCGACAGGCCGAACGGGATCAGCGGCGGCGTGCCGGCAAAGCCGCACTCCTCCTCGAATATGTAACGCTGCACCACGTTCCAGTCCGTGCCGCCGAACTCCTTCGGCCAGGCCGGCGCCACCCAGCCCTTTTTCGCGAGGATCTTGTGCCAGCGCAGCAGGTCCCCGCGGCCGAGTTCCTCGTAGTTGGCGATCTTGTCGCGCAGGTCCTGCGGCAAATTGGCTTTCAGCCAGCCGCGCACCTCGTCGCGGAACGCGGACTCGTCCTGGGAATAATTGAGGTCCATGCTTGCCCTCCGGTGGGTACCGCAAGTTTACTGCTGCCGGAGCGCCTTGGGCAGTGCCGGCGCCTGCGTTTCAAACAGGATTGCGGGCGGTCCCGAGGACGAACGGCAGCCGGCGCGGACCACGCACGGTGCCTTCGGACCATTTCACCCGAGCCCCGTCCGCGAGCCTGAAGTCGGGGAAGCGCGCGAGCCATTCCTCGATCGCCACGGTCATTTCCATGCGCGCGAGGTTCGAGCCCAGGCAGCGATGCCGCCCGAGGCCGAACGCGGCATGCCGGTTCTCGGCGCGCTCGATGATCACGCGATCGGGATCGGGGAACATCGCCGGATCGCGGTTCGCCGCCGGAAAGGAAAGCAGCACCTGCGCCTTCTCCTTGAAGGTGCAGCCGCCGACGCTGGTCTCCTTGACCACCTCGCGCGCCATCGTGACCGGGGCATAGGCGCGCAGGAATTCCTCGATCGCCGTCGGCATCAGCGACGCATCCGCCGCCAGCCTGCACCGGTCCTCCGGATGGGTCGCCAAGTGCCAGAGGCTGGCGCCGATGCCGCTCCAGGTCGTATCGATGCCGGCAATCAGCAGCAGGCGCAGCATGCCGAGCAGATTCGGCTGCGACAGGGGCTGGCCGTCCATCCGCGCGGCGATGAGAAAACTGATCAGATCGTCGCCGGGGCGGGCGCGGCGCGCCTCGACGTGTCCGTGGAAATACCGCGTCAATTCCTCGAGCGTCTGCATCGCAACCTGCGGATTGGTCGGCCCGATCTCGAGGATGCGGTGGATCCAGTCGCGGAAGCGATCGCCGTCCGCCTCCGGCAGGTCGAGCATGTGCGCGATCACGCGCACCGGGATGTGCTGCGCGTAGTCGATCGCGCCGTCGCAGCTTGCCGCGCCGCCGATCCGCTCGAGCAGTTCGCGGCAGACGGCGCGCGCCCGGGGCTTGAGCTTGGCGATCGCCTGCGGCGTGAAGGCCGGCAGCAGCACCTTGCGCGCCGGCGTGTGCTCCGGCGGATCCGAGGTGATCGGCGGGCTCGGAACCACTGGGATCTTCTGCTCGCGCACGATCACGCGCCGCGAGGAAAAATGCTCGCTGTCGTAGGCGATTTCGCGCACGTCGTCGTAGCGGGAAGCGAAGTAGGCGCCATCCTCGTAGCGCGTGCTGTGCGCCACCGGGCAGCGGCGGCGCAGATCGTCCCAGATCGGGAACGGATCCTCCACCCATTGCAGGTTGAAGTGATCGAAATCGGTGGCCCAATCCCTGACCGGCGGCCTTGCACTCATGGCGCCCTCCCCCAAGCTCAATCCTGCGTGATCCTGACGGCGTGCTCGGGGCAGTTGGCCACGGCGAGCCGCGCCTTCGCCTCGAGTGCCGGCGTCACCGCGCCGTCGCCCCTGACGCGCGCATTGCCCAGCTCGTCGGCCTCGAACAACTCGGGCGCGATCGAGCAGCAGCGGTTGTGACCCTGGCAGCGTTCGCTCTCGACGCGGACGCGCAGGACTTTTGCAGATGCCATTCCCCCTCCCTCGATCAGACTGGTAATGTAGGGAATCGAGTTGTTCCAAGTCAATTAGATTCGCAGGCGGCGAGCCCATCGGGGAGGTGGAACATGAAGAGCTACGACGTGACGGAATGGGGCAAGCCACTGCAGGCGCGGATCCGCGAAACGCCCTCGCCCAGGGACCGCGAAGTGCTGCTGCGCCTCACGCATTGCGGTGTTTGCCATTCCGACGTGCACGTGCGCGACGGCTACTTCGACATGGGTGGAGGCAAGAAGCTCAGTCTCGGGGATCGCGGACTGAAACTGCCGGTCACGCTGGGCCACGAGCCGCTGGGCGTCGTTACGGCGACTGGCGAGGCGGTGACCGGGGTCAAAACCGGGGCGAGCTATCTGGTCAATCCCTGGATCGGTTGCGGCGCCTGCCGCATGTGCGCGGCAGGCAACGACCATCTGTGCCAGAACCTGCGTGCCCTCGGTATTGGCGCGCCTGGCGGCTTCGCCACGCACCTGCTGGTGCCGGATGCGAAGTATCTTGTGGACGTCGCCGGTCTCGATCCTGCGAAGACTGCTCCTCTCGCCTGTTCCGGCCTGACGACCTATTGCGCGGCTAAGAAGCTGCAACCGATCGATCCCGAGGAGTGGGTGGCCGTACTGGGCTGCGGCGGGCTCGGGTTGATGGCGCTCGCCGTGCTGCGCGGGCTGGGGCACGAGCGCGTGATTGCCTGCGACATCGACGACGCGAAACTGGCCGCCGCACGCGCGCGGGGCGCGAAGGAAACCTGCAACCTGAAGAGCGAAGGGCTGAAACGGCTGACCCAGATTGCAGGTGGTGCGCTGTGCGGGATGCTTGATTTCGTCGGCACTCCGTCAACCGTCGCGCTAGCCGCGCCGGCCCTGCGCAAAGGCGGGCGCTTCGTGCTCTGCGGTCTGATCGGCGGCGAAGCGAGCCTGCCGCTGCCGGTATTCGGCATGCGCGAAATATCGATCCTCGGCTCGACGGTCGGCGCGACACGCGATCTGGTCGAACTGGTGGCGCTGGTCAGGCAAGGGCGCATCCGCCTCGATGAGGTCGAGCGCCGGCCGCTCGCGATGGCCGAGCAGAGCCTGAGCGACCTCGCCCACGGCAAGGTCATCGGCCGGGTCGTCCTGGAAATGCAGGGCGAGGGCTGAGCCGCCGCTCAGCCGAGCGAAAAATCCACCACCTGCCGCCCTACGGCGCGTGCCGCGAGCAGGTCATCGAAAGCGGTCTCCAGGTCCTGGAAGCGGATGCGGCGGGCAATCGTGTCGAGGTGCCGCGGCCGCAGGTCGCCGGGATGTCGATCGCGACGCTCGCCACGCCACCGGTTGCGCCGTTGACGAGCACCTTGCCCTTGACCGGCGCGAGCCCGTTTGGTTCCATCAGGTCCACCGCGAGCGCCGCGGTGTGGCCGGCGACGCCCAGCGCGCTCGCTTCGAACAGCGTCAGGCCTTTCGGCAGCGGGATCACCCACTCGGCCGGGAAGCGCCCGACCTCGGCGTAGCCGCCGTCATGCTCCGCGCCCAGGCCGAAGCTGTGCGCGATCACTTCGTCGCCGGGCTTGAAACGCGGGTCGGACGACGCGTCGACGGTGCCGGCAAGATCGATTCCCGCCACCAGCGGAAACTTCAGCGCGATCCTCGCCTTGCCGCGCGCAGTGAGCGCGTCCTTGTAGTTGACGCTGGCGTAGGCGATGCGCACCACGACGTTACCTGAGTCCAGCTCGACTCGCGACATGACGTCAAAACGCCCTTCGCCGAACTTTCCGTTCTCATGAATCCGATAGGCACGAAAATCGCTCACGAGTACCGCATTCCCAGATCCGCCACCGCGCGCGCCAGAACCAGCTCCCTATAACTTGATCCGCCCGGGCGCGCGATCGCGCACTCGGGGTAACGGCTCCCGCAGAGGCTTAAGCGATCGCAACACCGCGAGCAGCGACCGCGGTTTTGCTGGGCGCCGGGTCAGCATGCCGCCCTCGCGCCTGAATCGCGCCTCACCCCTGCGGAATCGACGAAGGCAGTTGAACCTCGGCGACGAACGCGCTGCGGGGCATGACGCCTTCGGGACCGATGAACGACACGCCCTCGCGCGCGCGCGCAAGCCACGCTTCCCGCGCGCCTGCGGCGAGAAAGGCTTTCACCTTGGCATCGATCTCACTGGGACTGTTCGATGGCGAGAGGATCTCGACGCAGATCTCGGGTGCGCGCCCGAACGGCGTACTGGCACCCTGATCCCGCACGAAATCGGCGGATCCCCAAGCGACATCCGGTACCCGTACTCCGGCCACAGTTAGGACAGAGCATTCGGTGTAGACCATGCCGTGCGGCAACGCATTGCCGAGCAGACGCGCCAGATAGGCTTGCACCGCCGCATGCCAGTTGTTGGCCGGGCTCATCTCGATCGTTCCCTCCGCGTTCAACTCGATTTTGTACGGCAGGTCCCGCAAGCTCGCGTCGTTGACGAGTTCTGCCCAGCGCGCGACGAGAATTTCCCGGTTGCCGATGCTGCCCATAAGCCACTTTACCCCTTGCGCTCGGCCCGCGTAAAGGCCCGCCGCTTCGCGTTTCGGTTCGGGCATGAAGATCTCCTTGCAAAGTTCGCCGCGCGCCGGGACGGCACGCGGCAAGAGATAAAGAACCAAAGATTTAAGAGGTAACTATTCGAGCGTCCTGGCGAGACGAAAACCGGTCCCGCTGCCGCGGTTGGCTTGCGGAATCGTGCCGCGATTCGCGAAGCGCATGCCGCGCGGACCATAGCCCCACGATCCGCCGCGGTGAAGAAATGCCCATCGTTGCACTCGTGCCTTGGATTGAACGTATAGGTTAGATAGCGGCTCTGGTCGGCCACGTTCGCGAATCGGCATGCTTGGCCGGCAACCGGTAGCTTTCCCCGGTCCTGGCCGAGAGCCATCGTGCATAGGCCCAGGTGTCGTTCCAACTCACGCAGACGACGGGATGCGAGTCCGCCTGCTCGAATCCCGGGCGGCGCCAATTGTTGCCGGGCTGATCGACGGGCTGCGTCGCGGCCGCATTCGCGTAGTTGACTGCGAAGCAGCCTTGCACGCGCGTATTGAGCTCGGCATCCGTTTTGTAGCCGGTCGCGTCGGCGAAACGCCGGAATTCCGCAACGGTCACCTCATTTCTGCCGAGCGCAAACGGGTTCGCGATCGTCACTCGATGTTGCGGTCCCTCGTCGTCGTCGCGCCCCGCCTCGGATGCGGGTGAGCCCATGATGAACTCGCCCGCCGGGATCACCACCATTCTTCGAGCGCTGCCCAGCTTCGTCGCGCGCCCGCGCCTCGGCAAACTGGCGCGCCGTTTCGTACCGCGCCGCCGGTTTTTTCGCCAGCGCGCGCGAGATCACGTTGTCCCAGACCGCCGAGAGCGTCGGGTTCGCTTCCGAAGGCCGCAGCGGTTCCTGGTTGCGCACTTTCTGCTTGAAGCTGTCCACCTGCTCGGGCGACATGTACGCGGGAGTGCCGAACACCGCGCCGTCGCTGGTGAGAACGGTGAAACCGGAGTCGTCGATCCGCGCGATGCCGAAATCCACGACTTTCAGCGAGCCGTCCTCCAGCAGGAACATGTTGGCCGGCTTCAGGTCGCGGTGCACGACACCCTGCTCGTGCGCGTGCCCGAGCGCGCCCACCATCTGGGTCATGATGCGCACCACTTCGTCCAGCGTGAAGCGGGCGCCGCTCTCGAGGCGGTGCCCGAGTTCGGTGCCGGACATGTACTCCATCACGATGTACGGCGTGCCCTGCTCCTCGCCGAATTCATGGATGGTGACGATATGCGGGTGGGAGAGGCGCCCCGCCGACTGCGCCTCGCGCTTGAAGCGCACCAGGATGTCGGGGAGCTGGCGCGGTTCGAACATTTCGGTGCGCAGAGTCTTGACGGCGACCCGGCGCCCGATCACCGGGTCGAAGCCCTCGTACACGACGCCCATGGCGCCGCGGCCAATCTGCAGCCGGATTTTGTATTTGCCTATTTTTTCAAACATGGCCGCGCGCCTTCCCTGGCGAAAAGGCTACCACGGGCCTCTGCCGCGTCTGGCGCGGCACCCGTCGGCCTGCGTCACGCCGTCACAGCTTGCGGATCGGGCCCTCGTAGCGCGCCACCTGCGGATCGACCGTCAGCAGTGTGATGCTTTCCACCTGCGCCTGCGCGACGAGCATCCGGTCGAAGGGGTCCTTGTGCAACCGCGGCAGCGCGTCCACCGCGCTTGCGTGCTCGCCGGCAATCGCCAGCTCGGCATAACCGTTCTCCAGCAACCCGCGCCGCAGCAGACGGGGGTCGGCGCGGAAATCCTCGCGCCCGAGACTGCGCTTGATGGCAACCTCCCACAGGCTGGCAACGCTGAACCACAGTTCGTTGCCGCGATCCGCGACCAGTTTGCGGGCCGCCGCCGGAAGCCGCTGCGGCGCGCCGGCCGCCCAAAGCAGCAGATGCGTGTCGAGCAGCAGCTTCACACGCCGCGCTCGAACAAGCGCGCGATGCGCGCCGCACCCATGCGGTCGAAGTCCTCGGGCACTTCGATCTCGCCCGCCATGAAACCGAGGCGCCTGGCGCGCGCCGGGCCGGGCGCCTCCAGCGCGGTGACCTTGACGAGGGGTTTGCCGGCCTTGGCAATGACGAACGGTTCGCCCTGCGCCGCGCGTTCGACCAGGCGCGAAAGCTGGGTTTTCGCTTCGTGGATATTGACGGTGCGCATGCGGGCCTCGGACGGACTTAGTCCATTGAGTTTAGTTCACTCACACAGGTCTGGCAAGTCGCTACAGGACCGTCACCCCGCCGTCGGCGACGATCACCTGCCCGGTGATGAACGCGGCGGCATCGGAGGCAAGGAACACGGCGATGCCGCCGATGTCGCGCGGCACGCCGAGGCGCCGCAGCGGCGTCGCTGTTTCGCGCTCCTTGCGGAGCTGCTCGTCTTCCCACAGGGCCTTGGCGAAGTCGGTCTTGATGAGGCCGGGCGCGATGGCGTTGACGCGCACGTTCTTCGGCCCCCATTCGGCGGCGAGGTTGCGCACCAAGTGGTGGTCGGCGGCTTTGGACATGCCGTAGGCGCCGATCACGGTATTGGCGACGATGCCGCCGATCGAGCCCACGGTAATAAAACTGCCGCCGCCGCGCTCGGCCATGCCGGGCAGGGTCATGCCGGCGAACCAGAGCACGCTTTTCACGTTGTTGAGGAACACCTTGTCGAAGGTTTCGTCCGGGATCGCGTGCAGTGGCCCGTAATAGGGATTGACCGCCGCGTTCGCCACCGCGATGTCGATACGGCCCCATTTGGCGGTGGTCTGGTCCACCAGCGCCTGCAGTTCCTCCTTGCGGGACACGTTGCAGGGCTGCGCCAGCACTTCGAAACCCTGTTTCTCGAACTCGCTGCGCACCGCTTCGCAGGCCTCGGCCTTGCGGCTCGAAACCACGACTTTGCAGCCCGCGCGGGCCAGTTCTTCGGCCATCGACTTGCCGATGCCGCGGGTCGAACCGGTGACGATCGCCACCTTGCCGTTCAGATCAAATAGGGATTGGGTCATTGCTGTCTCATCATGAAGGAATTCAGCCGAATACGCCAACGGCGCTGGTCTGCTCAACATCGGCAAGCATCTGCTACGCTAGCCTTACTCCTTGAGGAGGGGGTTGCCATGATGAGACTCGTCTTTGCGTTTTGCGCACTGGTTTTCTCCTGCTCCGTAACGGCTCAAACGTTTCCCCAGCCCGGCAAGCCCGTGCGGATCATCGTGCCGTTCGGGCCGGGCGGCGCCACCGACCTGCAGGCGCGCGCAATCGCGCAGAAGGTCAGCGCGTCCATCGGCGTCCCCGTGATCGTAGAGAACAAGCCCGGCGGCTCGACCGTGATCGGCGCCCGCGAAGTGCAGAAAGCCGCGCCCGACGGCCATACCCTGCTCTACACCATTACTACCCACGTGCAGATTCCGTTGACCTTCAGGACGCCGCCGTTCGATCCCTTCAAGGATTTCACGCCGATCACGGCCGGCGGACTGGGCGGAACGGTCCTTACAGTGCATACATCGGTGCCCGCCAAGAGCATCGGGGAACTGATCGCCTACGCCAAATCCAACCCCGGCAAGATCAACTATGCGTCGTTCGGCACGGGTTCGACGGCGCACCTCAACGGCGAGATGCTGAACCGTGTCGCGGGACTCAACATCGTGCACGTGCCGTACAAAGGAGCCGCTGACGCGATGAAGGACGTGCTTTCCGGCGAGGTGCAGCTTTTCTTCGACGGCATCAACACCGCGATCACCAACGTGAAAACCGGCAAAGTAAGGATGCTCGCCGCCGCGACCGACAGGC
>Ga0247727_10016874_pt1 | contig 11707 bp, 18 predicted proteins | sample WisWelCaveWW1625_FD_202498 | JGI IMG/M metagenome (GOLD analysis project Ga0247727, IMG submission 202498) | Biofilm microbial communities from Wishing Well Cave, Virginia, United States - WW16-25 | ecosystem: Environmental > Aquatic > Deep subsurface > Groundwater > Cave microbial mat | place... | reverse complement strand
TAACAAAAAATTTTTTACACATGATACAGACGGTAGTTTCGTCGTTTTCGGCGGCGATGTCACGGAGAACAAAGTTGATAAACTTGACTTAAACATTTTGAGCGTTCTTACAAACAATGCACGACTTTCTCTCACAGAACTTGCAAAGAATGTAAACTCAACGATTGATATTGTACGGGGAAGAATGAGAAAACTTGAGGAAAAAGGGATCATTCTCAATTATCGCATTGCGGTCGATTTTAATAAGCTCGGTCTTGAATTCTTTAAGGCCATTATTTACTTTAAAACCTTGGCAAAGAAGGATGAAAACGCGCTTTTCGAATGGATGCGAACCAATCAAAATTCGTTATATTATATTAGAAGTCTTGCTCCATGGGATGTCGAATTTGAATTTGTTGTAGAAAATTATCAACAATTCAATAGTATCATTAATGATTTAAGACGTAGATTCCCGAATGTAATACGTAATCATGAACACCTTATAATGATATATGAGAAATGGATGCCAGTATTCAAAGAATAGCAAAACCGTAATTCTTCCGATAAATTCTCCACAAAGTATAAAAAGCGAGTTACCGTCAAGAAAAACATGCAAAACAAAAGAGTGGGAACTGGGGCGAAGCTTCTGGATGAATTGCTTGAAGGAGGCTATGAAACAGACGCTATAACAACTATTTTTGGACCAGCAGGAGCAGGAAAGACAAATCTTGCATTATTGGCAGCGCTTGAAGTTGCAAAACAAGGCAAAAAAGTCATTTTTGTTGACACAGAAGGAGGATTCAGCGTTGCAAGACTAAAACAAATAATGCCAGATTACAAAAAACTGCTTGACAAAATAATGTTTTTACGGCCGACGACATTTGAAGAGCAGAAACAGGCTGTAGAAAGACTGAAAGCGCTTGTGAACAACAAAATCGGACTAATTATTGTTGACACCATGACAATGCTGTACAGATTACAGCGAAGTTTCAAAGAAGATGATACTTTCAACCATGATTTAAGCCTGCAAATGCTTGCATTGAATGAAATCACAAGAAAATACAACATTCCAATACTTCTTACGAGTCAAGTATACCAGGGGTTTGATACAAACAAAGTCAAGATTGTAGGCGGAGATATTCTAAATTATACGAGCAAATGCATGATGGAGATACAGCCATTAAATGGCGGGAAGCGAAGAATAATTCTCAGAAAACACAGAAGCATAGCAGGAGAACAGGCAGTTTATTTCCAAATCGTAGAAAAAGGAATAGAAAAAATAGAAAATTATTCTTCTGTAAAGTCGTCCACGGAGAATGGCGGTTCCTGATCAGCTGCTAGTACATTACGCAAACGCAAATATTCTCTTGCAAGGATGTAGAACAACAAACCAAGAGACTTCTTGCCCTTGTTGTTGCACGCAACAACCAAGTCAATCATGTTTGACTGATTGTTTGTATCGCACAAAGCAATTACAGGCAAGCCAAGCTGCATCGCATCCTTGATGACGTTTCTGTCAGGCCAGCTGTCTGTCACAAGAACAACCTTGACCTCCATGTAATTGTCAAGCTTAGGATTAGTCAAAATGCCAGGAGGGTAACGGCCTGCAAAAGTTTTCACGCTAGTATTCTTACCAAAAGCCCTGACAGCTTTCCAGCCGTTTTCACGTCTGCTCGCAATCAAAATTTCATCAGGCTTGTACTGGGCGAGCAAGTTTGCTGCACAGCGAATACGCTCATCAATCTTCTGCAAATTTAAGACTGAGAGACCATCTGGTCTTGTTTTGTAAATAAAAGCATCCATGTATTTAGTTCTAAACTTTGTTCCGATGTGGATACCAGACTTCAAATACTGGTCTTGCGCTACCAAAAAACTTCCTTCAGTTGTCATTTTTTCTCCGCGGCAATTTTTATCGCCTCATACCGCTATGTCCAGCCAAAGCAAGGCTGAACTGTTGGCAACGATATAGCGACGAGAGAAGTGGTATATAAAGCTTATTGAAAAATGGCTAAATCACGATAAACAGGACCAGTACTCTGCAACTGGCTCTCAATAAGCTTGAAATTGGTTACTTCGAAGGATAAATGCTCAACTTTAATCTTTGCAAGCTGGTCTTTGAAAGATTTTTCACAGTCTTTTATACGAGCTAATGTAATGTGGGGATGAAAGTCCTTTTCCTTTGGGAACAAACCTTGAAGTGCATCATCAATTTGCTTTTGCAAATTGCAAATCATATCTTTTGGTTCAAGGCCAATCCAGACAACTCTTGGCTTGCCATTCTCTGGAAAAACGCCAACACGATTAAGCGAAGCGGTAAATGAAGAGAATTTTACCTGAGTAATAAGTTGTTTGATTTTTTCAGCATTATCTGGAGTAACTTCGCCAAGAAATTTCAATGTTTGATGAAAGGATTTTGTCAGAGTAAGCTTTGATTCTGGAAGCTTTTTCTGCAGTTCTATAAAATAGTCATGAACCTCTTTTGAAACGTCAAAAGCGATAAACAGTCTCATGTCGGAAACCCCTTACGCGGAAACTGCTTGGTTCAATTGTTGAATGAACACCGGGTTTCCGAGCATGCTCAAGAAACAGACCTAAATATATTAATACGTCTGTTTCTTGACATAGCAAAAAAATGAAGTAAAGAAAATAAAAATGTTCCTATTGCGTTTCTTCTTCAGTGCCTTCTTCAGAGCTTTCTTCAGAAGATTCTTCAGAGCTTTCTTCGCCGAAGGTTTCCGAGTCTGTTGAAGACGCCTCAGCAGGAGCTTCTTCTGCAGGCGCTTCCTCAGCAGGAGCTTCTCCAGATGGTGCTGCCTCTGCGGGAGCACCTTCACCTGCCTTGCCTACAACTTCTGCAAAGCCAACTTTGCGCAAAACTTTTGTTATTCTAATGCGCACCTGCTGGCCTTCCTTAACACCAGGAACAAACAGCACGAAGCCGTTCTTCTTGGCAATGCCATCGCCTTTTTCGCCGACAGCCTCTATGGTTACGTCTAATTCCTCACCGACTTTCACTGGGGCGGTCATTCCCATGCCTCCACCACGCGGGCGGAAGCCACCAGATCTATTTCCTCCGTACATATTTCACCTACCTCACAATATTTGCATGTAGAACGAGCTACATACAAATGCATTCTATTGAAGACAGTTTATAAACTTTATGCAATAAGAAAAAAAATTAAGCGTCTCTAACACCGCCTTCATCGACCATAAAGACCGCTTCGCCTTCTGCCAAGTTGGGTGCGTCAACCATTTTCGCAACTCTTGTGCCTTTCTTTCCACGACGCAAATACATTCTATAGGTTGAGTTGTGCGCGACAATATGTCCTCCAATTGCTTCAGTTGGGTCGCCGAAAAAAGTATCTGGCTTTGCCATGACTTGGTTGGTCACATAGATAGCTACGTTGTGCTGGTCTGCAACCTTCATCAAGGCATGCATGTGCTTGTTGATTTTCTGCTGTCTATCAGCAAGAGTTCCACGACCGACAAACTCAGCACGGAAATGTGAAGTCAAGCTGTCAACAATAACAAGCTTGACATTAACACCCTTGTTCTTAATCAAATCATCAAGCTTATCAGCAAGCAGCATCTGATGGTCAGAGTTGAAAGCGCGTGCAACCTTGATGTTTTTCAAGACCTCTTTCGGGTCAAGCTTCAATCCATTGGCAATCTGCACAATACGTTCTGGCCTAAACGTACCTTCTGAGTCGATGAAGACCGCAACACCCCCAGCGCCGCCTTCGCCAACAGGCAATTTACAACGCACTGCCAAGGTATGCGCCAACTGAGACTTGCCAGAACCATATTGACCATACACTTCAGTAACCGCGCCAGTTTCAACACCACCGCCTGTAAGCTTGTCAAGCTCTTTAGAGCCTGTGGTAATCTTGATAATTTTCTCACGCCTCAGCAAAACCTCTTCGCCAGATTCAAAATTCATCTCGAGATTTGCACGAGCGATAGCGATAATCTTCTTAGCAGTAGCTTCAGAAAGCTCTGTTGCGCCAACAATCTCACCAGCAGTTGCAACAGCAATGCTCATCAAATCGTGAAAGCCTGCAGCAGCCAATTTTTCAATTGACGCTGGACCAACCCCGGGAAGTTCTTCAACGCTTGTTACTTTCTTTTTTGGTGCTTCATCCATCTCATCTATTTTTCTCGATACCTCCATTGAACCTGCAGGAGTTTCAGCTCTTAAAACTTGTTCTTCTTCAATATATTCAACTTGCTTTTTATTTGCCATTTTTCATCACCTTTTTGATTTTTATTATTGTTAAAAAAATTCACCCGCAGCAGGGTTGCTGCTGGGGCGGTTGTGGGGATTTCTCTTTCTTTTCTTTCAAATACTCACCTCTTCCTGTTTTGGTTCATCTGCATGGCCGCTCATCACTAGGTACTTGAACGCTTCCTCAATCACAAGCGCTGCCTTTGGCAAGTCATTCAAGCGCAAAGAATTCGTGCTTTGCCACTTTCCAGACTTGTCTGTGTATCTTCTCTGCAAGTTGACAGTCCTTGTTTCGAAGACTTTGCCATCCTTGCCAACACGTGCGTTTTTCCACACGGTTGCACTAATTGCGCCAGTTGAAAACTTCTTCTCTGGCATATTTTTTTCTTGGTTTTGTTCCATTTTGTTTACCTCTTGCTCTTCGCGTTTTGTTTCAGCTCACGACTTTGCCGTGAGTGAGGTGCTCGCAACACTATATGCACAGAAATAGCCATTTAAATAGCTCATGAAGGGAGTTGTCCAGTGTCCAGTGGAGAAATTATGCTGTCTTTGTCTTATAGGCAAAGAATGATTCTAGAAGTGTGAATTGAGGGGTTTGCTCTGTTTTGCGCGGTTCTGTGTAGCTGAGTTCTCCAACGTACCCGTTTTTGCCGGTATGGTCTTTCATGGGAACGAGAAGTGCGTATTCGTTTCCGATCATTTCGAGGTATTCTTTCGCGTTCTGGTCGCCAAAAGTGTTGCGCATTTCAAATTCCTCTCCAGCACGAGCAATGACCTCTAAGTCCGGCATTGGCACAAAGCCCAGTGGGTTGCGTGCTATACAATCCTCGAGAATGCGCAGTTTAAGGGTTTCCTCTCTCATAGCTACGACCTCTACAGGTACACTTCTTGTGCTCCAAGCGTCTGCTGTCTTACGAACGCCTAGGTAAAACCTCTTTTCCATGGGGAAGGGGTACTTTGAGAACAAGCTTTATAAACCTTATGACATAATTAAGGAACTAGTATACTTTTTTGGTCATCAGAAGGCGTGTTTGATAATTATGAGGGCATCCAGCAGCAATACGCCCCCGAGCGTCAAAAACTCCATAAGGCCATCTGTCATTATTGGCCCCTGTATTCTGAACGTGCTTATTGGATGCAATAAATTGCAACCCAGCCTTGTCAGGCAGTCGGATGCGAGATGTGATGTGTAACCTATAGCCAACGGTATGCCTATGATGTCGAGTTTTGCAAAATGCAGCCCAGCGTAGATTATAATGGCAGGAAATATGCTGTGAAAGAAACCGCGGTGTGCAAAAATAGTTGGTATCCATCTGGTAAGTGGAACCATTCTGTTGATTTTGCTGTTTTTATGATCAACATCCGGCAAAAGGCTTCCGAGAAGGACTAATGGAATGAAGGTGTACCATGTTTGGCCAATAAATGGAAATAGCAGGAGCGCTGCGAATAATCCAATTGCCATGTGTGTTCTTCCCATCATGCAGGTTTGAGAAAATGAATTACAGGTATAAGTGTATATCGATTCCGAATTCTTTCGTTATTTTTTCAGGAATATCGCAATCAACTAACTTATCTATAGTAGGCCGGTTCAACTTCCACTGAAAAGGCTCTGGCAAAGGCAACTCCTCAATGAAGATACCTTGCTGAGGCGTGGAAGAGAACCAGCCCAGGGGAACTTTCCCCAATTTTACATACGCGTTCTTCAGGCAATTGCTAAATTTTTTGCTGACTGTGTAATCAACGACTGCAGGACCTCCGTATTTTACTCGTTCACCATCCCCACAAGCATAAATTGTACAGATTCTTTTCTTGATAAGAATGTCTTTATCTTCTAGATGTTTTTCCTCCTCACGATATGTATCGATGCATAAAGGCATTTTACACCTCCGAATACTTCAGATTCTTGCCATAACACTTCTCAACTGGATATTTTGCTTCGTTTTCCAGCATTTTCTTGTTGAACCAGTATAACAAGTCGATTTCAAGAACATCAGATAGCCGCAAAAGAACGTTTAATACATCGGCCAGCTCTTTTGCAAGCAGTTCTTTATTGCAGTCCTGCTTGAAGCGAAAGTTTTCAAGAACTTCGCTGGCTTCCAAAAGCAGAGCGATAGAGAGATCTTTAGGATTGTGGAACTGCTGCCAATTACGCTTCTCGCTGAATTCCCTGACTTTCATTTGAAGCTGAGTAAGTTCATTCATACTTCTGCAGTCAAGAATGGCAGATATAATTATTATCCCCTCACCAGAGGGGGAAAGTTTATATACATGAAAAACACATTAAGCACTATGGAAATACCATTGTTAACAGCTGGAGAAGCGAAAGTTTACCAGGCGCTGGTTGAACTTGGTGAGAGCCCAATAGGAAACATAATCAAAATATCAAAAGTCTCACATTCAAAAGTTTATGACATTCTGAAAAGATTGTCTGAGAAAGGGCTTGTGAGCTCTATTAACAAGAATGGCAGACAATACTTTTCTGCGGCAGCGCCAGAAAGACTTTCTGAGCTTGTGGCGGAAGAAAAAGAGAGGTTGCAGGCTGTTCAACATCAAATCGGCGATATCATCAAACAGCTGAATGTAAGAAAAAACATTGCAACTCCTGTAAGCATCCTCAGCGCATACGAAGGAATGAAAGGAATGAAAGGAGTTTTAGATAGAATTATTGACAAATTAAGAAAAGATGAAGAGGTTCTTATCCTTGGAAGCCCTAAAAAAATAGGAGAACAACTAGGTGGATATTTGAAAGAATGGCAGAGGAGAAGAATGGCAAAAGGAGCGATTTGCAAAATAATAGGAGATATAGATGCACCATCATGGGAAGAAGAATGGTGGAAACAAAGCAAAAAGAAAAAATTGACGTTTACAAAAAGATCAAAGTCAGTTTCTCCTGCATATATGGTAATAACAAAAGGCAGCATTACAACTATTTACTTCTCAAGCAAAATACTTACTTTTGTCATAGAACAAGCTGAAATTGCGCAAAGATACAAAGAATTCTTCAACCAGCTCTGGAAAGCGTGATTACTGCTGAAGCTTTGCCAACTCTTCCTCAGGTGTTGCAGGATGAACTTGATTGGCAATGAATTCCAACCTATCAAAGAAAGTATTGCGTTTAGCCCTGCCTATGAATTTGAACTGCTCGCCCAACAATTCTGTTTTGATTGGCTCGAAAGTCTCTGGAGCAAAACGGTAAGCAAGCAATTGCTCTTTGTTTTTCTTCAGCAAGCGCTCTGCCTGATTTCTGAAAAGAACAATGCGCATGTTTTCAGTGCCGTCGTCCAAGAAGACGTTGACGAGATAAGAATAATCAGGCATGACAACTTGATGCTCCTCACAAACCCATTGGCCTTCCAATTCCTTCAATCTAGTGTTGCATTGAGGGCAGACTTCAAAGAATTTCGGGTCAAAAACCTGAACAACAGTACCAACAATCTCCATCTGCTCATCACTCTCCTGCAATTCCTTCAAAGTCTTGCGCTGAATTGTGTTAACACGAGCTTCAGGAACAGGCTCGTTAGGATTTACAACAACCCTGCTGGATTCATTCAAATGAACTTCCTTGTAGCCACGCTGATTTTCACGAACCATGCCAGAAACAATCTTGACAGGAATGTTTTGAGACAATTGCTTTAGAACATCTGCCTGGTTGCCCCAGCAAACAATCCTTACAGTGCCTGTATCATCGCCAACAAGAAAACTGCCAACCTTTCCACCACTGCCATCAGCACGCTGAAATTCGCGAACCTCATAAATCTGCGTAACTCTTCCAAGAACATCAGCATTGCGCATGCCAGGGAACAAATCCTTGATTTTTCCACTGGCTTCAAGAAGTTTAACACCTAATTCATTAGCAATAATATGAGCAGCACCCTCTTTTGAAATAAGCCCGGATAAGGCAACACGTTTAGCTTCTATCTTCGCGTTCAAATCTGCTTCTGAAAGCCCTGTTTTCTCGCGAATACGCGCGACCATCTCAGGAAATGGCATTCTAATCATGATTCACCCCGAATCTGCAGAACATTCAGTGTTTTTAAAGATTTAGGTAGGCAAGAGCAACAGATAACAAGAGCTGGCTTTGCCATGCTGCGCTGTGAATTTGAAAGTATGGTCAGCAGCGTCTTCTATAACCCAGTTAGGAAGCTTAACGTCCTCAGCACACTTCTTGGGGTCAGCAGAAAAACTGCAAGAACTTGCAATTTTTTCAAGCTGCTGGAAAGTGGCAGGATATTCTTCAAACTTATGGTCATAGCCAAGAACAACACTAGGACGGAAAGAAGCATTACCAACAACTTTGCCTGTATAATCCTTAATTGGAAATTTCACAGGGCGAACAGAAACTGCAGTAATCTTTCCTCTTTCGACATAAACCTCAAAATTATTCTGAGGAACATCCCAGCCAGTCTTATCAGCAAACTCCTTAAGATACGAGTTCATCTGGTTATTGAAAGCAACAGCTATTCCTTCACCTACAAACGGAATTAAGGCAAGCTTGGTCGGGGTTTTTTCATCATTCAAAAGACTGCAATAACCAGCAGCTATTGTAGAAGGGGCCTGCAAGCCCTGCAGTTGAGGATAAGAAGCAACATCCTGAACTACTTTGTCCATTGAAATCATGGCGGACTCGCGAAGAAATGCTTCAAACAGGCGAGCATCAGCATTCACGCTCATTACAGGCCCTTGCGCATCACCAATAAATCTCGTAACACTTACCTTTGTCAAAAGCTGGGAAACAACAACCACACCAGCCAGAAGTATAATAACAACCAACATCGCACCATACCACGTGCCTTTTCTCATGTTACAATCCTTCCTGCAAAGTGAACATCGCGAACACCTGTTTTTGTCGGAATAAACACATGCCTGTCATAATCTGAAACGCTATTACCTTGGCCTTTCTTAACAAAGAAGCCACAAGTAATGACTGCTTTTTGCTCACATAAAACTGAATCAACAATATAGCCATTCTTTGCAAACCATGATGAAAAAGCAGATTGAATGTCCACAGGAGTTCCTGCAAGACTTGACGGACTATTGTAAACCCAGTCGGATAAAGCAAAATCAAACTGGCTTCTGCCAATCTCACCATACAAAGCATTTGAAGACTTATCTAGAATGCCGGCAACTACTGCAAAATCGAGAATTAATAGAATGGCAACTATGCCAGGCACTGCAAGTGCCATAATTAGTCCTTCAATTTGTCCACGTTTATGAAAGCTTGCCATATCTTTTTGGATAAACCTGATCAATGGTAACTACAACAGGCCCTGTAGGTGAAATGAACGTTCTTGAAGCAGTAAAGCGGTCAAAACTAATCGGAACCAAAGGAACAGCATCCTCATACAAGCCCCTATTTCCATAGACTGCCTGATTGCCAGCTGAAAGATTAAACGCAAACCGCTTCTCGGGAAGCTCCAAAGCTGCAGACGCTTTTATATCAGAAGCTAATATGTCTTCTTCCAATCCAAGCACAGGTGAGAACATTGACGCTTTCATTAACAATCTTTTCTCCATAATGAATGCGTCCAAAGGTATTGGCTGCTTTGATATGCCATCCTCGAACTCAGCTGACGGAATGTAAATAAGGGCAATCACGGCAAAGGCAGTAAGAGGAATATAAATAACCCAGAAAAGGAAAAGTTTTACGCTGACTCCGTGCTTAGACCACAAAAGGCTTCACCCCGCCTGAAATGCCTTGACCAACATTAGCCTGAACTCCGGAATCAACTGATGGAAGAGACAACTGTACAAAAGCTGCCAAGCCTGAAGTAGAAACAACAGCAAGTCTTGGGTCATCCTTATGCATCAATTCAACATTAAGAGGAATGATAGCAAAACCCTCAAGATTTGGAATACTCTTAAACAATCCCTGCACGATGTTACAAGCAAGCTCTGCACTCTCAGGATTAGAATTAACAAAAACCTTCACGACAGGAGTGCCAGTTTCAATTGCAGCAAAAACTTTTGCATCACCTGAGAAAATTTCCACAGCCTCCTTGCCTAAACCAGCAATAGCCTGACTTTCAAATTTAGCACGAACTTTAGCATGCGCAGCAGTTTTACAGTATGGGAGCACAAGATTAGGCTGGATATTTTGAGCAACGCCAACGGAATTTCCAGTCTTGAAAAATGTAAGATTTTGAGATTTATCCTTTGAAGGAAAAGTGTTGTAGCTGAATTTGTAATCAGGATCTTCAGTAAACCAAAAAATCTGGCCATCATCGGGCTTTTTTTCAAATACTGTCACCTTCTTTGATTCAATAGCAATGCCAAATTTTGCAGGAAAACCGTAATTCGTAACCAAATTTACATCAGGACGAACAGCCTGCAAAGCATCAAGCAGTAAACCAACATCATCAGCAAGCGTCCTTTCATGAACAGCATTGGACGAACCCAGGTCATGCAGATTTTTGAAGAACAAAATCAATACCATAGCGGCAGCTGCAATCTCAAATGCATGAAGAAGCTGGATTTCAACTCCGCGCTTGTTACGTAATAGAGATATCATTGCATCCCCGCGCAACAGTCACGCTTGTATCACCCGGCATCAAACTTACACGCCTGACCTCAGTCTGACAAATAGGCCCGCACTCCGTAGCGCACACGTTAGAAATTTGTTTGTACATCTTACAATGCTCGACAAGCTTATTCTCCTTTGTTTCATAAAGACAAATACACGCTTGGCCCTGGCATCTTGCAGGAGAAGCACCTTTAGGGTGAATTACAATATTAAGCCCTGACTCTGCCTGAATCGGAACATCAATGGAACCCTGGCCTTTGCCAGCAAGCAATTCATCCAGCTCACCAACAATTCTAACAAAATCCTGCTCTGAAGAAGAACGAGGAGTTCCAATCCAGCCGTAAAGAAGCATCATGAAAAGAGCAATCAAGCCAATAAAAACAACAATGTAGGGAATAGCTTCGACTAGCTTATCCCAAGCAAGTACCCCTTTTTTCATAAATAAGCTTTAAGAATAGAAGTTTATAAACGTTACTAGGCCGCTTCACAACACGCAGACAAACCTTTTGCCTGGCAATCTTTCCAGACTCCAGAAGGACTGTAAACAGGCCTTTGACCCCTTGCAGGATCACAGCTTGAAGAACAAGCACGACCAAGAATAAGATTAGCGCACTTGTCAGCAGTCAACTCAGCTTCCTTGCCAATATCTGTAATCTTTTTCGCACCAGCACTTGCCTGCTGACGGAAAATCATTATGACAATGATGACAACCACAATTCCTATAATCATTGCTATAATGGCAGTAGTTGCAGGCTCAACACCTTTTTTTCTCATAAGCATAACTCTCACTCTACGATATATAAACTTTACTCGCAATTAAACTTCAAGTTATTAGTAATGTACAAGTCCACGTCATTAGGAATAGGCCAAACATTTGAATCATAATCACAACAAATCAAGTAACCAATGTTGCCTGGCAGAGCATCGCCGCGGTCAAATTGATCGCCAGAGCCCCACTTGCTATCCAGAGATTTGCCAATATC
>Ga0247727_10016873_pt1 | contig 11707 bp, 11 predicted proteins | sample WisWelCaveWW1625_FD_202498 | JGI IMG/M metagenome (GOLD analysis project Ga0247727, IMG submission 202498) | Biofilm microbial communities from Wishing Well Cave, Virginia, United States - WW16-25 | ecosystem: Environmental > Aquatic > Deep subsurface > Groundwater > Cave microbial mat | place... | reverse complement strand
CCTCCCGCCGAGCTCCTCGGGCCAGGTCATCCCGATCCAGCCGGCCCGACCGAGCTCGAGCGTGACCTCGCGGGAGTCTCCGTCGGAGAGGATTCCCTGACGACGCCACGCGGGATCGTCCTCGAAGGCCGGCCGCACTCGGTTCGCGAAGTCGGCCGCCTTGTCGCGGAGGGTGATCTGGTCGGACGTGAGACGGAGATCCACGATCCGGCGATCCTAGATCGGCCCATAGGATCCTCGCTTATGGAGCACCTCCGAGCATGGATCTCGATGGCAGACGGAGCGCGCCTCGCCGCACGGATCTTCCTCCCGGACGAGCTGCCGGCACCCGTCGTGCTGGAGGCACTCCCCTATCGGATGGACGATCTGACCGCGTCCTACGCGTCCGAGTACGAACGGCTCTGCGAGGAGGGTGGGTTTGCGATGTGCCGACTCGATCTCCGCGGCACGGGATCCTCGGAAGGAGTCGCGATCGACGAGTACCACCCGCAGGAGCAGGTAGACGTCTGCGAGGCGATTGCTTGGCTCGCAGCGCAGGACTGGTCGACCGGGCGCGTCGGCATGTACGGCACGTCCTGGAGCGGGTTCAACTCCATCCAGGTCGCGATGGAGCGGCCGCCCGCACTCGGCGCCATCGTCCCTATTTACGCCACCGACGACCGCTACACAGACGACGTCCACTACATGGGCGGGATCTTGAAGGCGCTCGACCTCGTCGACTGGGTGCTGTACATGGCGGCGTGCAACGTCCTGCCCCCCGTTCCTGCCGTCTATGGCGAGGGGTGGCGAGAAGAGTGGCTCCGCCGCATCGAGGGTACGGAGCCATGGCTCCTCCGCTGGCTCGAGGAGCAGACCGACGGGCCTTATTGGCGTCACGGGTCGCTGCGTCCCGGCTACGACCGGATCACGTGCCCGACGATGATCGTCGCCGGCTGGGCCGACGGGTACACGAACAGCGCGCTCCGTTCGTACGAGGCGTTGACCTGCCCGCGACGCGTGATCATCGGCCCGTGGAGCCACATGTCGACGGCGACGTCCATCCCCGGTCCGCACATCGACCTCGTGCCCGAGCTCACCCGCTGGTTCGCCCGCTGGCTCCGCGACGAGCGGAACGGGATCGACGAGGAGCCGGCGATCGCGGTTTTCGTCCGCCGCTCGACGCGGCCGGCTCCCGATCTCGCCGAGATGCGCGGCGAGTGGAGGTCGGAGCCGACCTGGCCGCCCAAACGGCTGCGCGAGACGGTGCTGCGACCCGACGGCGAGGGGACGGACGACGTCGACGTGCGGGGCGACGTCGGCACCGCCGCGTGGATCTCGTGCGCCGGCAAGCCGCCCTGGGGCCTTCCGAGCGACCAGCGCGAGGACGACGCGCGCTCGCTCGTCTACGAATGGGCGCCGCTCGTGGACGAGCTCGAGGTGCTCGGTCACCCAGCCCTCCGCTTGAAGGTCACCTCGCCGCATCCGGTGGCCTTCCTCTCGGCGAAGCTCTGCGACGTCTTCCCGGACGGAACGTCTGCCCTCGTCACGCGCGGAGTCTTGAACCTCGCTCACCGAGACGGCCACGACGATCCGGAGCCGCTCGAGCCGGGCGCCTCGACAACGGTAGAGCTCGAGCTCGAGGCGACGTCCTGGATCTTCGAGTCCGGACACCACGTGCGGCTCTCGCTCGCCGGCGGGGACTGGCCGAACGTCTGGCCGCCGCCGCACGGGGGCTCACTGGAGGTCGAGCGGTCGTCGGTCGAGCTCGTCCTTCCCGTGCTCGACGGACCTCCGGTCGCACCGGCTCCACTGCTCCCCTCGACCACTGGAAAGGACGCGCACTCCGCCGAGCCCGAAGGCGAGCAGCCGCCCGTCGTCTGGCGCGTCGAGCGTGACATCCTCGGCCACGAGACCCGAGCCGTCACGAGATACGGTTCGGCGTACGAGGCGCCGTTCGGGGCGAAGATCACAGAGCAATACGACGGCGCCGTCGTGGTCTCGACAGAAGATCCCGGCCACGCCTGGGCGCGGGGGACGACGCGCTACCGGATCGAGTGGCCCGAGGCCACGGTCGCGACCGAGGCTCGGCTCGACTTCCGCTCGGATGCCGACACCTACTACGTCGCCGTGGACGTAGTCGCCGAGGAGGAGGGCGACGGCGGCATCGGCCGGGTCGAGCGGCGTTTCGAGCGGACGATTCCGCGGCGGCTGCAGTAGCCGCGCCCGTATCGGACGCCTTGCCCCTCCCCGGAGGGAAGCGGCATCATGAGATCGTGTTTCGGAGGCGCGAGCATCTGCTCAGTCGCGCAGAGATGAATGGCGTAATCCTGCTGCTCATGAGCATCGACGCGCAGCTACGACGACCGGTGCGCGCCGCGGAGGACGGAGATGGCGAAGAAGAGTGAAGAGTGACCCCGAGTACTGGGCGAAAGACGCGGAGCGGCGCCGCCAGATCGAAGAGATCTTCGCGCGGATGCAAGAGCGCTACCGGCTCGCGGACGAGCGTGAGGCGCGGCGCCGCGAACGCCTGCGGCGACTGACGTTCGGCCTTCTGGGCCGCGCCTAACGCGAGACCGCGTAGCAGGCGGCGCGATGGTTCTCGTCCAGACCGGTGACGGTCGCGAGTCCTAGGTCCTCCGTACGACACCGTTCCTCGATGCCAAGCCGTGCCGCCTCGCCCGAGGCGACGAGCGGGCACCGTGGATGGAAGCGGCAGCCGGGGGGGATCCTCGTCGGATCCGGCGCCTCGCCCGTGAGGATCTGCTGCTCCATCTCCTCGACCTCCGGCACCACGGACAGGAGCGCTCGCGTGTACGGGTGCCGCGGGTTCGAGAGCAGCTCCTCGGCCGGCCCTTCCTCGACGATGCGCCCGAGATACATGACGGCGATTCGGTTTGCGATGTTCCAGGCGAGCCCGAGGTCGTGCGTCACGACGAGGATCGTCACTCCCGCGTCGCGCACGAGCTCGAGCATCAGCTTCAGGATCTCGCCGCGCACCGACGCATCGAGGCTGGACACGGGCTCGTCCGCGACCAGCAGCGACGGGTTCAGCACCATCGCACCAGCGATTACGACGCGCTGGCGCTGACCTCCCGAGAGCTCGTACGGATAAAGCTGGAGGAAGCGCTCCGGGGGCCGCAGGCCGGCCCGAGCGAGCGCGTCGGCCACACGCATGGTCTCGTCGCCGGGAAGCTTCTGGATGCGCAGCCCTTCTGCCACCGCCTCATACACGGTCTGTCTCGGGTTCAGGGACCCCATCGGATCCTGGAACACCATCTGCACCTTCCCCCGGTACGTGCGGAGAAAGCCGCCGTCGTACCGGAGAGGCTCGCCCTCGAACGTGATCTCACCCTCCGCCGGGCGCTCCAGGCCCATGATCGTCCGCGCCAGAGTCGTCTTCCCGCAACCCGACTCGCCGACGAGCGCGAGCACCTCGCCACGCTTCACGACAAGGTCGACGCCGTCGACCGCACGCGCGACTTCGCCGCGGCGCGCGGCGAAACGCACGTGGAGATCGCGCGTCTCGAGCAGGACCTCGCTCATCTCGGCGCGCCGTCGAGAACCTGAACGCAGGCAGCTCGCCGTCCCTGGCCCGCCGGCCAGAGCTCGACGTCGACTGTCGGGCACTCCGGCCGCACGACGGGGCACCTCGGATGGAACGGACATCCGCCCGGGATTGCCCGAGGATCGGGTGGGTCGCCTCCGAGCCCGGAAGGCTTCATCCGGAAGGCCTCGTCGCCGATCACCGGGAACGCCGCCGCAAGCGCAGCCGCGTACGGATGCGCAGCTCGGGCGAACACGTCCTCGCTCGGCCCTTCCTCGACGATCCGCCCCGCGTACATGACCGCCGTCCTCTGACAGACGTGGGAGAGCGTCGAGAGGTCGTGCGTGATGAAGATCATCGAGAGGGCAAGCTCGCGCTGAAGGCGCTCGAGGAGCTCGAGCACCTGCGCCTGCACCATCACGTCGAGCGCGGTCGTGGGCTCGTCGGCGATGAGGATGCGAGGGTTGCAGGCCAGCGCGAGCGCGATCAGGACGCGCTGCCGCTGGCCGCCGGAGAGCTGGTGCGGGTAGTCCTCCCCACGACGTGCGGGAAGCCCGACGGTCTCGAGCAGCTCGGCGACGCGCGGGCCCGGGTCCTGAGTTGTCCGGTGCACCTCGATCGCCTCGGCGATCTGGTCTCCAACGCGCTGCACCGGGTTGAGCGCGTGCAACGCGCCCTGGAACACGATCGACAACTCCGTCCAGCGCACCGCGCGGAGCCGGCCGGGGTTCATCAGCAGCACGTCCTCACCGTCGAGCAGCACCTCGCCCGTCACCTGGGTTCCTCGGGGCAGCACACGAAGCAGCGCTCCCGCGATCGTCGACTTGCCGCAGCCCGACTCCCCCGCGAGACCAAGCGTCTCGCCGGGAGCGACCTCGAACGAGACTCCTCGCACCGCCGGCACGCCTCCCGCTTCGGATCGATACGTCACGTGCAGGTCGCGGACAGACAGGAGCGGCTCGGTCATCCCTGCCGCTCCCTGAGGCGCGGGTCGAGGACCTCTTCGAGCGCACGCCCAACGAGGGTGAACGCCATCACGACGCCGATCACGCAGAGGCCCGGGGGCAGGTAGTACCACCACGCCCCGCGACCGAGCGCACTCGCGGAGAACGAGTCCTCGAGCATCGATCCCCACGACACGCGCGTGGGGTCACTGAGCCCGAGGAAGGAAAGTGTCGTCTCGGAAAGGATCGCGATCGGCACGGTAAGGGTCGCGTTCGCGATCACCAACGGCGTCACATTCGGGAGAATGTGGCGCCCTAGCACGTGCGCGCTGGAGGCACCGAGCGCGCGGCTCCGTTCGACATATGGCCGCTGCTTGATCGTGAGCACCTGCGCGCGGATCAGGCGCGCGGTCGTCGGCCACGAGGTGATACCGATGACGAAGATGATGTTCCGAAGCGAGGGGCCGAGGATCGCAGCCAGCACGATGGCCAGCGGGAGGAACGGGATGACGAGGAACCACTCGGAGAGCCGGGCCAGAACGGCGTCCACCCAGCCGCCGAAAAAGCCTGCGACCACGCCCACCGCGGTTCCGATGACGATCGCGATCAGCGTCGCCGCGACACCGACGAGCAGGCTGACGTGGGACCCGTAGACGAGCTGGTCCCAGATCGGCCGGCCGAGATTATCCGTCCCGAGCAGTGGGAACGTCGCCGGAGAAGCCCACAGCGGGTTGTCCGTCGTGTTGACCGGGCTCAGGTTGTCCGAGTCTGCGATCAGGAAGGCGCACATGGCGATGAGGAGGAACGCGCCGAGGACGATGACTCCGGCCAGGCCCTCGCGGTTGCGCCGGTAATCGGCCCAACTGCGCTCGACAGCCCTTCGTCTGCGCGCCCACGCCAGGGTGCTCATGGGCCGGCCTCCGGCCTATCAGCGTGGAGGGGCGTGGGGAACCCATCCGCCTTGCGACCAAGGAGGGGGCTCGCGGGGGAACCATGGGTTCCCCCGCGCAAGAAACGGGAGGTTCCCCACGCTTTCAGAAAGAAGGGGGCACGCGGGGGAAACATTGTTTCCCCCGCGAACGCGAGCCGAAGGCGAGCGTTGCTCATGCGTAGCGCACCCGCGGGTCTAGAAGCGGATAGAGGAGATCGGCGACGAGGTTGAATACGATCACCGAACCGCTGAAGACGAGGAACAGGCCCTGCAGCATGGGCAAGTCGGGGCCTTTGAGGGACTCGAAGGTGAGCAGGCCGAGTCCGGGCCACGAGAACACAGCCTCGACCGCGATCGCACCCGAGAGGACGAAGCCGAAGTTGATCGCGATCAACGCCGTCGACGGAAGCAGCGCGTTGCGCACGGCGTGCCTGTTGCGAACCTGCACGTCTCGCAAGCCCTTGGCGCGCGCCAAAGTCAAGTAGTCCTCTCGCATCACGTCGAGGAGCGAGGAGCGCATGACGAGCGCGTACTCGCCCAGGTAGGCGACGGTCAGGGTCAAGCAGGGAAGCGTCATGTGCCAGGTCTGGTCGAGGAGCTTCCCAAGTCCCGTCGCGTCCGAGGACGGATCGACGATGCCTCCGGTCGGGAACAGGCCGAGCTGCACCGCGAAGAAACTGAGCAGGAGCATTCCGAGCCAGAAATCGGGAGTCGACCACGTGACCATCGAGGTCGACGTCAGCACTCGGTCCTGGGCCGTGCCGCGCCTCCAGCCGGCGGCGACCCCGATCACGAGCCCGATCACCGTGGACAGGAGCGCGGCCACGCCTACGAGCGCGATCGTTTGTGGAGCGGCGGTCCAGATCTCCTCTGCGACCGGCCGGTTCGTCGCGTACGAGCGGCCAAGGTTCAGCTGGAGCGTCTGCCCCACGTAATGCCCGAACTGCTCGAGCTGCGAGCCGTCGAGCCCGAACTGACGTGTGAGCTCGTCCCGCTGTGAGTCCGTCAGGTTGCGGCCCCGATAGAGCGTCGCCACGGGGTCCGACTTGACGATGCGGAAGAGGAAGAAGTTGAAGACGAGAACGAATGCGAGCGTCCCGAGCGCGCCGAGAATCTTCCCGACGAGGAACCGGGCGCTCATCGCCGTATGGCGGGGCCCCGCGCCGCTATTCGCGTTCCTCCGTCGTGCGGCGCCGCGACACGTACCACACCATCAGCCCGATGCCCGCAAGGCCGGCAACGACGAGCGCGGCGATCGCGGCGGTCGACAACCCGCCGTCGTCAGCCGCGCCGCCGATCGGCGTCAGGTTCCAGTACGTGGGCGACGAGTTCGCGAACAGCACGGGCCCGGTCTCCGCAGGCTGGCGCACCCAGCCCTCGAAGCGGTCGGTGCGGTACGCCTGCAGGTCGGGGCTCGTGTCGACGACGATGTACGCCGCGGAGCGATAGAAACGCGTCAGCATCTCGTGCACGAGGGCGACGCGCTTGTCAGGGTCGAGCTCGCTGTTCTGCTCCTTGTACAAGCGGTCATACCCGGGGTCGCAGAGGCCCGTGTCGTTGTAGTAGTTGGAGAAGTCCTCGGCGTCGAGGCTCAACTGGTCGCACTTGAAGTACGAGAGCTGCGTATCGGGGTCGAAGTACGGCGTCCAGCCCCACACGTAGAGGTCGAAGTCGCCCTTGCCGGCCACCTCGATCAGCTGCCCGTCGTCGTAGGACGAGAACGTCGTCGAGATGCCGATCTCCTCGAGCCAGCCGGTGATGAACTCGGCGAACGGCTTCGAGTACTCGGACTCCGTGCGGATGGCATAGCGGAGCACGATGTCCTTCCCCTCGTGCTCGCGGACGCCATTCCCGTCCGAATCCGTGTAACCGGCGTCCTCGAGGATCTGCTTCGCCTTCTCGAGGTCGAACTCGTACTCGTCCTCCGGCGCGAGCTCCGGAATCCACTTCGGGCTCGCGCTCGGGCTCATCGTCGTACCCGGCCTTCCGATCCCGGATAGCACCCTCGCGACGAGGGTCTCCTTGTCGATCGCGTGCGCGATCGCCTGGCGGAAGCGCAGATCGAGCAGCGCCGGGTGCGGTTCGTCGAACTTGTCGGTGTCCCGAGGCGGCTTCCCCGCGTAGCTGTTCAGCACGAGGTAGTCGAAGCCGCCCTGCTCGCCCTGGATGGCGACGATCCCTTCCTCGGTCTCGAGCTGGCCGAAGGTCGCGGCTGGCACGTTGTGCGCCGCGTCGAGCTCGCCGCTCTTGAGGGCCGCCACCATCGCGTCCGGGTTGCGGAATACGCGGAACACGACTTCGTCGATCGCGACTTGCCCGCGCCAGAAGTTCGGGTTCGCCTCCATGCGCCAGAACTGGCCCTTCTTCCATTCCTTTAGAGAGAACGCGCCGGATGCGACCCCGTCGAGCGCCTCGTACTTCCCGATCGCGTCCGCATCGATCTTCTCGTAGACGTGCTTCGGAACGACGAAGACGTCCATCGTCGGCAGCTTCGGATCCGGGACCTTCGACGTGATCACGACGGTGCGCGCGTCAGGCGCCTCCGCGGTGAGATTGGCAACGGTGGCCGTGTGGTTGAGCCACTCCTCGTCCCGCGAGCGGTTGATCGTGTAGGCGATGTCCTCCGCCGTCAGCGGCGTTCCGTCCGACCACTTCAGGCCTTCACGGAGCGTGTACGTCCAGGTGAGCCCGTCGTCGGAGGCCCAGGACTCGGCGAGGCCCGGAACTGCGGCGAAATCCGCGGCCGCTTTGTCCGTCAGGCTCGCGTACTGGAGGACCCAGAGCTCAAACGCCGACACGAGCTCGCCGACGGTGACATTCGGGCTGTCGAGGTCCTGGGTCAGCCCGATCGTGAGAACGACGTTCTCGTCTCCCTGCGCCGTGGCGGCAGCGGTGACGGCGAGTGCGAGGACGGCGAGAGCTGCGGCGGCCAGAAGCTTCACGGGTCTCACGAGCGATCTCCTCCGGTAGGAATCGAGTAGCGGCGAGATTATCTCGCCACGCCGGGGCAGACACCAGTCAGTAGGCTCGCGGCAGTGGCAACGCCCGTATCCCGCGGCCCTCGGCTACGCGAGCTGGGTCTCCACATCGGCCGGTTCGAAGCTGGGCCGTTCGACGCGATCACCGATGTGGCGGGCGTCACGATTGGCCACCTCACCGTCTGGCGTGACGAGCCGGATCCGCCCGAAGGCCGAGGCGTCGCCCGCACCGGAGTCACTGCCATCCTCCCCGCGCCAGTCGAGACGCTGCACGCCGAGCCGGTGCCCGCCGGCACTGCCCTGCTAAACGGCGCCGGCGAGCTGACCGGGTCGGTGCTGATCGCCGAGTGGGGCCGGATCGAGACCCCGGTGTACCTCACCTCCACGCATGCCGTGGGGCGCGTGTACGACGGCGCGATCTCGGTCGCCGTCGCGGCCGACCCGAAGGTCGGCGCCGAGGACTTCGTCATTCCGATCGTCGGCGAGTGCGACGACAGCTGGCTCTCGGAGGGGCGCCTCGTCCAGGTCGAGGCCGATGATGCGGGGCGTGCTGTGGCTGCGGCAGCAACCGGCCCGGTAGCGGAGGGTGCCGTCGGCGCAGGGACCGGGATGATGACCAAGGGCTACAAAGCGGGCATCGGAACCTCGAGTCGCGTCGTGCCGTCGGTCGGTGGAGCGGTTGGCGTGCTCGTGCTCTCCAACTTCTATCCGCCGCCCGGTCTCCTCATGGACGGCGTGCACGTCGGCGACCTGCTCGGGGAGCCGCCCGCGACGCGACGCTCGAAGGCGGGGAGCTGCATCGCCGTCGTGGCCGTCGATGCGCCGCTCTCGCATCACCAGCTCGAGCGGGTAGCGCGCCGCGCGGGTCTCGGGCTCGCGCGCTGCGGGTCGATCGCCCACCATGGGAGCGGCGAGATCTTCCTAGCGTTCGCGCCGCCCGGACGGCGCCCCCGCGGCGAGGCATCTCTCCAACCCCTGCCGGACCGCGCGCTCAATGACCTCTTCGAGGCCGTCGTCGACGCGACGGAAGAGTCCGTGCTGAACTCGCTTTGGGCAGCTCCCGATGTGGTCGGGCGCGAAGGTCGGGTCGGCCGCGCCATCCCGCACGACGACGTGCTCGAGCTCCTCGACGCCCACGGGCGGCTGGCTCGATAGGCTCGTACGCATGGCCGACTTCCTGCACACCATGGTTCGAATCACCGACCACGAGCGGAGCCGCGCGTTCTACGAAGCCCTCGGCTTCCGCTTCAGCCGGGACATGGACATCGTCCGCAACGGCGAGCTCGAAGCGACCAACTACTTCTTCTCGATCGGCGACCACGAGAACGTCCTCGAGCTGACCTACAACCACGACGGCCGCACGTACGAGCTCGGCACGGCATACGGGCACATCGCGATCGGGGTCGACGACCTCGACGACACGCTGGAACAGCTCAAGGCCGACCACCGGATCGAGCCCGAGCGGCCCCCGTACGAGGTGCGCGCGGGCGGCTCGCGAATCTGCTTCGTCCGCGACCCGGACGACTACCGGATCGAGCTCATCGAGCGCTCGCGTCACTAGGCAGTGCCAGTGCACGCAACCGCCGCCGAGCTCGAGGCCGGCCTCCCGGAGATTCGGTCGTCTCCAGCTTCAGAGGGAAAGGTCGAGCTGATCGTGCGCCGCCCGGCGGAGGATGAGCGGGAGGTTCTCGAGGAGGCCGCACTCGACCTGGACAAAGGCTTGATCGGCGACCGCTGGGGGCGGCTCAAACCGAGGACGGATCCGCGGACCCCGGCACGCAGCTGACGCTGATGAACGCGCGGGTCATCGCGCTCGTCGCTCGCAACCGCGAGCGGTGGCCACTCACCGGAGACCAGCTCTACGTCGACCTCGACCTGAGCCCGGACAACCTGCCCGTGGGGACGCAGCTCGCCCTCGGCTCGGCGATCATCGAGGTGACCGACCACCTGCACACCGGGTGCGCGAAGTTCACTCATCGGTTCGGCTCCGATGCGATCCGATTCGTGAACTCACCCGCCGGGAGAGCTCTCCGCCTTCGCGGAATGTATGCCAGGGTCGTCGAACCCGGACGCGTCGGTGCAAGCGACACGATCCGCAAGCTGTGAGCGCGACCGCAGCGCAGAGATGCTGGCCTTACCTCCGCCCCGGCTTCAACGCGCCGACTCAGTCCTCGAAGCGCGGGGGCCGTCGCCTGAACGCCCGGTACAGAGCCAGGTCGTAGACGCTCTTCAGCGCTCCCGCGATCACGAAAGGTGCCCCGAGCGACACCTGCAAGATCGGAGCCGCCGCGAGCGGGCCGAGGGGACGAGTGACGTAGCGCGCGGTGTTCGTGAACGCGGCTGCGGCCGTGCGTTCGTCTGAATGCACGACGCCGACCACGTAGGCCTGGCGCGTGGGGACGTCCATCTGGCTGAGCGCATAGCGGACGAAGAGCAGCGCGAACGCGGTCGCCTCGGTGGGCGCGAGCGGGATCAGCGCGAGAAGGACGTTCGACGGCAGGTGGGTGAACACCATCGTGTTCAAGAGTCCGATCCGTCCGGCGAGCCGAACCGCGACCTGGAAGGACACTGCCTGGAGGATTCCGACGGCGAAGAACGCGGCGCCGAGCACTTCCGGCGAGGTTCCGTAGGTCGCCGTAAACCAGTAGGCGATGAACGCCTGCGTGACGAAGCCGCCGCCGAACGAGTCGAGCGCGAACAGCGCCGAGAGGCGGCGAACGATCCCGCGCGAGCGGTCGAGAGGTGCGCCCGCCACGCGGGCTCCTGCCTCGACCGCGTTCGAGAGCCCGAGGGTCAAGATCGCACCCGCAACCCCGACGACGACGTATGCGAGGAGCAGCCGCTGGGGCTCGGCATCGAGAAGCGCGGTGGCCCCGGCCCCGAGTGCACCAAGCGATCCCGCGAGCGTTGCCACTGTGTTGTAGGTGCCGAACAGCCGGGTCGGGTCTCGGTCGCCCGCGGCGCTCGGCAGCATTGCCTGCTCGAGCGACGTGAACGGGCCGGACTCCACGACCTCGGTCGAGACGGTCCCGGTGAGCGCCGCGAGCACGAGGAGCCAAGTCGAGTCGGTGAGCGCGAATACGGCGCCGGCGACTCCCATGACGAGCAGCAGCCCTGCGTACCAGCGCCGGCGTCCGATCCGGTCGCCCGCGCGCGCGATCGCGAGCGACGCGAGCGCGACCCCCGCGAGAAGTGCCGCGAGCACGAGCCCCACCTCCGCGCCGGAGAGGCCCCGCCGCGCGAGCGTGACGCCGATGAGAACGCTGCCGAGCCCGTAGGCGAAGGCGCGCAGCGCCTGGACGGCGAGGATCCGGCGGGCGTCGCCGGTCAG
>Ga0247727_10016872_pt1 | contig 11707 bp, 8 predicted proteins | sample WisWelCaveWW1625_FD_202498 | JGI IMG/M metagenome (GOLD analysis project Ga0247727, IMG submission 202498) | Biofilm microbial communities from Wishing Well Cave, Virginia, United States - WW16-25 | ecosystem: Environmental > Aquatic > Deep subsurface > Groundwater > Cave microbial mat | place... | reverse complement strand
AATCATATTTTCCAAATCACCTAAATCATTAATAGCCACAATATCAATTTGCTGTCTGACTTTTTCATCAGTCAAATACAATTTCAAAAAAGCCCTACCGATTCTACCTAATCCATTAATTGCCACATTTTTCATGTCTGAATTATAACATGGCTATTTTACTAATCTCCACTCTGGTGCCGGAATTTTCCTGACTTTGAATTTGAAAATCCCAACCATAATTTTTAGCTAAATCTGCAACAATAGCCAAACCCACTCCAGTGCCATCAAATTTATTTTCCACATTCTGGGCTCGAAAAAATCTTTCTCCAACTTTTGATAAATCTTCTTTAGCAATTCCTAAACCAGTATCAGTAACTATAATTCGTAAATATTCTTGTCCTTTTTTCTGATAATTTTCTAAAATAATCTTCACTTGGCCTTCTGGAGTGAATTTAAAACTATTAGAAATTAAATTATTTAAAATTCTTTCTAAATGCAATTTATTGACTTGAAAATGTTTTTGATCCACCTGTGAATTGCAATTATTTTCTAAGCTCACCGTCACGACCTGATTTTTTTTATGATAAATATCGGTAATTATTTTTCGAATAATTTTTTCCAAATCTAAAATAGAAACTGTCTGAACTTTCTTCTCCACATATTTTAAACGAGCTTCAAATAATAAATCATCAATCAGGTTAGTAATATTCAAGATTTCTCTTTGTATAGTTTCTACTCCAAATTTAGTCTCCAATGAAAATTTCTCAACTAAAGTTTTAGATTCTAGATTTAATTTTCGATTAGACTCTGTAGATAATATTAAATTTTTATTTTTCTCAATTTTATTTAATAAAATCTCTCCATGCATATTCATGATTGACAGGGGAGTACGTAATTCATGCGAAACATTTTCTGCAAATTTTTTCTGCACATTAGATAAATATTCAATAGGGGCTAAAAGTTTTAGTACCATTATGTCAAACAAAATCATAGAGACTGTAAAAATAATAGTATCCGCTAAAATTAAAAGAAAAATAGTTTGCTGTTTAAAATTTTCAAATAAAATATCTTCATTAACTTTAATAGAAAATTCACCAGTAGCTTGATAAATAATATCTATGGTTAATAAATAATAAATAGCATAAGAAAAAGCTAATAGCATGATGAAAATAAATAAAGCAGCAATTATATCTAATTTCCGTCTAGTGGAACCAAAAATATTCTGAGTCTGAAGCTTAGTCTGAAAAATATTTTGCATATTTTTTAAAATACTATTTTATAGCCTACACCTCTAATCGTCTCAATCACCGCTGGAAAATTAATTCTAAAAAGTTTAGCTCTTAAATTATGCACATGCACATCGATTTGTCGGGGATTAAAATCTTCATCTTTCTCAGAAATATTTTCTGACCAAATTTTCTCAAAAATTAAATCTTTAGAAACGGCCGTCATTTTATTTTCTAATAAAAGTTTAAAAATCTCCGATTCTTTACTAGTTAAAATCGCCTTCTGTCCTGCGAATTTTATTTCATTTAAATGAAAATTAAAATCTAAATTTTTTTTTCCAAAATTATTTTTACTAATATCTTTCTGGCTTGTGGATTCTGGATCTGAACTTAAATTATTATTACTAAAATCATCGGCCTGTAATTTATTCTTTTGCATACGACGATACAAAGAATGAATGCGAGCGATTAATTCTTTGACATCAAAAGGTTTGACCATATAATCATCCGCTCCGGCTGACAAACCGGTCACTCTATCTTCCACTGTATCTCTAGCTGTTAACATAATCACTCCAGAATTCGGAGAAAAATCTTTAATTTCTTTTAAAGCTTCTAAACCATCTTTCATGGGCATTATTCTATCCAGAATAATAATGTCATAAAAAATATTTTGCTTTTTGTCATCTTTAATTTTATTAATTCCCTGCACTCCATTAAATACAGATTTAACCTCAAAACCATTATCCACTAAATAAGTTGTGACCGCCTCATTTAATTTTACATTGTCTTCTATTAATAAGATTTTCATAGTTTATTTTATATAATTAAATTATAATACAAAAATTCTGATTTTTCTACAAGCTATTTTTTGACTTATAAATTATTAAATGTTAAAATCTTAATAATATGAAAAAAATATTACATTATAATTTGATATTTAGGCCAGAACCAGAAGGTGGTTTTACGGTCATGGTCCCCAGTTTACCGGGTTGTATAAGTTATGGTAACGATTTACAAGAGGCTAAAACAATGGCTGCTGATGCTATTTCTGGTTATCTAAAAAGTTTAAAAAAACATCATGAACCAATTCCTTCTGATACCGGAAATTTTGTCAGCACTATTCACATGAATCTAAACACATTTTTATCACAAAAATCGTAAAATTAAATCATGTCCAAGTTGCCAGTATTAACTGCTAAAAAATTAATTTCGATAATTCAGAAATTAAATTTTACATTAGATCACAAAACTGGAAGTCATTTTATTTTTTATAATACTGAAAATAAAAGAAGGATCACCATACCTTATCATGCAAAAGATTTACCAAGGGGTACATTATTAAGTATTTTAAAACAAATAGATATCACCAAAGAAGAATTAACTAAATATCTTTAAATTATCTTTCGATTAATCTAGAATGAATAATCTCTAAAAAAATAAATTTAAATAGCTTGCACCTTAAAATAAAACATACCCATACTACAAACTCCTTGAATACTATTTCCAGATTTCAGAATTCCTAAATCAATAATTTCTTGCCCTGTCGGTTGTAAAACTTTTTGTAAATCTAAAGAACGAATAATTAATGAGGCTGTACAATCATAAGTATTTTCAGTCTGAATAATTAATTTGGTCGGCAAATCAGCTTTAATTAAAGAAATTTTTGGAAAATATCCACCTTTCGCCAAAACTGTAACATATTGCACACCTTCTTTAATTTCTACATTATCTTGATTATTTTGAGAGTTAGTTGAAATTTCTTTTGATACTATTTGGAAATCAGAATTAGAGTTGTCAAGAAAATTATTTTTAAAAAATAAAAACCATAAAATAATTATCAGACAAACAAATATTATAAAAATAAAAAATCTTTTTTGCATAATTTAAAAATTCAAGAATGGATTTATTATACCCAATCCCACCAAAGAAGTCAAGAAAGTAAAAAGACCAAAACCTAAAATTACTATGGCAGCTGATTCTAGAAAGAGTTTGGAATATTTAGAATTCACAAAAGAGGCAGAACCGAAGGACAGAAAAGCTAACATAGGAAAAGTGCCTAAAGCATAAAAAAACATAATGGCAGATCCGGCAAAAAAAGATTGACTAGAGAGTGCCACTAATTGCATAGACTGAGTAAAACCGCAAGGTAGAAAAAAAGTTCCTATGCCAATTAAAACTGGCGTCCAAATTTGATGTTCGATTTTTTTAAAAAATCTAAAAAATTTTGGTGAAAAAATAAAAATATTTTTTGGCAAAAAATGTTGCAAGAAGCCTAAAAGATTGAAAGCTACAAGTATCATAATTAAACTAGAAATCATCCCCAAAATTAATTGCAAATTTGAATTAAAAAAAATATGACTACCGAATAAACCCAAAAAGCCTCCCAAAATTGCAAAACTTAAAAATCTACCAACATGAAAAAAATAAAATATTTTTTTATTTTTCTTGGTTCGCCGAAGCAAAGAATCTTGCAAAGGTGACTCCTTACCCTCTTCTGCTAACTTAGCAGACAGTGATAAAACTAAACCTCCCACCACCGCTAAACAACTAGAGACTGAGGCTATTAAACCAAAAATAAAACTGGTCATAGGCTGAATTGGCTGCTCATTATTGGATACAAAATTCATATTTAAAATCTGAGATTTTTGTAAAAGAAAAAAAACAATTAAAATACTGAGACCAATTATCAAAGCCAAAAAAAATCTCACATAATTTTTTTTAATTTTAAAAAATAATTTATTGGTTTCAAATATTTCAGCTGATTTAATTTCTGTCTCAGAAAAAATATAATTATAAAATTTTGCATTTTCATTTAAAGTTTTAATTAGTTGTTCTATGTTTGCAGGCATATTATTCTGAAAAGAAATTTTGAAAGAAACTTTTTGTTGTTTTAAATCTACTTGAATATTATGAATATTATGCAAACCAATTTGCTCTTGTAAAATTTCTGTAATTAAAATTTTGCAAGAAGCACAATGTATACCACTGACATATAAAGTTATATTTTGCATAAAATAAAAAATAAAATAATAATTATAGTTTAAGAGTTTTAATACGCAAAGAATTCAAAACTACTGAGACAGAAGAAAAAGCCATGGCCAAGCCCGCAAAAACTGGAGAAAGTAAAATTCCAAAAGTTGGATAAAATAAACCAGCCGCTAATGGAATGCCAATTAAATTATAAATAAAAGCCCAAAAAAGATTTTGTTGAATACCATTCATAGTAATTTCTGAAAATTTAACAGCTTTGACTAATTTAGAAATATCTCCACCCAATAAAGTTATGCCGGCCGACTCCATGGCCACATCTGTGCCATTGCCCATGGCTATACCCACATTGGCTTGGGCCAAAGCCGGAGCATCATTCACCCCATCTCCCACCATAGCAACTATGTGATTTTGTTTTTGTAAATTTTGAATTATCTCTAATTTTTCAGCCGGTAAAACCTCGGCTATCACTTGATCAATGCCCAAATTTTTCGCAATATATTCGCCAACATTTTTATGATCACCAGTTAACATTATGATTTTTTTATTTAATTTTTGTAAAGCCTGAATAGTCTCTTTAGCTTCTGATTTAATTTTATCAGCCACATAAATTATGGACAAAACTTGTTCACTATTAAATAAAATGACGGGGGTTTTACCTTCTGAAGTTTCTTTCTCTAATTTTTTTTCTAAATTTTTTTCTAAATCTTTTACCAGATTCAAATTAGAATTAAAATTAATTTTAGATTCAGATAATAATTTTAAATTTCCGGCCCAATATTTTTTGCCATTAATTTCTCCACTTAAACCTTGACCTTGAATAATTTCAAAATTTTCTAAATTCTGCAAAATAATATTCTGTTTTTCAGAATATTGCAATATGGCTTGGGCAATTGGATGTTCAGATTTATTTTCTAAAGTCGCTAAAATAGAAATAATTTCTTTATCATTTTGCTTAGATAAATTTTCAATTTTTATTAATTCGGCTTTACCTTGAGTAATAGTTCCAGTTTTATCAAAAATAATTATATTAGCTTTATATAAAGTCTCCAAAGCGGTGGCATCTTTTACTAAAATTCCTTCTCTCGCTCCTTTCCCCACTCCCACAATAATAGCTGTCGGTGTAGCCAAACCTAAAGCACAGGGACAAGCAATAACTAAGACACTCACAAAAGCTGTCACGGCCAAACCTAAAGCTTTAGCCAAACCGAAAATAGGAATTCCAAAATACAACCAACTGCTTAAAGCTAAAACAGAAATTATTAAAACTATTGGTACAAAAATTGCAGAAATTTTATCCGCTAAAGCTTGAATGGGGGCTTTGCTAGATTGGGCTTGCTCTACCATTTTAATAATCTGGGCTAACAAAGTTTCAGAACCAATTTTCATAGCCTGAAAATTAAAAGTGCCGGTAGTATTCATAGTGCCCGCTATCACTGATGAAGAAATATTTTTTGGTACTGGCATGGGCTCACCAGTAATCATAGATTCATTCACAAAAGAATTTCCACTCACAATAATTCCATCCACTGGAATTTTCTGTCCGGGTTTTACAATAATAATTTCTCCATGTTGCAATTCTGAAATTGCAATTTCTATTTCTTTACCATTTCTAATTACTAAAGCTGTCTTAGCTTGCAAACCTAAAAGTTTTTCAATAGCTTCTCCAGTTTTTAATTTAGCTTTAGCTTCTAAATATTTTCCTAAAGCTACAAAAGTTATGACAATAATTGTCACATCATAAAAATTATGATTAATATCTAAATAATTTTTCAATGGTAATGCAAACGCTGAAATTAAAAAACTATAAATAAAAGCCACCGAAGTTCCCAAGCCAATTAAAGTATCCATATTAGCTTGACCATAACGCAGAAATCTATACACGCCTAATAAATAGGGTTTACCAATAGTGATGAAAATATATGTAGCCAAAATTGGTAAAAGATGATGAAAAAATTCAGCCGCAATGTCTGGCATGGGAATTATTAAATTATATTTTCCTAAAATTTCCCAAGTCATAATCAAAATACTAATCACCGCCATCGGTAACGCTGCATAAACTTTTTTCCCCATTCTCTCTATCTCTTGCAACTTTTCTCTTTTATCTTTTCTGTTTTCCATCTGCTTCAAATCTAAATTTAGGTTTTCTATCTCTGAATTATTTTTTTCTAAAATATTTATATCAACCTCATTATTTGCAATCAGTAAATAACCTAAAGGTTCTAATTTTTGATTAAAATTTTCTAAATTTAATTTACTATCCTCAAAAATAATATTCACTTTTTCAGTAGCAAAATTCACAGAAATATTTTTCACCCCATCTAATTTCCCAATAGTTCTTTCAATAATATTAGCGCAAGAAACACAATGCATGCCTTGCGCTTTAAAAATCTTTGTGGATGTCATAATAACAATATATTATATAATTTATTCAAAAGATTAAATCACTACAAATAGTCTATATGCGCAAGTATAACACATTTATCCATAAACTTTTTTTATTTTTCTTGCAAATCTCTTTCTGAATTAATGACTGAATTTAATTTTTCAAAAAGATCTTGACCAATTTTTTTCTGAACTAAAAGACTTTCTAAAATAAATTCCGCTACATGATAACGACTGGTGCGATTAATTAAATGCATTTCTAATAAAGTAGCGATACCACCCCTTTCCACATAACCCCGCACAGTTAAATTTTCTCTAGCCACACCAGCTTTATAAAAATAACTTTCCATAGACTGAGGATGGCCATGAAAGTTTACCAAAACTTTAGTCTGCTTCTTTTTTTCACTCCCATTATGAATTTCATTATTAATTTTATTATTATCATTAATGGGTAAACCAATTATTTTAGCTAATTTTTTTTCAAAATTGTTTTCTTCTAAACCATCTTGAATATCGGTAGTAATCTTGGCAATATTTAAAAATCCAATTTTAATATGTCTTCTAATTGTTGCTAAATTATATAATTTGTCTAACTGATTCTTATTTTGATTATGTGTCTGATTATTTTGAAATAATTTATTAATTAATTCTATACCAAAAATTGCTTCGGCACTGACATAATCTCCAATGCCGCAAATTAAAACATTATAATTTTGATTCTGAGAAAGTTGATCAGAAAACTTTTCTAATAAAATCATATTTTCTGTAATACTTTTTTCAGCTTCAACGGGATTTAAAAAAATTGGTCTGTCATCATCTTTCCCTGCCACCAAAATATTCACTTTATTTTTAGATTTAGCCATGGCATTCACCGCATAAACTGTTGCCATGGCATCCAAAGGAAAATATAGATTTACAAAATTAGCATTACGTAATAACATATCATCAATAAAGCCAGGATTTTGATGAGAAAAACCATTATGTTCTTGGGCCCAAGATGAAGCAGTTAAAATAATATTAAAACCAGAAACATCTCCTCTCCAATTAATGTTAATAGCCACTGCCAAAAATTTTATATATTGATCGACCATGCTGGAGGCAACTTGCGCAAAAGCTTCATAACTAGCAAACCAAGCATGTCTACCGGTTAAAATATATCCCATCATGCAACCAATTAAAGTATTTTCTGACAACATCTCTATCACTCGCCCGTTGGGGGATAAATTTTTATCCCAAGGACGACTGTCTCCAGTCCAGGCTCTGGCTTCTTCCTGAAAAATTATATCTAAATTATTAGAATAAGTTTCGTCGGGAGAAAAAAATCGAAAATTTTTATTTCTGTCATTTAATTTAAAAACTTCTCTCAAATATTGACCAGTAATTCGCATGGGAGAAAAATTATTTTTATCTCGCACAGAATTTAAAATATTTTCTAATTTGGGCAAAATTAATTCTTTTAATTTACCTTTACCATTTTGTAACACATATAAATTTTCTCCCATTCTAAATAATTTAGCTGGAAGAATATCTTCAATTTCTTTTAAAACTAAAACTCCGGCTTCTTGAAATCTCTGACTAAATAAATTAACTAAACTATTATCAGAAATATTTTTTTCTAATTTTCTTTCTTCCTGCTTTATCTTAGAAAAATCAGAAAAATCTTGAAAAGAATTGGGAATTAAAAGTTCTTCTATTTTATAACTTCTGAGCCACTTTTCTAATTCTTTTCTTTCTCCTGGATTTTCTTTAGCCTGACTAAAAGGCACCTGATGGGATTCGCAATTACCTTCCACTTTAATATTCTTGCCATCTTTTGGCATATATTTAGGACCAGTCCAGCCTTTATCAGATTTTAAAATAATTAAAGGCAAACCGCGAACGGCTCCAATTTTTTTTAATTCAGAAATTTTCAAAAAACTTTTAGCTAAAACTTTTTGCATTAAAATATAGACAGCGTCTTTTTGTAAATCATAATTATTTTTATTTTTTAAAATTTTAGTTTCACTAGTAGCATCAATAATTTGCGGTTCATAACCATAACCTGTAAATAAAGAAATTAAATCTTTGTCTGTCATTCTACCTAAAATAGTGGGTCCAGAAATTTTATAACCATTTAAATTAATAATGGGTAAAATCACTCCGTTAGATTTGGAATTAATAAATTTCTGCACATGCATGGAAGTGGCCAAGGTGCCAGTTTCAAATTCCCCATCCCCAATCACACAAACTGTAATTAAATCTGAATTGTCCAAAACACTACCCGCGGCATTGGCCATAGAATAACCCAATTCTCCCCCTTCCAAAATCGCCCCCGGGGTGACTGGTGAAGCATGAGTTGGAAAACCCTGGCGAGTTCCAAAATATTTTATTAAATTCCCTAAACCTTTTCTATCATAAGAAATTTGAAAATCATAAATATTTTTCGCAACTTTTTTATTACTATATTTATTATCACCAAAAAAATTGGTTAGAGTTTTTTCTAAAAATAAATTAGCCGCCAAGGCGGGATAAGTGTGACCCGGGCCTAAGATAAATAATAAATTAGGAATTTTCTGATTTTCTTCAGCTCGCCGAAGCAAATTATTTTGCGAAGGTGACTTTTTATTTTTTAAATTATCTTGTTGGGATTTCAAATAAAAATTTAAATTCGCATAAATAAAATTCACTCCCGGTACTCCACCCCAATGACCCAATAATCGCGATTTAATATCTGAACTTTGCAATTCTTTTTCCAAAAAAAAATTATCTTGTAAATATAATTGCACAGCCGAAATATAATTCACCACTCGTAAATATTTTTTCAAAGCTGAAAATTTAGAAATTTTTTTCATAATCTTGCTATTTATATAGTAGCATAGAAAAATTACTCCATATGTACTTTCTCTTTTTCTTGCAAAATAAATTTTAGATTTTTATGTTCTGGTAAATCAAGATTGGGATCTAGGAAAATAATCTTTTTAACTGATTCAATTATGAAAAAGACTTGGCGGGTGATATTATATTTTTATGAAGAATTTTGATTCTTGGAACAAAGAAAAGAAAAATAAAGATTCCGACGGTTTATACGAAAAATCTCTCCCCATCAATTTGAATTAATTCAAAATAAATTAATACATTTATTAAAAAAGATATAAAACGAACGAAACCCCCTTACGGGGGTTTCTCGATTGGACTAATGTCCATTTGTACTTAAATACTAGCAAAATCAAAAAAGAAAGTCAAATGCAAATACATCTAGTCTCATATGTATCTGAACTTATTCAATCTAAGTCTTTTATTTTCAAAAAATATTTTTTACTCCATATGCACTTTCTCTTTTTCTTGCAAAATAAATTTTAGATTTTTGTGTTCTGGTAAATCTAAATTGGGATCTAGGAAAATAATCTTTTTAGCAGATTCTCTAGCCACTTCCACCAATTTTAAATTTTTAATAGCCTCCATGGCCAAATCACTTAAACCCCATTGTTTACCATTTTGCAAAGTTCCAATTCCCCGCTCTTTCATATCTCTTTCGGCTAATTCAAAACCATTTTTAGCTTCCACTAAACTTTTCAAACGCGTGGCGGTAATTAAACTACCTTTATGCAAATTATTATTAGTGGGAAAAAGATAACAAATAGATTCTCTCTCACTGCGACCAATGCGGCCACGCAATTGATGCAATTGGGCTAAACCAAATCTTTCAGCCCCTTCAATAATCATGCGCGAAGCATTGGGTACATTCACTCCCACTTCCACAATACTAGTAGAAACTAAAATCTGAATTTTATTTTCCGCAAATTCAGACATAATTTTTTCTTTTTCATCTTTTTTTAATTTAGAATATAGACCAATAATTTTTATTTCTTTTCGCTTCTCTTCATTCTCTTTTTCATTCACTTTTTCTTTTTCATTTACATTTATATTTAAATCTTCTTTTTGAAAAAACTTTTCTAAATTTTGCACTTCACTTTTTACACTACGCAAATTTAATTTGCCAGCAGTTTGCAATTCCTCTTCATCTAATTCATCAATTCTGGGACAAATTACATAAACTTGGTAACCAGCTTGAATTTCTTTTTGAATTTCTGCATAAATTTTTTCTCTATCTTTTTCAAAACAAATTTTCGTGAGAATTGGTTTACGGTTTTTAGGCATTTCATCAATCACAGTCAAATCCAAATCTCCAAAAATTGTTAAAGCTAATGTACGGGGAATGGGTGTGGCCGTCATAGATAATAAATGCGGTAATTTATTTTTAGCCAAAATAATTTTCTCTCTTTGTCCAGATAAATTTTTTAAATCATTAGCCGCTAAAATTTTTATCTCCGAACTTTTTTTATTAGCCAAAGCTGCACGCTGTCTCACCCCAAATCTATGTTGCTCATCAATAATAGCTAAAGCTAAATTTTGAAAATTTAAATTTTTCTGAATTAAAGCATGGGTGCCGATTACAATAGAAATTTCCCCATTGGCCACTAATTTACAAAGTACTTTTTTAGAAATTACAGTATAAAAATTATTTTCTTTAGTCTGATGATTAATGTTTTGCACTTTGCACGGAAATTTATAACAAGATTTACCGGTGATTAAAGCTATTTCTAAATTTTTAGTTGTATCCAGACTAGCAAAATAATTTATAAAAGATTCAAAATGTTGTTTGGCTAAAATTTCCGTGGGAGCCATATAGGCCACTTGTAGTCTATGGGTTTTTCCCTCATTATCTTTTTCAGAATTTTGTTGATGCGTGATGACATAAGCCGCAGCCGCGGCCACTAAAGTTTTTCCACTGCCCACATCCCCTTCCAATAATCTACCCGTGGGTTCATTCTGATTTAAACTTTCTAAAATCTGAGATATGGCTGAAAGTTGTGAATTAGTTAATTTAAAATTATATTTTTTTTGAATAATTTGAATAAATTCTTGACTCAAATCTTTTTCTCTACTTTCTTCTTTCTTTTCTTTTTCTTTTTTCTCTACATTTTTTTCTGTCTCTCTTGTTGCTGGAATTTTAGACTGGATTTTGTAAGCTAAATTATTTTTGGCTAAAACTTTTTCATGTTGTTTTAAAATTTGTAAAAAAAATATTTCTTGAAAAGAAAATCTCTTCTTAGCAATTTTAATTTGATCTTCGGCACTCAGAACAT
>Ga0247727_10016871_pt1 | contig 11708 bp, 12 predicted proteins | sample WisWelCaveWW1625_FD_202498 | JGI IMG/M metagenome (GOLD analysis project Ga0247727, IMG submission 202498) | Biofilm microbial communities from Wishing Well Cave, Virginia, United States - WW16-25 | ecosystem: Environmental > Aquatic > Deep subsurface > Groundwater > Cave microbial mat | place... | reverse complement strand
GCATGAGGCGTGAGGCATGAGGCATGAGGCATGAGGCATGAGGCATGAGGCATGAGGCATGAGGCATGAGGCATGAAAGATATATAATAATTTAGCACAAAGATGGTTAAAAGTCAAGATATTTTTTTAAAAAATTTTACATTTTTTATAACTGTTATAAATTCAATTAATTATAATTAAACGCTTAATTAACCGATGCCTTAAATTAAGGAACTCATAAATTTTCAGTCAATTAAGAATTGAATTTATAAAATTACACCGGGTCTGGATGAATCCCGAAAATATCCCGTATACCTTACGGGCAAAATATACATTCCCCAATTTTTCCGCCAACTTCAGAAACCCAACTCGTGCCTTGATCACTTTCTGTACCCGTGTCATAAAGACACCTCCTGCTTTATTCGGAAGTGTCCGGCTTAATCTTAACTACTACAAAAATATGACCACAGCACTTGCTAATCTTCAATTTTCTTTCTTTTTAAAAAAGCACAGAAGATTAAGCTAATAAGAATACCTCCTATTAACATTCCAAGGAAGGACTGGAATACAAAGGAATGAAAACCGAAGTACGTGCGGGCCTGATCAGCTGCCTGAGCAATGACTAAAGAATCGGAGGTCTTCGTCATGATACGCTGCCGGGCATAGCTGGTCATAAAATCTGTCCAGCCGGGATTAATCCAGCGAAAATAAATAACCATGAAACCAGCCAAGAGCAGTCCGCTGATGGCTGAGATGATCCCTCCGCTCTTGACTCCTTCCCAGAAGGGCATGTGCTTATTAAAACTCCGGATACTTTTTTCGCGCAGGGCCAGAAAAAGACCAATCAGCTGGATCACAAGGAAGGCGAGGTTAGTGATTAAGGGATACCACGCAATTCTTTGACCATGGAACCCGAATAGAAATTCAAAGAATACCCACACCACAATTCCAGTCCCAATCAGAAGACCGTATTTGATTTCAATCCTCATTGATTACTCCTCTAAAAATGCAAAGAGAGGGTTAGCAAAAAAAATAATCCGGTTTAAATATAATATTCCGCGGGCGGGTGTGGGCAAGAAAAAATTGAAGTGCGATTTTAAAAAATGAAGAGACCTGTTAGAGCCAGATCAACTGACTAAAAAGGAGACCCGTCTCAATGGCATAAAATCGCTCGGAGAACAGATCAAGAACCTGCTAATGGGTTTTCAATACTTTTTTTATGAAATTTTGATGTGAAGTTGTTTCCAAGCGAATCCAGTACGATCCGGCCGGAACACGCTGTCCTTGTTCATTCTTCCCGTCCCAAACTTTCTGGAATAAGCCGTTTTCCGCAGGCGTAACGGCCCATGTTCGAATTTCTTTTCCTCGAAGGTCATAAATTTGAATCCTTGGCTCGGGAGCCAGCGGGACACTCCCCTGAATAGAGACAGAATTCACAAAAGGATTCGGAGTAACTTCTAGGAACTGCTGAACGCTTGCTTGAACGTATTCTTTTGAAACTCTTACTGGCGGTGTGATTTCCGCTCCGCCAAAAAGGTGGGAATATTGAACGCAATGAATCAGGACTGTGCTATAAGGTGCAAGATCTAAGCTATCGGGCAAATCAAATTCCTGCGCACCGGCAAAAACGGTTAAGAGACTCACAAGATACGATCCGTTCAAAGCGTTTTGACTGGTCGCCGAACTAATCGTCTGCGGAGAGAGCAGGACATGCAGATCGGGCCCGAGTTTGACTGAAAAATCATCCAGTAATCGCAACTTCAAATCATTGCCTGTTTTTTCAATTTGAAAGGTGCCCTTGGTCGGCGTGGAAGGATCAATAGCCTGAAAGGTGCCCGTAGAAAGAATAATCGTCGGGGCTGCAAAACCGGTTGAAATGCATAGATATAAAAATAAAACTAAAACCAAATAAAATGAACTCCGCATGATGCATTCCCCCTTTTGAAAGAATCTAAATATTTTTATTTTCTTTGACCCGTTGTCTATGAAAGAATCAATTCCGGCAATAACAGGGCCCGCCGTTCATGCAAGACTCCCCGGCCGGAACAGAGGATCTTCCCGCGGCTACTGTATTAATGGTCGAAATTTTTTTGGCCAAATGCTGGGACTCGCATTGGGGACAGTGCGATGCCTGATTTTTCGAAAAAACCAGATCCTCAAATTCTTTTCCGCAATCCTGGCAGACAAATTCAAAGAGTGGCATAAAAAATCTCCTCCGCTTATTCAGGTTGGTTAATCTGATGCTTCCTCAGCGCCAGACCCTGTTGCTTCGATTCAACTCAAGGCAATCTTCAGGGTTAAACTTCGAGCGCCGTTCTTAAGATTGATTAGTCATATAAATTGACTTATGCTTACATCAAAAATAAAATGTTTTTTAGAAAATTCAAATGATTCTCTTAAAATATTTGATTCATGAACTGCAGAAAGATATATTAAATTTTAAGATACTGAACAATCGAGATCGAGACGCCCCTGATTATGATCGACAGCATCCTGTTCCCGGTCTCACAGACAGGTTAACCGGGGAGAGGGAATCTAAAATCTCTAAAAATATAATTTTTATAAACCTTCCCAGGTTGTTATTAAGCCGTAGAAATTTATGCAGGTCAAAAGGAAATCGGCCGCTCTTTTTTTTAAGCCTGTTTTTTATATCGTTTATGAAACGGCATTCTTAGGCGGAATTTTAATGAAGGAACTCCGTCAATGATGATCTCTAATTTTATCCTGTGTCTTATCCCCTTCTTCCTTCAAGCCCAGCATCCCTGTTATTGTCCCTCAGATGCAGAGGCGGTTAAAATTGAACGCCCGTTTTTTTATTTAACATCGGAAACGAAACAGGAATTGGTTTTTTGCGGTTTTGCAGAAAAATTAGAAGCAGACAATACCTTTCGTTCTGAAGTTTTCGAAATCGTTGATTGTCAAACCAAAAAAACTCTTTTTTCATTTGGTAACCAAGAATACAGAGTTTTTTATTTTTTAATCAGCGGAATCAACACAGAAGTCTTTGTTACCGAATTTTTAAGGCTTCCCTGGGGGAAGGGATCTGACTGGATCAAGATCCCTTTTTATAAATACGGGGTAAACAGCCAGACTCTAACCCAAGAAAAACTGTCAAGAACATTTTTATTTGGCTTCCCCAGGCTTCCCAAGAATGAACTCGACAAAATCATTGCCGAATATGAATATTTCCGTTCTAACCGCAATGCCTATTCCAGTCAAACTGAAAACCGGCGTGCCCTTCCGTACAAGATGCTCCTCGGGGTCTTAAATGGAAATGCACGTGCTCTCTCGCTCTTGGATAATATGGCAAAAGAACTCAATGCCGATGGAGAGCTGGCTGTCGCTTGCGAAGATGCCCTGACTCTCTATGAGGAATATCAGAACAATACCAGGCAAAGGAAGAGATGACCGAAAAATTAAATTCTGAAACAATAAAAACCCAACAGCGTCAGCAATGGGATCGAGCGGCAAAGGGCTGGCGCAAGTGGTGGCCCCGGTTTGAGGAGGTTGCCAAACATATCAGCAACCGGCTGATTGAACTCGCAGAAATTAAGGCGGGACAGCGGGTCTTGGATATCGCAACCGGTATTGGCGAGCCCGCCCTTACGGCCGCTAAAAAAGTAGGACCGCAGGGCCGGGTCATGGCAACGGATCAGGCTGCAGAGATGATTGCCATCGGCAGAGAAAGGGCGAGAGAGAGCGGTTTTACAAATCTTGAATTTAAAGAACAGGATGCCGAGGGGCTGGATTTCCCCGCACAAAGCTTTGATGCGGTGTTGTGCCGCTGGGGACTGATGTTCTTACCTAATCTGAAAACGGCACTTGAAAAAATGTTAACGGTATTAAGACCGGGGGGTTATCTGGCCGCGGCAATCTGGAATAAGCCCGACAAAGTCCCCTGGATCAGTTTACCGATGCAGACCGCGCGCCAGGTTCTAAAACTTCCGGCGCCTGCGCCGGGGGCACCCGGGCCTTTTAGCCTGTCCGAAACCTCCGTTCTTGAAACAGTCCTGCGGGAAACGGGGTTTCAGGAAATCTATTTCGAACCGCAGACCGTGATCTGGAAAGTCAGCTCCGTTGGAGAATATCTCAACCTCTTGCGGGATGTAACCGTCCCCTTGCATGCGTTATTGGCTGATCAATCCAAAGAAAGACAAGAAGAGGTATGGCAGGCCATTGGAAAAGCGGCGGAAAAATATCGGACTGCCGATGGATCTGTAGCGATGACGAATGAGGCGCTCTGTCTGAGAGGAAAAAAACCATCATCCCGGCCTTAGACTGAATCAATGACCCTCTTAGAGATCCCTTAATCTAAAATAACAAACTTTTGAATGAATATTTGCTGCGTTGTTATTCCTCTCAGAAAATAGATCCCCTTAGGAAGACGGCCCCCGCTCTCTGAGAGACCATCCCAGTGGAACCGATTCACCGGATGCGCCACAAATGAGCTGTACCAAAACGTTCTTCCTTGCAGATCAATTAAGGAAATCGTTTTGAGCGGCGCTGCCGATTCTATCTGGATGCTCGAATTTCCAGACAAGGGCTGCGGAAAAATTCTCCATGACTCCGCAGCTTTCAAAGATTTTGGAGGGGTCGCAATGGATGTATTCCCCGGCTGATAACGGACAATCTTTGAGAAAATGAGCGTATCTTCAAGGATCACCTGCTGGCCTCCACTGATAAAGGTATCCGCGTCGATGTAGATTCCGCTGCTATCGGCAATGACAAAGTCACTCAAGGTTGGAAGATAACCGTTCACGGGTTTAAAGGGAGGTGGGAATTGGTCATCCCAGGCCATTTTCCAGGCACCGAAAGCAAAGATCGTGTCGCTGGCTCCTGTGCTGCGGGAACGGGCATACATCAGCGCACCAAGAATCGTCTGGCTCGGGGCAATCGGAACAAACGTATTACCATCCTGCACAAAGGCGGGATAATAATTAATGTGATGATGGGTAGAATAGACCGGTAGATTATCCGGCGGCAACGGGACGCCGAAATGTTTGGGCGCATTGTCACCAAAAACCCCTGCATTAATCCCCTGCAGGCACCAGGCTGCATCAAGACAGTGCTGCAGATCCCAATCGGCATATTCATCGCCGTTCACATCAGAGGGCAAGAGCCACAGCGTGTCAATCCCCACATAAAAACTGTCGGCTGCTTTGTCCGGATCCTCAAAATTAAGAACATATAAAAAATCTCCCGCATCTTCCCATAATTGAGAACTTTCGTCAAAACTGCGGTACCACTTCCATTCATGATCAATATGGGTAAAAACCCCTTTGGCATGGATTTCTCCGCTGAGTTGAAGAACAAAAACGAGCATCATTACTAACATTCCGGAACTCCTTGAAGGGGACTCTTGGAAATGACTTTACGATGAGTATGATTTTTTGATAATATCTTACTTTAATAACAAAACTTTTTGCTGAAACTGCTGTCTGCCCGCCGTCAGTCGAATCCAATAAATCCCGGCGGAAATCGGCTGCCCCGCTTCATCCTTTCCGTTCCATAATAAGGTTCCGCTGCGGGTCTTACTCGAGGAAACTGCTAAACGGCGGATCAGTTTGCCCTTCATATCGAAAATCTGGATTGCCTGCACCTGAGGACTCGCCTGATGATCCAAGCGATATTCAATAGTAGTGCTGTGCTGAAAAGGATTCGGCTGAACCGTCAAATTCCCTAAAGCTGGTTTAAGAACCAGGGGTCTGGCAGAAACCGGTGGGTTGACAACGAGTTCGCGTCGTTCATTCACATCATAGAGAGTCTTGCCAGCTGCGCCTGTGAGCACCGTCGCGTTTCCCCGCGTCTGAAAAGGATAATAAGCAAGTTTCGTCCCCGCCAGCGGACCGGCAGTGGCTACGCCATTCAAATCCCAGGTGGATTTTGTTTCCACATCCTGCATCGCAAAGGGTTTCCCCGTAGAACTCACCGTCATTTCAAACGTGAGTTCTGAATTTCCGCCAATATTTTCACGGTAAAAAACCACATCCCAGTATGAATCCTTATCGTGAACGACCAGGACCTTGGCCTCGTTGGAAGCATCTCCCGGACTGATTATATCATTAGAAACGAACTGCGTCTGGGCAAAGGTTGCCCGGTTGTACCATAACAGGTCGCAGCCCGGAGACCACATGAAAAAATAATTATCCACCGTATAGTTTTGACTTAAATCACTGGGATTGGCCCAGGTATCATAATCCGCAGGATTACCATAAAAAGTTTTCCAGGTAGAAAACTTGGTAATGATACCGGGTAATTCAGGTAAACGATCGGGACCGGCGGTACCACTATTGCGGACCTGCCGCATCTGACTGTACTGACTTTGTCCGCCTGAAAAAGTCACAGCCAGATCCAAATTATTGGCATAGGTTCCGTGAAAATACCAGTCAAAATTGGGGGTCCCTTCCAGCACCGCATCATAGACAATTCCGGTATTCGTCTTGGGGCAGTAAGTCGGAAAAACGTTGTAGAATTTGTCATACACCCCATGCGGACTGGCATAAGAGTTTAAATGATAAATTTTAAATTTTTGTCCGCTATTCACCGGGACGATGGTGACCCAGTGGGCATCGGGGATGGTTCCGCCTTCAGAAGCAAGGCTGGTCTGGCGGGTGATACCAAAGGCGGCCGGATTGCTGCCGATATCCCCCTGCTGGACACAGGCGCTGAGGATGCGTAAAGACACTAAAAAAATAGGAATGAAAGAATACATATTTTTTCCTCCCTTAATGTTCCGTTTTATATTTAAATTATACCACTTTTAAAAAAAAGTCAATATCTTTATAGCATTTTCACTGAACCTTTGAATGGATTTTAGATTACAGCGGATGCAGTGTTTCCGGATCTTTTATTAAATTGATTTTGAAATTCACAGAGGTTGTTTTTTTATATCAATTTTTAACCATCGACATCCTCTTTCGTTAGCTCTGTTTCAATCGATCTTTAAACCTAAAAAAATCCGTTCTTTAAAAAAATTTTGCCTCCTCTAATAGAAATCCGTACATTTTAAAGTCACCCAATTCATTCAAAATTATTTCTCATCATGATCATGTCGTCCTCCTCTGCATCCCACCCTGTTGCCCTCGTTACCGGAGCCAGTGGCGCCATCGGTCAGGCGATTGCAAAACAACTCGCTCAAAAGGGTTTCGCGCTCTATCTCATCTGTCGGAATTCAGAGAAGGCCAAGGGAGTTATCCAATTTATTAAAAAGATCACGCGTAATAATAATGTTCATGCCTTGATTGCCGACATTTCGCGTCGCTCCTCTATTTTTTCATTAGCCGAAAATTGGTCCCAGCCGGTAAAGATACTGATCAACAATGCGGCCATCGCCCCCAAACAGCGCGAAGAAACAGCCGAAGGAATCGAAAGACAATGGGCCACTAATGTGCTGGGTCAATTATGGATGAGCGAGACTTTCTCAAAATGGATGAGCAAGGAAGAAGAGCCGCGGATCGTCAATGTGGCAAGTTATTGGGCCGGCGACCTTGATCTCGAGGATCTGGAATTTAAACAACGCCCCTATAATAATGATCTGGCCTATCGTCAGTCCAAGCAGGCCAATCGCATGCTCACGTTCGCGTTGGCCAGCCGTTTAAGAGAAAGAGGGATCACGATCAATGCCTGTCATCCCGGTGATGTTCATTCTAATTTGAGCCACAGCCTTGGCTTTGGAGGACATGAAACGCCGGATCAGGGAGCAGCAACGCCCGTTTGGCTGGCCACGGAAGAATCCCTCAAGAATAAGACTGGAAAATATTTTGAACATCAGCAGGAAATGCATTGCCCCTTTATGCGGGACATCAAGAGCTGTGAAAAACTCTATGAAATTTGTCAGCAATACGGAGGATGAATAAACAAATTAAAGACTTCTTTTTAAAACAAGAAGGCTATCCGCTGATTGCAGATAGCCTTCATTATTAGATCCGCTCGGCCGCTAGTCAACTTGGATTTCGATCGCCTTCGTCTTGGCCTCTTCCTTTTTTTTAAGCTTCAAAGTCAAGAGACCTTCCTTATAGTTTGCCTGAACGTTTTCCGATTCGATATAGCTGGGAAGTCGGAAGGAGCGGCTGAATTGACCATAGCTTCTTTCAAAGTAGTAATAGTTCCCTTTCTCCTTTTTCTCAACTTCATTTTTCTTCTCACCCTGAATTGTCAGGATCCCATTTTCTACTTTGACTTCGATGTCTTTCTTGTCAAGACCCGGCAGTTCAGCCTTAACGATATAGTGATCTTTGTCCTCTACGATATCCACCTTGGGATAACTCGCAGGAGAAAGGTCCCAGCCCAAAAAATCATCGCCTTCCGGAAAGAAGTGATCCAGCCAGCGGCTGAGGCCAACCTGGGGTTGGCATTGAATGAGAGACATAAGAGGACCTCCTGAAAAGTGTGAATGAATTTTATTGATTACGCCAAGGATAATGCAAGAATCATGCCAATCTTAAAAACCCCACTTTTCTTGAGAAATTTCAAAATTCCCACACGGCTTTATTATTCAGTCGTTTCAAATTTGTACAAAACGAAGTTTTATAGTTTAACAATCGAACAGGTTCGGACAAACAGCAGTGTTACAGGGAGCAGAAATGATCGGAGATTACAAGAGGGAGAAAATCAATTAAAATAGGAAAACTCATTTGGGGAAAGACGAGAGAACTCTCTCCCGAGCAGCATGCATTCGTTCCATTTCAAAAAAATCAGGACTCATTCAGTCTCTTAATGCTTTGATGCAATCTTTCACTGTTGTGGAAGGTCCAATAAAGGTTTCAGTCCAGGTGGTAAAAAATTCTGTATTCTTTAGTTTACTCTCCTGACCCGCAGGCTCGCCGGCTAATGTGCCATCCCGGATTAAAACCGCCTGATAATTCCGGTAAAGGGCATCATAGAGGGTGGATTGAACGCAGACGTTGAGCCAGATTCCTCCAACCAGGATTGTCTTAATCGAATGATTCCTCAGCACGCTGTCCAGCCGCGTTTCATAAAAACCGCTGTAAAATTGTTTACGCAGATAATAATCCGGAGCTGCGGGTTCGCAACCGCGGGCAATCTCCAGGGGACCCGGCCGGTCTCCATGAAACTCGCGTTGATCTACCCCTCCCTCCCGAAATAATTGATTGATATTTTCATGCCAGCCTTCTCGAACCAGTCTTCCAAAGACCGAGGTTTGGGCTCCGTTCTTGGGAGATGAATTCATAACATAGATGACAGGGATGTTGACCTGCCTTGCCCGCTGCGCGACGCGGCCGAGGTTCGACAAACGCTGGTCTAAAATTTTTTGCATAGCAGGGGGAACCCCTTCCACATCCTCACCATACTGAAAAGATTTATAAACGTCCACCATCAGGAGCGCAGTCTCTTTCTTTTGAAGCATCAAAATTTTGAAGGCTGATTTGCTCTTACGGTTAGACCGATTGCGGGAAAGAGAGGACACCGAACAGCGGACTCTTAGACGGAACGGATTCATTAAAAATACCGGTGAGTCAATCTGGAATTTTCTGTAATTTTAAAAGTCACACGATGAGATACGGAGGGAACGGATTTGTCTTAAACCGACAAACGTTGGTCTTGGTTTAATCCCTGTCTTAATTCATTTCGTTTTGATATTTTTTTGGAAATGTTCCGCGAGGTTCTGCTCGGCTTTCTCGAACTCTTTTTCATTGTCCTGATTGTTGAGCGGTGGCATGACTTCTTCAGCCGTCGTCGGATGATCGGAATCAGTCCCCTCTTTTTTTTTACGAGGTCGGCGCGCGCGCTGCTTAACAACCGTCAGCGGGAACAACTGAAAATTAAGCTGATAGACACGATCGAGATGGTTTGCCTTCGCGCTAAGGGCTACTATTTTTTTGCGTAAGGACATGAGTTCCTTCTTGATCTCCTCAAAAATGTCCTGAGAAACACTTAAAGTTAAGGATGAGATGTCGCACGCTTCGGGAGGAAAACGGTCGATGGATTCTTTCGCCAAGTCCATCATTTTAAGATCGTGACCGGAAATAAGCATCGATTCAATTTCCGGTGCGGGGGTGAGGACCTGATCAACCTTATGATAAATGCCGTCTTTGTCTTTATGAATAAAGCCTAACTGTTCCATGACACTGATGGAAGATTTGACGTATTCGTGACGAACAGGCGGATCGAACATCAACGCCAGTTCTATATAATCATTTTTAAACTTATAATAGGTCAGCACCTCACGGATCGCTTCATTGTACCAGCGGGAAAAAAACTTATACTGAATCGGCTCCGCTTTATTGGCATAAGGAGGAAACATTTGAAGCATCCGTTCAAAATAACGGATCTTTTCTTCAACGGTTTTTGCCTGGGTAAAAAGTACCATGTTCTCAAAATACTGGGATTCTTTAGGTCTTAACCCGATGGCTTTGGATATTTTTAAGATGAAATTCGAATTCAGGTTAAAATAACCCTTGATGAGATTAATCAGAAAGGCTGATGAAGTAACACCGATACTGGAGAGAAAAGTACGGTAAGTAAAACCTTTCCTCTTGGCCTTCATAATTCTGTAATAGTCTGCCAGATATTTACGGTAATCGATATAATTATAAATCCAGATCAAATTCTTTCTTCTGCCCATAGTCTGTTTCCTTTAGTAATAACTGTGATTTCTAGATTGAGGTTTTGTTAAAACAAAAATAATAAATTGTTTTTATTTTCCAAACAATTATCAAAATATTGTGTATTCAACAAAAAAGTTTTCCGGAAGCAACGGTCCGGAATATGAAGGATTCAGTGGGCCCATGCGGTTTTGCTCTTCACCCTGGCAAGAATGTTCTACCCGTCAAGTACCGGTCGCACTCGCGGGCGGCCCCGCGGCCTTCGTGAATCGCCCAGACCACAAGACTCTGACCGCGACGTGCATCACCCGCGGCAAATACACCGCGTAGGCTGGTTGCATATTTTCCGTACTCTGCATGGATATTGGTACGCGGGTCTCGTTCTAAACTTAGTTCCTGGATAATCGTGTCTTCGGGACCGAGAAATCCCATCGCCAGCAAGACCATTTGCGCAGGCCAGACTCTTTCTGTCCCTGGCACTTCTTTCATAACCGGCCGGCCGTTGCCACCCTTGTCCCAGGTAATATTAATGGTATGGATCTCCTTGATTTCCCCCTTGTTGTCACCCACAAATTTCTTGGTATGGATCAGAAATTGACGCGGATCGGCGCCGAATTTAGCCGCCGCTTCTTCCTGACCATAGTCCAATTTATAAACCTTGGGCCATTGGGGCCAGGGATTGTCTAAAGCCCGTTCCAGGGGAGGCTTTTCCAGAATCTCAAATTGCACAAGACTCCGGCAACCGTGTCGCAGCGCAGTGCCGACACAGTCTGTGCCCGTATCGCCGCCGCCGATCACAATCACATCTTTATCCTTTGCTGAAATATATTGTCCATCGCGATGTTGCGTATCGAGTAGACTCTTTGTATTCGCATGCAAAAATTCCATGGCAAAATGTACGCTTCTTAAATTTCTGCCTTCCACCGGCAAATCGCGCGGCTTGGTCGCACCGGTACAAAGAACGATCGCATCAAATTCTTCTAATAATTTCTTTGCCGGAAATTTCTTTCCGATTTCAGTCTGGGTGATAAACTTCACGCCCTCGGCTGTCAAGAGATCTACGCGGCGTTGCACGACTCGTTGTTTATCCAGTTTGGGATTAGGGATCCCATACATCAGCAGTCCACCAATGCGGTCTGCGCGCTCAAAGACCGTGACTCCGTG
>Ga0247727_10016870_pt1 | contig 11709 bp, 14 predicted proteins | sample WisWelCaveWW1625_FD_202498 | JGI IMG/M metagenome (GOLD analysis project Ga0247727, IMG submission 202498) | Biofilm microbial communities from Wishing Well Cave, Virginia, United States - WW16-25 | ecosystem: Environmental > Aquatic > Deep subsurface > Groundwater > Cave microbial mat | place... | reverse complement strand
CATCCTTTGAGCTGCTCCTCGAGCAACATGATTTGCGCGTCGGCATAATCCACCACTTTGTCGAACGCCACTTCCGGCTCGACGTTGATGGTGACATTGTGCTGAATGCCGTTCTCCACCGGCCCGGCCAGCGTGTAAATGGTTTTATCCTGCCAGCCGTCGAGGAGGCTGAGGGTGAAACTGTGGCCGCGGTATTTCACCGCCGGCGTTGTTGTGGTTTTGGACGGATATGGATTGGGTGTCATGTGAAATCGTTTTAAGTGCATTTATAACGTAACGCGGCACCAGCCGCAACCAAACGACCAAAGGCAAAACGATTTAGGGCAAAACTATTTGATGTTGTTTTTAATGCCAATGTCCCGTTGTAATACGAAAGACTTAAAAGCAAAAAATCAAAATGCTTAAAGTCAAAATCATTGAATCGCTTTTAATCATTTTGACTTCAATCATTTTGACTTATTTCTTTTACTCATTCTTTGTATTTTAAATTGTTTTGCCCATAATGGTTTTGCCATCAAAAAATTTTCGCGATCGTGATAGTTTTTCCGGAGCAATATTATATTTTATAAATTCAAATTTTTTTCCGATAACTGGTTGCGTATTACCACTCTCCCCGTTGTCCTTGCGGGGCGTCGATTTCGCTTGCATAGACAATAATAGATTCGATATTCATATCCGGCACCGCTTCCGACGGCGGATCAACCTCAGGGACTTCCAGCGCCAACCCGGCGACGTCCTTGCAAAAAATGAGCTCCTCGGATTCGTCATAGTAAAGCCTGGGGTCAATCGTCATGGCTTGGCGGACCAGCATGCCAACGTGAATTTTGCCGCATATTTTGCCTTGTAAAAGCTGCGGGTCATCAAAAACCTCATCCAATAACATTGGCGTCTCGGAGAAATTATACTTATTCAAGGTTTATAGCGCAAGCTTTGCTGAAGCCGAAAGTTGCCTCACGTGATTTCCACCTTTGACACATCCTCTTCGATATACAAGAAATCGTCGGTCACTTTATAAACCATGTTTTCTTCGCCATCTTCCCCTTGCGCATGAAAATAACCTGAAAGGTTCAATCCCCGGTTGGTGATCATCTCGAGCAATTCCCGAAAATATTCCAAACCTTCTTCAGTCACGTCGGCGCCATAAAACAGGTAACGTGTCCAATTGATGGGATTGTCGTTCCAACACCAACCTTGCGCATACAGACGCAATTTGGAATCACTGAGGGCGGTTGTCCGCTGCCTTTTTATAGCTTCAATAACTTGTGGAAAGTTGTCCGGCTCAACTTCTAACCAGCCGCGAAGAGAATAGAAATAGGCCATGTTATTACTCCAAATTAATCCTTCACAATGACGACTATTCCCCCTTTGTCTTCAATATATTTGCGAATAATCGGATGTGGTTCGCTTTTGAACCAGAACTCCGCGCGTTTCAGTCGTTCCCGTGCCAACCGACTCGTCTCTTTTATTTGCGCCCGTGTTTTCTTGTTGAGAAAATTATGCGGTTTGGTGGCAGCCGTCTCGGTGTCTTTGGCTTGAATCAAGGCCTCGTCTGTAACACTGTCAATCTCACGGCCTTCGATGATTTCCGGTTTTCCGCCTGTGGCCTCTTGAACCTGTTTCTCAAATGGCCTGCCGGCTTGATCAATCTCTTTTCCGGATCTCTTGCCTGTTGCCACGGGTTATCGTTCCATAATATTTGAACGGACGGCGCGGCCGTTTTATTCAATCCGGCATGAATCAAGCATGCTGAACCGCAAAAACGGCCCGCGGCGTCTTGGGCGAATTTTCTTTTTTGGCGCGATTGAGCCATTCTTGAATTTCATTTCCGGTTAAGATAACGGAATCATCTTCTGCTCCGACGTCAATCCATTCTGCCGCAAGATGATTTAAACCGTGCATGCCGCTTAGATCAGCCCGGAAAAGGCGCGCCCCGGTCAGCGTCGTTTTTTCGAGTTTGGCGCCACAAAGAACCGCGCCTTCAAGATTGGCGCCGGAAAAATTGGACTTAGTCAGATCGGCTTCGCGCAAATCAGCTTCATGCAGATCAGCATCGACAAAGCTGGCGCGAATGATTTTGGCGCGCCACAGATTCGCTTTTGACAAGACTGCGCCATCGAAATTTGATTTATTCAACAAGGCTTCGCTCAAATCCGCTTGCCTTAACGAGGCAGAAGCGAGATTGACGCCAAACAAATCCGCTTGGCGAAGCGTCGCGTTATTCAGATTTACGCCGGGCAAGAAGGCTTCAGCCAAATCAGCATTGGAGAGGTCAAAATTAGAAAGATCGGCGTCTTCCAACACGAGTTGTTTTCCGGCTTTGCCTGCAGAGGCAACCCAGTTTTTGTGCAAAGCCAAACTCTCTGATAATTTCACGTCCGAATTGCGTTTCATAATGACCACCGAGTTTGTTTAGGGATACCACACAATCTTATTCGACCATCCGCGCGCGATGACGGCTTGACGAAGTTGTTGCACATGCTCTGCAATGAGATTCTGCGTGTCCAAAATGACGAACTCGCCTTGTTGAAGCGCTGCGCCGATTTTGCGTAGATCACGTTCGAGCTGGAACCCGCCTTTTTTCGGCGGCCATCTCGAATCAAACGCTTTAATATCCCAAACTTGCCCATCGGCATCAATGAACTCGCCGCCTTCTGGCCGAGGATCTCGACGAATCGGACCTTTCAGCTTACCGCCCTTTTCGAGCGCGACGCCCACTTCGGCTTCTCGCAAAGATTTTGCCGAGATTTGGCCGTTGTGTGCCGGATCCTTGGCGAGTTCTGTAATTCTTTGTCGAATATCATTCACACGCAACGGCTCGCTGTTTTTACCCGCTGGTCAAGAATCAAGTGGCCACAAATAAAATACTGAAGATTTTCTTTTCAATCAACATTTATATGCCTGCAACGCCGCAATGTTATCTCGCACCCACTGGTTGACAATGGTGCCGGCTTCCAAATTTTTCTCTCTCACATATTTTCGGACAGATTCATCCACCTCAGCATCGAGGAAAATCGGCAGTCTGAGTTGAGCGTTGGGATGGCACCACCCGGTCAGCGCATCCATGACCTCCATTAATAATTCCTCTTTTGCCTCCGTTTCCCCGCTATTTTGGCGTAGATCAAGTATGAATGCCTCAAAGAATTGATAAATCTCCGTCTTGCGATATCCTTTGGCGGCGAGTTCAAAAATCAGCGCATTTAAAGCTTGAAGCGGTTCATGAGAGCTTAAGGCGCTTTCAAAGCGTTTTTTATATTTCATAACGTGGTTGATCAATCTATGCGAAATCTGCGGCAGCGGGAATTGCTTCGACACGTTCAAAATGCTGCTTGATCTTGTCCAAGATGGTCTGCTCTGCGCAATAAACGTCGTACGCGGAGCTATCGACGGCTTGTATAATAATCCAGGGTTGAAGCTGCCCTTTGCGGTAGCCGGTGAAGGTGCCGTCAATAATTTGATTGACCCGCGAAGCGAGTTGGAACAAAGCGCGGCTCGACAACCGCGCTTGATGATCGGACAATTCATGCAATTTTTCCGCTCCTTCGCCGCCGCTACTTTCCACGGCCGAGATTTTCCATTCAGTATCCGCTGCCGCATTTTCCAGGAAGCAAAGAATATTTTTGAGATCCACTTTTAAAAGCAGATCGTCACAACATTTGTCAGTAATGGTGAGGCCTTGCATATTTTCACCTGTTGGTAAAGTAGCAAAAATAAATTTAATTATCAAGAATGATCTAAGTCATCACTTTGTCGAGCAGGACTTCATGACAAATGTTGATGATGACATTGTGCTGAATGCCGTTTTCCACCGGCCCGGTCAGCGTGTAAATGGTTTTGTCCTGCCAGCCGTCGAGGAAGTTGAGGGTGAAGCCATGGCCGCGATAAATTGAGGCAGGCTTCGCTGGCTTGGTCGGCCCAGCGCTGCGATAGTTTTGATCGGGAGGCATGGTTACTTAACTGGAATGCTCATTGCCGCAAGGTTGCAATATCGTTCATATTCTTGTCAATAATCGCCGCTTGATGATCAACTCCAAACCTTTTCTGTTTTCGCGGCCTTATTCAGCACAGGATAACCGTTGAACTTCTCCTCAAGCGCCAGGATTTGCGCATCGGCATAATCCACCACCTTGTCAAAAGGCATCGCCGGCTCGATGTTGATAATGACATTGTGCTGAATGCCATTATCAACCGGCCGACAACGTGTAGATGGTTTACAAATTATTTAAGCATTTGAATTACTCTAGTTGGTATTTTTTGTTTTTTACCCGCTTTGACCATACGCTCATAATACTCTTTGTAATAATCTCTTGCTGCTGAGTGCTTACCCAAACCCATATAAGCATCAGCAATATTAAGATAGGCAGGAATTCGATCAGGGTGATGAGAAATCACACCATCAAGAATTTTCCTAGCATTTTCAAATTGCCCTGCTTGCTCGAGAAAAAAACCAAGATCATTGACTATGCTTATATCAACTTTTGTAGATAAACGATCATCGTAGATACCACCAATTACAAAAACCTTGCTGATTGCAATATATCGAGTCATTTCGTTTAGTAAAAGTGTCGCTGCGCTATCTTTTTCCACCTCTCTATAAAGCTTAATCGCCGATCTATGAGCTTCGATTAAACTTTTCCTTCCATTAAGTTCATTATTGATTACCTCACTTATGTTTACTGCAGCAACCAATGAATCACAATTTGGAATAAAATAAGGATCATTTTTAGCTTTCGGCTTGTATACATTTCCGTCAAATTCATATTTGTAATTATCGTATTGCTTATATGAATGGGGAACTACAATATCAAACAAATCTCCATGCGTTTCTTCACTTCGCCATACAGACCCCATTCCCCCCACTGTTGTTAATAGCACCCTGATCTCTCCTTGGTAAAAATCGACAATCTGAAAAACCTCGACTGTATCATGAAACCCTTTGACGACTTTCATTGGTAAATCAGCGCATTTAAATATCAGCCACCAATATGTATGCTTAGTATCTTTCTTAGAAAGGATTACATTAAAATCAAAAATTTCACTTAATGAACATTTTTTGTGTTCTCTTTCTTCACTTCTTAATGGCGTCAAACATAAGAATGTATATCCCAAGAATAGTGTGCAAAATGCATATATAGTTTTTGCTCTAGAACGTTTCATAAATCAATTATCACCTTGTTATTTTTTAATTTTGAAAAAAAGGTATTTGATCTTTTTCGTGGCCATAGAGTTCCAGCATTATCTTGTTCAGATGAAGCAACTTCTGATGCATCTAAAATACCCAGTCTTCGACTGATGCAATCTGACCTCCATTTTCCATTTTCAGCAGACGATTTAAGACCGTATTCTTTTCCAAGATATTTAAAAAGTTCCATCTGATTTACTGGAGGATTTTTTTGCCAATAACTTGCGAACCCTTCCTTGGCGGAATCTGAGATACTTCCCTGCTGATTTACCAAATCGAAAAGACAGACATAAGATCTCAGCTGAATATATTGAGTTAAGCTAGGGACAACGTTTCTTAGCCAATCAATGATTATCTTGGCGCCATTATGATTTTTAGCGCCTCCATATTGGTATTGAATTTCCTGAAATTCTTTCACGTTTGCAAGCTCATCGAAATATGCTTCCCATTTTGTGTCAAGCTCATAACCATCTGATTGAATTCCAAGCGACCAAGTAACTGCTAAATCATTTGTAGTATAGGGGGCCTGCTTCTCGATTATTTTAACAAAAGTATTGTAATCATCATCGTCGAAACATGCCTTAAACTTGTCTGGATACTCATTCTTCATTCGCTTCAAGATGTCTTGAAAAGAGCCTTGACCCAAATTCCATTGCATAGCACCCCATGATATTCCTTGACCATCAAAGTTGCCAATCGATCCGTTATAGTCCACAACCTTCCCGCCAGTTTCAAAATTGGCAGTGACAAAGAAAGCGATCTTCTGAGCTTCTTTCAAGTCGATAGTTTCCCTGTCGTTGATATGTTCAATAAACGCAAGCGGATGCACATGCCACATTTTTTTCAGATCTATGTCAGACTTTTTTTCTCCTTCTTTTTTATTCTCAAACAGATTTTTATTCATAAACACAAAATTTTTTATTATTGCCATCTCCTTTTTAAAGGTTTCCGGCGTCATCTTCCAAGGAGCTTCTTTTAGCCTTTTCCATTTTTGAGCAGAATCCGCACTTGCATCCCATTCCGTAGGGAACAAACATGCCGTCTTATAAAACATTGGAGCAGCTTGCTTTATTTCGTCAACCGTCAATTGGCTGTCTGCATCTTTATCGACAAGTTGATTCATTGTTTCCACATCACAAAATCCATCATCATTCTTCTCGCCTTCTTCTTCTTTTTCCCAACCGAGCCAATCTGCGCTCGAAAGTTTTTGAAATGCTTCGAGGTCTTTTTGCTTGATAAACCCTATTTTATTTTTTTCTTTGTCAAAAACAACCTCTACCCAAGCATTTTTATCTTTGTCATATTCCGGTTGAGATACTGCAATATCTTCAATCAGCAACTCTTTATCAGTTGTGCCTGCTGCTTTATCAAAAGAAAGAATTGTCTCTACTGTTTTTAGGAGAAAGATATAACCAAGGTCATCAGAATTACGCCATCGCGGCTCTTTCAATTTCCCCCACTTGTTGTCATCAGTTTTATCAAAACTGATGACTGTACCTTTTGGCAAGACATATATAATATTGTCCTTAAACTCCCTTTCACTGCGAACATTCAAACCAGACGATTCTTTCATTTGGCTCGCGGTGGGTTTATCTTCGTTCGTAATAATTTCATATATTTTTTTTTCTTTATCTATAAGCTTTGCCCTCTTGTCATCGAGTAAACCATAACAATTATTGAATTTCTTCTTTAAAGCATCAACAAAAATAACTTTTTGATAATTTGGATCTTTTTTCTTTGCTTTTGAATATTCAGATGATTCCGAGGCATCGGTCGAATCGTCGATTTGAACCGTTAATCCCTTAGAAGCAACTGTAGCGATCTTTCCATCTTTAACATTACGCAAGTTAAGACCGCCCAAGGGCGCATCATTTGCGCCTTTGCCACCAACCATTTCAATCCGATTTTTAAGCATAAATTTTGTTCCGGCAGGCACTTTATAAAATATCGCGCCCCAGGTTTCTTTCAGAGGATTTTTCATAAAGTCAATTTTATCGAAAAAAATTTCAAGGTGTATCAATTTTTTGCCTACCCTATTCGGCCCTGCATAGCCGATTATATAACCAGGATATATTGGAATATTAACACGCACGACCTCATCATATTTTTCTATGGAGAAAACAGAAAATTCTTCTATTGTCTTTACAAGAGAAATATAACCAAGATCATCGGAATCACGCCATTGTGGCTCAATTAATTTCCCCCACTTGTCATTAATCTTATTGAAACCAACTACCGTATTTTTTGGCAAGACATAGATGATATTGTCTTTACCAGTGTCCATTTCGCTTCGAACATTCAAACCAGATAATTCTTTCTTTTGGCTCGCGGTGGGTTTATCTTCGCTCGTAATAATTTCATATATTTTTTTTTCTTTATCTATAAGCTTTGCCCTCTTGTCATCGAGTAAACCATAACAATCATTGAATTTCTTCTTTAAAGCATCAACAAAAACAACTTTTTGATAATTTGGATCTCTTTTCTTTGCTTTTGAATATTCAGATGCTTCCGAGGCATCGGTCGAATCGTCGATTTGAACCGTTAATCCCTTAGAGGCAACCGTGACGATCTTTCCATCTTTAACATTACGCAAGTTAAGACCGCCTAAGGGTGAATCCTTTGCATTTTTGCCGCCCACCGCGTATTGTTTTTTGGCAATAAAATCAGGTATTGCCCTTTTTTGTTGAGCACTATATTCATCCGCCGGCAGAAGATGCATATAAAGAGAATAAAAAGTGATATTGGTTTTCTCTCCCAATGTCACATTATGTTCGACGAGCACAAAACCGTTCGAATAAGTATTGTTCTTTTCATCTTTCAAACTTGCTTTGTTTGTGCGGTAAGCGATAATACGCCCTTCTGCGATAGCTCTTATAGGTTCAACATCATAATATAAGTGAATACCACCATGCCAAAAATGATTAGCCCCAAGTGGAAAAAAACCACCATCACCTCCTTCGATGTTGTTTTTATATAATTCCCCGAGAAGTTTTTTAATAGGGTAAGCTATAAGCATAGTTTCATTAGTAGTAGTAAGTAGTCGCAGCGGCAAAAGCAATCTTACTTAACACTCACTTCTAAAAAGGTTAAACATGACAGTAAAGGCATTACTAAATTTGAAGCTTCACGATTGTATATTCTAAGTTTCACATTCATGAGAATCTTATTCAGAAAACCTAAATGGAATAAGTTTGAAATAATATGAACAACCACTTGCAATTTTCGTTTTAGACTTTAAGGAGTCGATATTTGATTTGTTTGCAGAATATTGGGTGAAAGGCCCCGTTTTAGGAAAAGTAATTTTTATTTTTCCAGGTAGTAAACTTTCGTCTCTAACATGTCCGTCTGCATTTAACTTTCCCTGTTTTTTGTTTGAATCAGGTAGTTGTAATGCAAATTCTGCATTGGAAATTGGATTGCCCGCATCATCAGTTAAATTAATCTCAATCCAATCCTTAAACTCCACCAATCCCGACTCCGCCGAAACCTCCCCCACTTTCACCCGAAAAAAATACTCCGGCGGATGATACCCCCGTTCGCTTTCTTCAGCGGTCGGAATGTCATCCACATCTTCATGATACTCAAATTCCCACTCCGCTTCAACCTTTTTGTTCTTCACCAGCACCGGAAATTTGGTCACAAAATCATGCGCGCCGTCGGCGTCGTGCTCGTAAATTTCAATCATCGCTTCGGTGCCGTCGGGCACGCCTTTCACATCGGCAGTGAGCTTCAAAATATCGCCGCGGCGCGCTTCCTGTTTGTCCCATTTGGCGTTGGTAATTTGCACCGGCGGCAAAATAATCAGCGGGCCGGACTTCATGCTCAAGCCATGTTTGGGCAATTTGGCCGTGGCATAAAGCGCATCTTTGGCATTGGCCGGCACAGTGATATTCGCCGCAAAGCGATTGCCGCTCATCGTATCGCTATAATTGCCGAGCGTTTTGCCAGACTGATCCGTGAACTCAATTTTAAGCTCGGATTTGTTGCCCACATAATGGGTAAAAATCTCCAACCCCACTTTGCCGCCCGGCGCAGCCATGCGTTTGGTCCACAGCACTTGGTGGATGGCGGAAGGGAGTTGGACTTTTTTGACTTGATCAGTTTGGCCTTGGTGTTGGGACATTTTTTCCTCTAACGATTCATCCTTGCGCTACGACACTTCTACTGCCTCGTCCACCCGTGCTGTCTTTGGCGCGACGGAAACCGGGCTGAGAATATGATGCAGCGCAATGCCATCGTCAAGTTCATTCCACCATACGCCATAACCGTCGGATTCGATAACGAAATTCTGTTGCTGTTCGGGCGTGGCCTTGACAAGCCAGGCCATTTCCGTGCAGGGGAAAAAGATAATTCGTCCGTCGCTCAGCGCGACCGTCAGCGTATTGTTGGCAAAAAAAGTATTGGCGATGCGAATGTCAGGAAAAGAATCCATGATACCACTCCAAAAGTTCGTCTTGATGCTCACGTATGATGTCAATGACCTGATTTAATTCTTTCGTATTGAAGTTTCTGGCCTTTGAAACCGAGAGGTCGTGTAACCATATTTTGGCGCGCTTTTCAGCTTTAACCACATGCACGTGTGGCGGTTCATGCCGATCGGCGGAATAAAACTGGAATTTGTATCCATCGAAAATTTTTGAGGGCACGTTTATTCTAAGGTAACAATTCAATTAATAAAATTCAACTATAATTGTGTCTTGTCGCGAAGCGCCTGCCGCCCATTTTATCGCGGTCATTGCCGAGTATTCAATTTGCAAATCCGCGCCGTTGCCCACGTAATGGGTGTAAACTTCCCATCCCACTTTGCCCCCCGGCGCGGCCATGCGCTTGGTCCACAGCACTTGGTGGATGGCTGAGGGCAGTTGGACTTTTTAAACTTGGTCGGTTTGGCCTTGATATGCAGGCATTGTCTGCTCCCTTAGACTAAGCCTTCAAAATGGATTAATATTACCGTCGTCCTTTTGGCGCTAAACAATAAAGCTGCCTTTGCGAGGCCACCAACAGCACGCCTTGGTCAGTCAGAATCGGCGGCGTGGATAAAGTCTCGCCTTCAAAGAAATGCAAAAGCTTTCGCTCACCTTTGGCGTCAAATGCGGTGATAGCGCTTCCGGCCGCAACGAGAAGCTGATCATCGGCGGTGACGACCGCGCCGCCAATCGTCCCGCCGGCATGTTGGCGCCACAGCACCTTTCCTTGCTGGTCAATCGCGAGGATGCGATCTTTGAGCGTGAGGTAAATATTATGATCGTAGCCTACAATTGGCGGTGTGTATGCCTCGCCTGGAATTACCGGAATGTCAACATTGACAATTTGCTCGCCTTTAGGAGTTAGAACCCACAAGACGCGGCGATCTTCCTTGGTTCGGACAATCAAGTAGATGCGAGTGGCTTCATCGAGGCTCACGGCAAGCGGAGTGAATTCTTCCTGAAAGTTGGCAGTGATATGCAATTGCGCATTGGCGAGAAACACATGATTCAAAGTGGCCAGAGCTAGGGTGTTTTCATTCACCGCCATAAGAAATGGCCTCGTGCGGCTCATTAAACTTGCAACGCGATGAGCAGAGGTCAAGATACCGTCTTCGTCCTTCGCGGCGATATTTCCCGCGTCCTGAACTTCGATAATGGCATACTCCGGATTGCGATATTCTCGCGCCGACATCACAGGAAGCTCCAGAGATAAAATCATCATTTTTTTATCAAACCGCGATATAACTGTGCGGCGAAAGCCCTTGCCGAAATAGGCAAACATGGCAAATTTCTCATTGCCATTCGACAAATCACCTGCTGTGATGAGACCCGAGTTGTCGCAAAAATAAAAAAGACGGTTTATCGGATCAACAACAACGTCCCCCTCTCCACGAGCTCCCCGCCCAAGGTTTGCGCCTTCAAAGTTGAAGAGTTGCCACGCTCCTTCTTGCTGCACCATGAAGCGATCAACAGCTTGCAGGACAAAGGTAGTCAAAAACCCTTGGCCCAGCTCAGCCTTCCAGCGAATCTCCCAAGCCGTCTCAGGCAAAGCCACTGCCAGTCTGGAATTCAGTTGTTGATTGGCAAAAGGGCGAAAGTAGCCATCGTTCCGACTTGTAGGTTTAAAGTATGGTATTGGAGTAAAGCCAGTACCGGCCTGTATCGTAACCGGATCGATCTCTAGCTTCACCGGGTTGTTGGTTTCTACATCATAAAAGATTGCGCTCATTTTCTGAGCTCCTGATTTTGTCTGACAACTCACGCCAGCCACGACAAGCCAATTTAGCGCGAGCGCTAGACAGTTAAAGAAGACTTTGGACTGAACCACCAGGCATCACTCCGCTGATAATGGGTTCGTAGCGCACAGGATCACTCATTGCCCCATCCGCTAGGCCTATCATGTGTCCAAAAAATCGCGCAAAGACGTGACTCGGTTGGTTCCGTGGGAAATCCAGAAGGTAATTGTCCTTGTCAAGCACTTTCATCATCAAAATTCCTGACAGAATTTTAGGGTGTTGGAAGAGTAGAGTTGGGTGAATAAGATTTTTTAAAAAAGTTGTTTTT
>Ga0247727_10016869_pt1 | contig 11709 bp, 11 predicted proteins | sample WisWelCaveWW1625_FD_202498 | JGI IMG/M metagenome (GOLD analysis project Ga0247727, IMG submission 202498) | Biofilm microbial communities from Wishing Well Cave, Virginia, United States - WW16-25 | ecosystem: Environmental > Aquatic > Deep subsurface > Groundwater > Cave microbial mat | place... | reverse complement strand
GGTCTTCTGTCGCATTCGTGGCTATATTTCAACGAACAGAAAGCAAGGTTGCAACGTTCTTGAAGCTTTGCAAAATGTTTTCAATCATAAAATACTTTTGTGTCCAGCTTAGCTGAATAGTTACCATGATTTTGTCTTATAAATTCATGCACGACTTCCCAGTTTTTTTTCTCACAAGCAAACGACTTCGGAAATTATTTTCGGCAGCGCCACGATTCGGGCGTCGCGAGAATTTATCTCTTTCGAAGGCGACACTGCCCCGATATCAGCGAACGGAGACGATGGTGAAACCCACTACTTGCCAAAAGTGGGGCGGCTTGAAATGGAACCGGCGATTTGTTGCGCCGGCGGCCGCGATGGCGATCGCTTGCTGTTTCGTCATTGGAACGCATTCGAGTCACCATCAGGCCTCCATCGTTTTGGGGGGAGCAGCTCTGGTGGCGCTGACTGCGAATCAGCTTTTTCGACGGTGCGCCATCGTCCCCCCGGATGAAGCGGCCTGGCGCGAGTTGTTGCAGCGTTATCATCAGGACATTCAAACGGCGATTTATCGCGTCATTGGCTTTCCGCCCCACGGCCATCACGCGCAGTGGTACGAAGATGTTTTGCAAAAATTCCGCTTGCGGCTTTTGGAAAATGATCGCCGGGCCCTGCGTTCGTTTCGCGGTAAAACCGACACCGAAGCGCGGGCGTTTCTGCGCCGGGTGGCGACAAGCGTTGCCATCAATGCGCTTTATCATGAACGGGCGCGCCACATTCATCTTGATGATCCGAAAGACGATTCCCGCCGTCTGGCGGAGGCGCTCGCGGATCCCGCCGCTTTCAATGAAAAATATTTTATCCTGCGCAAAACTATTGATGAATCTCTTGAGAACATTCTGCATGGCCACAACAAAGCGCGCAATATTGTTATTTTTAAACTGGCCGTTTACGATGGACTCCCTGCGCAAGAAATTGCCGATCTCCCCGGCCTCAAGGCTGGCTCCGTCCATGCGATTGAACAACAGATCACCCGCATTCGGAGCAAACTACGCGAATGTCTGGAAGAAAAATAGTTTTCAAAAAAAGTGTGTGAGTTTTTCGATCTTTTTTCTGTCTATAGTAATAAAAGGAGAAATGGCAAGCACCGCTTGGTTTAAAGCAGAAGGACTATGAAACGGACTAAGATAAGGAAAAACTCGAGATGGCTATTCATCTCCCTTTAGAAAAACTTCTCGCCTATCATGACGATCAGTTAGGTTCCGCTGAACGCACAGCCCTGCAATTGCATCTCAAAGAATGCGCGTTTTGCGCGGGCAATTTGACTTTAATTGCTCAATCCCAACCCACGTCACAGATTCAACCGACCGCAACGGGCGAGCCGGCAGAAAATCAAACCTCATGTTCGGATCCGGAGACGATCGGCAAATATATCACGCACGAACTTTCATACTCAAAACATCGCGAAGTCGAGAAACATTTGGCCGGCTGCGCTGCTTGCCGGCGCCGGCTCGTCGAAATTTTTCAAATCAGCATCGAACCGGTTAGCGAGGAGGAGAAGGAAATACTGGCCGCGTTGCCGCCGTTTGAAATTACCGAGCAAGTGCGAAAAATCATGACCGTCCGGCCGCAACCGCCAACGCCGGCGAGTTTTTTCGACCGCTTATTGCGCTGGCTTCATCCGCCAACGCCGGAATTGCGTTTCGCGCGAAATGCCGCGTTGGCAACGGCCGCGCTCGCGGTGTTTTATTTTGGCGGATACCAGCCTTTTCGCAGTTGGCAAGCCAATCATTACGCCGATTCCGCGATGGCGCGCTTGCAAAAGGTCTGGACGATCACCGACGATGAGCTGCGTCCGGACGTTGATTTGCAGCAGAGCCTCTTTTCACAAACGCACAGCGCCGAGGAAACTCCCGTTGCCGACACGGTGGAGATCGAATTTCGCAAAGCATTCGAGTGGCGCAAAAATAATCGCGCCGCCCGGCTCGGCCTGGCGACCTATCGCTGCTTCACCAATGATTTTGCGGCCGCGGATAGTTTGATCGCCTTGTTGTTGGCGGAAAATCCGCGGGATTTTGCGGCGTGGAACGCGCGCGGTTTGATCGCCGCTGGACGCGAAGATTCCACCGCCGCGCTGGCTGCGTTTGCGCAGGCGCTGCAAATTCGGCCGGATTACGCCGTCGCCGCTTACAATCGCGCCGATTTGTTGTTGCGCCTCAACCGCCGTAAAGAAGCGGCGCAAGCCTGGCAGAATTATCTCGCGCTCGATTCGCAGTCTAAATGGGCGGACGTGGCGCGGCGCCGGCTGCGCGGTTTGCGCCGCTAGAAAATCGGTTTAAAATTGCGCTCCAGAAAAAGCAATCTCGCGTCACTCATTATTCGCAAAAAGAGAAAAGGATTTTCATTTTGAGTTCTTAATTCATCTCCAGGATTCATTTCAATCTTGCAGCGGTCATCACCGAGTGGAGGGAGCATGACCAAACAATACCGGCTCTTGAATGAGCATTCGCTATTTTATCCCCCGGAACGGCCCCATCTCGCGATTTTCAACTTCGGCCTGGCGTGGGGGATTATCTGGGCGCTGATCGTGGTTGTCTTCACGGCCATGGGAATCAGCGACGGTGAAAACAATCCGGCGATCAATAGTTTTCTGACTTTCCTGGCCGCCATCTACCCCGGCCATTCCCCGCCTTTCGATTACGTCGATCTAATTTTCGGGCTCTTCAGCGGCTTCATGCACGGCTTTTTATTTGGAACGCTCATCGTCGTTCTTTATAATCTGTGGCGCGGCGAGCAGCCTTTTGGCGTGAAATTGCCGCGGAATTTTACCGGCTCGCCCAAACCGTTCGTCATCAGCGCCGGCAAAGGCGCGCAGCCGTATACGATTGCCATCATCGCCAATCCGGTGTTGGAAACTCGGGCCAGCGGCAAATTAAAACCCGATCCGATTCTCGAATATCCGCAACTGTTTCAGGCCAAAGTGGCGAGCATTATCGCCGGCTTGGCCACGGATACGGTGATCAACGATCCGGAGGCCGAGGAAAAATTTTTGGATCGAATGCGCCTTGTCACGCTCTTTGACCCGAGTTTGGCCCATTCGAATCATGAACGTGATCATCGCGCCAATCACCATCCGCCGGCCGAGCAGCCGCCGGAGCATGCCCTCTGCCGCGAGCTTGATCATGATATTATCGTCGAGCCGATTCAGCGCGTTTATAACGAGGCCGGCCGCGTGCATGAAGAACGTTTGATCGAGTTCATCAAAGCGCATTTGCCGGGGTATTATGATCACGCCAATAATCGCAGTCTGATCGACGTGGTTTACGTGGTGACCGCCTCCAAAACGCACACGCGGTCTTCGGCGCGCTACACTTTTGACGACGAAAGCAAGCCGGGCCGCAGTTTCAGCCTGAATTTTGGCAAAGAGAAATGGGCGCTGCGGCACGACCCGTATGCCAAAATTCCCGGCGTGGTGGCCTATTCGGCGTGGGATGATCGACTCAAAACGCCGATTCACGAATTTGCGCACGCGATGTCGTCGACGACAAACGGCGCGATTCTCGACGAATATTACGACGAGCTGCCCGAGATGCTGATGAGCGTCCGCGCGGTCAATAAACATTTCTGGCAGCCGCAGCAAGGCCAATCGCTGCCGGAGCAATTCGCCGAGTATGCTTTGAAAGACGGCAAGCCCCTCACGATTCGCACCGATCGCGGCCGCCACGCGCCGCCGGATTGGAAAACCTACGTGCCGGCCCGGGAAAATCTGCCGACGCCGTGCACGATGGATTTTTCCGACGACGCGTTCGAATTCGATTTGCTCATCAAACAATACATGCACGATCGCCTCGCGGCCAAAACCCAACGGGCGTAATTTCGGAGGTTAATATGACGACGCTGCATCCGGAGTTTTATCAAAAACTGCTAACGGCTTATGAAGAGATGGAGAACGACCAACACGAGCCGCAGTTGACGCCGCTGGATATTGAGAAGTACGAAACCCTGGTGGGCCAGCGCCACCTTTTGCAACTGGCTTTGCAGGGCGAAATCGGAAAATCGGTGCGGGCTGCCTCCGCCGGCAGGAGCAGAAGAAACGGCGTCGGCAAAATTGAACAGGAGCTGCAACGCATCAATCGCGAGCTGCAGCAGACGCTGTCGAATTGCATGCCGGATTTTCACGCCGTGCACGACGGCTGGTTCGGGCGCTATCAAGCGCGCGAGCTGTACCGCGCCGATTGCGCCTACGGCAGCCGCCTGCGGCCGTTCGCGATTTTTCTGGCGGCATTCATGGTCATCGGCATCCTCAGCCTGCTGGCGATGTGGCCGTGAAACCGTGAGACGGGCTGGTTGTCGTGTTTTGTCGGTTATTCCGGGTTAGGCCATAACGCTGTCAAACGTAGAAAAAACTCCTGAAAGTTTATGGCCCAAATTGGACAAGCCGGAACCAAATTTAACCATTAAGGCACAAAGACATGAAGTTCATCAAGCTTTCTTGGTGCCTTTGTGTCTTGGGGGTGCAAGCATTATATGATCATCTTGTTGCGCACGCGCTTTCGTTCCAGATTGTCTAAAAACGACTGCAGGCTCTTTTTAGGATAATTTAAAGATGTTCAATTCTTGCGACTGATTTTTTCTGAAAAAATATTTCATGAAATAAGGTTCACAAATGTGAGGTGCAATCATGGATGCGGTATGCCCGAAATGCTCAAGAAAGTATGGGGCGGGTACAATATTTTGTGATATCGACGGCGCCAAGTTGATTTCGCAGAATGGCGCCAGGCCGAGAATCCAGCAAGACGAGCTGCAACTCCTCTTGCACCCTACCGAGCACTCACGATTCATGTTGGCGCTTCTTGTTGCCATACCCGTGGCCATAGTGGCCATTGTGCTCGTGTTCGTCTCGTTTGGCCTCTTGCTGGTTTATGTTGGCCTCATAACTTTTTCTGTCTGGTTCGGTTTAAGCATCGCAAAAGCCAGCCTGATGGCGAATTCCGTGAGGGTATCGGCGAAGAACTTTCCCGCGATTCACGAAGTTACGACGGAGGTGAAATACACGCTGGACTATGACGAACCCATTGACATCTATATTATTGAAGAGGGATCTGTCAACGCCTTCCTTGCGAAATTCTTCCAAACTAAATTTATCATTTTAAATTCCGAACTTGTTAAAGACATGCTTGACAACGGCAAGATCGTTCAGATGAAATGGATTATTGCCCGGTTTGTTGGCGCGCTAAAAGCGAAACACTTTCGCTTAAATCTGTTGCGCATCGTCATTGACAGCATCGAAAAAATAAAGATATTCAATTTGTTCATACTGCCTTATGAAAGAGCCACGCAATATTCCGGCGACCAAATTGGCTTGGCGGTCTGCAATGACTTGAATCAAGCGATGACTGCATTTGACAAATTCATGGTGGGGAATGACCTCGCCGATAGAGTTGAATTTCAGGGGTTGATCGAACAGGCGCTTGACGTCCGCGACAGCTTTTTCGCCATGCTCGCGCGGCTGTTTTCGACTCACCCGCACATGGTCAGCCGTTATCTGAATTTGTTGGCCTTCGCGCGATGGCGGTACCCCCGGATGTTTGATGAATACATTGCTCGATTCGACGGGGCGACTTCCTCCAGTATCAATGCCATTCTACCCAATTATGCCTATGAATTGAGCGGCCGGCAAGAATTACAATCGGAAGAAAAATTATGACATGTCCAAATCGCAAAGCAGAGAACAGATCAAACCTTTTACCATCAGACCGGCAGTTCGAGTGCGATTCTTGGGATTATTGCGATTCTGATGAGCTTGAATACGTTCATCTGGTTCTTTGGTGGATACCGCTTTCTGGAATTGTGGCAGCATAAGGTGATTCTAATTCCTATGGCCATCTATGATTCCGGTCTTGTCCTATTTTTGGCTTTCTACTGTAAGCAAGAACCGCTGCGAATCGCCGCCATAGCGTTGGCCGGCATCGCTATGGTTTTCAGCATATTGTTACAACTCGGCGTGTTTGAATTTCTTTACAATTAAGGAGTGAATCTTACCTAAACTGAGCGATTGGGTTTCTTGAAACAAGAAATCCAATCGCTGAGTTTAGGTGATAGTTAGCTGATTCAATGGATCTATTGTGAAGGCAAAAGCTTGATATTTTAAATGCAAGAGAGGAGATCAAATTGAACAGAAAAGAAATACATTTAAGGGCTTTGGAATTCGTTTATGGAGAGAATTGTGAATTTAATCGCTATATAATCGAATGGCGTCACAAAATCCTCTTGAGATTTTTCGTAACCAATGCGGCATTTTTGGTCTTTGCCAAGTGGATTTATGAAGCCAAAGAACCGTTGTTTAAATTTGTGCTCTTCTTACCTTTTCTTTATGCAGCTTTTTTGTCATTGGCATTTTATATTATGCATAAGCGAAACAACACCGTAAAAAATTCTTGCCAAAAAATCGGTCAAACACTTGAAAGAGAATTGAGAAATCTTACTGAAAATGAAAACTTCAGTGGATTTTATCTAGGATTCGAACCCGAGACAAACGCTAGAGTAAGCTTTGTAAAGGTGCTGTCTATTATTTACATATCGTCGTCGGTGATTTTTGGCTTGCTTTCCGTCTTTTCGATTATTTTAGTATTGCAATAGATTTTTATTCCAAGAATATGACAACCCTTAATCGCCGTCAGTGGCTCGTCGCCGGCTTGGCGTTTGGCTTGGCTGCGACCGGCCTCATTTTTTTCACGTCGTCATGCCAGCAAAACGTGTCGAACCGAGCGATCCCGCCGGATAACTTGAGCGCCTACCTGCTGAAAGCGGAAGACCGGCAGATGCTGGCGGCGTGGGCGAAGCTTCGCGGCAATGACTCGCCGGATAGCTTGCGCGAATGGGTGCGCCGGCATTACGGGCCTTTTCAATCCATCGGCTTGCGCCTGCTCGATCAGGCGGCGCTTTTTCAGCGCGACGGCAAAATAGCGCTGGCCGCGGCGAAAATTGACACCGTTCGCGCGATTGGAACGACGCTGGTGGAAACCGTCCAAGATTCTTTTTTAGCGCGCCAGCTTCATTATAGTGAAAAGCTGGATGAAAAAAGCTCGCGGCTGCGGCAGACGGCGACGGCGTTGTTTGCCAGCGCTTACGATCAGCTTTATGCCGGACGATATAAAGACGCGCGCGCCCAATTTGAAGAAACCGCCGCATTGGCCGAACAAATTCATGATGACAAGCTTTATGCGGATGCGTCATCCTATTTGCTTTATTTTCTCGATCGCGACGGCAAGTATAAAGCAATTGTGGAAATGAGCAAAAAAATAATCGCGCGGGCGGAAAAGGCGGGTTATCAAAAGCGCCTGGCGCTGATGCTTTGCAATATCGCTACCGCTCATAGAAATCTCAATGATTATTCTGCCGCGCTCGCTTATTTGAATCAGGCCATTCAAATTGCCGAACGCATACATGATCTCGACGTTTTGGCGCGTTGCTATTATAATGGAGCAAAAATCCATTATTCTCTCGAGGAATATCAACAGGCCGAAGTCGCTTTGCAAAAAGTGCCTGCCTGCGACACGAGAAAAAAATTCGGCGGGCTGGCGTATTTGCTGCAGGGACATATCGATGTCGCGCGCGGCGAGTACAGCCGCGCCCGCTCGCGCTATGAGTTGGCGCGAAAGTTTTTTCAACAGTACGATCTCGATCGTTTAAACGAAGCCGTCGCTTTAAACAGTCTGTCGTCGCTCTTTCTGCTGATCGGTGAATATGAAAACGCGCTGCGGATCGAAAAAGAAGCTTTGGCGCTGCGGGAAGCCGAGGGCAATGCGCAGGAAACGGCGGAATCATTCAGCCGGCTGGGATTTATTTATTCGACAATGGACAGCTTGGAGCAGGCGATTGCGATGTGCGAACGGGCGCTGCCAACGTTTCAAGCAAACGGCAAAAATTTTTTGATGGCGGATACCTGGTTGATCATTGGCGACGCCTATTTCAAAAAAGACGATCTGCCGGCAGCCGGCGCCGCTTTTGCCAACGCGGAAAAAATTTTTACGGCCGCGCCCAATCGGCTGATCGAAATCGAAACCCGCATCAGACATGGCCGAGTTTTCTTAAAAAAGCGGCAAGTCGAGCCGGCGATGGCGCAGTTTTCAACGGCCATCGCGCTGGCGCAAAAGCGCGCCGAACCCAGCCTCATCGCGGAAGGACTCTTCGGATTGTCGCAGGCAGAACAACGCTTGAATCATTTGGAGCGCGCCGCCGAATTGATCGAGAATGCCATCGCCGAAATCGAAAATTTGCGCTCGGCCCTCGTTGAAGACAGCGTGCGGGTGAGCTATTTTGCGACGACACAGGCGCTTTTCGATCAGGCGATTTTATTGGCGCTGGCACGGGGCAAAGACGGTTTGGCTTTGCATTACGCCGAACGCGCCCGCGCCCGCGCGCTGCGTGACGCGTTGGGCGAAACCACTTTGAAAGATCTGGCGAAAGAACAAATCGAAATGGTCACGGCCGGCGCGCCCAATTTCCCAACTCTGCAGCAGAGCATCCCAGTCGCCACGCAGGTGATTGAATATCGCCTCACGCCGGATACGCTGCTGATTTGGGTGATTGATCGGCACAAGCTGGTCAAGCGGCAGGTTGCCATTACATCGCCAAGCCTCAACCAGATCGTCCACAAATTTTTGCAAAGCTTGGGCGCGGAAAATCTCGACGCTTTCAAAGCGCGCGTGACGCAGGATATGAAAACGGTTTATGATGAAAATTGCCAATTCGGGCGCGAGCTTTACCAACTGCTTTGGGAACCGATCGCGGATGCGATCGCGCCGGACAGCAGATTATTTATCATTCCTGACGGCGTATTGCATCGCCTGCCCTTTGGCGCCTTGAGGGCCGATGACGCGCGCTTTTTTGAAGAAAAATATATTTGGGCAAAAGCGCCGAGTCTCGATATCTTGGCAGCAAATTCAACCGTAGCAACGTCGCCGACCCAGCCCGAGCCGACACGATTTTTGATGATTGCCGATGCGTTCGCCAGCGTCAACGCGCAAAAGAAATTGCTCTCGCGTCTTTTTATCGACCCCACTTTTTTAATCAAGTCGGAAGCGACTTTCGAATCCCTGCAGGCGCGTTTGCAAGACGGCGCCGGCATCGTTTATTTCTCCGTCCACGCGGTGGCGGATGAACGTTACCCGATGAATTCATACCTCGAGCTTTATGGCAATGCCGGGGCGAATGGGCATCTGATCAAGACGAAAGTTTATGCCCGCGAGCTTTTGAAACTCAATCTCTCAAAAACGCGGCTGGCGGTTTTGAATGCGTGTGAGACGGCCGGCGGCAGAATTGCGGCCGGCGAGGGCGTGCTGAATCTGGTTCGCGTTTTTGCCCTTGGCAAAGTGCCGGTGGTGATCGCCAGTTTGTGGCGGAATGACGATCGCCTCTCGGCGCAAATTACGAATGATTTTTTTCGTGAAATGGCAGCATCGCCGGATCATATCGCGGCCTTACATCGGGCCAAAATAAACGCGCTGCAAAAACTCCGGCATGATTATCAACTGGCGCTGCCATATTTTTGGGCTGTATTTGAAGTCTATCAAAATAGCTGGGTGTGCACCCCTCATTGCAGTTCAACTCATCAATAGGAGGCAACCATGCCGCATTTTCCCAATAATATGGGCCACGAGCCGCCGCCAATCTACGCGCAGCAGGAAATGTTCGCGCCCGCGCAGCCGTTCCGATTTTATCCGCTGGATTTCGGCCTGGCGTTCGGCGTCGCCACGGCGGTCTTCATGCTGCTGATCATGCTCGTCACCATTGCCGGCAACAATGCGGAGGGATTGAAATTTTTTCAAATACTTTTCCCCGGCTTCAATCCCGCCGTAAAATTCAGCATCGTGATTGGCTTGTTCTGGAGCTTTGTGTACGGCTTCGTCGCCGGCTTTTTCACCGGGTTGTTTTATAATTGGCGCATGCGCCGGCACACCAACGGCGAGCATCAGCATTAGTCGATACGAAATCGCGATTGGGCACCGCTTCGTATTTCGCGACTGGCCGGTCGTTTGGCGCAATCGGCGCTGAGGGCCGGCCAGCGTGTCTTGCCTTTGTTGATCGTACAATTAAGGTCACGCCCGTAATTGTCAATCATGTCGGGTGGATTTGTATGAATCTGCTCTTGAGGGTTCGAAAATTGCTGATATTGGCCTATCATGTCGGCAAAAAAATTTTAATCGAGCTGATTAAATGGTATGATGTCTGGGTTTTCATTGTTGTTTTATATGGAACCATAGAAATTAATCAGCGTTTCTTTTGTAAGCCGCTTTTCGATCAGGATTTGCTCAAAAATTTTATCGAATGGTACGCCATATTTTATGCGCTGGCGTTGACGATGATCGTGGGCGAAGGCTGGAACAGGCTCAACAAAATAAATACAGAAATCGATCGCGAAGCCGATGCGCTTTTGCTTTTGTTGCAAACGGGCAAGTTGTTTCCCGGCCATGCGTTGTTTGATCGGCTCAAGAAGATTGTGCAGGATTATGTTGATTGCGTTTTAAGGCTGCGACTCAAAGACAAGCGCTCGCACGAACAGTCTCTACGGCATTTGCTCGATTTGCGGCATTGTGTCGACGCCATGATTCGGGAAGTTGATGACGGGCGCGATGTTAACGCGAGACAAGAAAAACCTCCGGAATTCTTGAAAGCGGAATTGCTGCGACAATATTGTGAAGTTTACGATGCGCGAGGGGACCGCTTCGATCTGATCAGCCAAAAAATTCCCGCGCACGTCTGGGTAATTTTGGGGGCGTTTTCATTGGGTTGGCTGTGGGGATTTTTGTGGCTGGAATTTCATGAAAAAGCCATGGAAGCTTATGTCGTCGGCAGCACGACGCTCTCCATCGCCTGTCTTTTTTACGTAGCCCGCGCGCTCAACGACCCAACCAAAGGCTCGTGGAAATTGACCTTCAAACCATTCAAAGAAAATTTGAGCTCTGAATCAATCAAGCAATTAATTCTAACAAAACAGGACACCCAATGAATCAGACGAGACAACCACTTGATGAGAGAATTGATCGCATTGTTGCCGCGATAACGCCGTTGATTAAAGCGCTCATCGTCACCATTGCCGTGCTTTTTATGTTTCTCAAAATGTAAGCATAAAAATAGAATCGACCGGTCACTCGCCGTGACCGGTCGATAAGCAGGAAATGTGCTTTGAGGGAAAACGATTTTCTTAACCAACAATCATCGCCTCGGCTTCGATTTCCACCAGCATTTCCGGCGCAATCAAGCGGCTCACCTCGACCATGCTGGTGGCCGGGCGAATTTCACCAAAAAACTCGCCGTGAGCTTTCCCTACTTTCTCCCAATCTTCGACAATGTTCGTCACATACATGCGAGTGCGGACGACGTCTTTCAAGCTCGCGCCGGCTTTATCGAGCGCGGACTCGATATTTTTTAGTGTTTGAACCGTTTGCGCGTACGCGTCGCCGACGCCGACAATTTTGCCGTTTGTATCGGTCGCAGTCGTTCCGGAAATATGAACATACTGGCCGATGCGAACCGCGCGCGAGTAACCGACAATCGGCTCCCACGGCGTTCCGGAGGAAATGTTGGTTCTTTGCATATCGTTGCTCCTTTTATTTGAAAACCGTAGTGTCAAAAGTTTTTAGCTTGATTTTGGGTTAAGTGCATAGCGATTAAGAATTTTCTTGCTTTGCAAACTTTCTCCCCCTATCTTAACGGTATCAACATCCA
>Ga0247727_10016868_pt1 | contig 11709 bp, 8 predicted proteins | sample WisWelCaveWW1625_FD_202498 | JGI IMG/M metagenome (GOLD analysis project Ga0247727, IMG submission 202498) | Biofilm microbial communities from Wishing Well Cave, Virginia, United States - WW16-25 | ecosystem: Environmental > Aquatic > Deep subsurface > Groundwater > Cave microbial mat | place... | reverse complement strand
TGCGCCAGTGTGCCCAGCATGGGCTGATTCTATCAGGATGAAAGGAGCCTGACGGAACCGATGACGGTAACCGTAGTCGAACCGCAAGGTCGTAGCCGTGAGGCGAGACTGAAGGAAGCGGCAGACAAACTCTCGACCGTAGGAACACGGACTGACAGTGAGGCCGGGTGCGGGCGGCGAGCTGGCTGGCAACAGCGAAGCCCAAAGGTCATCCGAGACGCACCGGGTAGAGTCAGGCGGCGCGAGGGGACAGAATCAGCACCTTACCTGGGGAGATCTCCTTTCGTGAGAACGAGGGAGAAGTCAGCAGAGGTCGTAGTAGTGAGGATGGTCTGTGAAAGCAGGCCGGAGCGAAGGACCGAAGAACCAAGGAACGGAGCTAGAGGAAGGACTCCAGGAACCGGCGAGAAGGGATCTGAAATCGGCGGGGCGCGTCAACTACGGGCGCCACCTCGGCGAGTGCGGGGGGCAGAAGCGGTGGAACCGCAGCGAGCCACCAGCGGCGATTCCGAGGCGGGATCTGGGCGGAATTCCTGACCGAAAGCCATGTACGAGAACCTGATGGAGCAAGTGGTCAGCCCGGAGAATTGCCGGAAAGCCTTGGAAGCGGTGAAACGCAATCAGGGTGCGCCGGGAATCGACCGGATGCGGACGACAGAACTGGAAGGACACCTGCAAAAGAACGGGGAGAGGATCCGGGCCAAGCTGCTGGCCGGGACCTACGTTCCGAGCCCGGTGAGGCGGGTAGAGATACCGAAGCCGAACGGGGGCAAACGAATGTTAGGAATCCCGACGGTGCAAGATCGGTTCATCCAGCAGTTGTTGCTGCAAGCGATGACGCCGATATTCGAGCCGCAGTTCAGCGAGCACAGCCACGGGTTTCGACCGGGACGGAGTGCGCACGACGCCGTACGAGCGGCGCAGAGCTATGCTCGGGAAGGGAAGGACTGGGTGGTGGACATAGACATCACCCAGTTCTTCGACCACGTCCATCATGACATACTGATGGCACGGATCAGTCGGGACATGCGGGACAAACGGGTGTTGGGGCTGATCGGGCGGTACCTGCGTCGGGGTGCGATGATCGAAGGGGTGGTGGTGAAGAGCGTGGAAGGGACGCCGCAAGGCGGGCCGCTTTCGCCGCTGTTAGCCAACATCTACTTGGATGCTTTGGATAAGGAACTGGAGAACCGAGGGCACCGCTTTTGCCGGTACGCCGATGACTGCAACATCTACGTAAGCAGTCAGCGGGCGGCGGAGCGGACGCTGGAGTCGATCCGGGACTGGATACAGAAGCATTTGCGCCTGCAGGTGAATGCCACCAAGAGCGGGACCGGGAGGACCTGGGAGCGGAAGTTCCTGGGTTTTCGCTTGAACCGGACTCGGCAAGTGGAAGTAGCGCCGGAAGCGGTGGAGCGATTCAAAACGAAGGTACGGGAGATGTGGAGGAGTTGCCAGAGCACCAGCAGCGAGGAGTTACGGGACGCTTGGCAGCGGTACGTGATCGGCTGGTGGGGATACTTCCGACTGGCCGAGGAGCGTAAACCCATTTTCCGACTGGAGGGATGGATGCGCCGCCATATGCGGAGCTGCTTCTGGCAACGGTGGCACGGTCCGGTAGGGCGGGAGAAGGCGCTGCGACGGCTGGGCATGAGGGGCCGGATGTTGAAAGTGGCGCTGAGCAGTCGAGGTGCGTGGCATCTGGCCGGAACCGGCACGCTGCACACGGCCTTGAGCAACCACATCCTGCGCCGCTATGGATTCCTTCTACCATCGGATCTTGCGGCCAGGTAGGCCGCTGGGTTCAACCGCTGGATACGGAAAACCGTACGTCCGGTGGTGTGGGAGGGTAGATGGGCGCAATCCCATCTACCCGACCTGATCATCATGGCATCCCCGCCCAGAAGAGAAAATGTAGAAACTCCAGGCGCCGGCACGAGTGCCGACGCGGCATACTGACAGTCTGCGCCACGTCCAATACGTGACCGTACTCATGAAATGGACGACTAAGGAAGGAAGTTCACTCATATGGACACGTTAGAAGATGACGAACGTTGAAACCGGTTTGCTCCGAGACGGGATGCCGTACATTCGCGGCGGGTCCGGCCAGCGAGAAGCGGTTGTCTTCTTCGGCGTCAATGCCCTTTTTAAGCGTCTCGACAAGACTTCGGACCCCGGACGTTACGCGCGTCAGGTTTCACGTCTGCTTCCAGGACATAAGTTCACGATTCTCGGATACGCCGGCTCAAGCTTCGAAGAGATCGTGCGGGACATGGCAGCCGCAATCCGTACGCCGCCCGACGTTGTGGTGGGGATCTCCTTTGGCGGCTTCGTGGCAATGCGATTCGCAGCCCAGCATCCAGAGTTGGTCAGGCGCTTGGTGCTGCTGGTCTCGGCGCACCGTTTCTCGCCCGGTGGGTGGCGAATGGTGGAACGCCAATTCGAGGCGCTGGAACGAGGAGACTTCCGAACCCTCGTACGCGAAAACGCGCTGCTGTTCCGCAGACCCTGGTACAACTGGCTGGTGCGGCTCAAGCTTTGGAAGAATGGAAACCGGCTGGCTACTGATTTCCGAGACCCGGCCGCGATCCTGCAGGGCTACCGCCAACTGTTTGGACCGGATTTCAAAAACAACGCTGAGTACGGCAGACGCATTGTGAGCCCGACACTCGTCATCGGAGGTACGGCGGATCAATTGTTCGACCGTAGAGCTTCCGAGGAGACCGCCGGCTTGATTCCCGGCGCCCAAATCCATCTCTTCGAAAGGGAAACGCACATGCTGCCAATCGAGAAGAGCGACGAAGTAGCTGGCGCGGTCGCGGATTTTTTGGACCGATCTTGATTGCAGTCGATTCGCGTGATGCCCACTAACGCCGCGGCGTAGAGTGGGTTACCCTTCGCGCCGAGTCACGCCGCGGGGCGCGTTCCATGCCGCCGCTTTCTGGCGTCGCGGACCGTCCTACGGCTCGACCACCAGCGAATACTCGCGCTCGAACCCGCCCCCGGCTGAGAGCCGCACCCAGTGCTGGCCCGGCTCGAAGCGCACACCCTCCACCCGCGCCTCCAGCCAATCGCCGGCCCCGGCCAACCCGCTTCCGGACCACACCCGCTCGCCCGATTCCGCCACCACATCCACCGTTCGCTCCGGGGCGCTCGCCAGTCCTCGGAGGTCCAGCCGCAGCCGGAACGCCTTCTCGGTGGCGCGCAGGCGTCCTCCGGTCTCGACCCCTGCCCGGTAGCTGGTCAACTCCACCACCGGCAGGGACTCCCCCGCTTCGGCCCGAGGCTGCCTCACTACCGGCGCCGGTGGGGCCGCCGGCGGCCTCACGCTCAGGTACACGGCCACAACCGCCAGCGCTGCCGCCAGTCCCCACACCGGCGTCGGAAGCAGGAAGACCTTCGGCCGAGGCCGCGCCGGCCTGGTTTCCGGCACGCCGGCCTTCACTGAGGCGATCAACTCCCCGGCCTGTTCCATCTCTTCGGCACACTGCCGGCACGAAAGATAGTGCTCCTCGAACTCAGCCTGTTCCTTCTCCGGGAGTTGACCGAGCAGGTAACGGTCGATCAGGTCCCCTTCCCGGATCCGCGAGTGCGTCATCCTGCTCATTTAGTGGCCGGCGGCGGCCTGTTTTCTCACCCAAAATGCAACCAATAACTTCTCTCTCTTCACGGCCTTGCGGACCAGCGCCGCGAAGCGTTCCTTAGCCCGGCTCTTACGAAGCCGAAACTGCGTCTCGGTCAGCCCCAGCTCCCGGCAGATCTGCTCCGCCGGCTGCCCTTCCACGTAGAACCGCACCAGGATCTGGCGGTCCATCATGCCCAGCGCAGCCAGGGCTTTCTTCGCCATGTCCATCTTCTGGCGGTCGAGCAACCCGGCCTCCTGGGTGGGAGCGATGATCCCGTTGTGCTGTTCGCCAGCCATCTCCGCCTTCTCGGTGCGCCGCCGGATGGCGTTGGCAATGTACCCGGCAGCCTGGCGCCGCGCGATGGTGTGAACGAAGCCGGCCAGCCGCGCCGGCTCCCGCACGTGGCCCTCCCGGATCTGGGACACCACCGCCACGAACGTGTCGTGCAGCTTGTCCTCCACGTCCTGGCTCTCGTGGAGGTGATGGCGCAGATACTGCCGCAGGCCTGGGGCGAATTCTTCATAAAGCGTCTGCTGACCGGCTGTCTCGCCGGCCACAATTCGGGCCACGATCCGTTCCCACCGCTCGGCTGTGTCCGGATCCATGGCTCTAGCGGCTCCCCCCATCCCCCACCAGAAAATAGGCCGCCCAGTAGCGCGGCTGGGACCGCCAGTCTCGTGCCCGGATCATATCCACCTGCGCCCGCCGGAGAGCTTCGGCTCGTCCTGTTCCGGCCTCGCGCAAGTGGGCATAGAACCGCCGCACCAGCGCGCCCCCCTCTTCGGGGATCTTCCACCGCGTCGCGCACACGGAGCGGGCCCCGGCCGCCAGGAACGCCCGCGCCAATCCCAGCACCCCCGCCCCCGGCAGGCTCTTGCCGGTTCCGGAATCACACCCGTTGATCACAACCATCTCGGCCCGAACCGGAAGACCCGCGATATCGAAAACCGTCAGGCGGTCGGGGTTGCTGAGGGCGATAAAGGAATGGTTCGGCCGCCGCGTGTCCACCACTACGTGCGATGCGAAGTGCCAGTATCGATGAGACAGCCGCGCCGCCTCCCGCAGACCGCCCTCCGAAGCCGCCAGCCCCGCCAAAATCGTGGACCGCTGCTCGCCGAACAGCCTGGCGCAGGAGCGCGCTTCCGCTTCGCTCGACACCAGCCGGGGCAGCGACAGGCAGGGCTGCTCCTCGCCGCAACCGGCGCCGCGAGGATCCGCGCGATTCACCACCGGATCGGCCACCCCCAGGAAGTCCCGGTCGTAGCCCCCCCCGCCGCGCTCCCGCAGGCTCTGCAAGAGGGACGCCGAGGGGGTGTAACTGAGGGCGCGCTCCTCGGCCAAGTACCGCCCCGAGGGAGCCGGCAGCGCAGCAAACGGCAGGGAAGCCAGATCGCCCTCGACAGCCAGGACCCAGTGCCGCCGCTCCAGCATCCCGGGATCCACCTGCCCCAGCAACGCTTCATAAACCCCAGCCCCGGCCGCCCGTCCCGCGTCGGCGTCCCGTCTCGCGCCACCATCCCGTGCCGCGCCGGCAGCCCGCCCCGCACCAGCCACTCCTCCCGCGCCGCCCGCCGGTCCCTCATCGCCCGTCCGCCCAGCGTCAGCCGCCCGCGCTGCGCCGCCCGGCCGTCTGGCGCCGACAGCCCGCCCCACGCTGGCCACTCCTCCCACGCCGGCCGCCCGCCCCGTGTCGCCCTCCCCCTGGAGACCGTCGAGAAAGCGCCGAGTCCAGGGAATCCATGTCGAGGGCGGAGGCAGACGGTAAAACCGCGCCTGTTCCCGCGTCGCCGCCCAAAGGTAGGCCCCCTTGGCCCCGGTGTAGAAGCTCAGAAGCAGGCTGTCGGGGTCGAGCGCCTGCTGGACCTGCTCGAGCCCCTGCGCCGGCGCGAACGCGCCGCTGCTCAGCACCGGGTCCTCCGCCTTCAGACGGGCCTCGAAATCCCGGAGATCGGCCTCCTGCTCGGCGGTCCGGCGGTGCCAGCTCCTCGCCGTCTCGGTGTCGGGCGCCGACGCGGCCCGGGCGCGGGCGCCCTCCAGCCGTGCCAGCCTGTCGGCGTAACGCATCCATAACGACAGCTCCCCGTCCGCGGCCGCTCCCTGCCGGTTCCAGACCAGCTCGCGCAGGCTCTGCGCCCGCCCCATCTCGACCGCCCGAAATGCCTCCGTCATCGATCCGGTCTCCGACAGCAGGCCGGCCAGCGCCGCGTACACCTCGTGGTGCGCCACCTCGAACCCCACCCGAAGCGCATCGGTGGGCACCAGGTTCCGGCGGGTGGACTCCAGCACCTCCACCGAGTTGCGAAAATCCGCCAGCGCCGCCGCGGGTTTCTCGAGATCCCGATGGCTCTGTCCCCGCAGGTAGAGCGCTTGCCATAGGACCAACGGATTGCCCCGAAGTCCGGCTTCGGCGACACTCCGCTCCAGCCACTCGAGCGCGGCCGCTGCGTTGCCTCGCTCCCGTTCCACCCGTCCCAGGTACATCCAGGACCGGCTGAGATCGGCCCTCTCCCCCAGCCCGCGCCGCAGCCCCAGCCCGAGATCAAAAGACTCGCTCGCCCGGTTGTAGTCCCGCTGCCCCAAGCGGGCGATTCCGATTAAGTCGTGAATGGCGGCGCGCCGCTCTGACTCGCCCGGCGGCTCTACCAACCCCAGCGCCTCCTGCTCGTAGCTCAGGGCGCGCTGAAAACGGCCCTCTCGCAATTCGATCACCCCCAGGTTGGCCAGCAGGGCCGACCGGTGCGGGGATCGCGGCCGCCCCGCCAGCCATCCCAGAGCCCGCCCATACATCCGTGCCGCCATCTCCGCCTCGCCCTGGTAGAGGTACACGGTGGCGATGTTGCCGTCCAGCACGCTGAGGTGGTCCCGATTGCCTCCCGTGACCACGTAGGGACGCGCCTCCAGGAACTGAGCCAGCGCGGCCTTGTACCGGGTCAGTAACAGAAGACAGGCCCCCATGCTGGTCAGTATCCGGCCCCGCAGCTCGGCCGAGGGCGGGCCGGCCTGTTCCGCCTCCCCGAGCGCCCTTCTGAAGTGCTCCAGCGCTTCCAGGTACCGAGCCTCGTGAAACGTCGCCCGGCCCTGCTCCAGGTGCGGCTGCCACGCCGGCTCCTTGTTAGAGGCGGAAAGCAAGAGATTCTTCCAGAAAAGCTGAGAAAACAGGCAGGCTGCGGCCACTATTAGGGCAGAGTTTTTCCTGATCCGATTCTCGCCGTTCCTCTCCATGGCGAGATTATGGGGGATTTCTGCTTTTTTTGCAAGTAAATCCCCCTCTTAACAACCTCTACAGGTTGGAAAAACAGGCGTCTTTGGTCGGATTATCCCCGGCGGCTCCTAAAAGCTGAAATCCGGGATGATGACGATCGGATCCGGCACTTGACCCCTTCTGCCTCCAGCCTAACCCGCCACCCCAAGAAACGGGCCTCCGGCGGCCCCCGGCAGCCACCAGTAACGTCCTGAAAACGCGCTGCCTTTGCCAAATTTCAAACACCTGTGACCGGCCCGCGCCCTGAGGTATACTGTTGGCCCGGAGGCGAACATGAAGCGACGCGATTTCCTGGCCGGATCCTCTGTCCCCCTGCTCGGCGCCGCCGCGGCCCAGGCGCCGCAGGCGGTCGGCGCCCGCCCAGCCATCAAGATCACCGACATCCAGACCTTCCTGGTCGGCGTCGGCAACCGCAACCTGCTGTTCGTCAAGGTCCTCACCGACCAGGGCATTCACGGAATCGGCGAAGCCTACTCGGTGGGACCCGACGAGGCCACCATCGCCACCATCAACGACTACAAGCGCTGGCTGGTGGGCATGGACCCCCGCAACATCGAGTACATCTGGTCGACACTCTACAACTTCACCCGTTTTCCCGGCGGGTCGGTGGTGGGGGCGGCCATCAGCGGGATCGAGCACGCGCTGTGGGACATTTCCGGCAAGGCGGTCGGACTGCCCGTCTACATGCTTCTGGGCGGCAGGATGCGCGACAAGATCCGTCTCTACCAATCGGCCGGCGGCGGCGAGCCCCGCCAGGTGGCCGACAGCGCCAAGGCGCTGGTCCAGAAGTACGGTTACACGGCGGTGAAGATGTCACCGCACCCCCCGCGCGGCAACGCCGAACCCTACAACCAGGTGCATCGCTCAGCCGGCCAGCGGGTGGCGGCGGTGCGCGAGGCCCTGGGCCCGGACGTCGATATCGGCGTCGACATCCACGCCAAGTTCTTCGAGGTCAAGCGCGCCATCCGGGTGGCCAAAGAAATCGAGCCCTACCGCCCCATGTGGCTCGAGGAGCCCATCCGGCCCGAGAACGTCGCCGCCATGTCCAAGCTCGCCGAGCACGTCGACATACCGCTCGCCTCGGGCGAATGCAACTACACCAAGCACGAGTTCCGCGCCATCCTGGCGGCCCAGTGCCTGGATATCGTGCAACCCGACGTCTGCATCTGCGGCGGGCTGATGGAGATGAAGAAGATCGCCGCCATGGCCGACGCCAACTACGTCATGGTGGCCCCCCACAACCCCATGGGGCCGGTGGCCACCACCGTCAACGTCCACTTCGCCGCCTCCACCCCCAATTTCCTGATCCTCGAATACCACCCCGACGACGCCGCCCCCCGCAAGGACCTGCTCAAGGAGCCGCTCATGGTCAAGGACGGCTACATCCCCCTGCCCACCAAGCCGGGCTTCGGCATCGAGCTAAACGAGGAGGCCTTCCGCCACTACCCGCCCAAGCCCTGGCGCCGCGGCTTCGAGTTCCGCCCCGACGGCTCGCCGGCCTATATCTGAGATCGAAGGACTAACCGAACGCCTGAACCATTTCGTCCAGCTTGCTCCGCACTTCGAGAGGGACTTCGGGCTCTCGCCGCCCGGAAGAACTGGGGCAGGAGCGTTTTGCTGACGGGGGTTGCGCGCTGCGCCCATTCGGTCCAACGCCAATGGCAACGCTCCGCTGGGCTGGTGCTTGTACCTGCCAGAGAGTTGGGCCAATGCTGAAAATGCGGCGACTCAAGCACATCCGATACCACAAGCATCAGGCGCTGGGTTGGGCCGAAGAAGTACGCCAAGATCCTCGACGACCCCCGGCGCGAGGCTTGGCAGAAGCCGCACGAGGTAATCCTGGCGCTCGAGCTGGAGCCCGGCGCCGTAGTGGCCGACGTGAGGAGCGGGCCGCAGGGCAAGGTGTTGGCCGATCTAGAGCCTTAGCAGAGTGACGAAATGCGAAACCTCGCTGCGTGCTGCTCGATCAACTGCTCCCCGACCTCACCGGGCTGGAGGTTATCGAGGACCTGCGGAAAGGCCTTACCGCCACGTCGAGGAGTCCGTGGCGGTAAGGGCTATGAAGGCCGGCGCCACCTGCAACTCGCCGTGGCTGGGACGGTAGAACACGCCAGCCTCGCGCGCCAGGTCGAGCGCCAGCGGCTGGAGCTTGAGCCGGGACGCCGCTGCCATGGAAGAGTTTGCTCACGTGGTCTCTCATGACTTGCGGGAGGCGCTGCGCACGGTGATTACGCAAAAAAATTGGCGCGACCGGCCCGTGTTAACCTGGGTCGCATGAACACTGCCGCGCTGCTTTGGCTCTCCTTGGCTGCCGCCCTTGCTCCCCAGCAGGTTCACCAGGGGCAATACCACAAACATCAGGCGCCGGGTTCGGCCGAAGAGTACGCCAAGATTCTCGAGGATCCCCAGCGCGACGCCTGGCAGAAGCCGCACGAGGTAATCCTGGCGCTCGAGCTGAAGCCCGGCGCCACGGTGGCCGACGTGGGGGCCGGCAGCGGGTACTTCTCGCTGCGCTTCGCGCACAGGATCGGGCCGCAGGGCAAGGTGCTGGCGGTCGACATCGAGCCGAAGCTGCTTGAAAGGGTGGCCAAGCGCGCCGCCGAGCAGAAGATGGGGAACATCGAGACGGTGCTGGCGGCGCCGGACGATCCGCGCCTGAAGGCCGGATCCGTGGACCTGATCTTCATCTGCGACGTGATCCACCACATCGAGAAGCGTCCGGCGTATTACCAGTTGCTGGCCCGGGCGCTCAAGCCAGGCGGGCAGCTGGCGATCGTCGACTTCCATAAGCGGCCGTTGCCGGTGGGTCCGCCGGTCGAGATGAAGATCGCCCGCGAGGACCTGGTCCGGGAGGTCGAAGGGGCCGGCTTCCGGCTGGCGCGGGAGCACGCCTTTCTTCCGCATCAGTACTTCCTGGTGTTTCAAGCCGCAACCGGCGCCCCCCAGCCTGCCGACCTGGTTCTCTACAACGGCAACATCCACACCGTAAGCGAGAGGCAGCCGCAGGCCCAGGCGGTGGCGGCCCGCGCCGGCCGGATCGTCTTCGCCGGATCGACCGCGGACGTGAAACAGTACATTGGCCCGAAGACCAACGCCATCGACCTCCAGGGCCTGACCGTGGTTCCCGGCCTTACCGATTCGCACTACCACCTCAGCGGCGTCGGCGCCCGCGAGATCGAGCTGAACCTGGAAGGCATCTCCAGCCTGGCCGGCTTTCTGGCGGCGGTGAAGGCTCGGGTGGACAAGACCAAGCGGGGCGAGTGGGTGATCGGCCGAGGCTGGAACGAGGGAACCTGGAAGCCGCAAGTCTTTCCCACGCGGACCGACCTGGACAAGATCGCCCCCTCGAACCCGGTATGGCTCACGCGCACCGACGGCCACGGCTCGGTCGCCAACTCGGCCGCCATCAAGATCGCCGGCATCACCCGCGAAACCAAGGACCCCTTCGGCGGCGAGATCATGCGTGATGGCAGGACCGGCGAGCCGGCCGGCATGTTCCTGGATAACGCGCAGCGGCTCGTCGGCCGGCACGTGCCCCCGGACCCGCCAGGCCGCCTGCGCCGGGAGCTGACGCTGGGGGTCGAGCGCAGCCTCAAGCTGGGATGGACACAGGTGGGCATCCCCGGCAACTCCTACACGGAGGTCGACGAGATCCGGGAGCTGTTCCAGGAGGGGCGGATCAAGCTGCGGATCTACAACGCCGTCCGCGGCCCGAGCGAGGACACCCGCCGGCTGCTGGGGGATGGGCCCACCATCGGCGCCCACGACGGCCGCTTCACCCTGCGCGGCATCAAGGTGAGTTTCGACGGGGCCATCGGGTCCAAAGGCGCCGCGCTGCTCGACCCTTACAACGACCACTCCACCAGCGGCTTCCTGAAGTGGAAGCCGGACGACCTGCTGCCCATGTTCGAGCAGGCGCTGCGCGCCGGGATCCAGATCCAGACCCACGCCATCGGCGACCGGGCCAACCGCGAGATCCTGAGCCTCTACGAGAAGGCCTTCCGCGCCGTGCCGCCATCGGAGCGCAAGGTGGGGGAGCCCCGCTGGCGGGTCGAGCACGCCCAGCACGTGACCGCCCAGGATATCTCCCGCTTCGGGGAGCTCAAGGTGATCCCGTCGATGCAGCCGTCCCACGCCATCAGCGACCTGCTGTTTCTCGCGAGCCGCCTCGGCATCCAGCGCATGGGAGACGCCTACGCCTGGCAGAGCTTCCTGAAGTCCGGCTCGATCATCGCCGGCGGCAGCGACGCCCCGGTCGAGCGCGGCGAGCCGATGATCGAGTTTTATGCCGCGATCGCCCGCCGGACCCTGGGCGGGGAGTCGGGGCCGGGATGGCATCCCGAGCAGGCTGTGTCGCGCGACCAGGCCCTGAAGATGCTGACCCTGTGGCCGGCTTACGCCACCTTCGAGGAGAATCTGCGCGGCTCGATCGAGGTTGGCAAGTGGGCCGATTTCACCGTGCTCTCACGGGACATCTTGAAGATTCCCGTCGCCGACATTCTCAAGACGATTTGCAAGATGACGGTGATCGGGGGAGAAGTGGTCTACCAGGACCGGTGAAACGCCCTCAGAGCCCATTTCCACCCTTCGTTGTCCGCCGAAGGCCGGTGGGAAACTAACGGCTCAGGCGCTCAGGCGCGGCCCGCTCTTGGCCGTCGCCTGCCGCGCCTCGTTAGGCCGGGGCGCCCGAATGGACCTCGCCCCGAGTCCACGGCTTGATCTTCGCCAGCGTTTTGGCGAGGACATCCTTGGCACGGGCCGCGTCATAGTCCATCTGCAAACCGATCCAGAACCCCTCCGACATGCCGAAGAACCGTGACA
>Ga0247727_10016867_pt1 | contig 11709 bp, 7 predicted proteins | sample WisWelCaveWW1625_FD_202498 | JGI IMG/M metagenome (GOLD analysis project Ga0247727, IMG submission 202498) | Biofilm microbial communities from Wishing Well Cave, Virginia, United States - WW16-25 | ecosystem: Environmental > Aquatic > Deep subsurface > Groundwater > Cave microbial mat | place... | reverse complement strand
GGCGACCTGGCCCGCTGGCTCCCGGATGGGAACATTGAGTTCATCGGCCGCGCCGATTTCCAGGTCAAAATCCGCGGCCACCGCGTGGAGTTGGGCGAGGTGGAAAATGCCCTGCTCCAGCACCCCGATGTAAAGAATGCCATTGTTATCCCAAACGGGGATTCCGGCGAAACCCGGCGGCTGGCCGCCTACCTCGTGACCCATCCAGGCGCCGCCATCTCCGTCGGCGGGTTGCGGCAATACTTGCGCGGCTTCCTGCCGGAACTGATGGTCCCGACGTATTTCGAATTCCTCAAAGAATTCCCGCTCACGCCCAGCGGGAAGATCAACCGGAAAGCCCTGCCCAACCCAACCCAGAACGCCGCTGAATCCGGCTCACAATACCAGCCGCCTCAAAGCGTTCTGGAGCGGCAGCTTGCAAACATTTGGGAACACACGTTGGGCATGGATCAGCTCGGAGTCCGTGATAATTTCTTTGACCTGGGCGGCAACTCATTGCTGGCGATCCGCGTGTTTGCCCAAATCGTAGAAAAGCTCAACAAGAAACTCCCGCTGACCTTGCTTTTCCAGCGCCCCACCATCGGACAGCTTGCCGAAGCGATAGAAAACAATGAATCCCCCATCTGGCCCACGCTGGTGGACATCCAACCCAAAGGGGATCGCCCCCCCTTGTTTTTTGTCCACGGCTTCGGGGGCGGGGTCATTGGTTATTCCGACCTGGCAAATCTATTGGGGAGCGGGCAGCCCTTCTTCGGGTTTCGCGCCCGGGGGATGGAAGGCTTGGAGAAGCCCCACCAGGATATCGAAGAGATGGCAACTTTTTATCTGGAGGCCATGCGCCGCGTCCAGCCTCACGGCCCGTACCACCTGGGTGGGTATTGCTTTGGCGGGGTGGTGGCGTTTGAAATGGCGCGGCAGCTCCAGAAGTCGGGCGAGGGCGTGAACACGATCGCCATCCTGGAAGGCTTTGCGCCCGTCCAGCACGCGGAGGCCACGGCCTGGTGGCACCCGAAAATTGTCAGCAACTTTATTGCCAACCTGCCCTTCTGGTTGGGCGAATTCTGGAAACTGGGCGGGCGGCAGGTATGGGCGCGCGGCATCCGCAAGCTGCGTTACTGGCTTTTCCGGTTACGGGTGAAATTGGGGATGGTCGTGGAAATAGACCTGACGCACATTATTGAGGATGTATCGGGGATACCGCTGGAACACCAGCAGTTGATGGAAACGCACGTGCGCGCCATGATGCGATACCATCCCACCCCGTATGACGGCAAGGTGAATCTCTTCCGTGTGCGCAACCAATCGCTGTTCGGTGTGCATGAGGAGGATAACGGCTGGGGCAAACTGGCCCTCCAGGGGGTGGACGTCCATCAAATCGAGGGCGCCCACCGGAATATCCTGGAAAAGCCGCACGTGGCAACGCTTGCGCATGAATTAAAAGAGCTTATGGATAATGCACAAACCACAGAAGGAGTAAACGCACATGAATCCTGATGCCGATGACAACCGGAGCTTCAAAGTGGTGATAAACCTGGAGGAGCAATACTCGATCTGGTTTGCTGACCGGGAAATCCCCGCAGGCTGGCGCGCCGTGGGCAAGGAAGGAACCAAGCAGGAATGCCTGGCCTATATCGAAGAGGTCTGGACGGATATGCGCCCGCTGAGCTTGAGGAAATTTATGGAAGCGCAAAAAGGTGGGACGGGAGAATAACGCCTGCAACCCCGCTGATGACCGATCTGCCCGTCACCTTATGACGGGCAGGTTTATTTAACGGGCCCAGTTGAGCAGTGCGAGCCTGCCTGCGACAATCAGCACAGTGAGAATGACGGCAGAGAGCAGGTAGATGCCGAGCCGGGCCAGCGGATGGCGGCGCTTGCGTGTGGGTTCTGTGGGTTCATTGAGCTCTGCGGGTTTCGCGGTTTCCGCTGGCTGGGCCGGGACGTGCAGGGCAACGGTGGTGATGTTGTCGGGGCCGCCATGTTCATTGGCAAGGGCGGTGAGGTGTTCCAGCGCATCCTGCATGGGGCGGTTTTGGAGGGCGGCGTGGATGTCCACATTTTCGACGACATCGGACAGGCCGTCACTGCACAGGAAGAGGATATCTCCCGGCTGGAGCGCCGTCCCCTGATTGCCCTCGCAGGCCTCATTGGTCTCGTCCGCGGACAGGCGCAGCCGCATATCCGGGGTCATTTTCTCCGCCCCGAGATGGCGGGTGATGACGTGTGAGTTGGGGTGTTTGTGGGCCTGATCGGGGGTGATGATACCGTGCTCGATGGCTTCCTGAACCCAACTGTGGTCAATGGAGATTTGGCGGAATACATTCTCCCGCAGGAGATACAGCCGGGAGTTGCCCACGTTGGCCGCATACAAACGGCTGCCGATCACCCAGGCGCAGGTGGCTGTGGTCGCCATACCTGCAATCTCATCCTCGTCGCGGGACTTTTCCAGAATGGCGGTGTTGGCATCATACAAGGCTTGCATCAGGGTGGCGACCGGGTTGGAGGCATCGCTGGCTGTCACGACCCGGCCGATAATCTCCACCGCCATCGTGGCCGCAATTTCGCCGCCCAGTTTGCCGCCCACCCCGTCCGCCACCAGGGCGAAGACGGAGGGCGTGGCATCGGTTTCGGACAGCGCAAAGTTCAGGATGGCAAAACGGTCTTCGTTGTTTTTTCCGGTCATCCCGGCATGGGTGTTGGAGGCAGTATGCAGGTGGGCGTTTTGTTTTGGGATCACGGGAAGGTTTCCTCAGGGATGATGGAGGGCGGAATGGCTTGAGGGGGGTGGTTCAATCGAAATCGGAAGCCAGCCCTCCCAAAGTGAAGGATGTCCCCATGTTCTATTTTGGCGGTTTCGCCGTTGACAGACAGGTAGTTGATCCAGGTGCCTGCAATGGTTTCATTGTCACTTAGAAAATACTGCCCGTCACGGTTCCGCAGGATGCGCGCATGCAGGTCTGATACGGACGGCTCTTCCAGGACGAAGGTGGCCAGGCTCGCATCGGTGCCCAGGGTGATCTCCGTGGTATGGATCGGGAAGGGGGGAAGGGGGGTGAGGGCTTCAAGGGAGTTGGGAACCACCAGCCGTTCAAGGTAAGCCAGGGGGTCTCCCCGTGCCGCGCCGCGTTGCGGCCATTGTAGGCGGCTGGCCCAGCGGGGGAGGCGCCGCGCCGGGGCCGGGCGGGTGACCGGCTCAGCCGGGATAGGTTGGTAGATGGGGTCGCGCGCCGCGGCTGATTTTTTCCCGCTCCCGTTTTTTTCCTGCAACTGCGGGCGTCGGTGCCGCAAACGGAGCAGGCCGACGGCGAGGCCAGCCCCGGCCACCACCACCAGGATGGTCGTGATGATGGAACTGTTCCGCCGGATGGCCGTCCCCAAACCCGCCGGGAGGGGTTGGACCGTAACGTTGACCGGCGTCTCCAGGCTGATGCTGCTCAGCCCAAGTTCATCGAGCGCTTCCACGGTGAGGCGGTATTCGGCGTCTGCCGAGATTGCGCTCAAATCCCAGGTGAACACGTCAAACGGAGCCTCGGTATTTTCCGCGGCGATTTGGCCGTCAATGTAAAGCGTGGTGCGCTGGAGGCCGCGCGTGTAGCCGTCGGGGAACTCGATCAGGATTTCAATGGTCTGGGTAAGCGGGTCGCGCCGCGCCGCGCTAAAGTTGCCTTCCACATCCGGGACGAGGGCACGGAAGATTTCATCGGGCGGCGTCACGAGGATCGGGTTGGGCGGCAGGACGGTCAACTCAAATGTGCGGGCGGGAGAGACCGCCTGGATGGTCTCCGTCCGCACCTCCACGGCCAGTTGCTGTGGGCCGCTGGCCGTCACCTGGGAGCGGTACGTCAATGTATAAATACTGCGCAATGGGGCAAAATACGTTTCCGGGTCGGGGATACCCTCGACGCCGGAGAAGGCAAACAACTGGCCGCCCGTCTCATCCGCAAGTTGTTGGAGCGCCTGCGCCCCCTCGCTCCCGAAGAAAGCCTCGGAGGTGATCATCCACACGTGGACGCGCACCCCGGCCTGGACGGCGCGGCCGGTAATATCCTCCAGTGATAGGATGGTTTCCGGCTCGGCGTTGGGCGTGATAAACAATACCGCCCGTCCCACGCCCAGCCTCAGGGTTGGGTCCCCGGCAATATCAATCGCCTGCGCCAAGGTTTGCAGGTTCGGCGTGGCCTCGCGAAAATCGGACGGCGCATCCTCCAGCGCATTCTTCAGGACGGCATAGCTTTCAAAGTGAACGCTGTCCCCAGCCGCGTTTGCCAGCAGGGTCAGGTCATCGAGCCGGGAATCTGTACGGGAGCCGGCCCAATCCAAGAGGGCGGCCAGGATGGTATCGTAACGGGAGATGGCGTTGGAATCGCGCACCGAAAAAGTCGGGCTGGGATTAATGGCAATGACAATTTGCGCCCCCGGCATCTCCTCCGCCAGCGAGACCGGTGCAAGCGCCGCCCCGTTTTCCAGCACCGTCACCTGATCTGCCGTCAAGCCAGACACAAAGCGCCCCTCAGCGTCGCGCACCCTCAGGAAAGTGGATACCTGCGGAAACGCTTCAGCGTCCGGAGCGCTCAGTTCGATTGCAATGGTTGTCTGGGCGCTGACCGTCCAGGGGACGAAAATCATTATCAGCGCAAGACAAAGCACCCTAACAGGCTTTGTCATGATGGCGGCATTTTAACATGAATCCCGCGGCAAGTTGACGCTCCCCCACCCCGGTGCATTCGCCCGGTTAACCTTTCGAGTAAAATACTTTTGGCGAATTGCCGCCATCCTCAAACTCATGCCCCCCCTTTTGTTAAAACTCAGAGCATTGCGCGAACTTGGCAGCTGGTCGGCGGCGCGCTATCTCGCCTACCAACTGGGCAAAAAGACCGGCTGGTATCGCTGGCGGATGAGTCCGCCCGTTTCAGGAAAATGGCGGCTGATCGGCCCCCCTCAGGGCTGGCCGACCTCTTCAGGGATGCCGCACCCCCTGGAGGGCGCGCCCGCCCCCGCCGGGGTGGACGAGGTTCTCCGGGGGCGCGTGACCCTCTGGGGTGCCACCGCCCCCCTGGATTTCGCCGTACCCATCCCCCTTGAACACTGGACCCGCCACGACACCGCGCAGATTGCCGGGCGGGATGTTAAATTTTATTGGGAGCCGGCGCGCTTTGGCTGGGCGGTCACGCTGGCGCAGGCCTATGCCCTCCACGGGGAGGCGCGCCTGCCTGAGGCTTTTGCCCGCCTCCTCAACACTTTCCTGGACAAAAATCCCGCTTACACCGGACCGCACTGGGCCAACGGGCAGGAGGCGGCCCTGCGGCTGATCCACCTGACCGCGGCTTTCTGGCTGTTCCCGGAAGCGGCAGCCGGGGATGTGCTGGCCCTGCATGCCGCCCGCCTCCCGCCCACCCTGATCTACGCCCGCGCCCAGAACAACAACCATTTGTTGAGCGAGGCCGCCGCCCTGTATACCGCTGGCGTCGCCCTGCCTGCGCACCCGCACGCCGCCCGCTGGCGCAGGCTGGGCTGGCGCTGGTTCCACCACGGCCTGCAAACGCAGATTGCGCCGGATGGGACGTACATCCAGCAAAGCACGAACTATCACCGCCTGATGCTGCAACTGGCGCTGTGGGTGCAACTCATCGCCCGGCTGGATGCGGGGGTCACCTCACCTCAGGGCGGGGCGACCCCGCCCCTACCCCTTGCCGCCCGGCTGGACGGGGCGCGCGCTTTCCCGGCTGCCTCGCGCACCCGGCTGGCCGCCGCGGCCCGCTGGCTCCTCGCCCTGTGTGACCCCGTTACCGGGCGCGTCCCCAACCTCGGGCCGAATGATGGCGCGTACATCCTGCCGTTCACGGACTGCCCCTTTGACGATTACCGTCCGGTATTACAGGCCGCGGCGCGGGCCTTCCTGGGCGCGTCGGCATTTGAGGCAGGTGCATGGGATGAGATGAGCCGGTGGTTCGGGATCGAGAATCGAGAATCGAAGATCGAATATCCGATTTTTGATTCTCGATTCTCGATCCCGGCCATCAGCCACCCCCGGCTGGACAGCCGCGTGTTCCTGCGCGCCGCCCGTTTCACGGGCCGCCCCGGCCACGCCGACCAGCTTCACGTGGATATATGGTGGCGGGGCCTGAACGTGGCGCGCGACCCCGGCACCTATCTCTATAACGCTGACGCGCCGTGGGACAACGCCCTGCAATCCGCCTTCCATCACAACACCGTGACCATTGATGGACGCGACCAGATGACCCGCGCCGGGCGCTTCCTGTACGTTGACCGGGCGCAGGCCACCGTCATTGAGTCCAATCGCACGCGCCTCACCGCCGAACATGACGGCTACCGCGCCCTCGGGCTGGTACACCGGAGGACAGTGGGAACCGCCGACGAGGGCTGGCTGGTGGTTGATGAGATTCGGGAGCAGGAAGCAGGAAGCAGGGAGCAGGTGAGGGTCCGCCGGACGCACTTTGTCCGCCGGACTCATTCCGTCCGCCGGACGTTTTGTGTCCGCCTGCACTGGCTCCTCCCAGATTGGCCGTGGGAACTGGCTGGCATGACCCTGCGCTTGCAATCGCCGCACGGCTGGATTGCTTTGAATATAAGCGCACCCGCCGGAACCATCCGGATCATCCGGGGCGGGGAATATCTTTCCGGGTCGGGGGAACCAGCGCCAACACTCGGCTGGTACTCCCCCAATTACGGTGTAAAAGAACCTGCCCTCTCCCTGATTGTGGACAGCACCGCGGCCCTCCCGCTCACCCTGCACTCCCACTGGCACTTCCCCAACTGACTATCTGACTATCTGACTATCTGACTATTTGACTATCTGACTACCCGACTACCCGACTAACATGCACCTCCTCCTCATCCATCAAGCCTTTGCCGCCCTCGACGAACCCGGCGGGACGCGCCACCATGAACTGGCGCTCCACCTCGCCGCGGCGGGGCACCGCGTCACGGTCATCGCCAGCCCGGTCAGCTATCTCACGGGGAGAAGTACGCCTGCCGGGCCAGCCGCCCTCCCCTTGGATGCGACCCCTGCGGGCGGCGTCACCATCCTGCGCGCATATACCTATGCCGCGCTGCATCAATCCTTCGTCCACCGCGTGTTCGCCTTCGCCAGCTTTATGGCTTCATCATTTTGGGCTGGGCTGAGGGTGCGGGACGTGGACCTCGTCTGGGGCACGTCCCCGCCAATCTTCCAGGGCCTCACCGCCTGGGCGCTGGCGCGCCTCAAGGGAGTCCCGTTCCTTTTTGAAGTGCGCGACCTGTGGCCGGCATTTGCTGTGGCCGTGGGCGTGCTGGAGAACCCGCTGTTGATCCGCATGTCCGAATGGCTGGAGCGATTTTTGTACCGCCATGCAGACAGGGTGATGGTGAACTCGCCGGGATTCATCGAACACGTCCAGGAGCGCGGTGCCCCTCAGGTGGCGCTGGTCCCCAATGGGGCGGATTCCGCCATGTTCAACCCGGCGGACGACGGCGCGGATTTCCGCGCCCGGCACGGGCTGGGGGGTCGCTTTGTCGTCCTGTATGCCGGGGCGCACGGCCTCTCGAATGATCTGGACGTGGTGCTTGATGCCGCGGCGCGCCTGACTGAACACCCTGAAATCGTCATCGTGCTTTTGGGCGATGGCAAGGAAAAGGCCCGATTGCAGGAACGCGCCGCTGGACTGGCACCAGGCAACGTGGTCTTCCTCGACCCCGTGCCCAAAACGGAGATGCCCGCGGCCCTGGCCGCCGCCGACGCCTGTATTGGCATCCTCAAGCCGATCCCTCTGTATGCGACCGTGTACCCCAATAAAATTTTTGATTATATGGCCGCCGGGAGGCCGGTGGTGCTGGCGATGGAGGGGGTGATTCGGGAGGTGGTGGAGGCCGCGGCAGCCGGGATTCCCGTCCCGCCGGGGGACGCGGGTTCCCTCGGGGAGGCGATCCTCTCCCTGGCACGGGACCCCGGTGAAGCCCGGAAAATGGGGCTGGCCGGGCGCGCTTATGCGGAGGCCCATTTTGACCGCATCAAATTGGCCGGGAAGCTAAAGGAAATTGTAGAGGAAATGGTTCAGCCGGATTGAGGCCGCCTCCCTTCCGCGTAAACTTGGTTACAATCAGCGCCAACCGGAACCATCAACCCGGCTGCCCCGTCTCAAACTGCGTTCAAACCAAAATACACTGGAGCAGAAAATGAACGCCACAAAACGCTTTTTCACTTACGCCATTCCCCTTGTCCTCGGCCTCACCCTGGCCGCCTGTAGCCTGCCCGGCCAACTGACGCCGACGCCTACGGATACCGCGACCATTGCGGGGGAAGCCACCGTGGATCAACTGGATGTCCTCATCGCCGAGTCTTTCCCCGTGCAGGTGCAGGCCCACATCAGCGGCAATCTGCCGGACAGTTGCACCACCCTCGCCGAGACCTCCGTCGAGCGGATCAACAATACCTTCACGATCACGATTGAGACCACCCGTCCGGCGGGAGTGGCCTGTGCGGAAGTGCTGGTGCCTTATGAGCAGGTCGTGACACTTGATGTGCTCAACCTGCCCGCCGGGAGCTACCAGGTCGTCGCCGGGACACAGACGGCAAATTTTGAGCTCGCCGTGGACAACAGCCTCCCCGTCACCTCGACGCCTGAATCAGACAAGGGGGCCATTTATGGTACAGTCTGGCACGACTTGTGCGCCGTGGCCGGGGGAGAGGGCGGCGAAGTGGCCATCCCCTCAGCAGGGTGCGTGGAACTGGCCGCGGGCGGGTTTGCCGCCAACGGCATCCTGGAAGCGGGCGAGCCGGGCATCGCCGGGGTGGAAGTCCTCCTCCGGGACATCGAGTGCACCGCGCCCAACCTGGCCTCCGTCATTACCGATGTAGGCGGAGTCTACACTTTTCAAGGGTTGGACGCCGGGAACTATTGCGTCGTCATTGACCCGCTGGCGAACCCGAACTCCGGCATCCTGATCCCCGGAAACTGGACGCTCCCCAACAATAATCTTGCCAACGTGATCGTAACCATCGCCGGGATCGAGAGCGTGTCCAGCATCAACTTTGGCTGGGATTACCAATTCCTCCCCGTTCCCGAGGATCCCGTACCCGGTGGAACAGCCACTCCCGCAGCCACCTCCGAGGCCAACCCACCCGGCTGTACCAACGCCGCCAAGTTCGTCAGCGAGACCTTTGAAGACGACACAATCGTGGCCGCGGGGCAGACGTTCACCAAAGTCTGGACGCTGGAGAATACCGGCACCTGCAAATGGACGAAGGATTACAAGCTCGTCTTTGTGAGCGGGGATCAAATGGGCGGGGTCAGCCCCACGCCCCTGGCCGTAAAGGTTCCCTTTGGGGAGCAGGGCGTGATTTCGGTGGCCCTGACCGCGCCCAATTCGGCGGGCACATATCGGGGGGATTGGATGCTGGAAGATGAGTTTGGCAACCGCTTCGGGCTGGGAGCCGCCGGGGATAAAGCGTTCTGGGTGCAGGTGATCGTCGAGGGGACAGTGACCAACCTGGGGCTGGGGACGCCCGATTGGACGGATAATTTCAACAGTTCAGCCAACTGGTTCCTCCCGGATTCCGCGGCGGTCAAGTTCACAGTGGAAGATGGAAAACTGAAGATGCGCGCCAAAACTGCGGGGGGCGGCGACCTGTGGGGGCTGTCCAACCGGCCCGCGCTGGATGACTTTTACCTGGAGGCCGTCTTCACCACCGGGCCAACCTGCGTTGGGCTGGACCGCTACGGCCTGCTCGTGCGCGCGCCGGACCCGAATGCCGGGTACGTATTCAACATCGCCTGCAACGGACAGTTCCGTGTGTACGAATGGGACGGCCTGCATTATGAGGAGTTGCTCGGCTGGAAGACCAGCCCGGCCATCAACACCGGCCCAAACGCCACCAACCGCGTGGGCGTCTGGGCCGAAGGCGACACATTGAAACTGTACGTCAACAATGTCCTCATCGCCGAGTTGGAGAACGACAGCTACGAAGCAGGCCAGTTTGGCCTGCTAGTAGGTTCGACGAACACGGCCAACCTGGATATTTTTGTGGACGAGGTTTCGTATTGGATTCTGGATGATTGAGATGGGAACTTTGCAATACCAGTGGTATTGTGATGCAGGTGCTCGTGGGAACTCATGGGAACTCGGGGGAATTCCCATGAGTTCCTACAAGTTCCCTGAGTTCCGGGAGCTCAAGCAGGCAATTCAGAATTTCTTCGTAAAAGGAGTTTAGGATGGTAAAAATTTTTGCGCATGTCAGCGGCGGTTTTGATGACGCGGTGGGCCGCATTGACCCGGACAAAGGCAAGGTGTACGAAGTTCGGCGCGGGCTGGACAAGCACATCGGGCGCGTGGATTACCAGAAGGGCGAGGTTTACAGCGACCGCTTTGGCCCTGACCAATATCTTGGCCGGGTGGACGCCGCTAACGGGAAAATCTACGCCCACCAGCATGGGCCGGATGAGTACCTCGGGAGGGTGGAGGAGGATGGCAAGCTGTACCGCCACGTCCCGCGCGGCTCGGATGAGTACCTGGGCCGCGTGAAGGACATGACGCATCGCGTGGAGGGCGCGGCGGCGTTGCTGATGTTTTTGCAGAGGAAGAGCCGGTTCCGGCGGAAGAGTAATATTTGCCAACCCGCCCCGCCACCCGTTGAATCAGGCGTCTCCCGGCCAAGCCGCGAAGGTTTGTATAAGGTGAGGTGCATCATCATAAAACAAATTTGGGGCAATATGCTTGTGCTGTTGCTTTGCGGATTAGTGGTTGCATGCCAAAGCGAGCCGACTCTGGTTGCCGCGATTTCATCCGATACACCCATCCCAACGTTTGCAAACACCGCGACCAATACAGTTACCCCCATTCCTGCTGCGTCCACCAGACCAACGCTGATGCCCACCCCAGATCCAATAGCAGAAGCCACCCAGGAACCAACCACTGAGCCGACCGCCACCCCCGAGGTGATTCATGTAGAGGATTATTATGGACTGGGTGAGGCTCTCATACAAGTCATTAGTGAAAGCCATTTATCTCCCGATGTGTCAGCGCCAGAGATTATGTACATCGACCATGATATAGTACAGTTGGAAGGAGTAGGGGAGCACACAACGACTACTCTTTCAGGAGTGATGATATCAGATTCCGTTATAAGTGAAGTAACTCTCGATTCTGGTGAAACAATTTATCAGCTCAATCTAAACATTAAATTCTCGGACAATTATGGAGAGCATGCTATGGCCTTTACCCAGATTGGATCCATGCAGGATTTTGGACTGGAGAAGTTTATAAACATAAAAGATTTTGCAGCGAACTATAAACCAGGGGATATTATTGATCTCAGATTCGACTATGTGGTTCCTGAGTCAGGTGCTACTTTCGAGAAGATGGCACAAAGGGTCGCAAGTTTTAATGAAGGAGAAATTCTGAAACAGATTCTTCTTGTACTTGTGAATTATGGCAAAGAATTTATTGGACTAGATGAAGTTCTGCATAGACTCAGTTTAGAAGAAGCGGAATTCACCCCAGAAGAAGTATTTATTGGTTGGATACAACATAGAAATTAAATCCTGGCGAAGTCTATTTACTGAGTACATCTGTGCTCATTTACATTACAGACTAGTAGTTTGTAAAGCATGCTTTGATGGGTGACTTGGTATTATCTGTCTCCGAAAGAGGAGGCAGATATGAGTAAAAAATACATTGTCAATTTGAAAAGTGATGAACAAGAAATGTTGTCTC
>Ga0247727_10016866_pt1 | contig 11711 bp, 10 predicted proteins | sample WisWelCaveWW1625_FD_202498 | JGI IMG/M metagenome (GOLD analysis project Ga0247727, IMG submission 202498) | Biofilm microbial communities from Wishing Well Cave, Virginia, United States - WW16-25 | ecosystem: Environmental > Aquatic > Deep subsurface > Groundwater > Cave microbial mat | place... | reverse complement strand
ATAATCTTGATCGGCAATTTTCGAGCAAAAGTTGCAAAATAGAAGCTCGGCGGCCATAATTGTTTTCTCTCAACAAACAACATCAATGAACTCGGCCAAGCATTTGATCTGAGCCGAGTAGTGGGGTTGGGGTGAGTTAAAAAATTCGTCATAGTAATTACGAAATGTTGCACTAAGTGAAGTCCGACGTGCGCGACGAGTGTAGAGCACAGTGCATAGAGCAAAATGCTCTTTGCGCTTTTCCTCCTTGACTTTTCCAAAAAACTTGTGCATCTATTGCCACGCCGCTGGTGCAAATTAAATTCATGCTGGAGAATTCTTATGCGCAAATCCATCGCTTTCTTTAGCGCTCTCTTTGCTTTTGCAATCGCTGCTCCTGCCGCGGCGCAGCGTCTTTGGCTCAAGCCCTTTTACGGTTATCTCCGAGCGCCGATGTCCGATCTCAACAACCGCATCGAAGAGCAAATCCTTGGCTGGCGCGAGGTGTTGGAAACACCGGTTCCCTTTTCTAATGAAATAAATGGAAACGTCGCTTATGGCGGCGAGATTGCCTACGATTTTTCAGACAGCTATTCTGTGAGTCTCGGTCTTTATTATTATAAAGAAGAGTCTCACGTTCGACACGCCATCCCCGGCGCGCAGACGCTGACGCGATTCAATTTTGAGCGCAGTGTGCAACTTTACGATCTCTTCTTCAATTTGCGTTATCATTTCTCCGAGACTGCTTTTGCCGGCGTGAATCCATACTTCGGATTCGGCGCCGGCCTGGCTATGGGGAAGGCCCAATCCATCACCCAGCATTTTGTCGACGATCTTCAAGGCAACGCCACATTCACGCTCACCGACACCCGGGGCGACTTCGACGGCAATACGACCTCCGGACAAATTTTCGTGGGAGTTGATGCGCGATTCAACAACTTCGCTTCGCTGTGGGCAGAGGGCGGCTATCAGGCGGCGCGCGTCGGACAAATGGACGGCACGATTCAACGCCCCGGCAGCCAAGCAGCGGCCTTCACCAGCAACACGAGCTTCAACTACAGCGGATTCTATGTGCGCGGCGGCATCGGTATCGCGCTGCCGATTCTGAAATAACTCACAAGCAACGAGATGCGGTTGTTTTCCGAAGAATCGTCTTTCTGATCTTGCACGAGTCTAACTCATTCGAGCCGCGACCATAAATGCAAAAAGACTTTGCCATTCAATTATTTTGCTTGAAATTGTTTTGCAATACTTCTTGTTTTTTTTCGAAGACAGCTTTTTTTTCAGACGGCTCAACCATAACTCACTCCGCGGCACGCGACCTCGAGATGCATCATTTTTGGAAAGGTGAATGTTTATGAAGCGTGGAACGCTTCTCGTTGTGATGATCCTCGTTTTTTCAATCCCCTCCTCTTCGTTGCTTGCAGACGACACTCCCGCGACTAACATCAAGCTGCCGGAGCTTTTTGGCGACAGAATGGTTTTGCAGCAAGGTTGCACCGTACCGGTCTGGGGAATCGCCGATCCCGGCGGCACAGTCTCGATTTCTATTCTCAATCAGAAAAAAGAAGCGCTCGCCGATTCGGATGGCAAGTGGATGACACAACTCGATACGCTTACTGCCGGCGGTCCGTATGAATTGACAATCATCGGCCAAGACACCACCGTTTTTCATGATGTGCTGATCGGCGAAGTGTGGCTGGCTTCCGTACAATCGAATATGGAAATGCCGCTGGCCGGTTGGGGGAAAGTAATGGACTACGAGAAAGAAATCGCCGCGGCAAATTTTCCAAACATTCGCCTGTTCACTGTGCCGCGCACTCTTGCCTACCAACCACAGCGTGACGTTCAGACCAACGGTTGGCAGAAATGCTCGCCGCAGACTGTTCCTGAGTTTTCCTCAACCGCCTATTTTTTTGGCCGCAAGCTGCATCAAGATTTGAATGTTCCCGTGGGAATCATCCACAGCTCGTGGGGCGGCACCATCGTCGAAGCATGGACAAGCGCCGGGGCGCTGAAGACGACACCGGATTTCAGCGAAAAAATCTCCCGCATGGAAGCGCAGGAAACAACCGGCGTAACCGAGGAAGCTCGCCGGACGTATGACGAATTGCTGCGCGCGTGGTATGAATCCATTCACTCGGCTGATCGCGGCTATACGGAAAACCCAAATTGGTTTCGTGAAGACCTCGATGTGCACGATTGGAAAAACCATGTCGCTGCCCCAGCTCTGGGAAAATGCCGGGCTACCGGCGCATGATGGCGTGGTTTGGTTTTGCAAAGAAATCATGCTGCCGGAAACGTGGGCCGGAAAGGATCTGATACTCGACGCCGGCAAGATCGACGATGTTGACAGCACGTATTTCAACGGCGAGAAGATCGGCAGCCACAATGTGTGGAATGAAGTGCGGAAGTACACGGCTCCGGGGCGCCTCGTGAGAGCAGGAAAAAACACTATCGCCATCCGCGTGTTCGATTGGATTGGCGAAGGCGGTATCTGGGACGATCCGGCTGACTTAAAAATCGTCATAGCCGGAAGCGACAGCCTCTCTCTTACCGGTGACTGGCTATATCGTGTGGGCATGGGCTTGAACGAGGTCGGACCGCAACCGCACAATCCGGATGATCCCAACTATCCAACTGTCCTGTTCAATGGCATGATCAATCCGCTGATTCCATTTGCCATCAAAGGCGCGATTTGGTATCAGGGCGAAAGCAATGCCTGGCGCGCATATCAGTATCGCATGCTCTTTCCGCTGTTGATCGATGACTGGCGCAACCGCTGGCAGCATGGCGCGTTCCCATTTCTCTTTGTGCAGTTGGCAAGCTGGCAGGACGTTCTGCCGGAGCCGGAAGAAAGCGACTGGGCGGAGCTGCGTGAAGCGCAAACCATGACGCTGCACACCCGTCCCAACACCGGCATGGCCGTGGCCATCGACATCGGCGACGCGAAAGACATTCATCCCAAGAACAAGCAGGAAGTCGGACGACGATTGGCGCTTAACGCGTTGAAGATCGCTTATGAAAAAACCGTTGCTCATTCCGGGCCAACCTACAAATCAATCAAAGTCGAAGGCAAGCAAGTACGGATTAAATTCTCTCATACCGATGGCGGTCTTGTCGCCAAAGGCTCGCAAGCGCTGAAAGGCTTCGCCATTGCCGGCGCCGAGCACGTTTTCCGCTGGGCAGAGGCAAAAATCGATGGCAACGAGGTTCTCGTCTGGCACAAAGAGATCAAGAATCCGGTTGCCGTGCGTTACGCCTGGGCAGCGAATCCGGTATGCAATCTCTACAACGGAGCGGGTTTGCCGGCTTCGCCCTTCCGCACTGACGATTGGCCGGGTGTGACGGCTGGGAAGAAGTGACGTTGACATTCGTCCGATAAGTTCAAAATTTCAGCGCCGCGCTCGGTTGAGAGTTCGACAGGCTCAACTGAACGCGAAATGGAGGCGTGGATTGTCGCGCACACTGGAGCGCCCGGCGTCGAGGTTCATGTTGCATCGGTTTCAACGTCCCGTCTTCGAAATCATTGTTCGACAGGCTCACTAACCTTCCTGCAAGGTCTTGTTTTGTCGTTCCCAAGGCCAAAAGGGATTTAATGAGTAGATCAAGAGACACCGATGGATCACCCGCCTCCATCTTCGCAATCCTCGATTGGTTGGATTTCAACATCTTTGCCAACTCGACCTGGGTGAGGTTCTTCCGTTGGCGGCGTTTCTTGAGGTTATCACCGAGCGTGAGTTTCAGATCGACATAGACTGCTTCTTCTTCGCTCAAACCGAGAAACTCTTCAGCCGAGCCAAATGTCATAAGAAAGATTTTAATTGCTACCCATCGTTTCTAATTTTATATTGACCAAAACGCCAACAGAAAGGGAAGTATTTATGGAAGTTCAACTCTCAGGAAAAGTGGCAGAGATAGTGGAAGAAAAAATGGCCACCGGTGAATATCCCGATGCTGCTGCATTTATCTCGGAGATCGTTCTGCGCGCCGATGAATTTGACCGGCTTAAGCTCGAAAGACTTCGCCATGAAGTAAAAATCGGACTTGATGAAATAAAACGCGGCGAAGTTGTTGAGTTTGATTTAGATGACATTCTCAACGAAGAAGTGAAGTAATGGCAAAAGCGTTCTTAGCTCAACGCGCGAGATTAGACCTGATAGGAATTCGACGCTATACGGTCAATCGATGGGTAAAGAACAGGCCAGAAAGTACATCGGTCAAATTCGTTATTGTGCAGGCGAATTGGCCAACCTCCGTCTGCAAGGAAAGCCGCGCGAAGATATCGCTCCCGATCTCAAAAGTTATCACGTAGGCCGCCACGTTATTTTCTATGTCGAATCTAAAACAGGCATAGAGATAACCAGGGTCTTGCACGATTCGATGGATTTCCAAAGTCATTTTTCGTAAAAAACGTCGCCCAGTTTGGTTGTAACTTCGACACTAATCCTTCCAGTTATCGAAAATCCCCCACCGTGAGAACCATCACCCTTAAAAAACGCTCTATAAATTTCTCAAAAGCGCTGCTTATCTGGGCAAAAAAGTTCTTGCTTTTTCCCCCATAATTTTGCATTACAAGGGGCACATTTCAGTTTTCCATAATCATGGGAAGCTCGCGTCAACGAAAAAGTAGATGCTTCACCATCGCATAGCATGCGTCTCAGATGCATTTCCGAAATCAAAGACTTCGATTACCAGACGGAATTATTGAGACGAACCTGGACTCTATCAGGAAGGAGAAGGAAAGTGAAACTGAATCGGCGATTGTCGTGGTTTGTCCTCGCGTTGTTGACGGCTGCTCTGGCGCTGCCGGTGGTCGCGCAGCAACAGCAGGACACAACGTACATTCGGAACCATTACACGAAATACGAATACCGCATTCCCATGCGCGACGGCGTGCGGCTCTTCACCAGCGTTTATGTTCCCAAGGATAAGTCGCAGAAGTATCCGATCATCCTGAAACGCACGCCCTACAGCGTTGCGCCCTACGGCCTCGACAAATATCTCGCAAAGCCTGACCTTCAACACCGCCGCTATTTTCAGGAAGGCTACATCGTGGTCTCGCAGGATGTGCGCGGCCGCTACATGTCGGAAGGCGAGTACGTGAACGTCCGGCCTTACAATCCTGCCAAGAAGAGCAGCAAGGACATCGACGAGACCACGGACACCTATGACACCGTTGATTGGTTGGTAAAAAATATTCCAGGCAACAACGGCCGCGCCGGCATCAGTGGCATTTCATATCCGGGCTTCTACAGCTCTATGGGCGCGATCGATGCGCATCCGGCGGTGAAGGCAGTGTCGCCGCAAGCGCCAGTTTCGAAATGGATGTCTGGCGACGACTTCTTCCACAATGGCGCATTCCTGCTGCCGCATGCCTTCGACTTCTACAGCGCGTTCGGTCATCCCCGACCGGAACCAACGAGTACTCCCAATCAGAAGTTCGATCACCAAACTCCTGACGGTTATGAGTTCTTCTTAGAGATGGGGCCGTTGCCCAATGCGAATGCGAAGTACTTGAAAGGTCAAGTGGCGTTCTGGAATGAGATGATGCAAAACGGTCAATGGAACGCTTTTTGGGAGGCGCGCAACATCCTGCCGCATCTCAAGAACATCAAGCCGGCAATGATGGTGGTGGGCGGCTGGTTCGACACCGAAAATCTTTTCGGCGCGCTGCATTCATACCAGACCATCGAGAAGAACAATCCGAACACGTTCAATGTCCTCGTGATGGGGCCATGGTCGCACGGGCAATGGGCTGGTGACGATGTTCAGAAGTTGGGTGACATCGACTTCGGATCAAGGACCGCAGAATATTACACCGAACACATCGAGGTGCCGTTCTTCAATTATTATTTGAAGGATCAGCCAAAGCCCGCGCTTGCCGAGGCCATGGTCTTCGAGACCGGCGCGAATGAATGGCGATTCTTGACCAACTGGCCGCCGAAGGAAGTGACGCCACGCAAAATTTATTTGCACGCCGATGGCAAGCTGGCGTTTGATGCGCCGAAGGAGTCGGGCAGCGCATACGCTGAGTACGTGAGTGACCCAGCCAAGCCAGTGCCTTATTCCGCCGAGATCAGGCACTGGTATAACGCAGCGTTCATGCTCGAAGACCAACGTTTCGCCGCAACTCGCCCCGATGTTCTCGTCTATCAAACCGAACCGCTCACCGAAAATATTCGCGCAGCAGGATCGATCACTGCGACACTATTCGTGTCAACAACTGGAACCGATTCGGATTGGATTGTGAAAGTGATCGACGTTTATCCCGACAGCACGAAAGATCCGGATCCGAATCCGCGCAACGTAAAACTCGGCGGCTATCAGCAACTCGTGCGCGGCGATGTGATTCGCGGCAAGTTTCGCAATAGCTTGTCGAAGCCAGAGCCATTCGAGCCGGGCAAGGTCACGAAAGTGGAATTCGAGTTGGAGGACGTATTTCATTCCTTCAAACCGGGGCATCGCCTCATGGTGCAGATACAAAGCACATGGTTCCCGATGATCGATCTGAATCCACAGAAGTTTGTTGATATTTATAACGCCACGACTGAAGACTTCCAGAAAGCGACACAGTGGGTGTACAGCACTGCGGAGTATCCGTCGCGGATTACGTTGCGGGTGATGACGGGTGACGCGAAGTAATAATCGAGTGTGAAAAACTCGCTGAAATCAATTTTGCAAAAAAAGAGGCGCCAATCTTCTGACGCCTCTTTTCATTTTCACAAAAGGTTTTTCGGATTTACTTCAAAATCTTCAGCGCTTTCAAAATCATGATCAAGACGATCGCGCCCACGATGCTCACCAAGATACTTGCAACTGTGGTGCGGGTTGCAAACCCTGCAACGCCCGCCAGCCACCCGCCTAACCACGAGCCAACGATGCCAACGGCGATGTTGGCCAGAATCCCCATCTGCGCGTTGGTCTTCATGAAAATACTGGCCAACCACCCAACCACGCCCCCGATAATCAGTGTCCAGATAATGCCCATCTTTCCATCCTCCTGTTAATATTGTTGTCCCCAGTCTCGCAAAATTAGGACGCGAATAATATAACAGGATAAAGAAAAAAGGCAATTTATTTTTAACGTAACAACACCAATCGCCGGGTGCTGACAAGCCCACCAGTTTCGAGACGATAGAAGAAAATTCCGCTCGCGACATTCTTCCCCACGTCGTCCTTGCCGTCCCATCGCACCGAATGCTGCCCAGCCGGCTGATGCGCATCGATCAGCGTGGCAACGCGTTGGCCGAGGAGATTGTAAATCGCCAACGTCACCCGCGAAGATTGAGACAGGCGATAGGCTATCGTTGTTTGTGGATTGAAGGGATTGGGATAGTTCTGCGCCAAGAAAAAATCTTGAGGAGTAAGATCAATCTCGGGAGAGTCAACACTCGTCGTTCCGGGGATGCGGCGATAAAAATAAATTCCTCCTTCTCGCTCACCCACGAACAAATCGAGGTCGCCGTCATTATCAATGTCGGCAAGCGCCGGGGAGCTGTCATTGCCGATGTCGATCGAGGCAAGGCTGCCGGTTGCTTCAGAAGCCGGGAAAGAAGATGCTGATGCTGTTCCCATGTTTCGATGAAAGCTCATCGTGCCGCGATCCTTGCCGATAAACAAATCCTGGTCGCCGTCTTTATCCGCGTCGATGAATAGAGGAATTGCATCGTCGCCCACGTCGATGGATTCGAACTTTTCGCCTATCGAAGAAAAGGTTGAATCGAAAGACTTGCCGGCATTCACAAAAAAATTGACGGAGCCGTCTCTGGCGCCGACAAAGAGATCTAAATCACCGTCGTCGTCGATGTCGGTCAGTGTTGGCGCGCTATTTTGCCCGACATCGATGCCGCCAAGCCTTCCCGCGGTCAACTCGAATATCGGCGCATTCGCCGTTCCAGTGTTCAGGTAGAGGTTCACATTGCCGTCAAATTCGCCGACGAACAAATCCTCATCGCCGTCGCCGTCAATGTCTGCAAAGGCAGGAAGGCTGAAGCTGCCGACATCATCGGGATCGCCATTGTCGGCGAGGTAATTTTCCGTTTCGAGGAGAAAAGATGGCGCGGCTTTGGTTCCGACATTTCTGTAGAAGTTCAATTCACCGGTGTTCTTCCCGACGAATAAATCAAGATCGCCGTCGTCGTCGATGTCCACAGAGGTCGGCGTGCTGTTGGTTCCAACGTCGATGGATGCAAAATTTTCAATCTGCAAAATAAAATCGGGAAGAAAAACAGTGCCGTCGTTTCGATAATAATTGACGTTGCCTAAAAACTCCGTCACCAGCATATCGGCGTCGAGGTCAGCGTCAAGATCGACAAAAGTTGGGGCGCTGTTGGTGCCGATGTTTATTTCGCCGAAGTTCTCGTCTTCAAGGGTGAACAACGTGTCGGGCGTAGAGCTTGTATTTCGAAAAAAAGAAATGCCACCGCCGTCTCCACCAACGAAAAGATCGAGATCGTTGTCGCCATCGATGTCGATCAACGCCGGGGTGCTTTCGCGCCCGACGTCAATCCCGGCAAAATTTTCGTTTTCGAGCGCAAAGTCGGGCGTTGTTGTGTCGCCAACGTTGCGATAGAAATTAATATTTCCTTCGGCCTCACCTACAAACAGATCAAAATCTCCATCATTATCGATATCGGCAAAAGCCGGGGCGCTGGAAAGCCCTACCGCAATCGAATCGAAGGAGTCGGTTACGAAAACAAATTGGTATTCAAGCGGTGATCCGTCGTTGCGAATAAAATTGATATTGCCGTCTTCTTCACCGATGAGCAGATCGAGATCGTCGTCGTTGTCGATATCCACTAAGGCCGGCGCAAGATCGCGACCGACGTTGGTTGAAGCGAAATTGTCGGTTTGGAGCGCAAAAACCGGAGAAGCAGCGCTAGCGGCATTTTCGTAAAAAGAAACGCCGCCAAACGCGTCGCCGACAAACAGGTCCAGGTCGCCGTCGCCGTCAACATCTCCAAACGCGGTTTTGGAAAAACTGAATCCGCCGGTAAACGGGCTGTGCACCGCGACGCCGTTTATGGCGACGGGGATGGAATTGACTTCCGGATTGAAGTTGAACTCCTGGGCAAGGAGAGAACCGACAGGCAGGATTAAACAAAAAGCCCAACTCATGATTCTTAAGATGCGCGCCATGATGGATCTCCAATTTAAGAATGCATTGCATCGGCTTGTGAAGACAAGAGCTTCGCAAGCAACGATGAGATTAACCGCAAATCAACTTCTTAAAGCATTGAAACCTCCGTCATAATACCGGCGGATCAGCGTTGTTGCAGGGAGAAATTTATCACTTTCTTCACAGGCGGGTTTACTTGAGGCGGCGGGGAAACGAGCCGATGCCCAGCAGTGCTGCAAGTATTCTCGGTACCTCGGTGTTATCGCGTAGTCCGGTGAAGCGCAAGGCGTGTGGGCCAAGGCTAAATCTGGAAGTCGTTCGAGGTGCAGCCTGCCATTCGGCCCGAAAAGCATCGTACGGGCGACGGTGATTTGATTAATGCCCATGCCATCGCCGATGAAGAGTATGATGTTGCGGATTGTGGTATCGGGGAAAAGAGGATATGCAGCAACGTCTTGCGGCGCGTCCGGTTGATAGGTCGAGGATTGAACCGGCACCAGCCGTCGCGGTGCAGTGGGTGAGTAGATTACATACAAAACTCCTGCGACAACGAGAAGAACAACCACGGCCAGAATAATCAAAACTTTCTTCAAAATTTGTTCTCCTGCATGCGCTCAACGCCTGCTTGAGGCAGTTCTTTGCTCATCGATTTATCACTTCAGCATTTTTGACTTCACCCATAACTTTTCCGCCGCCGGAAAGAATAACCTGAACCTCGACGTCTTCATCTTCAACAATCAGGTTGCCTTCAACAATCGATTCACCGGAAATTCTGATCTCCAACCGGTGATGATCTCTTGATGAGCCTTTGCGATCTTCGATGATAACGTCGCCGCGCACGATGGTTTTGGCGGCCAGCGTGATGTCGCCGTTGATAGTCTTGAGATCGCGTTTCACTTCTGTGCCGCTCAAATCGATCTCGCCGTTGATGGTCGATAGCCGACCTTCGATTTTGACGCCGGATCGGCACCGAACCCCGCCGTTCACACTTTGCACATCGTGCTCGACATGGGAACCATCATCGATGGTAATATCTCCGTTGACGCTTTGCAAATCGCCAACCGTGGAATTACGCCCGACTTCGATGCGACCATTGACCGAGCGGCTGTCGCCGCGCACATCGCAATCATTGCCGATGATGATGCTGCCATTCACGGAATTCATATCGCCGCTTCTCTTCTCGCCGTCGGCGACGTGAATCGTTTTGTTGATGCTGGCATCGCAGCCAAAACAGATCAACACAGCCAACATGAGAAGATTGAAAACAACTCGTCGGGTCTTCATAGAAACCCTCCCTTACATGGTGGATGAATACAACATTTTATGAGCCGCAGAAAATCAAAATCTGGCTCAAGTTACGACCCAGTATCATAAATGTTTCTGATCGAAAGGACATTGTGCTTGAAGAATTTCAAGATGATGAATAAACAAGCGAAGGATTTCCCATCAAAAAAATCGGCCAGTTCTTTGGCCGATTTTGTTGTTAAAAAGATTTCTACCGAGCTTCCGTTTATCAAGAAATTATTGATTCATGATCGTCCGCGACTGCTCGCGCATGAATTGCTGGACGTAGTACGGCCCGCAAGCGCCCTTGCCGGTCGAGCCGCTCGATTTCCATCCGCAAAAACTTTGCACGCCCGGCCAGGCGCCGGTGGTTGCGCCGCTGCGGCGATTGGCATAGGTGACACCGGCTTGAATATGATCAAAAAAATAGCGCAGCTCTTTTTTCGAGCGCGCATAGATCCCGGCGGTCAAGCCGTACTCGACGTTGTTGGCGTATTGCACCGCTTGCTCCAGAGAATCAACGCTGGTGACGGTGAGAAATGGGAGGAACAGTTCATCGCGAAAGAGGCGATGCTGGCGCGGCAGCCCATCGACAATGGTCGGCGCGACAAAAAATCCGTGGCGATAACTGTCGCCGTTCAATACTTCGCCGCCGTGCAAAATCGTCCCGCCGTCTCTTTGCGCCTCGGCAACCACACGGCGAAAACGCCGCGCACTCTCTTGATTGATCACCGGACCGAGATAAACTTCGCGAGACGCCGGGTCCCCAATAGCGAGCGCCGATGTCTTGACCAACAGTTGTTCGAGAAATCTGTTCTTGATTTTGCGCTCGACATACACCCGCGAGCAGGCGCTGCATTTTTGTCCTTGCAAGCCGAAGGCCGAGCGCATCACGCCCTCCGCCGCCACGTCGATGTTCGCCGTCGCGGTCACGATCGCCGGGTTTTTTCCGCCCATTTCTATGATGCAAGGACGAATTTTTTTGTGAGTGAATTGGCGGAAGATTTTCATGCCGACGGCGCGAGAGCCGGTGAATACGGCACCATCGACGTTCGGATGATTGACCATTGTCGTGCCGGTTGCACCGTCGCCATGCAGCATATTAAAAACGCCCGGCGGCAAGCCGGCCTCGCGATAAATCTCGGCGAGCCGATAGCCCGTCCACGGCGCGTCTTCAGAGGGCTTGAAGACGACGGTGTTGCCCGCCAGCAAAGCGCCAGCGCTCATGCCGGCGGAAAGCGCGAGTGGAAAATTAAACGGCGCAATCACCACCCACACGCCGTACGGGCGCAAAATCGTTTCGGTGTCTTCGCGCGGAGAAAGTTTG
>Ga0247727_10016865_pt1 | contig 11711 bp, 9 predicted proteins | sample WisWelCaveWW1625_FD_202498 | JGI IMG/M metagenome (GOLD analysis project Ga0247727, IMG submission 202498) | Biofilm microbial communities from Wishing Well Cave, Virginia, United States - WW16-25 | ecosystem: Environmental > Aquatic > Deep subsurface > Groundwater > Cave microbial mat | place... | reverse complement strand
CCGCGGCCGCGGCGGAAGAAGCAAGAGGAAGAAAGAAATTTGGGCGCTTCGCACCTAGCCGCTCAATCATGCGCTCCTGCCAGGCAAGCTGGCGGGGGGCGAACGGCGGAGATCAGCGAGAAGTCTCGGGATTATCGAGGGATTTCCGCAGATCGCGCAATTCAGGACTATTCGGATGCTGGCGAAGTAACTCGTCCACCATGGCTTTGGCTTCTGCAATGTTGCCACGTTCGATGGTTTTTCGAGTGAGTAACAGTCTCGATTGAAGATGCTGTGGATATTGCGACAGCAGTCTGCGCTCGTCCCGTTCTTCGGATTCCTTGGCTCGAAGGTCCTCGGCCCTTCGAGCATGCTCGGCTGCGACGTCTTCATGCCCGATTCGTGCGTTTGCACGTGACAGAGCGGTTTGCAGTGCAGAACTTTGCCGGCCTTGCCGGTCGGCCAAGTTGAGCCACTCCAAGGCCTCAAGGGGGCGGTTTTCCTGAAGCGAGAGTTTTCCTATCGAGAACAGCGCATTGAAGTAATTGCCGTCGAGTTCCAAGGCCCGATGCCAACATTGATCTGCGGCCCTCAAGTTCCCGCAGCCAAGTTCCGCCTCACCCAAATACCAGTGTGCCTCAGCGGTTTGAGTATGCTCCACGGCAGCCTGCAGCCAATCGCGAGCTTGGTCGTTCTTTCCCAAGTCCATCCACGCCGCCCCCATAAACATCTTCACCGTCCCGGGGTCCAATCCAAGCTTGTCGGCTTGTGGGTTCAGTCGAAGTGCCTCCTGAAGGCAATCGATCGCTTGTTGAGCATGTCTTAAGGAAACGTGAAATGTCGCCTGGACACACCACGCCAATGCCGTGTGCGTGGGGAATTCTTTCCCAAGTTGTTCGGCGAGTTCAAAGGCCTCCTCGTGGTTGCCGCGCTGAAACTGAAGGACGGCCAATCGTTGTATGACAGCTGGGTCATTGTCGCCTCGAGCCCGCAATTCCGCGAGGACTTCTACCGCCTGTGTGGGTCGATTCAGCTCGATCAATACTTCGCCCCGAAGTCGCAAATCTTCGATTCCCAATTCACCCGCACGATCAAAGTACATTTCCGCTTGCGCATTCTGTCCCAACCCACTAAAGCTTCGTGCAACAATGCGAATAGCTTCGGCATCTTGGGGATGATTCGCCAGATACGACAGTGCCCTGCGCAATGCGTCGTTCCAGTGCCGCTTTTGAACAGCGCCACGCATTTGCCGAAGCGGTTCACCCTGCTGCCAAAGCCAAAGTCCGAGAGCGATTGTGACGCAGACAAGCACGAAAACGAACCAGCCCAGCAGCCACCGTAATTGTAGGCGACGTGCAATTCTTTCCGAATTGATTTCAGGAATTGAGGCACCAACCACGATTTCAAGCTCCGTCTGATGAACTCAGATCATTCAAGTTACGCGGCGAATTTTGGAGTGCGGTGGCTTGACACCGCTTTGGTTTGCTTTGATTGTCAGCTTGAATCGATCCAAAGCAGTGTCAAGCCACCGCACTTCAAAGCTCGCTTGATTGAGGCATGATTCTCAAACAAGCGACGATTTGCTCCCTCTCCCCTGTATTCAGGGGAGCGGGCCGGGGTGAGGGGTTCTGTTCGAGTCCACTCTGCGGACCCCTCACCCTAACCCTCTCCCCTGAGTACAGGGGAGAGGGAACAGGAGCGCATGCACGGGTCGCTTGTTTGAGGCCTAATCGTGCTCCTTCAATTCTTCCAATGCCCTGCGGCTAGGTTCATATTCATGGTCCAATTCCAGCGCAAGCTCGAACCATACCCGCGCCTCACGGGAGTAACCAATCGACCGATAGAATTCTCCGATCGCATGGCGATTCTCTATTCGGGCCAGCCGTTGTAGTGTCTTATCCAGAATCTCGCGAACATTATCGTACCGCGTGATGTCGCGAATACGTTCGGCCTCGCTGGCTTCACGAAGTGCGGCTGTCGACTGATTTTGCATTCGCAGACAATCGGCGAGCCGGAATCGGACCTGCCAGTCGTCCGGTTCGCTAGCAAGCGATTTCTGAAAGCTCTTGATTGCCGATTCAAACTCCTGTGCAAATTCTTGTTGCCACCTGCCGGCAAGTCGCCAATAGCGAACATCTCTTTGAGTCTCCGGCCATTCTACAAGCAATTTCTCTGCTTCGGTTCCGTTACCAATATCCAACCAGCATTCCGCCAGCAAAGTTCGGGCCTCAGTTCTTCCCGGCTGCTGCTGAAATGCCTGCTCCAACATGGTGCGAGCCCAGCCGAGTTGCCGCTCGCGCAGGCTCCAGCGGCCCAAGGCCACCGCCGTGTCCAAATCGTCCGGCTGTGTGGCAAGGAACTCACGCAATCGCCCAAAAGTTTGCGCTGAGTTGTACTGTGCGAACCTAAATCGGAACCACTCCGCCATTAGCATGGGTCGTTGTTCTTGTTCCGTGATTTCATAGGCCTTCCAAACCAGCGGCGCCGCATCGGTTTGGCGGTCCTGCCAGCGATACAGGTGAATGAGACCGCGCAGCGCCTCCAGGCAATTCGGGTCCAGTTCCAGGGCATGCTTCAACGAACTTTCCGCATCAGCCGCGCGGTTCAGCTTGATCAACACATCTCCTTCACGCCAGCGCGAGTCGACTCCCTCAGGGCAATCGTCCGGAACTTGCTGAAAATGATGCAGCGCAGAACTCCAGTCGCTCCGCACGCCGAAGGACAATCCAAGCAAGTAGTTTGCTTCCGGATGGGCCGGGTGCCATCGTACGAATCGAAAGAGAGATTGTTGAGCGGCAGAGATGATTCCGCGGTCGATGTAGCTGCGGCCGGCACGCAGCCAACGATACGACCATGCCCATGCTGCCACACAGCCGCAACCGGCCAAGATTCCCAGCGCGAGCAACGCGGAAAGAAGTCGGCGCATTCGCGGTACTCGTGCCATCGCGCTCATGGTGCTGTTGCCATTGTCTGCTCACGCGCGGGGCGTGATGAACACCTTTCCACTAATTGCCAATATCGGCCCGGTTGCAAGCCCGTCCACGTTTCCAGATGACCCGATGGCCAGCGTACCTCCACAGTGGCCTCGTGCAGTTTCACGTCCAAACCAACTCGAATTCGCAGCTCACTGGAGGACAGATAACTTCCACCGCCGATGATTTCCCGCATGGCACTCCAATCACCGCTTCGCACGGTCACCCGCGCTCCGATAGCCGAGCGCGGCCCGCGCGAACCGACCAACTCCAAGCCCAGCGGCCGCCCAATTCGCTCGGTTTCGTTGCGAAGCAGCGCGACCGGGCGATCGTCGTGATGCACCACGGAAATATCTTCGTCGCCGTCGTTATCGAAATCTGCCAAGGCTGCACCGCGACCCACCCAGAGATCAAAAAAGTAGGGACCGGCTCGCTTCGTGACTTCGACGAACCTGGCCTTGCCCAAGTTTCGAAACATCTGCGGCCGCATCGCGTAAGGCTGTATGTTCTTGCCGAGCACATGGCCATTGGAAATGAACAGGTCCTGCCAACCGTCCAAGTCATAGTCAATCGGCACGGTGCCGAATCCGAGAAACGGCAGGCTCGGAGCCGCCAGTCCGGTGGCTGTGCTGCGATCGCTGAAGAAGAGGTTGCCGTTGTTTTGATAAAAGGTGTTCTTTTGGAGGTAGTAATGAGTGAGAAAGATATCCAAGTGGTGTGCTCCCGTAAAATCCGCACAAGCCACGCCCATGCTGGCTTCCGGAACACCTTCCACGCTGACAGCGGCGCCGGCGCTAAGTCCGACCTCATCAAATCGGGGTGTTTCCCCGTCGCGGCGACCCTGGTTTCGAAACAAGAAGTTCGGATCCATGTCATTCGCAACGTAAATCTCGGGCCATGCATCATCATCCAGGTCAGCAATCACGACGCCCAAGCCCTTACCGGGTTTTGACGGCTCCACGTCGCAGCCAGATTCCGCAGGTGCACGTTGAAAAATGCCATTGCCCTGATTCAGGAACAGTCCATCTCGCTCGCACACATAGCTGGCAGGACCGCAATAGCCACGCACCTTGCCATTCTCATACATGCACACCGGAGTCGATTCGATGGTTGTGATCGCATAGTGAGCCACGTAGAGGTCCAGGTCACCGTCCCGGTCCAGGTCGCCCCAAGCCGGACTCGTAGACCAACCCGGATCATCCAATCCAATATCGTGACTCGCGAAGCCGAAGGTGCCGTCACCGTGATTAGACAACAAAGTTACTCCGCCATAGGATGTGAGCACGAGATCAGGGAAGCCATCGTTATCGCAATCGGCCGCACTGCAACCTTGCCCGTACAGGCTTAATGCCGCGCCGGCCGAGTTACCAATCTCCACGAACTGACCTGATTCCGTTTGGCGATAGAGCTGTTGCACGTGCCGGCGACTTTCAGGGTCATGCGGTAATTGGCAACCATTGGTGAAAAATAGATCCAGTCGCCCATCTCCGTCGAAGTCCAACCAGCCGGCGCCGCCGCCCATGTCTTCTGGCAGAAAGAAGCGATCGGTTCGCACGTCGGGAAAATAGCGGAATTGTATCCCAGCAGCCGAACTCCAATCGACAAATCGTGGTGAGGGACCGTCCTTTGCCTCTGGCAGTTCAGGCAAAAGCCGCGCGACTTCTGTCGGTGGCAACGCGAGCTTGAACTTTCCCTTTTCGCCGGAGCCTGCCGAGCCTGAGCCAACTGTGACACTTTGAGAATGATCGGGCCTGACCCGCCAGAGTCTGGGGGCAAAAAAAAGAGCGGGCACCGTGACAGCACCCGCCAAGATCCACATTAACCAACCGCGGCCCAAGCTCATAAACTTGAAACAGCCCGGCTGTTCTTATCAGCCGGGCTGTTGATTTGAGTAACCTAAAATCACCAACGAGCTTCTGGGATGAAAGGGATTAGTTTCCTTTGTCCACCTTCTCCTGTCCTTCACGAGTGCCCATCGCACGATAAATGCGGGAATCGATCGAATCCGGAATGAAACGAACGGTCCCATCGCAAAACAGAATATTGGCGCCGCCAGGGTGGTAACTGCTTGCTGTGAGCATGCCGTTGTGCTCCCAGTCACCATCTGTCCAGCACGACTTCTTGTTCGGTGTGCTCACGTGATGATAGGAGTCAGACATGAACTCAAAACCCCAAGTCCACGAACCACCCTTTTGAAAGGTTCGTCCTGAGTCGCCATCGCCTGGATTATTGTTCTGACCAAACGCCTCGCAGTTTCTGGAAGCAGTCTCGGGGCCCTGCTCGAGGTTTGTGGGCCCCGGATCTACCCACGTGTACATTCGCGCCCTCGGATCTTGGGTACCCAAGAATTCGCCATTTCCTGGCCCCTTAATGTACTCACCGTAAAGAGCCGTCTGCGCCGTTCCGTCTACGACGTCCTTCAAGCCACGAGCAGTGTTCGTAACGTCAGGACCCCAGTCCCATTTGGTAAGCACGTACGCGGGACCATTCGAGTACCATCCAGTGTACCTCCTGGGCAGCCCCATATTGATCGCGTAGTTGGTCTTTCCTGCTTGAGCGTCCCAGTTCATTTGGCCAGGATTTGTGTCGGACGGGCAAATCAAGAGTTCCAACTGACGAGTGATAACAGTTCGGTTGGACTTTTGATTTTGACCAAATGTCCAATCTCTAAACGAGTATGCATGCTGCGGATGCGAATCAAAATTGCATGCATTGTACAAAGCCGACTCTTCAAGATAGGGAAGCAACAAGACCTTAGTGGATGGACCACCTTCGTGTTCGAAGTGCCTACCAACATTCCAGCCGTACAACGGTGGAAACAGATTGTAAGTCGCATGGTAGTTGTGAAGAGCAAGCCCAATCTGTTTCAGATTGTTTCGACACTGAGTGCGCCGAGCTGCCTCGCGGGCCATTTGTACCGCTGGCAAAAGCAGTGCAATCAGCACAGCAATGATTGCGATAACGACCAGCAACTCAATTAACGTAAACCCTCTCTTGCATCTCGACATGAGCGATCCCTCCAATGATGAGAGTATGAATGCCAACGCACGTAAGCCGTTACGGTCGCTAAACTAGCCAGGGGCATGAGATTAGTCAACAAAAAACTCCAGATTTCCCAAATTTCCATTCAGCTAAAGAAGTTCACATTTGTGTTGGCTGAGCACTGACCTGAAGCGTCAGGGGAAAACACCACGGCCCTCTCTGCGGCTTCGTGTTTGTGTCGAACATTCGGCTTCGACAACGCAATCGTGGACAGCTCTAAGAACGCCTAACAAAATGGGGACTGGCTCCGAGTCCGCGAGGTGCCTGTCCCCATTTTGTTCCTACAGTTCTTCAAAACGAGCTGAAAAATGACGCAAAACAGGAAGTGCGGATGTAATTCGAAGGCCACGGAGCTGTTCGCGCCGCTGAAATATCGCCGCCATTGCTTCGATGACGTAATCGATGTGACTTTGCGTGTAAGCACGCCGCGGGATTGCCAAGCGAACCAATTGCATGGGAGGATGCGAAGCCTCACCAGTATCTGGATCTATTCGGCCAAACATGACACTACCGATTTCAACCGCGCGGATACCGGCGAAACGGTAGAGTTCGCAGACCAGCGCCTGGCCGGGGAACTGACCGGGTGAAAGATGAGGGCAAAAGGCCGCGGCATCCACATAAATGGCGTGTCCGCCTGGCGGTTCAACAATTTGGATGCCGGCTGCCAACAGATGTTCGCCCAGATACTCGACGCTTCGAAGCCGGTAGTGTAAATAGTCTTCGTCGAGGACCTCGGTGAACCCTTGAGCCATCGCTTCCAGGTCGCGGCCGGCCAGCCCGCCGTATGTCACGAAGCCCTCGGTCAGGATCAGTAAATTGTCGGCCCGGGCTGCCAGATTGGGATCGCGCATTAGCAGCACTCCGCCGATGTTTACCAGGCCATCTTTTTTGGCACTAATCGTCGCACCGTCGGCGAGGTCAAACATTTCGCGAGCAATCTGGCGTGCTGTGCGATGTTGCTGGCCCGGCTCGCGCCGCTTGATCAAGTATGCATTTTCGGCGAAGCGGCAGGCATCGAGGAACAGCGGAATTCCTTGACGCTGACAGATCGCACGAATCTCCCTCAAGTTGGCCAGGCTTACAGGCTGACCGCCGCCGCTGTTATTGGTCACAGTCACCATGCAGATTGGAATTCGTTCAGCCCCGACGCGAGCGATCAAGGATTCGAGTTTCGCGGGGTCCAGGTTTCCCTTGAATGGCAGGCGGCTTCGTGGCTGAGCGCCCTCGTCGATCACGAGATCGACCGCCTCGGCGCCCGAGTGTTCGATATTCCCTCGCGTCGTATCGAAGTGGTTGTTATTGGGGATTACCTTGCCCGGCCCGCCGACCAGCTCAAAAAGAATTCTCTCGCTGGCTCGGCCCTGATGCGTTGGCAGAATGTGCGGCATGCCGGTCAATTCTCGCATCACCTCTTCAAAGCGAAACCAGCTTCGCGCACCGGCATACGATTCGTCGCCGCGCAGCATGCCGGCCCACTGCTCGCTCGACATTGCCGCCGTGCCGCTGTCGGTCAGGAGGTCGATGATCACATCCGCGGCAGGAATCTGAAACACATTGAAATGCGCTCGCCGCAGAATCGCCTCACGCTCGTCGCGCGAGGTCATTTTGATCGGTTCCACCATCTTGATCTTGAACGGCTCGATGATGGTCTTCATGAGCCAAGTTTACGCAAGATCGGCCCAAACTCAACGCCGGAGCTTGAATGTCGCAGCGAAACGCGGTAATTGTGGTCACACACTATTCAAAGGAGTCACATCATGGTGTACACGGTAAGTAAGTTCGACGTTTGGACGGGAGAACTTGTGGATCGAGTCGGCGGCCTTCGGTCCAAGCTGGCTTCACTGGCTGCGGTGGGGGTCGATCTCGCGTTCGTTGTTGCCCGGCGGCAGCTTGAGAAGCCTAAAACCGGAGTCGTCTTCCTCGGCGGCATCAAGGGAGCCAAGGCAATCAGGGCGGCGGCGGCAGCCGGGCTGACCAAGAGTAATCAACTCACGGCACTGCGCGTGGAAGAAATCAACAAGCCTGGATCGTGCTTCAAGCTGACTTCCCTGCTGGCCGACGCTGGAATTGGATTGCGCGGCCTTTCCGCCAGCGTCTTCGGCAAGAAGTGCGTCTACATCGTGGCGTTCGATAGCCCAACGGATGCCGATCGAGCCATTCAAGTGCTTCGTGCCGCCAGGAGGAGTTGATTGGCTGATTGGCTGGTAGTTCGCACAGGTGTGCTGACCCCAAAGCTGTTTCCCGACATCCTTGTTCTGACAATGTTCCGATCCAAAGGAGTCGATCATGTCGAAAGCCTCCGTGTCGCACGTTCTTTTTCTGACAGCAATCCTGCAACTGACAACCGAATCGAGAATCGCTTGGGCAGACGATCAGCCGGCGATTCGACCCAAGGTCGACGGAACGATGCAGCTCCGCATGCGTGTGCGTCAAGAACCAGCTCCGGGCAGCGGGCAATTCAAGGTAATTGAAAAGTCAGTGGAATGGGAGGCGGCCAAAACCGCGATCATCATTTGCGACATGTGGGACGACCACTATTGCAAGGCCGCCGCCCAGCGCGTGGGCGTCATGGTGCCCAAAATGAACGCCGTAATCTCCGCCGCCAGGAATCACGGCGTGATGGTGATCCACGCACCAAGCGGCACGATGGATCTGTACGAGGGGACGCCCTACCGGCAGCGACTGAAACTGGCCCCGGCCGCCAAGCCCGCCGTGCCGATTGCGAAATGGTGCGATCTCGATTCGTCGCGCGAGCCGCCGATGCCCGTGGATACCTCTAAATGTGCCTGCGACGACCCGGTGGTCGGCCCGGCCGTTCGCCGCTACACACGACAGCATGCGGGCCTGGACATCACCGGCTACGACGGGGTGAGCGATAACGGCGAGGAGATATTCAATTCTTGCGAACAAGCGGGGATCACAAACATCGCCATCATGGGCGTCCACACAAACATGTGTGTGCTCGGTCGGCCGTTCGGCATTCGCCAGCAAGTGCGACTCGGCCGAAACGTCGTGCTCGTCCGCGACCTGACCGATGCCATGTACGATCCGCGCCAGCCACCTTACGTGAGTCACACGCGTGGCACCGAACTGGTGATCGAGCACATCGAAAAGTTCTGGTGCCCATCCATCGCGAGCGAGGACCTCATGCGAGTGCAGCCAGATTCAGCCGGGCCGACAAAGCCGAAACAAGCAACCGGTGGCGGTTCGCGATGATCAACCGGAGATTCATGACACTCCGCGACGTCGGCACCAGCGGAACACCGGGCACGCATCACATTTCGGCCCAATCGGTCGGCACACCGTTTTGCCGTGGGAGACCAGCAATTCATTGATGGTCAACCAGTGCCGCTTCGGCAGTAACTTTTCTAGCTTTCGTTCCGTGTCTTGGGGCGTCTTGGTTCGCACCCAACCCAATCGATTCGCAATGCGATGCACGTGGGTGTCCACCGCAATCGCGGGCTTTCCAAATGCATAAACCAAAACGCAATTGGCGACCTTGCGACCGACGCCGGGAAACCGCAGTAAGTCTTCAAGATTGTCCGGCACGTGCCCGCCAAAGTCTTTGACGATCATCCGGGCTGTCTCGACAATGAATTTTGCCTTTTGGCGATAGAAGCCAATGACGCGGAGGATTGGCACCACCCCGCGGGGCGTCGCTTCGGCCAGTCGCTCGGCCGTGGGGAACCTTTGAAATAATGCGTCACAAACCTGTTCTGTCATTTCATCTCGCGATCGGGCTGAGAGAATCGTTCCGATCAGAATCTGAAACGGAGAACGCCGGCCTGCAAACGAGCCGAGCATGGTCAGCGATTGGCCTTGAGCGAGCTTTTCGAGGACGCGATTGATCCGTGTCGTGATTGGTGCTTTCACTCTGAACGGCTGCCGCCAAGGGAAAAGAGTTGTGAAAATGTTCGGACAAACATGCGGCCGCCGGAAATTGCGGGCGTGCTGTGAGTGCCTTCGCCGAGCGGATGGCTGGCGAGCAGCTCAAACTTCTTCGACGCCGCCAACACGACCATGTCGCCATCCGCGGAAACGGCATACAGTCGATTCGCCGCACAGACGGGTGATCCGTAAAACGTGCCACCGACGCGCTCGCGCCAAAATACTTCGCCCGTTTGAACGTCGGCACACGTCACGATTCCCTCGTCGCTCCATAGAAACAAAAGGCTAGCATTGACCAGCGGGGTTGTACAAAGCGGCGCGGATCGGTCGATGCGATACATCTCGCGTGCTTGATCGTCGCGCCCGTTACGAGGCAGTCGGACGGCCACGACTTCCTTGCGCACTCCCAGCCAACCGCACACAGCAATCACTAGATCACCGGCGACGATGGGCGAACCGATGGCCGTCTCCGTGTGCCCCTTGTCGAAAATGTCGAGTTCCCAATTCTTCTCACCCGTCTTTGGATCGAAGCTCGTGATGCCGTGGTCCCAATTCGAAAAAATCAATTCGCCCCGACCATGCTCCGGTTGAAACACGCAAGGTGTGATGTAGCTCGCCTTGCCCTGTCGCGGCGCTTTCCAGCGTGTCCCGCCGGTGCCGCAGTCGAGTGCCACCAGCGAGCTAGTGCCGTCTTGATCATTGGGAACGATGACCAAATTCTCCAAAACAACCGGCGACGCTCCGAACCCATGACCGCACTTGAATGGGCCTAAATCCGTGCGCCAGACTTCGTCGCCATCGTGCGTCAGCGCGAGCACGACGTATTCGTTCGGCGTGCCCCATGTCACATACAGTTGCCGTCCGTCCACAGCGGGCGTCGATGATGCAAAGCTGTTGAGTTCGTGTTTGCCGTGCCGCTGCGATGTGAACTCGCGCTGCCAAAGGGGCTTCCCGGTGGTCGTGTCGATGCAAATAACCAGCCGCTTGGCCGTCTCCTCGTCTCCGCTCGTGATGAACAGCCGCCGGCCCCAAACAACGGGCGAGGAATGCCCCGTCCCCGGCAATTTGATTCTCCAGTTGAAATCCCGATCGGTCCACCGCTGGGGCAGGTCGATCCCGCGACCGATTCCAGATCCGTTTGGTCCACGAAACCGCGTCCATTCTTGACCGCCGGCGCGATTTGCACCCAGAGCAATTACGGGAATTGCAAATAAGAAGGCAGCCGCTGTGGTCTGAAACTGATGCATAATGCGCTGCAGCTTACACACGGCCCGGTTCCCCCTCAACTGCGCTCAATGCATTTGCGATTAGCCCGAACAGCGGCGATAAATCGCCGCACTCCAAAGCCGCCTCGCTTCCATAGGGCCTACCGTTGCGCCCACTTGTACGCCGCCATCGAGTTGCGCCAGCAGAATTTCTCCGCGGCGCTATTTCCCTTTCCTTGGAAATACTCTCGGACGATTCCCAACACCACCGCGTAACTCGCGAATCGCTCACTCACCGGCCAGTTGCTGCCGTAGATCAAACGGTCCTCGCCAAAGGCGTTCCACAAGGCATCGAGCACGGGCAAGTAGAAATCCAATTCCGCAGGGGCCTTGTCCTGTCTCGGCGTCGCCCCTTCGACGAGCGCCGACACCTTGCAAAACACGCGGAGGTTCTTGGCCGCGGCCTGCATCCCTTCGAGCCATTCCGCGGGCACGTCCTTACCGTCGATCCGCACGTTGGCCACGTGGTTGATCACCACGCGCAGGTCCGGGAGCCTCCGGGCGAGTCGAGCCACGACGTTCGGCATGTCCGGCCCGCCGTTCACGTCCAATTCCAGATCATTGT
>Ga0247727_10016864_pt1 | contig 11712 bp, 11 predicted proteins | sample WisWelCaveWW1625_FD_202498 | JGI IMG/M metagenome (GOLD analysis project Ga0247727, IMG submission 202498) | Biofilm microbial communities from Wishing Well Cave, Virginia, United States - WW16-25 | ecosystem: Environmental > Aquatic > Deep subsurface > Groundwater > Cave microbial mat | place... | reverse complement strand
CGCGGATTCCATCCCCGAGCGCGAGTACCAGGAGACCTTGGCCAAGGCGGGCGCGCTCATCGGCGCCCTCCACGCGGTGCAGGCGGAGGGCGTGTCGCATGCCGCTCGTTGAGCCGGCCGTCGCCGACGCGCCGGTTGAAACCGCCGCCCACGGATGCTTCGAGACGATGCGGGCATACGGGGGGCGCATTTTTCGGCTGCAAGGCCACCTGGATCGGCTGTATGCCTCGGCGCAATTCCTTGGGACGGCGGCGCCATCCGACCGGCCGCGCCTGGCGCGGCAGCTGACCAATGCGCTGAAGCGCTCAGGCGTGAAGGAGGCGGTCGTCCGCGTGGCACTGCTGCCCCGGCCCGGCGGCCCGGCGCAGCCGAGCATCGTGGTGCAGCCGGCCCAGCGGCCGCCGGCGTCCGCCTACCGGAAAGGGCTGCGGATCGCGGTGGTGCCGGCGCGCAAGTTCTCCGTCGGGTCGATCAGCCCGCAGGCCAAGTACTCCGCCAGGCTGGGCAGCGTGCTGGCCGTTATGGAGGCTCAGCTGCGCAAGGTCGACGAAGCGCTGTTTCTGGACGCCGGCGGATCCGTCACGGAAAGCACGGCCAGCAACTTCGGTATCATCCGACAGGGGGTGCTGCAGACCCCACCGTGTTGGCTGGGGCTGCTGGCCGGCATCACGCGCGAGGTGCTGGAGGAGCTGGCGGATCAGATGAGGCTGCCAATGCGCGAGGTGCCGCTGACCCGGCACGATCTGTACAACGCGGACGAGGCCTTTATGACCAGCACCCTGAAAGAGGTGATGCCGGTCACCTGGATCGACGGCCGGCGCATCGGCGGCGGCCGGCCAGGCCCGATCACGAAGCGGCTGCTGCGCGCGTTTCGCGCCTTGGTCAGCCGCGAGCTGAAGCTGCGGTGAAATGGTCACGGTAAAGCGAGCGCTCTTAAGCTGCCACGATAAGACCGGGCTCGACGCCTTTGCCAAGGAGCTGGCGGCGATGGGCATCGAGCTGGTCGCTTCCGGCGGCACCGCCGAATTTCTGGCGAAGCAGGGGCTGTCCGTGAAGACCGTGGAGCGGTTTGCCGGCATCAGCGAACAGCTCGACGGGCGGGTGAAGACCCTGCACCCCAAGATCCACGCCGGCATCCTAGCGCGGCGGGATGACCCGGCGCATGTGTCGGCGGTCGGCCGCGAGGCGTTGATCGACCTGGTCGTGGTGAGCCTGTACCCGTTTCAGCAGACGGTTCAGCGCCCGGGCGTGTCGGTAGCCGAGGCGGTGGAGCAGATCGACATCGGCGGCGTCGCCCTCTTGCGCGCGGCGGCGAAAAATTTTCCCCACGTGGCCGTGGTGACTCAGCCTGCGCAGTACGCCGAGGTAGCCGAGGCGCTTCGCAAAGGACAGGGGCGGCTCGACGAGGCGCTGACGCGGCGGCTGGCGGTCGGGGCCTTCGCCGCCACCAGCGCCTACGACACCTGGATTGGCCGCTACCTGGCAGGCGAGGCGCCGGCTGCCGCTTCCGCGGAGGGCGACCGCCTTCCCGAGACGGCGGCGGCTTCGCTCAGCAAGCGCCAGCCGTTGCGGTACGGGGAAAACCCCCATCAGCAGGGCGCCTGGTACGTTCCACAGGGCCAGCCGGCCTGGGGATTGGGCACGCTCTCCCAGCTGCAAGGGAAGGAGCTCTCGTACAACAACCTGTTGGACATCGACGCCGCGCTGCGCTGCCTGCTGGACTTCGAGCAGCCGACCTGCGTGATCATCAAGCACCACTCGCAGTGCGGCCTCGCCAGCGCTGCCACGCCGCTGGAGGCGTATGAGCGCGCGTATGCCTGCGATGCCGACTCGGCCTTCGGCGGCATCGTCGGGTTCAACCGCCCGCTTGATGCGGCGACGGCGCAACGCCTGGCGGAGGCCTTCCTTGAGGTCGTCGTCGCCCCGTCGATTGAGCCGCAGGCCGCCGCGCCGTTGGGCCGAAAAACCAACTTGCGCGTCATCACACTGGCCTGGCCGGCGGGCATCCCGCCGCATCCGGAATGGCGCCAGCTCCTCGGCGGCTGGCTGCTACAGGATCCTGACACGGCCGTCCTCGGAACGGACGCGCCGCGCGTCGTCACCCGGCGCGCCCCGACGGAGCAGGAGCGGGCCGACTTGCTGTTTGCCTGGACGGCGGCCAAGCATGTCACGTCGAACGGCGTGGTGATTGCGCGCCAGCGCGCCACGCTCGGCATCGGGCAAGGCCAGCCCAGCCGCGTCGGGTCGGTGCGGCTAGCACTTGAGAAGGCGGGCGCACGCGCGCGGCAGGCGGTGGCCGCCTCAGACGGATTTTTCCCGTTCCCGGACGGCGTCGAGCTGCTCGCGAAGGCGGGGGTCACCGCCATCGTGCAGCCGGGCGGTTCCATTCGAGATCCCGAGGTCATTGCGGCTGCGGATGTGGCGCGTCTGGCGATGCTCGTCACCGGCATCCGCCATTTCCGCCACTAACAACAGGAGGAGGGGCGATGGGCGACGTCAACTGGTTGGTGGTGGGGACGCTGGTGATCGCGCTGGTGGTGATCTACGTCATGAACAAGGCGAACAAGCCGAAGGGCAAATAACCGGAGGATGGATCTGCAGGGGCAGTGGGAGAAAGCCAGGAAGCAGACGGAGATCATCCGGCTGCGGCTGCAGGATCTGGCGACGTTCGACGCCACGGCGGTGCCGTACATCTTCCTGGCGGAGTCCGCGCTGAACCAGGGCGACACGGTGGTGCGCAAGGGGCAGGTCATCATCGAGCGGCCGTCCATCATCCTCCCGAATTTCTCCCCGCAGTTTGAGGGCTTCGCCTTCGACGAGGCGTTCCACCTCAGCGACGAGGCGGTGGCGACGTTCCTGCTCGTGCGCGGCGTACAGTTCCCCTCGCTGAAGTACCGCCATCAGCTCTCCTCGCTCGATGTCATGGAGCAGTCGCTTCAGAAGGCGATCGCGCACTTCGGCCGCCAGCTGACGGCCGCCGAGGACATCACTACCGGGCTGGTGCTGGGGCCGGAGGATGCCTGGCAATTTTCCGTGCTGCTCCTCATCGGAGCGCTGGTCATCCGCTCCGCCCAGGGGGACCTCCGGCGCCTCCTCGAAGAGTGGCGCCGCCGCCAGCAGGGGTCGTGATGGCCGCCCCCGTGACCTATCAGGACGCCGTCGCCTACCTCGACTCGTTCGTGAATTACGAACGGCAGCACGCGGCCGAGGCGATGCGGGGGGTGAGCCTGGATCGCATGCGCCAGCTCTGCCAGCGGCTGGGCGATCCGCAGCGCCGGTTTCGGTCAGTTCTCGTGGCCGGCACCAACGGCAAAGGCTCCATCTGCGCGATGCTCTACTCCATGCTGCGGGAGAGCCCCCTGCGCGTCGGGCTCTACGTCTCTCCCCACGTGGAGCATCTACGAGAGCGGATCCGGGTGTGGGCGGATGGGCCGCGGTCGGGGGAGCGCGCGCACGGCGACGACTGGATTTCCGCAGCCGACTTCGCCGCCGCCATCGAGCAGCTCATGCCCGCCCTGGAAGCCATGCGCGCGCAGTCGCCGGAAGACCCGCCGACCTATTTCGAAGCCATCACCGCCGCGGCGTTCGTGTATTTCAGCCAACAGAGGGTGAGCCTCGCGGTCGTCGAGGTGGGGCTGGGCGGGCGGCTGGACGCGACCAATGTCGTGGAGCAGGCGGTGTCCGTCTTCGGGCCGATTGACCTCGACCACAGTGACGTGCTCGGCGCCGACGCGCCCGCGATCGCCGCTGAAAAGGCGGGCATCATCAAGCCGCAGCAGATCGTCGTCACTGCGCCTCAATCGCCGGACGTGCTCAGCGTGCTGCAGGCGGCGTGCGACGCCCAAGGCGTGCCGCTGCTGCTCGTCGGCCGCGACGCCACCGCGCGCGTCGAGGCGCACGATTTGGACGGGCTGCAGGCGTCGGTAACCGGCCTGCGCGGCATCTACGAGTCGCTCGAGATCCCCTTGATCGGCCGCCATCAGGCGGAGAACGCGGCGGCGGCGGTCTGCGCGCTGGAGGCGCTGTCGAATGCCGGCGTGCCGCACGCCATGGTCGAGCGCGGGCTGGCGCGCATCGACTGGCCCGGGCGGCTCGAAGCCGTCCACGAGTCGCCCCTGGTGCTGATGGACGGAGGCCATAATCCCCATGCCGCGGAGGCGCTGCGCCAGACGCTCGAGGAGTTCTGCCCGAGGCGCCGGATCCATCTGCTGATCGGCGTCTCCGCTGATAAGCCGGTGGAGGAGATCGGCAAGCGGCTGGCCGGCCTCTCCGCCAGCGCCACCTGTACGGCGAGCCGCCACCCCCGCGCCCTCAGCCCGACGGCGCTGGCCAAGCGGTTGGCGCCGTTCTGCGCCGACGTCCACGTCATGTCCGACCCGATCGACGCCTACACCTATCTGCTCAACGCGGTCTCGCCAGAGGATGTCATCGTCGTGATGGGGTCGCTGTTTCTCGTGGGGCAGCTGCGCGCCGCGCTGCGGCAGTCGCACGTGCGTCCGCCCCGTCGCGCGGCGAGAACTGCAGCCAGCACTAGTCCGTAGTCCGAAGTCCGTCGTCCGTAGCAAGAGCGTTTGGCTACGGACTACCGACCACGGACTACGGGCTCATACAGTAGTGGAGGATTCCAGATGCCGATGGTCACCGTCGAGTGGTTGGAGGGCCGGACGCCTGAGCAGAAGCGCCAGCTCAGCGCAGCACTCACCCAGTCGTTTGTCGATATCGCGAAGGTCGCCCCCGAGCAAGTGTGGATCGTCTTCCGCGACGTCAAGCGCTCCGACTGGGCGATGGCCGGCCGCCTGCTAGGAGAACCACCCGCGAGTGAAAAGTGACAAGTGAAAAGTGAATAGTGAAAAATGGGTCGGTCGACGCACCCACTTTTCACTTCTCACTTTTCACTTATCACTAGTTAGCTGGGGTGTTCAGGTAATCGACGTAGTCCGCGACGCCGTAGAGTGCTTCTTTGACGGCGCGGATCCGCTCGGGGACGTAGGGGTGGGTGAGCGCGTACTGGGGGCGCACCACGCCACGTGGCAGGTAATGGGTTTTCTCCTGGTGGAGGTCGTGGAGCGTTTCGAGGAATGTCAGCATGGCGGCCGGATCAAACCCGGCCGCCTTCATATATTTGACCCCTAACCGGTCCGCCTCCAGCTCGTCCTGCCTGGCGTACGCGAGCTGTGCGGCCTGGGCGGCGATCCCCACCCCTCGAATGGCCTCTCCCTTACGCGTGGCCAGACTGGCGAGCTGCAACCCCAGGTGGCTCTCGTAGCGTTTGACCGCGTGGCGCGCCGTGATGTGCGCAATCTCATGGGCGATGACCGCCGCCAGCTCATCGTCGCCGGACGATTTCTCGACGAGCCCGTCGTTGATGAACACGTAGCCGCCCGGCAGGGAGAAGGCGTTGATGTCCTCGTCCTCGACGACGGCGAAACGGTAGACGAGCTCCCGCCGGTCGCAGACGGCGGCGAGTCGCTCCCCGATCGTCCGAACCCGCTGCTGCATCGGCTCATCGGCGGTGACGGCCAGCTCCCGTTCCACGCGGCGGGCGATTTTGCGCCCCAGCGCCACTTCCTTCTCGGTGGACGTTACGGTGTACTCCTGCTGCTGCGTCGCCAGGTTGAAGCTGCTGCGTACGCAGCCGCAGAGTAGCGCCAAGGCGAGGACGGGCACCGGCGCCCGGCGCATCAGTAGAGCTGGAGGGTGGAGTTGAATTGGCCGACCCCGTTCAGGACGGCGCGCACCATCCGGATGGTGACATCCACGAGCAGGACGGTGTAGACGGCCATGGCAAGGGTCAACGCGATCTTGACCCAGCGGGAGAAATGCGGGTTCTTCCAGACGAGCGGCAGGCCGAACGGTCCCAGGACGAAGACGAGCATCGCCAGGACGAACCAGACGTTGTAGTACCACTTCGGCCGCGGCGGCTCCGGCGGCAGGCTGGCGTCCGACATCGCCCTATTCTACCGCGCCGGGGCGCCGGGTGCCATGGTGTGCTATAATACACTTCGTTAAGCCGGGGCCGAGGTGTCGACCCCGGCTCTCCACGTCACGCACAAGAAAGGATCCAGCGCCATGCAGAAGGGTTTTACGCTCTGGTTTACCGGCCTCTCCGGCGCCGGCAAGTCCACGCTGGCCGGCCAGGTCGCCGAGGAACTTCGCCGCCGCGGCCTGAAGGTCGAGATCCTCGACGGCGATGAGGTCCGCACCAACCTCAGCAAGGGGCTGGGATTCAGCAAGGAGGATCGCGACACCAACATCAAGCGGATCGGCTACGTCTGCAAGCTGCTCAGCCGCAACGGGGTGGTGGCGATCAGCGCGGCGATTTCCCCCTACCGGGACATCCGCGACTACAACCGCCAACAGATCGGCGACTTCATCGAGGTCTACGTGAAGTGCTCCATCGAAGAGCTGACGCGCCGGGATGTCAAAGGCCTCTACAAGAAAGCGCTGGCCGGCGAGCTGCCGAACTTCACCGGCGTCTCCGACCCCTATGAACCGCCGCTGACGCCGGAGATCACCGTCGACTCCGAGCGGCAGCGCGAACCGGAGAGCCTGCGGGCGATCCTCGAGTATTTGGAGCGCGAGAGCTGGGTTCCCGTCGTGGGGACTCCCGCCAGGTGAGCAGGCATGGGCGCACTGGCCCCCAGCCCCCAGGACGTTGAGCGGCTCAATGCCCGGTTCGCCGCCGCGCATCCGGTGGACATCATCCGGTGGGCGGTGGAGGCCTTCCGGACGGATGTGGCGCTGACCTCCGCATTCGGCACGGACAGCGCCGCGATTCTGCACATGGCGGTGCAGGCGGATCCGCACATCAGCGTCCGGACCATCGATACAGGGTTTCTCTTTCCGGAAACGCTGCAGTACATGGCGCGCCTCAAGAAGCTGCTGCGCCTGAACCTGACGGTGTACCGCACCCGGCTCGACGATGAGACGATCGCGCGCCTGAAACGCGAGCACCTCACCGTGCCGATCGATGACCGCTACTGCTGCGGCGAGTACAAACGGGAAGCGGCCGAGCGCGCCCTCCAGGGGATGACGTGCTGGATCGCCGGGCTCATGCGGGAAGAGGCGGTGACGCGCCGCGGCACGCCGTCTGTCGAGGTCTTGGGCAACGGTCTGACCAAGGTCGCCCCCATTGCGGCGTGGACCGCCCAGCAGATCCACGCCTACATGCAAGAGCATCGCCTGCCCTACCACCCCCTCTGGGCCAAGGGCTATACGTCCATCGGCTGCGCGCTACATACCCAGAAGCCGGTCGACCCCAACGACCCGCGCTCCGGCCGCTGGACGGGGCAGGGCAAGACCGAGTGCGGCATCCACGACGTCGGCAAGCTACCCAAGCCGGCGGAGTAGCCCGCGATGCGGCCGCAGCCTATCGCTGTCGGAGCGCTAGCACTGCTGCTCCTGCCCGTCGCTGCGGCGGCGGATACCATCCGATTTAAAGATGGTACCAAGATGCGCGGGACGATCGTCAAGCGGACCGCCTCGGAAGTGCTCGTGCAGCTGGACTTCGGCACCATGAGCTTCGCTCCCGGCGACATCGTCGCGATTGAACCCGAGCCGGAGCCTGCGGCAGAGGCCAGCGCAGGGCCCGAGCCCGTTCAGGCCACGGTCGTTGAGGAGCCCGCGCCTGTCGCAGCCACGGAGGCGCTCCCTCCGAAGGAAGCCGCCCCGGCTGAGCCCCGCGAGGTGACGCTTCCAAGTGCTATGAAGGCGATCGCCTTCATTGCCACGCTGCACGAAAACGGCGGCCTGGGGGTGGGCAGCGGAACGGTCATCAGCGACAAGGGGACCATGGTGACCAACTATCACGTGGTGGCGCATGCCACGAAGATCGTCGTGCTGCTGCCCGGCGACCGGTCGACCTCAACGGCAAAACAGTCGAAGCCCCACGAAGCGCGCGTGCTGCGCACCGACCCCTGCTACGATCTCGCCGTCCTGAGCATCCCCCGCAAGACGCCCGACTACCTCCGGTTCGCCGAAGAGGACGACGTCCGGGTGGGCAACGAGGTGCGCGCCATCGGCAACCCGCAGGGGCTGGCGGTGTCGGTGTCGAGGGGGATCGTCAGCGCCGTGAGGACTTTAAAGGACATGACGCTCGGCGTCGTGGATATCGACGAGTTCCCGATCCCCGAGTGCGCGCACCTCAGCAGCCGGGAGGTGGGCAACGCCACGTTCATCCAGACCGACGCCGCGATCAACCCCGGCAACAGCGGCGGGCCGCTGCTGAACCACCGCAACGAGATTATCGGCATCAACACGCTCATCTTCAGCCAATCCGGCGGCAGCGAAGGGTTGGGATTTGCCGTGCACGTCAAGCACGTCAAGAGATTCGCCAGCGGCTTCGCCCAGAAAGACGCCCCCCCGTCTCGCCGTTAACCGCACGACCGCTCTGCGCCACCCGCGTTTGTCCCTCCGCACGTCCACACCTCAGAATTTAAGTTTGCTTAAAGTTGCTTAAATGTAACTTATTGTCAAAAAAGCACTTGCAATAAGTCTTTGACATGCTATTTTAGACAAACGTGTGAAGCCTACCTGAACGATACGCCAATTCTCGGCTGGGAGGTCGAGGCGCAAAGATGAGAGACCTGTTGGCAGGATCGCATAGAAGGCGGCTTGCCCTCGCAGTGGCATGGGTCTTCTGGATGCAGCAGGCGGCGCCAGTTGCGCTGGCTGCGGATATGCTCCGAGTGCACGGGACGGCGACGAGCAGACGGCCCGCGGCGGAGCTGGCGGCGGCGATGAACGCCACTGGGATGGCGGCCGCGGCCGGCGCATGGGAACGGCTCCCGAACCTTCCGCAGGATGTGCAGCTTCGAGTCAACGTCGGCCAATTCTTTGACGGCGACGTTCCTGAATCGGTGCTGCGCGCGATTCAGGCCAGGGTCGAGACGCTCGTCGGCTCCCAGCCGGGACAGGTGAGCCGAGCCACGGTCACCGCCGACGGCCAGGAGGTGGTGCTGGCCGTTGCGTATCAGGCTCCGCACGAGAGCGCCCTGGTGTATCGCCGTCTCATGGACGCCGTCGCTGCGGCTCTTCCGCCAACCTCTCCCCCAGCTCCTCCAGCGTCTCCGATTGGGCGTGATCGAGCGGCGTCCCCGCCGGAGCGAACGGTAGAAACGTTGCAGCCCGCGCAAGTCCTCCCCACTGTCCCTCCCGATGACGGCTATGAGCCGCCCAACCGTGTGGCCGGTCAAACCGAAGCGCTGGCACTCCGCGAGCGGTTTTTGCATGATCCCATCGGCACGTGGGGCAAGATCGCGCGGCGCGAGGCGGCGTGGTATGATCCGCAGACCAACGCTTGGATCGCCTACGACCCGGCCTCCAAACAGTGGACAGGCTACCGGGCGGATACCGGCGAGCCGGTGACGGTCGCCAAACCCGCTCAGTGGGTGCCCTGGCGGCACACCTTCAGCTGGTTCGACCGCCAGCGAGGCGTCTGGAAGGCATTCAATCCGCACACCCGCGCCTGGGAAGAGTTCCAGCGCGATCCCACCGATCCCCTCCCGCTCTTCAAGTATTTCGACGGCGGCCGGACCAACATCGCCTTCAACGCGCTCGATGCCCACGTGCTGGGTGGCCGCGGCGACACGGTGATCGATACCGTCGAGCTTGAGCCGACCGATGCCGAAGGCCAGCCCACGCATGTCCAACGGTACACCTACCGGCAGGTCCTCACCGAAGTGGCCAAGTTCACAGAGGTCCTCAGGCGGCTCGGGTTGAAGACCGGGGATAAAATCGCGCTCAACCTGCCCAACGGCATCGAGTGGAAGATCGCCGCCCTGGCCGCGGCCCGGCTCGGCTTGACCTACACCCCCCCGTTTGCGCTGCGCGGCCCGAGCGAGCTCCGGGATCAGATGAAGGATCTGGGGGCGCGTGTGCTGATCACCATGGATGGCTATTTCCACAACGGTGTCCTCAACCATCACAAGTCCGAAAAGGTCGATGTCGCGCTGCAGGATTACGATGCCCATTTCCATGTGCATGACGCGCGGACAGCGATGCGGGCGGCCTTCGAGGCGGAGAGGATCGACGAGGGCGCTCGAGAAGCGATCCTGGCCCTGTATGATGCGGCAAAGGACGACGGTGGCTTCGGCGGCCGTGACCTGATTACGACCGCCCGTGACAAGCTGGAGCCGTTCATGCGGGATCAGCTCGTGGCCCATGGCGTGACGGGCGGGCAGCAGAACGCCGTGGTCGCCAGGACGTTTGGAGCCTTGGAAGCCCGGGCCGCGGAGACCGGTGTGCAGCACGTGCTCATCTTCCAGCGCGAGCCAGAACGCACCCGCCTGCGGCAACTGGCCGAAGGACGCGAGCACTGGGTCCATGAGGGCATGAACAGGGCTGAAGCCGCCTTGCTCGAGCAGGCGCGCCAGGTGCTGGGGCGTCCGATCGGGTCTCGGGAGGAGCTCGAGGCGCTGCCGGCTCAGGAGTTCATGCGGGTGGTGGCGGCGTTTGCGCCCCCCGTGCCGGTGGATGCCGAGCATCCGCTCTTTGCGATTTACACCTCCGGGAGCACCGGCAAGCCGAAGGGCGCTCTCCATACGACCGGCGGCTACATGGTGGGGCTGAAATACGCGATCCACCTGGTGCAGAACTTCCGCGAAGGCGACACCTTCATGGTCTACGCCGATCCCGGCTGGATCACCGGCCAGTCGGCGCAGCTCTACGCCCCCTACCTCGCCGGATTGCCGAGTGTGACGTACCAGGGCGCGGTCAACCAGCCGCATCCCACGCGGCTGATTGACATCCTGGAGCGCCACCGCGTCACGCTCTTTAAGGCCGGGGCGCCGGTGCTTCGAGGGTTCCGGGCGATCGGCAGCGAGGCGTTCGCAGGCCGCCGCCTCAAGATCCGGCAGTGTGTGAACTGCGCCGAGCCCGGCGATCCGCAGACGCAAGCCTTCATTGACAGCACGCTCGGCAAGGGCACCTACAAGAACAACCTGTGGCGGACGGAAGACGGATTTCAGACGTTCGGGACCGTCGACGACGGGGTGCCGCAGGCGGAGGACGCCGCCGTCTACGTCCTGCCGTTCGCCGAGCTGGAGGTGATCGTCCAGGAGCGCAACGACGCCGATGAGGTCACCGGCTACCACGTCGGCCAGCCGGGCGAGCTCGGCTTGCTCGTCGCCAAGACGCATCCGCACATGGTGCGAACGCTCGTGGGCGACGAAGCCCGGTTCCTGAAGACCTACTGGGGCACGTTTGATGCGCCGGCCGCCGCAGCGGTCAACGGCATGCGGGCAGCCGACGCGGTCCTCTACGGCAGCGTCTTCCCCGACTGGCACCTGGTGGGGGACGCGGGCCGGAAGGTTGTCCACGACGGCTCGACGCACTTCATCGTGCCGGGGCGCGCGGACGATGTGATGAACGTCTCCGGCAACCGGATCGGCACCCGCGATATCGAGGCGGGCCTCGTTGAGGCCGCCAACAAAACCGTGGTGCGGGAGGCCGCCGCCATCGGCATCCCGCACCCGACCACCGGCCAGACCCCGATTGCGTTTGTGACGCTGCAGCCGGGCGTGCAAGGCAACGAAGCGCTTGAGCAGACGCTCCGCAATTACCTGGAGGAGACGCGCTCGCCCCACTACCGGCCGTCGGAGATTTTCTGGGTCTCGAGCATCCCGCTGACGCTGAGCGGCAAGAACATGCGCCGGTTCCTGGGGTATGTGGGGTCGCTGCGCCGGCGGGAGCTGCGGCAGATCCTCCGGAAGC
>Ga0247727_10016863_pt1 | contig 11712 bp, 12 predicted proteins | sample WisWelCaveWW1625_FD_202498 | JGI IMG/M metagenome (GOLD analysis project Ga0247727, IMG submission 202498) | Biofilm microbial communities from Wishing Well Cave, Virginia, United States - WW16-25 | ecosystem: Environmental > Aquatic > Deep subsurface > Groundwater > Cave microbial mat | place... | reverse complement strand
TATCGGCGACCGGGCCTACGGGACCGAGCCTGATATTGTGGCCGAGTTGGGACTCGCGGCAATCCGCGGGCTGCAAGGCAAGGGCGTCGTCGCCTGCGGCAAACATTTTCCAGGCCACGGCGACACCAGCACGGACTCACACAAGGAACTGCCGATCGTGAAGGCCTCCGCGGAGGTGCTGTCCGAACGGGAGCTGCCTCCCTTTCGCCACGCCATTGCCAACGGACTCGCCTCGATCATGACCGCCCACGTGGTCTATCCGGCGCTGGATGCCCAACGCCCCGCAACCCTGTCCCCTGCGATTCTCACCGGTCTGCTGCGGGAGCAACTGGGGTTCGACGGCGTGATCGTCACCGACGATCTGGAAATGCATGCGATCGTGGACCACCACGGTGTCGTGGACGCCGCCGTGCAGGCCTTCCTGGCCGGCGCCGACATCCTCCTGATCTGCAAAGACTATGACCGGGCCGTGGCTGCGATGGAGGCCGTTCGGAAAGCCGTCGAGAGCGGGATCATTTCACCGGACCGGCTGGACACGTCTGTGCGCCGGATCATGCAGCTCAAGCGGAAGTTCTTGCGCTCGCACCTGCCGGCCGACCCGAGCGTGGCGCAACTGGTCGTCGGCTGCCGCACGCATCAGGTCCTGCTGGACACGATCCGGCACGCGTACGAACGGATGCCGAAAGTTGACCCGCATAATTCATGAACACTTCTACTGCAACCGCCGATACGCCGCTGCGACAAGCTTGGATGCAGGGTTTCCGCATCCAAGCGGGCGGACTCGCCCTTCGCGACCTCGACGTACTGGTTCAAGTACGCCTCGGCCCCTCGGGGCTCCGCGCGCCCGTCTCGCGTGGCGTCTTGGCGGTTTCGTCACGAACCGTCATGAATAATGCGGGCTAAGGCGTGACCACCCATCAGAACGCGATTCCACCCGCCGGAGCGAAAGAACTCTGGGCCTGGTGCCTGTACGACTTCGCCAACTCGTCGTTCACCACCCTCATCATCACCGTCGCCTACAGCGTCTATTTCATCCAGGTCGTCGCGCGCGATCTCGGCGGCGCGACGGCGGAACGGATCTGGTTCTGGGGCTACGCAATCTCGATGCTGGTGGTCGCGCTGCTCGCGCCCCCGCTGGGCGCGCTGGCCGACGCACGGGCACTTAAACGTCCGCTGCTGATCGGCTCCACGCTGCTCTGTGTGGCCTGCACGGCCCTGCTCTACTTCGTCGAGCAGGGCGACGTGTGGCTGGGCCTGCTGCTCCTCAGTCTGGCCAACATCACCTTCGAGCTCGGGTTTCTGTTCTGCAGCGCGTTTTTGGTCGAGATCACCACGCCGGCCACCATGGGACGGATTTCCGGATACGGCTGGGGGCTCGGCTATGCCGGCGGGCTGCTCTCGCTGGCCCTGGCCTATCCGTTCATCAGCGGCGGCTTCGCGGAGGACAATCTTCCGCTATACCGGCTCAGCTTCGCCGTCACCGCCGCCTTTTTTCTGGTCGCGTCGCTCCCCACTCTGGTGTGGCTGCGCGAGCGCGCCACACCCCAGCCATCCGCAGCCGGTGCGTCGGCATGGCGCGACACGTTTGCGCGGCTCTCGGAGACAGCGAAGGCGCTCACGCGCTACCGGGATCTCCTGTGGTTCCTCATCGCCTATTTGATCTATGCGGACGCGATCAACACCGTCATCGTGGCCTCCGCCATTTTTGCCAACAAAGTCCTGGACTTTTCTCCGGGCGATCTGATTATCTATTTCCTCATCACGCAAGTGACGGCGGGTCTGGGCGCGGTCGGCTTCGGCCTGCTGGCCGATCGCATCGGCTCGACGCGCACGATCAGCCTGACGCTGCTGATCTGGATCGGCGTCGTGGGCGCCGCGTCGGTGGTGCAGACCCCGGCGCAGTTTTACGTGATCGGGTTGGTGGCGGGCGCCGTGCTCGGCGCCAATCAAGCCACGAGCCGGGCGTTGATCGGACGTTTTGTGCCGCCGGGCAAGCAGGGCGAGCTGTTCGGCTTCTTCACCGTCACCGGCAAATTCGCCGCGGTCATCGGCCCGGTGGTCTACGGCGAAGTGACGGTCTGGACCGGCAGTCAGCGGTGGGCGGTCCTCTCCATGGCCGCCTTTTTCATCGTCGGGCTGCTGATCTTTCAGCGAGTCAATGAAACACGCGGTGTGGCCGCGGCGCGAGAAACTCGTGAGGCGTGAGGCGAACAAAATGGCACCTCGGACTTTCCGCTACATCGCCTCACGCCTAACCCCTTACGCCTAACGGTGAGATATGGCTGTAAAAAAAGGCGACTTGATCGACGAACAGAAGCGGCATTCCGGCAGTTGCGGCCTCATCGTCAAAGTGATGAGCGGCGGGACGGGGTTCGAGAAAATCCTCTGTTGCGATCACGAACTGACCGAAGAGGACATAGTCTCCGACGTCGGCTCCCCGCTGGGCCGCACCAGAGGCCGCATGCCGGTCTCCGTGATTCTGGACGAGAAAAAACTGTATCCGGATTCGTGCGGGCTGCGCGTGATCGTCATTGACGGCGGCGCAGGATTCAAAGAAATCCGCTGCTGCGGCCATTCGCTGACTCTGAGCTCGGCACGGGAATTGAAGTTCCAGCCGATGCGCGGACCAGAGGCTGATGCCTCAGGAACAGAAACCAGACAACAGGGAACGGCGTAAGCACGCACCGCCAAGCGCGGTGGAAGGAGACCTATGAGCGATCGCATGGAACGAATGAAGCACTGGCCGTGCCGGATAGTGTCCTGGATGGAATGGCTCGATATATGGGGCTACATCACAGCCGGATTGAGCCTGCTCATCCTGGGCATGCTGATCTTTGCCCAGAGTTGGTACACCTTCATCAATGCGGCAAATCATACGGGTCTCCTGCCGGCCGGCCTGCGACTGCTGAACGACCTGCTGCTGGTCATCATCCTGCTGGAATTGTACCGGACGGTTATTCGATTCCTGCAGACCGGCATCCTTGCGTTAGAGCCCTATCTCGCCGTCGGCGTCATCGCCTGCACCAGACGGATACTGACCGCCGGCGCCGAGTTGTCTCATCTCCCTGAAATCACGCCTGACCTGTTCAACCGCTATATGATGGACGTCGGATTGAACGTGGCGGTGATCATGGTCCTGGTGGCCGGCGTATTCATGGTCCGCAACCGACCGGCGCCCGCCCATAACGGCTCGCCGCTCCCGACCGCCGGGCACACGCACTAGGAAGGTTGAGGTTTAGGCTGAGGGTAAGAACTCTGAGGCCGTTCTCAGCTTAACCTCAGCCTTAACCTGTGTCTACTCCGGTAGCGGCCGGCCGCGCGTCTCCGGCGCAAACGGCAACACAAGCAGTCCTACCAAGTAGATCAGCCCGACAACACTGACGGCGTAGCCAACGCTGCCCATCGCCGCCGTCAACCAGCCGGTCAGAAACGGCCCGACTGAGGCAAAGACTCTCCCCGCATTGAAGCAGAATCCGGCGCCGGTCGCGCGCAGGCGTGTCGGGTACAGTTCCGGCAAGTAGATGGGAAATCCGCTGAAGATGCCGTTGTTGAAGAATCCCAGCACCGGCAGCAGCAGCAGCACGTGCGCATACTCGCGCGGCGTCAGAAAAGTGATCGGCAGCATGATCAGACTGCCGGCGCACATGAGCGCGAAGACGGGCCGTCGCCCGAAGCGGTCGGCCAGCGGACCGAAGCTCAGATAGCCGAACAGGGCTCCCGCATTGAGCGCCATGATGGCGTAGCTGACGCGCGCCGATAATTCCTGCCGGCTGAGTCCTTGCAGATCCGGCAGTGTGCTGATCAGCGTCGGCGTCCAATTGGTTGATCCCCACAGACCGAATACCGCGACAAAGGCCAGCGTCGAGCCGGCGAGCGTCGGACGGAGCAGGTCACCACGGAACAATTCCGCCAGTTTCGTGCAGGAGCCGGCCCCGGCCGCCGCATCCTGCCGATGCGCCTGCACCCACCGCTCTGGTTCTTTAACCCACAGACGAACAAGCAACGCGGCGACGGCGGGCACGATGCCCACAACGAACAGGGCGCGCCAGCCGTAGCCGCGCAGCAGGAGATTCAGCGCAGCGGCTAAAAAGAATCCCGCCGCCCAGGCCGATTGCAACAGGCCGGCAGCCTTGGCCCGTTTCTCTTCCGGCCAGACTTCCGCAACCAACGCTGCGCCGGCCGCCCATTCCCCGCCGATCCCCAGCGCCGTCAGAAAGCGGTAGATGGCCAGGTGCCACCATGTCTGCGACAACGCGGCGAGACCGGTGAAAACGGCATAGATGAGAATGGTGGCGATCAGCGTTTTGGTCCGGCCAAATCGGTCGGCGGCAATGCCGAACAGCACGCCGCCGATCGCCCAGCCGATGAGGAAAATGGAAAAGATCAGCCCGCCGTGCCAGCCGATGGTTTCCGGTGTCGCGCCACCGGCCGATGTGTGCAGCAACTCGTCGAGGGCCGGATGCAGGACGATCGCGTAAATCGTCGCGTCCATCGAATCAAAGACCCAGCCCAGCCAGGCCACAAACAGAACCAGCCATTGATAGGGCGTGACGCCGTCGCGCCAGGAGGATGCGGGCTTTGCCGTCATGGAAGTCATGCTGGCGGGCTACCCTACGGAGCCTGCTGGATGGTGTCAAGGTTGAGGCAAACCGCCTGGCAACCTCTTGTCTAGTCTCCATCGATATGGCATCATCCCACCCCCTGGTGTGGGATGGCGCAACTCTTGGAATACGTCGGCAGCATCCATATTTATCTCGGGCCTTATCGCGGCAATCCGATCGCGCTCTATCTGAAGCGGTTGGAGCATAGCTGCCAGATCGGACCGAAGGCCTATCCGTGGAACGACGTCGTCGGAACCGGAGAAACGCCCAACAAGGCGGCGGCGGATTTCGAAGAGAAGTGGAAGACGAAGGGCCTGGCGCCCGAAATGTTTTCAGGCCCCTCCTGGGAAGGCGGGATCAAACCCGAACGGCCCGCGCCACCCAAACCAGCGGCTCCACCTGCGGCTGCCGCACCAGCAACACCGGCCCCTCCATCAGAGCCCTCAACGTCCGGCGAAAACGCCGGCTGACCTCCGAAGAATTTCTTCATTGTGAAATTTGTAGATTTTTTGATTGAACGAAGCGGGAGGCTTCGTCTTTCAATGAACAAATCGCTCAATCAACAAATGAGTCATTACTGGCCGCTCGACGCGGCCAGCCGGCTGTGTTTGACGCCATAGCCGAAGTAGACGGCGATCCCCACCACGGTCCAGACCGCAAACCGAATCCAGGTGACGAACGGCAGGAAGGCCATCAGGCCGAGGCAGGCCGCCATGGCCAGTATGGGAATGACCGGCATGAGAGGCACGCGAAAGGAACGGTGCAGGTCCGGCCGGGTCCGCCGGAGGACGATGACGCCTCCGCAGACGAGGGTGAAGGCAAACAGCGTCCCGATGTTGGTCATGTCTGCCGCTTCGCCGATGGGCACCAGGGCCGCCATGATCGCGATGGCGATGCCGGTCATGATCGTCGCCCGGTGCGGGGTACCGAAGCGCGGATGCACCTTGGCCAGCCACGGTCCCAGCAGGCGGTCACGGGACATGGCGAAGAATACGCGGATCTGCCCGATCATCATGACGACCAGCACGCTGGTGATCCCGGCCAGCGCGCCGGCAGCCACGATCGCCGCACCCCACTTGAAGCCGGCCAGACGCATGGCCTCCGCAACCGGCGCATGAATGTCGATTTTGCTGTAGGGCACCATCCCGGTCAGCACCGCCGCCACCGCCACATACAGCACGGTACAGACGGCGAGCGAGGCGATGATGCCGATGGGCAAATCCCGTTGCGGGTTGCGCGCTTCTTCCGCCGTCGTTGAGACGGCGTCGAATCCGATATAAGCGAAGAACACGATGGCGGCGGCCGCGCCGACCCCCTCGAACCCATAGGGCATGAACGGCGTCCAGTTGGCCGGTTCAATAGACGATGACCCCACCGCGAGAAACAGGAGAATGGCGGCAAGCTTCACTGCCACGATCAGGCCCGTCGCCTGCGCGCTTTCCTTCACGCCGATCACCAGAATGATCGTCACCAGCAGCACGATGATCGCGGCCGGAAAATTGGCCACCCCGCCGGCATGGGGATCCTGCGTAGCCCACGCCGGCAGCTCGATGCCGATGGTTTTCAGGATGTTGTTGAAATAGCCGGACCAGCCGATCGCCACGACGACGCAGGCGACCCCGTACTCCAGAATCAAATTCCAGCCCGTGAGCCAGGCCAGAAACTCGCCGAGCGTCGCGTACGAATAGGTATATGCGCTGCCGGCGGCCGGAATCATCGTCGAAAATTCGGCGTAGCAGAGCGCCGCCAGCGCGCAGGTGATCCCCGACAGCACGAACGAGAGGATAATGCCCGGTCCGGCGCCGGGCCGGTGCGCGTCCCCGACGATCGCCGTCCCGATCAGCACGAAAATGCCGGTGCCGATGATCGCCCCAATGCCCAGCATGGTAAGGTCCCAGGCCGTGAGCGTTTTCTTCAGGCGATGGTTGGGATGATCGCTGTCCGCAAGGATCTGCTCGACGGACTTGGTGCGGAACAGGGACTTCAGCACGGGCAGCAGGCGTGAAAGGTGAAAGGTGAAAAGTGAAAAGCTTGAGCATCGTGAGATGAAGGCTCCTTCAAGACGGCCCCGTTACCTTTCACGTTTTACCTTTTACTTTTCACCGCGGCGCTTCGCCGCAGAAAGGAGCGCCTGAAAGAGTTTCCGGTGGAAGGCGTAACGGTCATACAGAAATTCGGGATGCCATTGCACGCCGAGCAGGAACCGGTGTTTCGGAGATTCAATCGCCTCGATGATGCCGTCGGATGCAACCGCGCTGGCCACGAGCGACGGCGCCACCCGCTTGACCGACTGGTGATGGGAACTGTTCACGCGGATGTTCGCCTGCCCCAGAATGCGTCGCAAGAGGCTTTTGGGCGCGACGTCCACCGTATGCGAGAGTTCCGTGGCCGGCGCTTTTTGCCGGTGCGGCAGCGGCGAGTCCATTTGCGATTCGATGTCCTGAATCAAACTCCCCCCGAACGCGACGTTGATCGCCTGCATCCCGCCGCAGATGCCGAGCACCGGCAGTGTGGATGCCGCAGCCATCCGTGCCACATCCAGTTCGAAATCCGCCCGGCGTCGGCTCATGACGCGAAACGTGTACCGCTGGCGCTCGCCATAGAGAGACGGGGCTAAATCAGGCCCGCTGCCGGTGAGCAATAGACCATCCAACCCCTCAAGCAGACGCCGCCGGTCGGCGCGGTTTTCAGCCAGCGGCAGGATCACCGGCACCCCGCCGAGATCTTCAACCGCGCGGATATACCGGGCCCGCAGGAAGAAGGTGGCCTCGCGGCCACCCCATTCCTTGCGATCACCCGCGTTGAAATCCGGCGTTACTCCGATAAGAGGCTTCATGACTTAGCGCCTTTGCCTCTGTGCAGCTATCCTAACAACCCCGATGGAAAACCATTCATCGGGAAACCTCGCGGCCACTTCCTTCCCGCCGCCTGCGTTAAAATCCGGCGTGACGCCGATGAGAGGTTTCATTACGGTGTTGCGGGAGCTGGGGCTGGAGCGGCCGGCGCAGGAGCGGGCTCCGGCATACTCGATGCCGCCGGCGCTTCATCGCGAATCGGCGGGACACCGAAAAAGCGGACGGGCTCTTCGCCTTTCAAGTGCCGCGGTGAGATCACATAGGTCCCGCGCATGCTGGTATCCCAGACCGAACGGGCAGCCTTTTCGTTGCCCGCCGTCAGCACATAGGTGAACCCGCCGATGATGCCACCGAATGTGGCATAGGCGAATTTGATCGCTCCGTAAGGGAGCGAGGAGAAGAAGCTGGCCACGCCCAACCCGTACTGCAGCTGCGTGCTCTCGGTCTCCTCGTTGGACTTTTCCTGCGCCAGGCCCACCGGAACGATGGTCAGGCTGCAGAATGCCACGATCGCCAGGACCGCCACGGTTTTGGTGAACAGATTTCGCACTGGTATCCCTCCTTGGTTGGCGGCACGTTCCTGTTGCGTGCCCGCCGCTCTGTGGTTATAGCAAATTCACGGACCGATGCAAAGCTATGCGCCCCCGTATCCGGACAAATCCAGTTCGGCCATGATGTTCGCGAGCAGCCGATCCTTGTGGGTCGGCAGCGCTTCATCCAGTTCTTTCATGAACGCCTCGGAAGACACACGGCTGCTTTCCTGCTGCAGGCCGGCTTCGATCGCCAGGTCCAGTTTGAGCGCGCACAGATGTTGCGTGAACAGATCGCGCGCGCGGCTGTCATAATCCGACCGTTCCGCATCGAGCAGCGTCGAGAGAATCCGCTTCAGCCATGCCTCGAACCCGATCGTATCCCGTGCGCGGGCGATCTGGCGCTCCTCCACCTCGACGGCAATCTGCACCCCGCCTTTCCAACTTCGTTTTTTCACGTTGAATGTGCAGCACAGGACGCCGGGGCGATCCTCGGACGGTTCGGGACCATAAAAGAAGGTGATGCGGTATTGGGGAACCTCGGGGGCAGCCTGGGGGGATGGCACCATACCAGTGCTCGAATTGTAGCATGGAGCGGCGGCATTTGTCCGCGCCTGCTTGATTGACGCCTCCTTCCGGCATGATTAAGATGCGGCTATGAGTCCTGCTGAGCGCATGGCAGAGATCCAGCGGGCGGTCAGGGACACGGCCGGCCTCGACGGCTGGCTGTTTTACGATTTTCGCGTGAGCGATCCGCTCGCCTACCGCGTGCTGAAGCTCGATCCGACCCGCCACGTCACGCGCCGCTGGTACTATTGGATTCCCGCGCGAGGCGAGGCCGTCAAGTTGATGCATACCATTGAGCCGCATGTGCTCGATGGATTGCCCGGCGAGACCCTACTCTATGCAGGCTGGGAGGAGCAGCAGACCAATCTCAAACGCATCCTGCAGGGCACGACGCGCGTGGCCATGCAATATTCGCCGATGAACGCCGTGCCCTACATTTCTCGCGTGGATGCCGGCACGGTTGAGTTGATCCGTGGCTTCGGCATCGAGATCGTCACCTCGGCTGACCTGGTCCAGCGCTTCGAGGCCGTCTGGGACGACCGCCAACTGGCCTCGCACAAACACGCGGCCAAAAAGCTCCGCCGGATTGTGGATGAAGCCTTTGCGCACGTGCGGAGGTCCATTGCGACTCGAAAGACCATTACCGAGTACGATCTGCAGCAGTTCATTATGAAACGGTTCAGGGCACATGAACTCGTCACTTCGTCGCCTCCGATTGCCGCCGTGAACACCCATAGCGCCGATCCGCACTATGGTCCGGCTCCGAAAGGGTCTGCACGGATCAAAAAGGGCGACCTCGTCCTGATCGACCTGTGGGCGAAGAAACCGATGGCAGGCAGCGTCTACGCCGACATCACCTGGACCGGCTTCGTCGGCACGGACATTCCGGCTCGTCAGCAGGAGGTGTTTGCCATCGTTCGGAATGCACGGGATGCGGCTCTGAATTTTGTCCGCGCGCAAGTTTCCTCTGGTCATTTTCCCTGCGGCTGGGAAGTGGATGCCGTTTGCCGAAACGTCATTCGCGACGCCGGCTATGCCGACCGGTTCGTCCACCGCACCGGCCATTCGATCGGCGAAGAGGTCCATGGCAACGGCGCGAATATCGACAGCCTCGAAACCAAAGACAGCCGCCGCCTCATGCCGCGGACCTGTTTCTCCATCGAGCCCGGCATCTACCTGCCCGGCGAATTCGGCATCCGCAGCGAGCTGGACGTGTATGTCTCGGACCGCGAGGCCCATGTTTTCGGCCAACCGGTGCAGACGGCCATCGTGCCGATTTTTGGGTAAGCCCGCGCCAGCCTTTTCCTTGACACCAGTCTCCCGCGACCGATAGCATCATCCTATGTTCGGCACCATGGGATTCTCAGAGTTGATCATCATTCTGGTGATCATACTGATTCTGTTCGGATCCAGCCGCCTGCCCGCATTGGGCGAAGGCGTCGGCAAGGCGTTGAAGGGATTCAAGAAGGCGGTGCATGAAGAACCGCCGCCGGTTGATCCCAATGCGCCCGCTGCCGGTGCCCCGCCGCCCATCGAAGAAGCCCAGGTCGTGCCGCAGGCGGTTTCGCCGCAAGCTTCAGCGCCCGTGGCTCCAGCGGCAGCGCCCGGACCGGCTGTTGCTGCGCAAGGGGGCCGCACGGTGTTGGCTGCCTACCAGCCCGGCCCCGAAGCGACGCCCGGCACCACGGCTGCGATGATCGCTTCCGCCGCACCCCAGGCCTATCAACCCAAACAGGCTCCGCCCAAACCTGCGGTACCGGCAGGACAGCCGGCATCGACACAAGGCTACCCCTCTTATCAGCCACCGACGATGGAAGATCGCGCGACCAATCCCGTGCCCACGATGCGCGCGCAGTATCCGCCTCTCCCGCCGACGGCCCAGGCCAAACCGCAGGCCAAGCGGCCCTCGGCGATCGTCAATAAGGATGCCGTCGCCAGGGTCCAGGCCCAGCAAGCGGCCCTCAAGGCAAAAGCCGCACAGCCGGCGCCGGCCCCCTCCGATATGCAACACTTCGGCGAAGGGCTTGGCGATGCGCTCCGCACGTTTCGTCAAGCCGTCAACGATGTCCGCTCGACCGTGGACCCGCAGATGCGGACGATCCAGGCCGAAATCGACTCCGCGCAGAAAGAGATCGAACAGACCGTCGAAGATGCCAAGCAGATGCCGTCCGTTCAGGAAGAGCCGCCGAAGCAAGCGTGAACGCTGGAAAGAGCCGATGGCATATGGCGTATGGCCGGAGGCTATCACATCGATTCGACTTTCCTGCCATAAGCTATCAGCCATATGCTCTGTGCGTCTTATTGCTCCTGAGCGGCTGCTATGGAAACACGGCTGCCACTGATCCGAACGCTGCAGCAGCCCGCCTGGTTGAGCTCCTTCAGGATCAGAACCCACAGATGCGAACGACTGCGGCGCAGGCGCTGGGAAAGATTGCCGCGCCGGGTACGGCGGCGGCGCTGCTCGGCAGCTTGGACGACACCGATCCGGACGTGCGCGCGATGAGTGCCTGGGCCTTGGGCCGTTTTGGGGAAGACGTGCTGGACCTGGCCGGGCTGGAACTGGCCAAGCGGCTGGACGATCCGTCGCCGGCCGTCAAGCTGGCCGCCGCGCAGGCGCTCGGCGCCGTGGGCAGCACGCAGACGATCGTTGAATTGTTGACGGAACGGCTGACGCACTCGGATAGGGAGACCCGGCGCGCGGTGGTCCAGGCCCTGACCTGGCTCGAGGCCGGCTCCGCGCACCATGCGCTGATCAAGGCGCTCAACGATCCCGATGCACAGGTTCGGCAGGGCGCGATCGCGGCCCTCGGCGAGATGGTCGATCCCCGTTCGTTGCCGGCCATTCGCGATCGGCTGCTGAAGGACACGGACGCCGGCGTGCGAGGAGAGGCGGCCTATCGGCTGGGGAAGTTCGGTGATCGGACGATCGTTTCCGCGCTGCAATCGGCGTCAGCCCGCGATCAGGACGCCGTGGTCAGGCGCTGGGCGTTGTGGGCGCTCGAACAGATTGTGTAGGTAGCCCTGATTATCCCTGACGGTTCGTGACGAAACCGCGCAGACGCCATGCGAAACGGGCGCGTAGAGATGCGAAGGAGGGAGGCGTCCTCGCTGCAGGACGTTGACCGACTGAGCGGCGAGCCCGTCCGGTGCAGCGGCGTA
>Ga0247727_10016862_pt1 | contig 11712 bp, 6 predicted proteins | sample WisWelCaveWW1625_FD_202498 | JGI IMG/M metagenome (GOLD analysis project Ga0247727, IMG submission 202498) | Biofilm microbial communities from Wishing Well Cave, Virginia, United States - WW16-25 | ecosystem: Environmental > Aquatic > Deep subsurface > Groundwater > Cave microbial mat | place... | reverse complement strand
ACCGCGGCCGAACCTGGACCAGGCCCGAGTACGCGACCTATACGCCGGGAGGCAGGCGGTTCCGGCATCCGCGCGCTTGTCCGCGAATCTGGAAGACCAGCAACGGGAAGTTCCTGTTCTGGTTCCACAACAACGGCCACCGCTGGTACAACCAGGCCGAGGCCACGGGCAGCCGCAACATCGCCTGGCTCAGCGCCGGAACCGAATCGAACGGCAGGATCCATTGGACACAGCCGGAGATCGTTCGCTACGTGGACAATCTCGCCGAAGGCTGTAGCTACCCCGACTTGATCGAGCAGCACGGCCGCTACTTCCTCGCCGCCTCCCAGAAGACCAGCGCTCGCGTCGGGGACATCCCCGCTGACTGGCTGGCAACGCTTTGGGATCAGCCGAACCGCAAGACCCTCAGCCGGAAGGATCTTCTGGTGGAACTCGCCGGCCGGGATCTCAAAGCCGGAAGCCAAATCGCCATGCCGCCGCTGGCGAGGCTGGATCAAGGCGGCGGTTTTACCCTCGATTTTGTGGTTCGAATGACCTATGCGGAGCCGGGCCAGGTTCTGCTCGACTCGCGCGCCGGGCCGGAGGGGCCCGGGGTCACGGTGGTCACCACCGCGCGCCACGCCCTGGAGCTTGCCATTTCTGACGGCCGGCGGCGGTTCCGCTGGAGCAGCGACCCCGGCCTGGTCGGCCCGGATGCTCCACACCACGTGACCTTCATTGTCGATGGCGGTCCCAAGGTCATCTCGGTGGTCGTGGACGGACTGTTGTGCGATGGCGGTGACAGCGACGATCGCAAGTATGGGTACGGGCGCTTCGTCGAGTCCCTCTATCCTTCGCGCGATCCCAGGGAGGCGGTCTTGAAGGAAGAGATGGCGGATGTAACCGGCGGCGCCCGGCTGAAGATCCTGCCGCAGGTTCACCGCGGCGCCGAACTGCTGGGGCTGCGAATTTACGGCCGGGCGCTGATGACCACCGAAGCCGTCGGAAACTTCAGAGCCAGCCGGAAGTAATGGCCAAGCGTCTTCTTCATCGCCGAGTTGACTGTGCCGCGGGGTGACATCCGCCTTGGACTGCGGGAGAACTGGAAGCAGTTCACGCTCCTGGTGGTAGTGAACGCCTTCGTCGGGGCGATGGTGGGGATGGAGCGGGCGGTGCTGCCCTTGCTCGCGGAAAAAGAGTTCGGGCTGGCGTCAAGAGCGGCCGCCCTGTCCTTCCTCGTGAGCTTCGGCATTGCGAAGGCGATCAGCAACTTGTTCGCCGGCCGGATGAGTGACCGCTTCGGCCGCAGGCGGGTGCTGGTAGCAGGCTGGCTGTTCGGTGTGCCTGTGCCGATTTTGATCGCGGTCGCTCCTTCCTGGGATTGGGTCGTCTTCGCGAATGTACTGCTGGCGGTCAACCAGGGTTTGTGCTGGTCCACCACCGTGATCATGAAGATCGACCTGGCGGGACCGGCGCGGCGGGGACTGGCGATGGGCCTCAACGAAGCGGCTGGATACCTGGCGGTTTCAGTGGCGGCGCTGGCGTCGGGTTACCTTGCGGCGGCCTACGCCCTGCGGCCACATCCTTTCTACATAGGCATGGTTGTGGCGGCGGCTGGACTGGTCTCGTCGGCGTTTTTGGTCCGCGAGACGCAAGGACATGCGCGTTACGAGGCCTCTCTGAATGAGGAGCGGGGGAGGGACCGGCGCGCGCTGTTCGCCGCCAGCCAGGCCGGGCTGGTGAATAACCTGAATGATGGGGCGGCCTGGGGGCTGTTCCCGCTGTACTTCTCGGCGGCGGGACTCCAGGTGCAGCAGGTCGGGTGGCTGGCGGCGATGTACCCGGCAGTGTGGGGTCTGGGGCAGATCGGGACCGGAATCCTTTCGGACCGCGTGGGGCGCAAGCGGCTCATCGTGGGCGGTATGTGGGTGCAGGGAGCGGCGATCTTTCTGATCATGGCGGCGGCGCGATTCCGGTGGTGGGCCCTTGGCTCAGTGCTGTTGGGCGTTGGAACCGCCATGGTATATCCGACGCTGCTGGCGTCCGTCGGAGAGTCGGCGCAACCGGAGCAGCGGGCTTCCGCCGTCGGAATCTACCGCCTGTGGCGCGACGCCGGGTACGCCGTGGGAGCCTTATTGGCGGGGGCGCTGGCGGATTGGTTCGGCATGCGCGCGGCGCTGGGAGCCGTAGCGGCGTTGACGCTGCTATCGGGCGTGGTGGCGGCCGCGACACTGCCGGAGACGCTGAGGGGGAGGTAGGAACTCCGCCGCCGCCGGGGCGAGGCCGTTATCATTCATAACCTCCCGTATGACAGAAGCCTCACAATCTCCTATACTGATAAGCGTATGTATGCTTATATGACGAGGAATGCCATGTCCGAGCCAGAACAAACCACCCGTCTGACCATTACCTGGTCCAAGCAGGCCGATCTTGCCTTGCGCTCCTTCCTGGGCGCCCAGGGCATGAAAAAGGGCGACCTCTCGAAATTCGTTGAGGAAGCCGTCCGCTGGCGCATCTTTCATCAGACCGTCGGCGAAGCCCGCGAGGCTTTTGCCGACGTTTCCCCGGACGAGCTCCAGAAGATGATCGACGAGGCCGTCGAAGACGTCCGCGCGAAACGCTACCGGGAGCGCGCCAAACGGCCCTGATGCGCCTCATCCTCGACACCAACATCCTGCTCTCCGGCCTTCTCTCGCCGCTGGGCGCGCCGGCGAAGCTTCTCGACGCCTGGGAGCGGAAGGTATTCACGCTCGTCGCCTGTGAGGCGCTCATTGAGGAACTCCGGGACGTCGCCGGCCGGCCATTCTTCCGGGCGAGACTTCGCACCAGCGCGGCCGAGCTGCTCGCCGCTGGCCTTCGGGACTTCTCTTTTTTTTGCCGGGACCTGCCCTCCGGCCCGATCGCGCCGGACCCCAAGGACAGCTACCTGCTCGCGCTGGCTGAAACCAGCGAAGCCGAGTTTCTGGTGACCGGCGACAAGGAACTCCTCTCCCTGAAACAGCACCAATCCACCCGGATTATTACTCCCGCCGCGATGATCGAGCTCCTGAAGGAAGCTGAGAGCGGCGAACAACGGAAGGACAAGTGAAGCGATGACCTAAGCCCCTGCCAATGGTATATACTGGCCTGTAACCGCCGGTTTCGGAGGTGCTGTGATGTTACGGATAGCTGCGCTGCTGGGCTGCTCGGCCGCGCTGTTGGGGCAGATCAACACCGGCACGATCGTGGGAGCGGTCCATGACCCGCAAGGCCTGCTGATCAGCGGCGCCGAGGTCACCCTGACCAGCGATCGCACCGGCGAACGGCGCCGAACGGTCACCAACGAAGTGGGAGCCTTCAGCTTCCCCGCGGCGCCGGCCGGCGCCTACACCCTGCGGGTGACGATGCCGGGCTTTCAGGCGCTCGAGCGCCGCAACCTGGTGCTGACCTCGAACGAATACCTCTCGGCCGGCGCCGTCACCCTGGCGATCGGAAGCACCACCGAAACGGTCACCATTACCTCCCAGGCCGCCGTGGTCCAGACCGGCAGCGCCGAGAACGCCGCCCTGCTCGACAGCCGGCAGGTGACCACCATGCTCACCCGGGGGCGCGACGTCATCTCGTTGTTGCGCCTGCTTCCCGGCGTCTCCCAAACCCACGACGAGAACACCCTGGGCGGGCGGATCGGGTCCGGAAGCCCCAGCATCGCCGGGCTGAGGAACAACGACAACACCATCTCGGTGGACGGCATGGTCTCCAGCGATGCCGACAACGTCAACGTCCACATCAGCGCCGTCAGCATCGACGCCATCGAGGAGGTGAAGGTCCTGGTCAACAACTTCCAGGCGGAATACGGGCGCAACGCCGGCGCCCAGGTGAACATCATCTCCAAATCCGGGACCCGCGAATTTCACGGCGGCGCTTCCTGGTTCAAGCGCCACGAGCAGTTCAACGCCAACAACTTCTTCAGCAACCTGAACGGGTTGCCGCGGCCGTTCTACCGCTACAACAACTGGACCGGAACGCTGGGCGGGCCGATCCTGCTGCCCCAGGGCTTCCATGCCGGCCGTGACAGGTTGTTCTTCTTCTACTCCCACGAGGAGTGGCGGGCGCGCGAACCGCAGGCCGTCCGGCGAACCACCGTCCCGACCCTACGGGAGCGGCGAGGAGATTTCTCGCAGACCCTGGACCTGAACGGCCGCCTCATCCCGATTCTGGACCCCCTGACGCAGACCCCCCTGGCGGGCAATGTCGTTCCGGCGAGCCGCATCAACCCGCACGGGCAGGCCATGCTCGGCATCTTCCACGAGCCGAACTTCCTGGATCGCGCCATCAGCCGGGGAACGTACAACTACCAGTTCCAGGACATCTGGGAGCTGCCCAAGCGCCTCGACCAGCTGAAGGTAGACCTTAACGCCAGCTCGGTGGACCGCATCACCGCCCGGTGGCGCAAGTGGAAGCAGCAAACCAAGGGCTTCACGGAGCCGACCAATTTCGGGCCCTCCAACTGGGACTTTTACTACGGGCAGTACCGCAAGACCGAAGACAGCGGCTTGCTCAATTACACCCGGACCTTCGGCCCGGTGGTGGTGAATGAATTCTCGTTTTCCTATCGCAAGCTGGGCGAGCTGGGGCTGCCGATCTCGCAGGCGCACCTGGACAGCGTGACTCGCGCCAACCGAAATCTCAGCGGCCTCCGGCAGTTCTACCCGGAGGCCAATCCGCTCGGGGTGGTGCCTTCGGCGACCTTTGGAGGCGTCCCCTCGGCGGCCACGTTCAGCTACGACAACCGCTTCCCCATCGACGCCGGCGACACCCGCTGGTCCCTGGCCAACAACGCCACCTGGACGAAACGAAACCACCTCCTCAAAGCCGGGCTCTACTTTGAATCCACGATCAGCGACGAGGGCATTTCCGCCAACTGCTTCAGCGGCTGCTTCAGCTTCGGCGTGGACCGGAACAACTTCCTGGACTCGAACTACGCCTACTCCAACGCCTTGCTGGGCGTGTTCGGATCCTATTCCGAGTCCAGCAACCGGAACCAACGGGGCGGCGAGGACTGGCTGCTGGAATGGTTCGCGCAGGATTCCTGGAAGGTGAGCGGGAAGCTCACGGTGGAGGCCGGCCTGCGCTTCTCGCTGTTCACTCCCTGGATGCCGCGAGAGGGTCAGAAGGCGGCCGCCTGGGTCGCGGAGCGGTTCGATCCGGCCAAGACCATCGAATACTACCGGCCGGCGTTCGACGCCCAGCGCCGGAGGGTGGCGCAAAACCCGCACAGCGGGGAACTCCGGCCGGCGGTGCTGATCGGCGGCATCGTCCCCGGCTCCGGCGATCCGTTCAACGGAATGGTCCTGGCCGACGACCGCTCCGTGCCCCGAGGCTGGCAGGAGCGTCCGCCGGTGCAACTGGCGCCGCGCTTCGGCTTCGCCTACGACGTGTTCGGCACTGGTAGAACCGCCGTTCGGGGCGCTTTCGGCGTGACCAGGCAGACCCAGATCAACTCCGGCACGGCCAACGGGGCCATCAACGCCGTCCCGCCGGTGATCCTTCAGCCGACCGTGTTCTACGGCACTATCGATACTCTGCTGAGCTCCGCGGGAGCGCTGTTCCCGCCCGGGACCGTGCGCACCTTCGAGCGGCTTTACAACCCGGCCAGCGTTTACAATTACTCGTTCAGCATCCAGCACAACGTCGGGTTTGACACCGTGGTGAGCGTCGCTTATGTCGGCAACGTCGGCCGGCACCTGCTCCAGACGCGAAATCTGAACACCCTGCCTTACGGCACGCGCTTCCTGCCTCAGAACGCCGATCCGACCAATCCCACCCGTCCGCTGTCGGACCCGTTCCTGACCCCGTATCGGGGCTACCAGGCCATCAGCCTGCTGGAAAACTCCGGCACCTCCAACTACAACTCGCTCCAGGTGACCGCCAACCGGCGCTTCCGGAAGGGACTTCAATTCGGCCTGGCTTACACCTGGTCCAAGGCTATGAACCTCTCCGACGGCGTCTCCAACGTGCCCATGTTCCGGCCGACCCGGGTCTGGCTCTACGGCAAGGCCGGTTTCGACCAGACTCACGTGCTGGTGATGAACTACGTGTGGGAGCTGCCGAGAGCCGCCAAGAGGTGGAATCACCCGGGGGCCAAGGCCGTGCTCGACGGGTGGCAGTTGTCGGGATTCGCGACCTTCGCCAGCGGGTTCCCGAGCGGGGTCGGCTATTCGACCACCGACAACGCCGACATCACCGGCGGCGGCGACGGAGCGCGGATCAACGTCACCGGCAAGGCGCCGTTGCCGCACGGGGAGCGGTCGTACTCGCGCTGGTTCAACCCCACGGTCTTCGCCCGGCCAGCTCGGGGCGACTACGGCAATGCCCCCAAGGACATCTTCCGGGGGCCGGGAATCAACAACTGGGACGTTTCGCTGTTCAAGAGATTCCCGCTGCGGTCGGAGTCGCGCCTGCTGGAATTCCGGGGAGAATTCTACAACGTCTTCAACCACACCCAGTTTTCTTCCGTCGATACCGCCGCCCGGTTCGACGCCGCCGGCCAGCAGGGGAACCAGAGGCTGGGCCAGGCCACCGGGGCGCGATCGGCGCGGGTGATCCAATTCGCCCTCAGCGTGCGATTCTAGGAGCATGAAATTCCGCCGGCTGGCTCTGTGGATCGGCTCGGCCGCGCTGCTGCCGGGCGCGGTAACCGTGGAGGTGTTCCGCCCCCACGACTTCGCTTTCCGGGCCTCGGTCTCCGGCAACCCCTTTGACGTCGCCCTGACGGGGGAATTCACCGGGCCGGGCGCCGCGCGGCTGCGCCTGCCGGGCTTCTACGACGGCGACGGCGTGTGGAAGCTTCGGTTCTCGCCGCCGGCGCCGGGCAACTGGTCGCTGCGCACCGTCTCGGCGGTGGCCGGGCTGAACGGCAGGACCGAGGAGATCGTCGCCTCTCCCAACCGCCACCCCAAGATCCACGGGGTGTTGGAGATTGATCCGGAGCATCCCTTTCATTTCCGGTTCCGAGACGGGACCCGCTTCTTCCTGATGGGCTACGAGGCCGACTGGCTGTGGGGCGCCGACATGCTGGATCCGTCGCGAAAGCTGATGCGGCGGCTCATCGACCAGATCGCGGCGCGCGGCTTCAACTACGTACTGGTCAACGTCTACGCGCACGACACCCGCTGGTGCCCGGGCCGCGTCAACCAGTGGGATTTCGGCCCGCCGGCCCTGTTCGCCTGGGAGGGAAGCAACCAGAAACCGGATCATTCCCGCCTCAACCCGGCCTTCTTCCGCATCTACGACGGGATGATGGAGGCGCTGCTCGACCAGGGCCTGGTCGCCCACATCATGCTCAAGGTCTACAACAAGATGGTGAACTGGCCGCCCAAGGGCAGCCGCGACGAGGAGCGCTACTTCCGCTACTTGGTGGCGCGGTACCAGGCGTTTCCCAACCTGATCTGGGATTTTTCCAAAGAATCCTACAACGAGCGCGACAACCAGCTCCAGAAAAACCTGCTCGACCTGGTCCGATCGGAGGACGCCTACCGTCACCTGCTGGCGGCGCACGACGATGACGACTACGAATGGGATGCGGCGCTGAACCGCAACCTGGACTTCCGCGTCGACCAGCAGCATTCCCACTGGGCCGCCATGGTGGCCTTCGACCGCGCCTTTCGAACCCGGCCGGTGGTGAACGTGGAATTCAGCTACGAGCTGGGCGTCGAGCCTCTGCCCACCCATACCAACCGGAACCAGGTGCCCTGGCAGGAGATGCTGCGCCGGGCCTGGTGGATCTACCTGGCCGGCGGCTATGCGGCCTACTACTACAACAACACGGCCTGGGACATCGTCAAGCCGGACCCGGAGCCGCCCGGGCACGCCCGCTGGCAGGTGTTGCAGGAGGTCATGACGTCGGTCCCTTACTGGCGCATGTCCCCCTGCCCGCAGCTTTCGGTGGGCGGCCCGTGTCTGGCCGAAGCCGCCAGGAACTACCTGTTCTACGCGGACGAACCGAACCTCGTCGTCAACCTCACCGGGCTCTCCTCCGAGGCGCCCGGGGAGTGGGTGAACACCTGGAGCGGCGAGCGCCAGCCGGCCAAGCTCGAGCCCCGGGTGATGAGGCTGTCCAAGCCCAAGGCCTTCGGCGAGGCGCCGGCGGTGCTGGTGGTCCGCGCCGGCTCGTAGGCGCCGCCGGCCGCCCCCGCGCAATTGTCATCCCGAGCGCAGCGAGGGATGTGCTGTTGCGCCGGGGCGAGGGGGCGAAGCCGGCGGATTCGGAATTCCACAGACCGATAGAATATGCCGACGAGCGGTCGGGCGCCGGCAATCAGGGCGTCCAGCAGTCTCTCGCGGCGAGCCGAGAGCTTCACAGGGGCTGTCCGGCTTGCAGCTCCGAAGTACCGCCTTGATTGCGCCGGGATGTTCGCCACCGTGAAGGTAGACCAGGAGCCTTCGCGCGCGCTCTCGAGGCTTGAGCCGCTTGAACTCTATGGCTTCACTTGTGGCTCCGAGCTTGCGAGCGAACCTGGTCGCTTGGGATTTGACCGACCAATTCGACGCGTCCCCTCACCGGTGGCGGCGACGGAGCGCGGATCAACGTCACCGGCAAGGCGACGTTGCCGCACGGCGAGCGCTCAGTTGCGGGTAGCGGCGACGGTGACGGTGGCGGGAGGGCTGGCGACGCCGCCGACGGTGAGGACCAAGGGGTAGTCGCCGGGGGGCAGATCGGGGACCCGGAGATTGGCCTGGGCCAAGCCGACAAAGCCCGGGGCCAGTCCGAGGAAGAAGATCTCGCAGATGCGGCCACCGATGGCGCCACTGGCTGGCAACACTGCGCGAGACAGGGGGGCAGCGGGAGCCGGAGAACCGGTTGGGACGCGGTTGTCGAGACGGCCCTGACCGGTAAGATAAACGACGATAACAGAACCGGCCGGAGCCGGGGTTTGGGGGCCGTTGAGCGACCCATCCTGGTTCTGGACGACGGCCCGGTTGGCGCCGTATTGGAAGATCCCTGGAGCAGCGTTGCCGACCGGGAAGGTGAAAGTCGCGGTGGGCAGGGCGCCGACCTTGAGCTCCGCGGTGGCAGTTCCGGGTTCGGTCTCGTAGGGGAGATGGGCGTTAATCTGGCCGGGGCTACCGAAAAAGAAAGGGGCTGGGCGGCCGGCGATGAGGAGGGAGGTGTCGGCCAGTGCGGTGGGCAGGGGCGTGGTTTCGGCCTTGACGGTCAAGGGAGCCATCTCGGCGCCGAACAAGGTGATGATGGAGCCGGGGGCCACAGCTCCGCGCTGAAAGCCGGCGCCGTTGACGACTGCCGTAACACGGGGGGCGGCGAACCAAAAGGGGTTGAGCCGGCTTTCGGCCAGAGCCAGCCAAGCCGTTGCGCCCACGTGGAGGCGGCGGAAGTACAGCCAGGGTTGGCCGTCGGGGAGTGTAAGGCCGGTGGTGAGGCCGTCCCTATCGGCGGCGTAGATGCCGCCGGAAGGCTGCTGAGCGGCCCGCAGGGTAGCGAGCGTCGATTGGTACTTGGCTGTTTGGCCGGTGTGGTAGAAGGCGAGCGCCATCTGGGCGGTACCTTCGTACCAGATGGCATCTCGGTCCTGGTTGAAGTCGAAGCCGCCACCGACCCGGAGGCGCTGATCGGCGTAGTCAAGGCCCCGCCAGTAGGTGCGGTCCTCTTCGCGCAGGACCAGGACGGCCCAGGCCTGAATGTCGACGGGAATCACGGAGCGATTGATGGCCACACCGTCGGTGGTGGTACCGGTCCGGAACTTGCCCTCCAGGGGATCCCACATAGCCAAGAGGAAGCGCTTGGCGTGCTCGGCGCGGGCGCGCCAGACCTGGTTGCTGGTGATACGGAAGAGACGAGAGAAAACGGCGTAGAGATCGATATTGTGCTCAGTGGCCTTGTAGAGTAGCTTGGTTTGGTTGGGTTCCCAGCCTTCGAAGCCGCCGGTGTAGCCGCCGGCGCCCCGGGTGTCGCGGCACAAGCGCTCGACCCATTCGCCCATGCGCTCGGCGGCGGCGAGATACCGGCTGCCACCGTAGGTTTCGTGATAGGCGAGCAGGGCCAGCATGGCCCAAGCTACGTTACCCGTGTAGGTGCCGACCTGGACTTGGTCCTCGACCCATTGAGCAGCGCCGGGATCGTACCAGCCGGGCATGCGGGCAGTAGCAGCCCTGCCGTTGGGGATCCAGCCGGAAGGGAGGATGAGATCGGCTCCCTGGTAGGCATTGCGGATGCGACCATCGTCGAAGAAGCGGTCGTGGTCCTGGGCGTAGACCAGGGCGTCGGCCAGCAGGGTGGCGCGCTGGCGTTCGCCGGCCGCGAGAAAGGCCAGCAGGGCGACTGCTTGATCGTAAGTGAAGGCCGGGTTGCGGAAAACTAGGTCAAAGCCGTTGAAGGAGCGAATGGTTTCGAAGCTGACCAGGAAGCGTAGCTCGTCGAGGCGCTGCTTTTCGTACTGGATGTCGTCAAGGTAAAAAGTGATCTCCAGGTTGGAGGTTTGCTCGGCGCTGGTAACCCAGCCAAAGCCTCCGAGGACGTAACTGCGGTTGGCGCCGCGGAGGTCGATGGGGTACTGCTTCCAGGTGTTGGTGAGGGTGAGGACGGAGGAGACCTTGGGGGATGAATCGGGGAAGGGCTCGCTTCGCTGTTGGGTGTTGGGATCCCAGCCGACGCCGAAGCAGAAGAACTCCACGCGCTCGCCGCCCTTGTCACCTTTGGCCCAGAAGGTGAGTCGATTGGCGCCCTGTAGGTCGACACCGGCATTGGGCGACTTACCCCAGTTCTCCTTGGGCTGCGTGTCGGCGCCCTGAAGAATGCCGTTCATGAAATACCAGCCGCCCCACTTTTCACCCCTGGGGCGAAAGGTGGCCTTGATGCAGCCGAGACCGGAGCGGGGATTGTCGGTGAAGGCCTCGTCCATGGCTGGGACGGCGGCGGCGGCGCCGAGCTGGCCGCGGGCGGCAAAATGATTGCCGGCTGCGGAAGGGTCGGTGTAGACATCGAGGGTCTGGTGGAACTGGTCCATGACCCGTTTCAGGTAGCCGATGGCGCCAGGGGACTGGGCCAACAACGGCGCAGCGAGCAGAAGGCCGCAAACGGCTCGCGAGGGGGAACGGTTCATAAATACGCCTCCATAGAAGTGTGCAAAAAGCCTTGGGAAGCTTTCGGCGGGCCGGGAGGGGCGTCAGGGCGATCCTCGTCGAGCAGGCGGCGGAGCAGGGCGGCAATCGAAGAGGCCGATGGGCAAGGGGTCTGCTGTAACCGGGTCAGGATGCGGTGGCCCAAAGCGCGGGTGCGACGGCGAGCCATCCGGAGCAGGCTACTGGCCGCCGGCAACGGCGGCGCCGGAGCGCGACTGCGCCACCGCCAGCCCCTGCTTGGCCCGGGGACTGCCGGGATTGAATTCCAGAGCCCGCCGAAAGGCAGCCTCGGCCCGCGCCCACTGCCTGGTTTCGAGCGCTCGCTGGCCCATGGCTTCCCAAACCGGGCGGGGATAGGCCGGCGGCTCGTTGTAAGGAAGACGCTCTTCCATCCGGGCGGCGCGCTCTAGCGCCTCCAGACCCTTGCCAGTGCGTCCGGAGGAAACCTGAATGTGCGCCCTCAGCTCGGCCCGCGCCGCCCGCAGGTGCGGCAGGCCATTCGAGGTGAGCTTGGACCAGGCCTTGATCTGTTCACCCATGCGCTCCAGCTCCGCCCGGGCGCTGCCGGCATCGCCACGGTGGGCGTACGCCACGCCCCGCGCCCAGTGCCGCCAGGCG
>Ga0247727_10016861_pt1 | contig 11712 bp, 13 predicted proteins | sample WisWelCaveWW1625_FD_202498 | JGI IMG/M metagenome (GOLD analysis project Ga0247727, IMG submission 202498) | Biofilm microbial communities from Wishing Well Cave, Virginia, United States - WW16-25 | ecosystem: Environmental > Aquatic > Deep subsurface > Groundwater > Cave microbial mat | place... | reverse complement strand
GCTGGATCGTCGAGGGCACCGCAGATTTCACTAAAGAGGACGGCGGCGCGACGAAGCCCGTGTGGTCGGTGGCGGATGGCGTGATCGATTGCGCGGGCAAGGGGTTCGGCTTTCTGCGCTACGACACGCCGCTGCGCGATTTCGTGCTTCGCGTCGAGTTTCGCATGACGAAAGGCGGCAACAGCGGCATCGGCATCCGCGGCGTGAAGTTCACCGGGCCGTTCGAGACGCGGCCCTCGGCGGCCAGCTACGAGATTCAACTGCTCGACGACGGCGACAAGCCGCCTACGGCCCATTCCAGCGGTTCGCTCTATCGTTTCGTCGCCCCAACGGCGAGCGCGGTGCGGCCCGCCGGCGAATGGAACACGATTGAAATCGAATGCGTCGGGCCGCGCGTCCGCGTCACGATCAACAACCGGCTCGTGCAAGATGTGAATCAGAACACGATCGACGCGATCGCCAAGAAGCCGCTCGCCGGGTACGTCTCGCTGCAGAATCACGGCGGGCACGTCGAGTTTCGCAACGTGCGGCTCCGCGACCTGCTGCCCAGCGTCAAGCCAGGGATCAACGACCCGTTCGCGGATCCGAACGTCGGCGAATTCGTCGAACGCTTCGAGAAAGAGGGCCGAGAAGTCTACGATCAGCGCGAAAAGATCGTTGAATCATGTCAGCTCAAGCCCGGTATGGTCGTGGCCGACATCGGCGCCGGCACCGGTCTTTTCACACGACTCTTCTCGCCGGCCGTCGGCGCCGAGGGCAAGGTCTTCGCCGTGGATATCTCCGCGAAGTTCGTCGAGCACATTACAAAGACCTGTGACGATCAGGGTCTGAAAAACGTCGTCGGAGTCGTCTGCACGCCGACGTCCGTCGAGCTGCCCGATAACTCAATCGACCTCGCGTTCGTGTGCGACACGTATCATCACTTCGAGTTCCCCGATCGCACGCTGAAATCGATTCGCCGCGCGCTCCGACCCGGCGGACAACTTGTCGTCGTTGAATTCTCGCGCATTCCGGGCGTCAGTTCCGAATGGATCATGAACCACGTGCGCGCGGACCAGCAGACTTTCACGAATGAAATCGCCGCGGCGGGCTTCAAGCGGATTGACGACGTGAAGTTTCTCAAGGAGTCGTACTTCGTTCGTTTCGCGAAGCGCGAGTAGCCGGCCGTTCCATTCCGCCGGAATCGAGATTAGAATGTCGCACGACTCTCACGCAGGCTGTGACCAGCCGGAAGAGGCGCACGAACCGCTGAACCAGCACGATGCCCACAACACGCCCCATGATCGCCTGCCTACGCGGATTTGTCGTCTTTTTCTCCGTCGCGTCGCTGTTTGTATTGGTGAGCAGCGCACCGGCGCAGCAGGTTTCAGTCGAGTCGATTGACGGCATTGAAGTGCCGGCGTTGCCGGACCAGCCGTTCAATTACACGAGCGTCCGGTTCGTCGCGCGCGACCGGATCGGATTTGAGCAGGCTGACAACACGCCGGCGGACAATCCGATCACGGACCGCGGGGCGACGTTGGGTCGCGTGTTGTTTTACGACACGCAACTTTCGCGCAACAACACCGTCGCGTGCGCGTCGTGCCATCATCAGCGCGCGGGGTTTTCCGACCCGCGGCAGTTTAGCGTTGGCTTTGAGGGCGGCCGGACCACGCGCAACGCGATGGGCTTGGCCAATGTACGTTACACGAAACTGCGCGGTGCGCGACCCGGATTCTTCTGGGACGAGAGGGCCACCACGCTGGAGGACCAGGTGCTGATGCCCATTCAGGACAGGATTGAAATGGGCATGAATCTGAATGACCTGGAAGCGAAGCTTCAGCGACTTCCTTATTATCCGCCGTTGTTCGAGGCGGCGTTTGGTTCGACGCGGGTCACGAGCGACCACGTTGCGAAGGCGATCGCGCAATTCATGCGGAGCATGGTCGCGCTTAACTCGAAATTCGACCGCGCCGCGGCGAAAGCGGCCAGCAATTCCGCACCGTTCGACGACTTCGCCGCGCAAGAGAACCTGGGCAAAGAGTTGTTCAGCAATGGCGTCGGCGAAGTCGCGGAATTTGGTTGTGCGTTTTGCCACGTGCCGCCAACCTTCGGAATGCCCAAGGCGTTCAACAACGGACTCGAGTTGCACTATGCGGATCGGGGTCTGGGGGCGCTCGACAGGCCGTCCAACGATCCTTTCACGCAGTCCAACGACGGGAAATTCAAGGCTCCGTCGTTGCGAAACATCGAACTCACGGCGCCGTACATGCACGACGGCCGATTCAAGACGCTGGAGGAAGTTGTCGAGCACTACAGCAGCGGCGTTCGTCCGCACGCGAACCTCGGCCTGGCAATTGACGAGCGGGACCGCGACAAGCCGACCTCGGGTTTCAAATTCACTGACGAGCAAAGGGCAGGGCTGGTGGCCTTTTTGAAGACGCTGACCGACGCGGAGTTTGCGTCCGATCCCAGATTCTCCGATCCGTTCGTGCGTGCGGTGGACACGCCCGCCGAGCAGTATCAGCGGCTCGTCGAAGAGCACGAAGCTGGCGCAGAGCCGCGCGAATTGGCGGATCGGTTCTTTGAACTTGCGAAGCGGCATCACGACGATCCGGCCGCGATCGACGCGCTGGCGTGGGTACTAACCAAATTGCGTAGCCGTCCGGAAGCGATGCGAGCGATCGACATGCTTGCGAAGAACCACTTGCACGATGAGAAACTCGGCTCGGTGCTCTCGCAGATCGCACGCACGCCAGCCATCGCTGCCGAAGAGTTGCTGCGCGCGGCGATCGAGAAAAGCCGGCGCGAGACGGTGCGTGCTCAGGCATGTCTGCATCTGGCCAACGTGCTCGAACAACGAGTCGCCGTGCTCGACCAATTGCAGAAGCAGCCGGAACTTGCCGACCGCGTGCTGCAATATTACGGCAAGGACTACGGCCAGTTTCTGAAAAAGCTCACTCGCGAATCGTTGGACAAGGAGCGCGCTCACGTTTACGAGCAGATGCTCAAGTCCTTTGCCGACGTGCCGACGCGCGACGGCACGATGGGCGAACTCGCTACGAAAGCGCTGTTTCAGATTCGTCATTTGTCGATCGGCCGCGTCGCGCCGGAGATCGCGGCCGAAGACATTTTCGGAAAGGAATTCAAACTGAGCGACTACCGCGGCAAGGTCGTCGTGATCAGTTTCTGGGGCCACTGGTGAATGCCGTGCCGAAAAATGTATCCGCACGAGCGGTCGCTCGTGAAACGCCTGGAAGGCAAACCGTTCGCGCTCGTCGGCGTCAACAGCGACAGTGATCGCGAGCAGCTCAAGGAGACGCTCAAGCAAGAGCAAATCACCTGGCGCAGTTGGTGGGACCACGGGAGCCTGGAAGGTCCGATTCAGACGACGTGGCAAGTGCTGCAGCGCCCGACAATCTACGTGCTCGATGCCAAAGGCGTCATTCGATTCAAGGATCTCAAGGACAAGGAACTGGACGAGGCCGTCGATCGACTGCTCGCGGAACTCGAGGCTCGGAAGGACGAGTGAGTGAATGAGCCGCGAGCCGTTGCACGCCTTCGAGGGTTCGAGTGGGTGCAACGTCCGTGCGTTCTTGTTACGCGGAGGTTTGTTCCCTTACGATTACCGAGCCGGAAGGCTAAGATAGTCGCAGCCACGCATCGCGAGTAACGAGCTCGCGGCGACGGCGGAAGGCGGGTCCGCGGAGAATCGACGATGGATCTGCATGCCGATGGTTCAGTGCTATTGATCTCGTGTTACGAGCTGGGGCACCAGCCGTTGGGCGTCGCTTGGCCGCTGGGGTTTCTCACGCGCGCCGGTTACTCGGCCGTGTCGATGGACATCGCCGTCGAGCCGTTTGACGCGGCGATGGCCGCGCGGGCTCGATTCGTCGGCATCTCCGTGCCGATGCACACGGCGATGCGACTCGGCGTGCGCGTGATCGCGCGGATTCGCGAACTCAATCCGGAATGCCACATCTGTTGCTTCGGTCTGTACGCCGCGCTGAACGCCGAGTACCTGCTCGATCACGGAGCCGATTCGTGCGTCGGCGGCGAGTGCGAAACGCCGCTCGTTGAGTTGGTCGAGTCGCTGGATCGCGGCTCAAACGCGGATTCGCATCGCGAGCCGGGCAGCGGCGTCGCCGGAGTGATCACTCGCACCCAAAGCGCGCGGCCGAATCTCGCGCGGCTGCCGTTTGTCATTCCCGAACGCGGTCGGTTGCCGTCGCTGGAAAAATACGCGCGGCTGGAGCACGACGGCCACACCCGCACGGCGGGTCACGTGGAAGCCAGCCGCGGCTGCCTGCACCTGTGCACGCATTGCCCGATTCCACCGGTGTACGGCGGCCGGTTCTTCATCGTGCCGCCGGAGATCGTGCTCGAAGACATTCGGCAACAGGTGGCCGCGGGCGCGACGCACATCACGTTCGGCGATCCCGATTTTCTCAACGGGCCGAAGCATTCGCTGCGCGTCGTGCGCGCGATGCACGACGAGTTTCCGTCGCTCACGTTTGATTTCACTGCGAAGGTCGAGCACTTGTTGCAGCGCGGCGAGGATCTGCCGGAATTCACCGAGTCCGGCTGCCTGTTCATCATCTCGGCGGTCGAGTCGCTTAGCGATCGCGTGCTGCGGATTCTCGACAAGAACCACACGCGCGACGACGTGGTCGCGGCGCTCGGCCTCGTGCGCGACGCGGGCATCGCACTGCGGCCCACGTGGGTCGTGTTCACGCCGTGGACCACGCTGGACGATTACTGCGAGGTGCTGGACTTCATCGAAGCGAATTGCCTCATCGATCACGTAGACCCGATTCAGTACGCGATCCGATTGCTCATTCCGCCCGGTTCGTGGCTGGCCGAGCACGCGGAAACTCTGCCGCACCGCGGCCCGCTCGACGAGGCGGCGTTCACGTTTCGCTGGACGCACCCCGACCCGCGCATGGACCAACTTCAGAAGGACGTGTCGCGACTGGTGGAAATGGATCTCAAGGCTGGCGAAGACTCGGCCGCGACGTTTTATCGCGTGACGGAGCTAGCGCATGGACGACAGCCGGCGGCGGCAGTCTGTCCGCTCGATCCCGATCGCTGGCGAGCCCCGCGATTGACCGAATCGTGGTTCTGCTGAGCAGAGCCGACCGAGGGTCAGTTTGACCCTCTCAGCAAGTTGGCGATGTAGCCGGCATGCTCCCCGGCGCGCCGGAAGGACTCCAATGAACACTGCAACACGAATTGCCGAACTGCTCGAATTGAGCACTCAGCCGATCGCCGTCAAGTTTCAGGACACTGCGCCCGCCGGCACGCCGCGCATCGATCAGCCGGCGCCGTCTGGTTGCACGTACTGGAAATACGCCGCTGACGGCCGCACGTTTTACACGGAAGCGTCGGATCATTATGGCTGCCCAATCGGCTGCCACACGCACGGCGTGGAGTTGCCCGCGGACAAGGCAAAGGAGTTGGAAGGCCTCATCGGCACGATGGTTCAGTTGCAGTACATCGACATGAATGAAGTGCCCGGCATTCCGCGTCGCACGGAGCCGTTTCGAGTTGCGGTTTACGCCCCGCTCGCCGGTGCGGCGTTTGATCCGGACGTCGTGCTGATTGTTGGGACGGCCAAGCAAATGATGTTGCTCGGCGAGGCGGTTCACACGGCGGGCATTGCGAGCGACACGTCGTTGGTGGGCCGCCCGACGTGTGCCGCGATTCCCGCGGTCATGCAATCGGGGCGCGCCGCCAGCAACCTCGGCTGCATCGGCAATCGGGTGTACACCGAATTGGCGGACGATCAAATGTACTTCGCCATCGCCGGATCGCAACTTAAGACGGTCGTCAACAAGCTGGCAACAATTGTCCACGCGAATCGCGAACTGGAAAAGTTCCATCGCTCGCGCGTTTCACATTGAGGAGAGAACCAATGCGAACTAGTTCTTGGCTCGCGGCGTTTGCGTGTTCCGTGTTGGTCGCGTCGTCTGTCAGCGCACAGGTGGTGCGCGGCGTGATGACCGTGACCGGCGCGGAAATGCACTGATGAGCCGGCATGGCCCGCGAGGCCACTGCACGTCTGTATGACGTGGATGTTGATTCCGTGGTGACGAAGCGGCTCACCGAGTCGGGCAAATACGACACGGGGGCGGTATCGTTTCGCGCCAAGAAGGGCAGATTGATCGACCTCGACAAACTGCACGAGAGTGTTTGGGCAACGCGGCTCTCGGGCGGCACGAGTAGCGGTTTGGTGAGTCTCGAAGTAACGGCCATCGGCGATGTGGTTGCCAACGAGCGGGAGGCAATCTTGAAAGTCAGCGGCTCGGCCGCGCACTTCGTGCTAGCTAAGAACTCCGATGACGCGCACAAAGCCGCATACGACGACCTGCGCTCGGCGCTCGATCGTGGCGAAAGTGTGGTCGAGGTCACGGGGCGGCTCGACGGCTGGTCCGGTCGCTGGCCGGAAGTGCTGCGCACGCTACCGCCCAAACCGCGGCGAATTCTGGTGACCGCGTTCGAGACGACGAAAGAAAAATGAAATCGACCGACGAGATGAACCAAGAGAAATCCGCGTCCGAGCGCAAGCAGCCGGCGCGTGCGGGTGCCGGCAACAGGGCCACGAGTGCACTGGGACTCTTGTTCGGCGCGGCCGCAACGGTGCCCAACTGAACGGCCGCACTCGTTCTTTCCCTGCTCGGGTTAGCAGGTGGCACAGCGGCGACCGTGGCGGGTTGGTTGTCGCCCGTGATGATCGGGCTTTCCGCGATGCTGCTGGGCCGTGCACACTACGTTCTGTTCATCCTGAAACGCGGCAACCGCAGTTCGACCGTCGTCACGTGGCTAGCGACCGTGTTTGTCGTCGGCTATTGGACGTGGCAGTGGATGAAATAGGCGCGAGCATGGCATGAACGACCGCCCGACCGATTCCACCGAACCAGACTCGGCCACACGCCAGACACTTTTGGAAATCGCGCGACGGCACGGGACTCCGACGTACGCTTACGACGTGCGGCGCGCGCAGGCGCAAGTCGAGAAACTGCGGGTTAATCTGCCGGACGCGGTCGATGTTCTTTTCTCGCTCAAGGCCAATGCGTCGCTGGGAGTTTGCGACATCTTCGCACAGTGCGGATTGGGTGCCGACGTCGCATCGGCCGGCGAGTTGGCCACCGCGGTCGAAGCCGGATTCGCGCCGAATCGGATTTTTGTCGCCGGCCCGTTCAAGCTCGCTGAAACGATCGCACAACTGCGAGAACTGCCCGAGGCGATTGTGTCGGTCGATTCGCCGAGCGAGTTGCGAGCGCTTGCGGAACGAAAATTGTGCAACCGCATTCTGCTGCGACTGCGCCCCGACTTCGGTTCCGCGGCCGTAGTCGCGGCGGGGAGCGAGTCGCGGTTTGGGTTTACCGGCGACGACCTGCTCCGTTGCGGCGAGTCGGTGCACGCGGACGGACTCGACGTCGTGGGATTCCACGTCTTTGCCGGGTCGCAGGTTTTGACTGCCGAAAAAGTCATCGGGCACTTGCGCAGTTCGCTCGATTTATCGCTTCGAGCGGCCGACACGCTGCACATCACGCCGGAGATTTTCAATCTCGGAGGCGGATTCGGCATCTCGTACGCTGCCGGCGGTTCCGAGTTGGATCTTGAGATGATCGGCGACGAATTGGCGACGATGCTGGAACGAGCCAAGCCCGCTCGATTGATGTTGGAGCTCGGCCGGTATCTGGTGGCTCAATCGGGCTGGTATCTGACCACGGTGCTGGGCCACCAGACTTTTCAGGGTCGTCCGGCTGTCGTAGTCGATGGCGGAACGCACCAGCGTGCGGACCTGTGCGGATTGTGTCTGCGAACGAAGGCGCGACCGCCTGTCGTATTGGACTCGGCGTTGAAACCCGGCGCCGGCCGCTTGGTTGCCACGGATGTGTTGGGTTGCCTCAGCCTGCCCGCCGACGTCCTGGTCGAGTCCAGCCCGCTGCCGCGCCTGACACCGGGAAATGTCTTGGCGTTTGCCAACGCGGGAGCGTACGGGCTTTGGTCATCCCCGGCGTTGTTTCACGGCAGCCCGCTGCCCGCCGAGGTTGCGTTCGACGGATGCGCGATCCACGTGATGCGCGAACGGCAGCCGGCTCGCAGCATCTTGGAGGGTCAACAGCACGTTGTGCCGAGAGGTGCCGGCACGATCCAATTCGGGATCGCTGAGGAGCGGTCACTCGCGGAACGGTGGGAAACCTGAAAGATGAGCACTCGATTCAAAGTCGGTTGTATTCTTCTTGCGTCGCTTCTCGGCGTTGGAATGGCCCGGTTGGCGAGTCCTGGCAACCAGCCGTTGCCCGCCGCGCCCAAGAGTGCGGCCGGCCAAGTGCCGGTCGTTGCCAACTCGATCGGCATGAAGCTGGCCCGCATCCCGGCGGGCAAATTCAAAATGGGATCGCCGCGCGGCGAGTCCGAGCGGGCCGCCGAAGAAGTGCAGCACGAGGTGACGATCACCAAGCCGTTTTACATGAGCGTTCACGAAGTGACGCAGGCGCAGTTCGCGAGCGTGATGGACCCGAAACCCCGCGCGATTTTCAATGCCAGCAACGGCGGAGGGCCGGATCATCCGATGGATAACGCGCTGTGGGTCGAAGCGGACGAATTCTGCAAGAAGCTCTCCGCACGCGATGACGAAAAACGTTTCGGCCGCAAGTACCGCCTGCCCACTGAGGCCGAATGGGAGTACGCCTGCCGCGCCGGCACGACGACCGCGTTTCATTTCGGCGATTCGTTGTCGTCGCGCCAGGCCAACTTCAACGGAAATCACCCGCTCGGTACGGCGGAGCTGGGTCCGTATTTGCGCAAGACAGCGAAGGTCGGCTCGTACGAGTCCAATGCGTTTGGGCTCTTTGACATGCACGGCAACGTCGCGGAATGGTGTGCCGACTGGTACGATCCGAAGTACTACGATGACAGCCCCGACGAAGATCCGCTAGGTCCGCCGGTCGGCGTGCTGCCGGACGATTTCGGAAACTTCTTTCTAGTGGTTCGCGGCGGTAGTTGGCTCGACGACGCGCGAGCCTGCCGGTCGGCACTCCGGTTTCGCGCGATGCACAGAAACCGCTATTGGCTGATCGGGTTCCGCGTGGTTTGTGAAATTGAGGCAAACAAGTAGTGTCCGCAAAGACACGATGGGGCCTGATTGGGATTGCTGCCGCGTGCATTGCCGGCTGTGGTCGGTCGAGTGCGCCGGTCGTGGCGCCCTCTGCGCCCGTCGCGCCGCCGGTCGCCGGCTCGGAGACCGTGACGTTTTACGTCAAAGACATGGGTGAACGATTGAACTTGTTGTGAGACGACTGACCCAACCGGGTCAAAGAAGCCCTGGTAGGGCTTCCAGGCGTGAAGTCGGTGAGTGACGAATGGGACCGCGACATGCTGCACGTGACTTTCGATGCCGCGCGGGTCACGGTCGAACAAATGTGCGAGTTGATCGCCAAAGAGGGACTCGAAGCGAACCTTAGAGAACAACCGAAGTAGCTGCCCCAGGAGCGAACATGGCTGACGAATCCGCACCGAACACCGCGCCGGCCCAAGATTGTTGACCGACGCAGGCGAAGCAGTTGCCGGTGGCAACTACGAGTTCGTCGAGCGGTCTTGCTTGCGGCGGCCCGATTTCGAGCCGCGGCGAACTCATCGCCAAGATCGGCACTGTGGTTTCTGCGATCATGGCGTCAAGCTGTTGTTGGCTGCCGGTGTTGCTGCTGGCCGTGGGAGTGTCCGGGGCTGGAATCGCGTCGGCACTGGAAGCGTACCGGCCAATCTTCATGGTCGTCACGTTCGGCTTCCTTGGGATGGCATTTTATTTCACCTATCGTCCGCGCCGCGCGGTCGCGGGCCAAACAGACTGCGGTGCGCCGGCGTCCGCGGCAACCGATTGCTGTGCGTCGCCGACAGCAAACGTGCCACGCGACGATCGCTCCGCTTCGCCGCCTGAGTCCGGCCGAAGATTTCGGTTCAACATGATGGCGTTGAACAAGGTCATGCTCTGGGCCGTGACAGCTTTGGCCGTAGTGTTTCTCTTTTTTCCGCAGTACGTCACGGGACTCATCGGCGCGGGAAACGACGAGATCACCGCGGACATGACGCGAACGGAACTTGCGATCGAGGGTATGACCTGCGACGGCTGACGGGGCAAGGCCGCTCAGGCCATTCGTCAAGCACCGGGCGTGCTTGCAGTAAACGTGGACTATCCGAAGCGGTTGGCGACGATCGGCACCGACCGCGACCGCCCCGTGCCGCGCGACAAAATCATCGAGTCGCTCGCCGCGATCGGCTATCGCGGCACGTTCAGCGATTAACGACTACCGATCGGTTGCAGCAGTTGATCGATCGCGCGGCCATCGCCCCTCGTTCACCAGGAGATCCTAATGCAGACTCAATTCCTGAATCCGATCGAATTGTGCCCGACGTTCGGCTGGACGCACGTCGTGACGGCTACGGGCGGCAAAACGGTGTACGTCTCGGGTCAAGTGAGCGTGAACGCTCGCGGCGAAGTCGTCGGGAAGGGGGATCTGTGGGTTCAAACCGAGCAGACGTTTGAGAACATCAAGATCGCGCTGGCAGCCGCGGACGCGACCTTCCGCGATGTGGTCAAGACGAACCTCTACGTGGTCGGTCTCAAGCCGGAGCACGTCCCGATGCTCCGCGAGGTACGCAGTCGATACGTCTCGGCGGAACACCCACCCGCCAGCACGCTGGTTGGTGTTTCGGCACTGGTGGGAGCCGATTGGCTCATTGAGATCGAAGCCATCGCCGTGATTTGCGAATGACAAGGAGAATCATCATGCCATCGAAGAGTCTCGTAACCGCTGTCGTGTGCTTGCTGTGTCTGCCAGCGATTCCGGTTGCACGCGGCGACGATCTGAGTGACGAAGAGAAACAGGCGGGGTTCGCGCCGCTGTTCAACGGCCGAGACTTCAGCGGCTGGCGATTCACCGGAGATCAGCCACCCGAGGAGGTCACGAATTGGAAGGTCGCTGACGGAGTGATTCAGCTCAGCGGCGGCAGCAAGCCCCATCTGGCCACGGAGCGCGAGTACGGCGATTTCGAGATGCGGTTCGAATGGCGGGGATTGAAGCCGAAATACAACAGCGGGTTCTTCATCCGCAGTGGCAAGAACCTCGGCAGCAATCAACTCAACCTCGCCCACGGGAGCGAGGGGGCATTCCTCGGCGGATCGCTCGATGGGGCCAAAACGGTCGGCGATCTGCAAAAGCCGGCCAGCGAGTGGAACGAGTGGCGGGTCGTCGTCCAAGGGGAGAAGGTCGCGTTCTGGTGTAACGGCAAGCCGGCGTGGGAGGGCACCGGTCTCAAGCCGCAAAATGGTTTCATCGGTCTGCAAGCCGAAGGGGCGGCCCTCGAATTTCGCCGCTTGCGAATCCGTGAGGTCAAGAACGATGGCAAGGAGACACGGTCCGGCGTGGCCGACGGGCAATTTGTGCGAATCGCCAGCGGAGTGAGCGGACACATCCATCCGGCGGCCTGCGTGACCAAACGCGGCGACATCCTGGTCATCTTCGGCCAATCGGACATGAAGGATTTGCGACTCGGCCGCTCGACGGACGGCGGCAAGACGTGGATCCCGCCCGTTGCGTTCCAGCTTTTTTCATCACGCGGCGTAAGTCCTTACTTGGATGCGTTGTCGCAGTGACGTAAGGATCAGTTTCGCTTGCACCCATTGATGCACACGACGGTGCGTGCGCACCCACGGGGGTAAGTGCG
>Ga0247727_10016860_pt1 | contig 11713 bp, 8 predicted proteins | sample WisWelCaveWW1625_FD_202498 | JGI IMG/M metagenome (GOLD analysis project Ga0247727, IMG submission 202498) | Biofilm microbial communities from Wishing Well Cave, Virginia, United States - WW16-25 | ecosystem: Environmental > Aquatic > Deep subsurface > Groundwater > Cave microbial mat | place... | reverse complement strand
CTTCGTATGCCCACATCCCCGCCAGGTCAAGCTTTTGCCTCATTGGGGAATCAAGCAGGAATCCCCCGTCGGAACCCTGGATTGTCGGGGTTCCATTTTCCAGAAACCGTTCGTCGGTGTGGCCGAAAGGGGGGTATGCCAGGAAAACAACCCAGAAAACAAGCATTCCCTTGAAAACCGATCTTTGCAGGAGAAAGGAAGCGGATTTAAGGGGTATAGTTGGCAAGTATACTTGGGCTCGCAGCTAAAGAGGTAAGACTGATCTTGTAAACAATATAAGCAAAAAAACAGGGGAAATCAATGAAAAATGAGCATCTAAGCGCAGAGAATTCGGAGAGACGGTGAATAGTGCCAGCCTGGCAAGGAGCCACGCGGGATCCGGGAGCTACGGGGGTGTTGATCGAATAATACCCCAAAAAGAAGATGAGTCGAGACAAGCCCCACCCACAAGTGCTCCGTCAATATCCGGTTGGGACAGGAGTGCGCGTGCATTGTCCGGCTTCACGCTTCCTCCATATTGTATCACGATTCGCTGGCTGGTGCGCGCGTCGAACATGTTCTCAAGCAGCATTCTTATGTGGCTGTGGACTTCCTGAGCCTGATCGGGTGTGGCATTCCTTCCTGTTCCAATAGCCCACACGGGTTCATAGGCAAGGATCGTCCGCCCTGCATCATGACCCGATAATCCTTCCAACACTCCCCTGACCTGGGTGGACACAACCTCAACCGTCTCCCCTCCTTCTCTCTGTTCAAGAGTCTCGCCAACGCAAACAATCGGCGTGAGTCCATTGGCAAGGGCCTTTTTGGCTTTTCGATTAATCAAACCGTCAGTCTCACCAAAAAGTTGGCGACGTTCAGAGTGTCCGACAATCACATAGGAGCACCCGGCGGACCTGAGCATGTTCCAGGAAATCTCGCCTGTGAAAGCGCCTTCGTTGTGCTCGGACATGTTCTGGGCGCCGAGATGAATCCGGGATCCACGGAGAAGATCAGCTGCACGGGAAAGAGAAGTAAATGGCGGACAGAGAATCACCTGGACCGGGGAATCCGCAAACGATGATTCCTCTGCGCGAACTGCGCGGATAAGCTCCTCACTGGCCCGGAGATCCTTGTGCATTTTCCAATTTCCCGCTATGACGATTGGTCGCATAACTCCTTGAAATAGTTGGGATTGTTCGGGGGATGAGCCGCTATTCACGAAGCCTTGAGGGCTTCCAGTTTCTTTTTCAATAATTCGTTCAACACGCGGGGGTTTCCTTTGCCGTCGAGGCGTTTCATCGTTTCACCGACGAAGAACCCAAAGACCTTCTCATTTCCTTTCAGAAATTTTTCGACCTGAGGTTTGTTCGACGCCAGCACCTCATCAATCGCGGATGCGATCGTGCTTGTATCTGAAACCTGAACGAGCCCCTTTTCACGCACAATCTCTTCGGGAAGCCTATTCGAAATGAGCATCTCTTCAAAAACATCCTTTGCGATTGTTCCGCTTACGGTCCCTTCCTGGATCAACACGATCAGGGCCGCCAACCGGTAGGGGGTAATAGGAATGTCGCCGATTGGGATATTCCCTGTGCCAACAACGCGGAGGACATCCGTCATCACCCAGTTACTCACAGCTTTCGCGATCTGTTTTGCTTCCTTTCCTGTTCGTTGAACAAGAATTGCGATGGCTTCATCGACATAGTCCGCCACTTCTTTCTCCGCCGTCAGAACGTCGGCATCGTAGCGGGGCAGGCCCAGATTATCGACAAACCGATCGCGGCGCTGCGCCGGAAGTTCGGGAAGAGACTGCCGAACACGGGCAATCCACGATTCATCAACCAGGACAGGGACGAGATCGGGATCAGGAAAATACCGATAGTCGTGCGCCTCTTCCTTGCTTCGCATCGACACAGCGACGCCGAGGTGCGCATCCCAGAACAATGTTTCCTGGACGACCCGTTCTCCGTCCTCAATCAATCGAGTCTGCCGGTTGATCTCGAACTCCAGAGCCCGTTCCACAAAACGAAAGGAGTTCATGTTCTTCACCTCCGTTTTTGTCCCGAAGACGGTTTCACCTCTTCGGCGGACCGAGACATTGGCGTCGCAACGGAGGCTTCCTTCCTCCATATTTCCATCACAAATGCCGAGATACGTCACCAGCTGACGGATTTTGGTGAGAAAGAGATGCGCCTCCCGCGGTGATCGGATATCCGGCTCTGTAACGATTTCCACGAGCGGGACGCCACAGCGGTTCACGTCAACGAGTGTGTCAGTGTCGAGATCATGGATCGACTTTCCCGCGTCCTCCTCCATATGGATCCTCGTGAGCCGGATTGTCTTTCTCGCAGTTTCATCCAGCTCGATATCCACCCTGCCGTCGGAGCAGATCGGCTCTTCGTACTGTGAAATCTGGTAACCCTTCGGGAGATCCGGATAGAAATAATTCTTGCGGGCAAAGATCGATCTCGGCGCGATTCTGCAATCCGTTGCGATCCCGAGGCGAAGAACAAACTCCAGGAGATTGGAGTTGACAACGGGAAGAGATCCCGGCATCCCGAGGCAGACCGGGCACACATTGGTGTTCGGCTCGTCGCCAAACTTCGTCGAGCATCCACAGAATGCCTTTGAATGCGTCAGCATCTGGGCATGGACCTCGAGCCCGATAATCGGCTCGTAGCGGCCGTCAAGGTTCATCGGGTTGATCCCTTTCGGAGCAGCCTGCGAATCGAACGCACTTGCTCAAGATGATTCAGATCGTGCCCGGCATACATGTGCACCATTCGTTCAATCGTTTCCTTCCCCCGTTCCTGATGCATGCCGAACCGTTTCCAGGCAGCCCGCGGAAGACGCCGCAACATCCGGACGTGATCTCTTCTCATCCCTTCAAACACCTCGATCTTGTCGCGCAGGCGGTCCTTTTCATGGCCGAGATTCCCGGCCCAGAGCTTTTCATCCATGGCCTGAAGCGTTGTGCCGGACTGTGCAATCACCATCCGGAGACGGAAACCAAACACCACCTCGACGTCTGCGAGATGGCAGACAATCTGGTGAATCGACCACTTGCCGGAGACGGGAGAAAGCCGGGATTGTCGTTCGCCCAGTCCCCGGGTAAGCACCTTCAGGCGCCGGGCCGTCGTTTCAAGAATCTTCACCGAATCCCTGTCGACCACATGCGAAAGGATTCTCCGGCTGTAGGAATTCGTGACGCCTGCAATGCTGCGTAAAGGTTTCATGAAAATGCCCTTCTTCTTAGTTGCGAATCGCCTGTGTGACTCTCTCGGCGGCTTCCTTAAGACTTCCCGCGACAAGCAAGTTCATTCCTGAGTTTTTCAGGATCTCCGCTGCAAGTTCTGCATTTGTTCCTGCCAGCCGGACCACAACCGGAACATGAACGTCAACAAGCCTGGCTGCCTGCACAACACCGGTCGCTACCCGGTCGCAGCGAACGATTCCACCGAAGATATTGATCAGGACCGCCTTCACGTGTGGATCACCCAGGATGATCTTGAACCCTGCTTCAACGGTTTCCGCACTGGCCCCACCCCCGACATCAAGGAAATTCGCAGGCTGTCCGCCGGCAAGCTTGATGATGTCCATGGTTCCCATCGCCAACCCAGCGCCGTTGACCATGCAGCCGACATTCCCATCCAACTTGATGTAGTTGAGGTTTGATTTTGAGGCTTCCACTTCGAGCGGATCCTCTTCACCAACATCACGAAGCTCTTTGATCTCCGGGTGCCTGAACAGGGCGTTGTCATCGAAGTTGATCTTTGCGTCAAGGGCAAGAGCGCCACCCTCGGCGGTGACAACAAGAGGATTGATCTCGGCAAGCGAACAATCCATTTCATCAAATGCCCGGTAGAGGGATGTGAGAAAGTTCACTGTGTTTCTGAATCCATCTCCCGACAACGCGAGCCCGAAGGCGAGCTTCCGAAGTTGGAACTGCTGGAGACCCGCCGACGGATCGATGAATTCCTTGAGTATTTTCCCGGGAGTTTCCGCAGCGACTTTCTCAATCTCGACTCCGCCTTCCGTCGAGGCCATCAACACGTGGCGGGACGAAGCACGATCGAGGGTCACCCCCACATACATCTCCCTTGCGATACTCACTCCCTGTTCGATAAGCAGCCGTTTGACGATCTTGCCCTCGGGACCTGTCTGGTGGGTGACCAACCTCATGCCAAGAATCTGTGCCGCATGATGCCTCACCTCGTCGATCGACCGGGCCACTTTTACGCCTCCCCCTTTTCCCCGCCCGCCGGCATGAATCTGAGCCTTCACCACCCAGACCTGTCCACCGATTTCCTGCGCAGCACCAACCGCCTGATCGACGGAAAAAGCAACCTTCCCATTCGGGACGGCGACCTGGAAGCGCCTAAGAATCTCTTTTGCCTGATACTCGTGGATGTTCATTTCTTACCCCTGCTGTTCATGTGGTGACGTCAAATCCCCCTGCCTGCAGCGCCCCGGTGATCAATTTTCTCTGCAATGGATTTTGCCTGGAGGAAGAGAAGGAGATAATCCCTCCCCCCCGCCTTTGAATCGGTGCCGCTCATGTTAAATCCCCCGAAGGGGTGTGCTCCGACGAGCGCTCCGGTACATTTACGGTTGAGGTAGAGGTTTCCCACGAAAAATTCCTCTTCTGCTTTCTTCAGATACTTCTGCTGCCTGGTGTACACCGCACCCGTCAGTCCGTATTCGGTGTTGTTGGCAATCTTGAGCGCTGTGTCAAAATCTCCGGCCTTGATGACGGCCAGGACCGGGCCGAAAATCTCCTCCTGCGCGATCGTCGAATCCGGCTGTACATTCGCGATGACGGTCGGTCGAATGAAGTGCCCTTCACCATCCGGTCTGACACCGCCGGAAACAATTTCCCCCCCCTCACCAACCGCTCTCTCGATGTACCAAAGGATTTTTTCCTTTGCCTTTTTATTGATCACCGGCCCCATGAAATTTGAAGGATCCGCGGCATCGCCCACAGTCAGTCCATTCGTTCGCTTCACGATGAGGTCGACGAGCTTGTCATGAACGCTCTCGTGAACGATGACGCGTGAGCATGCGGAGCATTTCTGCCCCTGAAACCCGAATGCAGCCGCCACAACACCCTGCGCCACCTCTTCCAGATCAACCCCTTTATCGACGACAATGGAATCCTTGCCGCCCATCTCAGCGACAACCCGTTTCAGCCAGATTTGGCCGGGCTGGACCTTCGCCGCCAGCTCGTTGATATGAATGCCCACCTCCTTGGACCCTGTAAAGCTGATAAATCGTGTCTTTGGATGGCTCACGAGAACATCCCCGACAGCGCTACCCGATCCGGTGACAAAATTCAACACGCCGGAGGGAAGGCCGGCTTCCTGCATGATTTCGACGAACTTCCAGCCGGTCAACGGAGAGTCGCTCGATGGTTTCAGAACAACGGTGTTCCCTGCGACGATCGCGGCAGACGACATGCCCGCAAGAATGGCGAGGGGAAAGTTCCAGGGAGGAAGAACAATGGCGACTCCGAGAGGGATATAGACAACCTTCCCCCTCTCTCCCGGAATCTTGACCACCGGATGATCCGCCCCATAGCGAAGCATCTCGCGTCCATAGAACTCAAGGAAGTCGATTGCTTCAGCGACATCCGCATCGGCCTCAGACCACGATTTCCCCACCTCCAAAATGATCGTTGCGTTCAGTTCGAACCGGCGCCTATGCATCAGCGCAGCGCCTTTGAACAGAAACTCCGCCCGTTTCTTTGGTGGAACAACCCTCCAAAGCTGGAAGGCTTCATGAGCCGATTCAACCGCTTTCACAGCCAACATGGTATCCGCTTTCTGAAAGACACCGACAACTTCATCGGGACGTGAGGGATTGTATGAGCTCAGCTTTTCGCCCGTGAGAAGCCGTTCGCTTCCTATGATCAAAGGATACTCCGAACCATTTCCGCCACGGGCCCGTTCCAGAGCGGTCTGCTGCTTCTTTCTGTTCGCAAGCGTGGAAAAATCCAAATATGATTCGTTCTTGAATTTGCCTACCGACATGGCTGTTCTCCCAAATGCAAGATATACACTCGTTCTTTTCCTACCCCATCATGGCGCGACTACAAACCTGATCTTCGATCCAACCTACCGCTACTTTTCAATGTGAGCCTCCGATAAATCGCCGACCATCGCACGGATGACCGCATCGTGAAGTGCAGGTCTGAACTTCTGGATTCCGTTGTTGCTTCGCACCGGGTGAATACGGTTTGTGAGAACGACGACGCCGAGTCCCCGCTCCGAGTCCACCCAAATGGAGGTGCCTGTAAATCCCGTATGGCCGAATGAGGTTGAGGAAAACAGCATGCCCGCTGATGAACCCGTTGCCGTTTTGGTATCCCACCCGAGTGCACGCGTGCTGCGCGCGTCCTGCCGCTTCGTGAAGTCGGCCACCGATTCCAGGAAACGGACGACGCCGTATGTTCCTCCGTTCATCATCATCTGCATGAACAGGGCAAGGTCTCCTGCCGTCGAAAACAGGCCGGCGTGTCCCGCAACACCGCCAAGCGCTTCTGCATTCTCATCGTGAGCCCTGCCTTGAACAAGTTGCTTCCGCCAGACTGTATCCAACTCCGTAGGGGCAATGGAACGCGCGCTCGATGAGGGGGGATTGAACATTGTGCTGCCCATCCTGAGGGGGGCGTAGAATTCTTTCGCAACGTACCTGTCGAGTGGAAGGCCGGAGACTGCTTCAACAATTCTTCCCAACACCATCATGCCGAGGTCGCTGTAGATGGTCGTGTCTCCCGGTGGGGCAACGAGAGTTGTCGCGTACAGTGAATCCAGGACCTCCTGAGGGGTTGTGCATGTTCTGTAGAACGGTTTGTGTGCCGGAAGCCCGCTCGTATGTGTGAGCATTTGACGAATTGTGACGGATGCTTTGTTCGCACCGACAAACGCCGGGATGTATTTCACCACGGGATCATCAAGAGCCATTCTTCCCTCGTCGCACAATCGCATCACTGCCGGGGTGGTGGCAACGACCTTGGTCAGAGACGCGAGATCATACATCGTTGTGGATGTCACCTCGGGCTGAAGTGCACCATACGATAGACGTCCGAACGATTTGTCGTAGAGAAGCACTCCGCTCCTCACCACGGCAACCTGCGCACCAGGGAAGGCGGAGTCCCGAATTGCACCAAGGACAAGGCTGTCAACGGCTTTGAGCCGCTCTTCATTGAACCCTGCCGCCGTCGGTCGATCCTTGCGGAGAACACTCTGCGCGATATCGATCCCCTGTTTGAAGGGAGCGTAGCCGGGAATCGTCACAGGCAGCTGGCCGCTGATACCGATCTCCCCGAACAGTGCCTCAACAGCGGATTCGACCATGACCTCGGAGTCGGAATAAGCACACATGGCAACTTGAACGCCGGGAAGCTTCCGGAGAATGTATGGATTCCCGAAAGAGATCACGAATACGCGTTGGCCGCTTTGGGGATACTTGCCCACCATTTGCTCAAGATTATCAGGAAGATCGGTCTTCCCTGTGGAGCCTCTCACCTTCGCATACAGCCCAATCACGAGAACATCATACTTTCTGGTCTCGGCCAGCACTGAATCGAGATGTGCTTTGTGGAGGGCCGGGTTTACGCGATGGACCTGCAGTCCTGGAACACGCTGACGGACGAGCTGAAGAAAATAAGCCCCGTATGCTTCATTGGTAAGCTGCGATCCGGGTCGGTTCACATCGGTGCGCCCTTCCTCCGAATCTCCCACGATGAGGACTCCGATCATGTCCCCTGCAGACGGCCGCAGAGGAATGAGTCCTCCCTCGTTCTTGACAACAGTAATCCCCTTGCGAGCGACTTCCCTGGCGAGCGTGACATGGTCATTACTCCCCACGAGATTTCCGATGGCGTTCAGATCGGAGAACCTCTCGCGGTCGAGGCCAAGATGGGATTTCGCGGAAAGAATGCGTGTCACGGACGCGTCGATCCGGCTTTCGGTAAGCTCACCACTGCGAACAGCGTCGATGATCGCGCGGGAGGCAACCGTCTCATCGGCGGGAATGAGCACAATGTCGACACCGGCTTTCACCGCGCGAACGGCGGATTCCCCAATCGAGTATCCTTTGAGGATTCCTCTCATCTCCATGGCGTCGGTCACAATGAGACCGTCGAACCCAAGATCGGTTCGCAGCAAGCCGGTTACCGTCTGCGCCGACAGACTCGCAGGAAGGCCAGGAATGGAATCAACGGATGGGACTTCAAGGTGTGCGACCATGATCGAGCCGACATCATCGGCGATTGCCCTCTTGAAGCTGACAAGTTCCATCGTGTCCAACCGCGTCCTGTCAAACGGAAGAACCGGCAAGTCGAGATGTGAGTCGATGCCTGTATCGCCGTGGCCGGGAAAATGTTTCGCGGTGGAAATCGCACAACCTTCATTTGTCCCACGGACGAATGCTGCCACCATTGTCGCGACGAGCTCCTTGTCCTCGCCAAACGACCTTGTGTTGATCACGGGATTGGCAGGGTTGTTATTAATGTCCGCCACTGGTGCAAAATTCTGATGAACGCCAAGGGCACGAGCTTCTTCGGCAATTGCCTTCCCGATTGCAAAGGCATAGTCCGGGTTCCCCGTCGCACCGATGACCATCGCCTCGGGGAAATAGGTCGCCCGCCGGATCCTCATTGCAGCGCCCCGTTCAAAATCTGCGGCGACGAGAAGAGGAACGCTCGATTGCCGCTGAAGGTCGTTCAGCAGAAGCGCGGTCTCAAAAACGTCACCCTGAAAAACGACCAGTCCGCCGATTCCCGTCTCGCTCACCAACCTCACCAGACGCTGATACTCGTCACTCTCCCGGTTGATGAAATGCCCGTAGGTTCGGGCCATAATCATCTGCCCCACCTTCTGCTCCAGGCTCATACCCTTCAGGATCGAATCCGGCCAGGAAGTACGTTGGACTTCTTCGATGCCGGGCTGCTCAGGTTGCTTTCCAGATCCCGCCGGAGCGTCCTTTCCTGTGGAAAACTTCTCCGATGAGCCGCACGCCGTGAGAACCAGACCGACAAGGAGGAGGCGGAGTGTGGTGGAGAGCTGCGGGGGAAATTCCATGACTTTTTTTATGTCTTTCGCACTCCGTCGAGGGCAAGGCGCAGGGCCCCCTGAGCCGGCCCGTTCAGAGGCTGGCGGATCTCGACCTGTGGTAGCACTCTCATGATCTTGAGTTGGAGAACGTTGGAAAACACGGTACTCCGCTCGAGCAACCCGCCGGACATGACAAGCCCGACCTTCCGGAGAATTCCCATTCTCATGACAACCGCACGAATCTGGTCGACGAGTTGCGCAGCGGCGTTCTGGAGAATTTTTTGGCTCACAAGATCGTGGTTTGCAGCGGCTTCCATCACACAGCGGGCAAGCGTTGCGAGATCAAATGAACCGTGATACACTCCCTCGATGATATCTTCCCGGGTCTTCCACCGATATTGCAGAGCAAACAATTCAGTGAGTCTGGTCGGTTCCCCGCGCCGATCAAGAATCATAATCACCGCCCGCACACCATCCCGACCGATGGCATATCCACTCCCTTCATCCCCGAGGAGTCTTCCCCATCCACCCACGAGGTGCACGTCGCCGGTGCCGGACTTCCCGATCACAACCGATCCGGTTCCCGCTATGGCCACGACACCTGCACCACCATCAAAGGCACCTTCCAGCGCGATCCTCGCGTCGTTTTCGATGACGAGAGGTGGGGGGGTCATGTCTGCCGCAACGAAACGGTGTTCGAGTGCTTCCAAAACCCGATCCCGGGATGCTGTTCCCCCCGCACCAGCCAAGCCGAGCACGGCGTTCCGAAGTTCTTCGGCGCTGCACCCTGCTTCTTCACAACAACTGGAGATAAGATTGAACAGAGTTTCCGCTGACGCGTCAACGCCAACCACGTTGGGATTCGACGCTCCCGCTTCCTGTCGCGAAAGAATCCTCCCCGATTGGTCTGAGATAAGACCGATGCTCTTGGTCCCTCCCCCATCAACTCCTAAAACCAGAAGCGGTCGGTTCATTCAAAAAAAAGGGCGTTAATCTGACAATTTTGCAAAAATTTATCGAATTGGGAAGTGACAAGCAAGGAAGTGACTCTGGATAGTGCCAAAGTTTGGTGAGAGAGTGACAGGAGGACAGGATGTACTCAAGTCGGAAATCTAAGGGTTTTTGATTTTGGCAATTCTTTGATTGTCTTGAAGAACTTGCTCTCGGTAATCTGGGTCGGCCACTCAAGGCGTACAAAGAAACGATAGGATTTACCGTCGGGTCGGTCCCAACTGATAGCTCCCAATTCAATCAGATAGTTAAGATCGCGAATGATTGCTTTCGCAGGATTCTTTAGCTTCGTATAGGATGCAACAGTTTTATCAACCAACTCCATCAGACTACTATCTGCATCCAGCAGGAGCTTCAAGAGAGCTATTTGCCGCTTGGCGATTACCCTCTTTCTGTCACTCTTAAGCTTTTCAAACAGGTCAAACATTGTATTTCGGAAAAGAGCTTTTGCCACATTTTTCTTGATCTCGTCGAATAGCTTGCTGCATTGCAGTTCAACTCCACGCAAGCCAAAATTGAGAAATGTCGTGAGATCGTGCGAAGATGCCCGAACGGCAGCAAGAGTCTTTAGATAGTTGATTTTTTCCTCATAATAATAATTGGACATTGCAATAAACAATGTGTCACTCAGTCCCTGGCGCTGCAACATCAAAGATTCTAACGCCCGTGCGGTTCTTCCATTGCCATCCTCAAAGGGATGCATCGCTGCAAAGTGATAGTGCAACGCAAGAGCTTGTACCAATGCGTCATGTTCTCTAAATTCCTGCCGGACTGCTCTACACAATTCACCAAACGCTCTCTCACACTCAGCCCCTCCCTCAACACCGCGATGCGGTGGAACCCCGAAATTAACATTGATGTTCTGCTCCCGAAGTTTACCGGGAGGACAGTGGTCATCATCAGCCCCGGTAATAATCCGAGTATGAATATCTCTGATTAGCTGCTCGTTAACGGGCCTGTCTCGTGGGAGTGCGGCAATCCACTGGTAGGTTGCTTTGGCCGCTGCTGCCTGTTTTTGGGAACGAGTGTATAATTGTTCAAGAGTCGCAGACATTGCAGCGTCAAGTTCTTTATCTGTAAAATCTGCCCCTTCAATTCTTGAAGTTCCAGCAACTTCTCTCTTTAGCTGAGCCACCTGCAATTGATCTACCCAACTGCGCTGATATGGAATCTTTGTGAGCGAGAGGACTGCAGCATTCGCCTTTGTTAAAGCATTCAGAATCTTGCTTCCGTCATATCGAATCCAATTGTCGGGAAAAAAATACTTGATCGTTTCTGCCATTATTTCTGGCTTTTTCCTGCTTTGTTTCTATTGAATTGCCGGTCTATTTCCAATTTACATCAATGTAGTCAACCACTTAGAGCTTGTCAAGTAGATTTCATTTCCACTTCATTGCTTGACAAAGCACATTCTCATTGCCATCTGGTGGGGTCATGGGTCTATCCAAGAAACGCAACAAAAAAAGCCTAACAAGGAGATAGCGGGTGGCCCCTAGGCTGATATTTTCTGTCCTAATTTCACATCCGACTCGGTAATAACCCACAAAGCAGGACCAACCCCACAAAAACGGATAGCCCGATAATCTCGACAAAAGTTTTTGTCTGCTCTTCTGCGGAAGTTGGAGGGTATCTACCAAACGTGACTACCAGTAAGAAGCCAAGTCCGA
>Ga0247727_10016859_pt1 | contig 11713 bp, 8 predicted proteins | sample WisWelCaveWW1625_FD_202498 | JGI IMG/M metagenome (GOLD analysis project Ga0247727, IMG submission 202498) | Biofilm microbial communities from Wishing Well Cave, Virginia, United States - WW16-25 | ecosystem: Environmental > Aquatic > Deep subsurface > Groundwater > Cave microbial mat | place... | reverse complement strand
CGCGCATTTGGCCGACGTCAGTGTCGCGCTTTTGAGAACTTCGTGGAGCGCCGTGACGGATACCGGCGGCAACTATTATTTGAAGCAATTGCCGCCCGGCAAGTATACTCTGCAAGCCGCGCTAATCGGATTCGAAAAAATAACGCTTGAAAACGTGGTTTTAGCCGCGAGAAAAATTCAGACGATTGATTTTGCGCTCGTGCCCAGGCCGCTGGAGCTCAAGCCCGTCGCCGTCGAAGCCGAGCGCCTGTGGGAGAAATATCAAACCGACGTGTCGCTGGTCGGCATGCAAAGAATGAAAGCGCAGGAAATCACCAGCCTGCCCGGCGCTTTTGATGATCCGACGCGCGCCGTTTTGGTGCGCAGCGGCGGCGGCGGCGCCGGCGACTACAGCAGTTTTCTGACCATCCGCGGCAGCAGTCCGGAGCAAAACCTGGTGGTGCTGGACGGCGCCGTCATTCCGAATCCGTATCGCTTGCGGCTGGCGATGGGCGGCGGCATGAGCATCTTCGACCCCAAAACCACGCAGGACGTTTATTTGCACCTGGGCGGTTTCACCGCGGAATATGGCAATGCGCTCGCTTCGGTTTTGGAAGTGAATACCCGCGCCGGCAATCTCCACCGGCTTAAAATCGGCGGATCGATCAATCTCACCGACGCCGGCGCGATTATCGAAGGCCCGCTCAAAAAGGAAAAAATATCATTCCTTTTGGCGGCGCGGCGAACTTATCTCGATGTGATTGCGGCCAGCGCCACCAACAACAGCAATTCCGTTTATCCCTTTTTCTACGATTTCACCGATAAATGGCTGTGGCAGATCAATGCAAAAAATCGGCTCACGCTCTCGTTCATGGCCAGCCGGGAAAAATCAAAGCTCTCCTCTGTTTTAGCCGATGCGGTGAACATGACGGAAGGCGCCAACATGCGCCACGCCAACCTGTCCTGGAAACATTTGCTCGGCGAGCGCGGCTATCTGCAGAGTATCCTGTCGTACTACCACGATGCGACGGCCTTTCGCGCTTATGCGCCCGACGACAACCTCGACACGCTGGAATATCAGAAGCTCAATTCGCAGATCGACCGGCTTGCCCTCCAGCAAAACGCGCGTTACCAATTGTCGCCGCAAAATTGGCTGAGTTTCGGCGCGAGCGGCGAGGTGGTCGATTCGCGCCTGGATTTTCGCGCGCTGGAAGGAAATTTCTATTTCGCCCGCAATGATTTTCCTCGCGATGTTCGCTATGATCAGGCGCAGAAATATTACGCCGCTTACGTGGAACACACCTCTGAGTGGAATAAAAAATTTCAAATTCGCCTCGGGGCCCGCTATGATTATGCGACGGCGATCAAAGCCGGCGAATTGAGCCATCGTTTGAGCGCGCTGTACAAGCTCAACGAGCAGACGACGCTCGAGGGCGCCTGGGGCGACGTCTATCAATATCCCGATCCGCTCACCCTCAGTATTCGCGATCAGCCTTTGGAGATCGGCGCGAATCTGGACGTGATTACCGCGGAAAAAGCCACGCACAAAGTTTTCGGCGTCAAAAGAAAACTGCCGCAAGCGATTTTTGCCAGCCTGGAATTTTATCACATGGATATTGACCGGCTGCTGGTGGCCGATGACCGCGAAACCTTCGAGCCGTTCAATCAGGGTCGGGGCCTTCTTCAGGGAATGGAAGTGGTTGTTGAAAAGAAACCAGCCGGCGGGAGTCGCGTTAGCGGCTTGATTAGTTTTTCTTATGGCCGCGCCCAATATCATCATCTCAAAAACAAAAACTGGATTCCGTTCAATTACGATCGCCGGTATGCCGCAATTATTTGGTGCAACTACGGCATCGGAAAGCATTGGCAATTGAGCCTGTTGTGGCGTTATGCCAGCGGTTTGCCTTATACGGAAGTGTTGGGCATTCAATTCACCGATTATTCGAACTCGAAATCGTCCTGGAGTTTTATTCGCGGGCCGCGCAATGTCAGGCGATTTCCCGCTTACCAGCGCCTCGACGCCCGCTTCAGTTACGTCATGAAATCACGTGAGCGTTCATTTTCATTTTACATCGATTTAATCAATTTAACCAACCATAAAAACGTTTACAACCTGACCTGGGAAAAAGTGCCGGCGGAAGTAACGAACGCCTCTTCCGACCTTGCCAGGCGGCGAACGATCTACATGCTGCCGTTTCTGCCGTCGCTGGGGGTTCAATTTTCGTTTTAGCATTAAATTTTTATTGCACGCCGACGAGCCGAAACCAAACAGGTAAAAAATAATTGCCAACGGACTAAAAACTCTCTTCTTGAACCTTTCGCGTATGGCGCAGTTGGCCTGTAAATGGAGGCAACACGGCTGCGCGCCGGCGAAGTTGTTTTTTACGCAGACCGCCTCAATGCACGGTATATTTGACGGTGATTGCTCCATTATTTTCACGCTTTCTTCCACGTGTACTCTAAAACGCCTGCGCAGAAAACAACGCTACCATATTTCGTCATTAAAGTTTCCCGGACGGAACGATGCCACGCTCTCGACTTGCCTATTTTCTTTTGCTGATTTTTCTTACCGGCGCTGCGGCGATTCAGCAGCACATTTCTTCACCCGATTTTGATCTGACCGAATCAGAGGCGCAACCGCACGCCGTGGCGCTGGAAGCGGATCAGCGACTGATTTTTCTTTTGCAATACCTCGCCAGTGATTATGATCGCGCCGTGCACAACGGGCACATGATCGATTCGCTGGAATACCGCGAGATGCAACGCTTCGTGCAGCAGGCGGTGACGATCTACAACGCCGCGGCGAATGCACGGCGCCAAACTTCCGCGCAACTGCGCGAGCTGGAGCAATTGATTGCGCAAAAGGCGCCGGTAACGCCGATTCGAAAAATATGCGCCGCCGCCGTGGCGCTCATCGTCAAAGAGAAAAATTTATTTCTGTTTCCCTCGGTGGCGCCGGATCTCGGCGACGGCGAAAATCTGTTTCGCGAGAATTGTATTGCCTGCCACGGCGAGCGCGGAACCGGCAACGGGCCGGCGGCCGATACGTTGAATCCGCAGCCGCGCGATTTCACCGCGCCCGAACGCCTGAACCTCTGCACGCCGCTGCAGTTTTATCAGGCCATCACTTTCGGCGTGGAGGGCACGGCCATGGCATCGTTTGCGGAGGCTTTCACCCCGGAACAGCGCTGGAATCTCGCGTTTTATTTGATGACGCTGCGGAAAGATTTTCAGCCGTTTGCTCCCACCGCCTGGCAAAAATTATCGCTGCGGCAACTGGCGACGAAAAACAATCTCGAGCTGGCGGATATGCTTTCGTATCAGCAGAGGTTGCAACGGCCGGATTCAATGTTGCAGCGCCATCGCCTCGTCGATTATTCCCGGCAAAATCCGCCGGAACTGACGATGGACGAGCATCTCACGATGACGGAAACCAGATTGAAACAAAGTCTGGCGGCACATGCGCGCGCGGATTCGGCGGCGGCGATTCAACTGGCGGAAGAGGCGTACTGGCTGGGCTTCGAGCCGATCGAGAGAAAACTGCTGTCGCGCGTTTATCTCAAATTCGAGCGGACCCACACGGAATATCACTGGTGCCTCGAAGAGAAAGGCTCGCCGGAACAGGCGCGCGCGCTGGTGCAGGATATGCTGGAAATCCTGCAGCAAATTCGCGGGCAGAGAGGCTTGCGGGGTTCGCCGTAGCTCAACACCTCTGAAAGTTCCTTCCGCTTTCGAGCAAAGCATGGCCAATGGATTAAAAAACGACCAACGGATTTAAAAGCTTTTTTTATTGAATGGCAATGCTCTTCATCCGTTGGTCGTTTTTTAATCCGTTGGGCTAATTTTTGATCTAATGTTGTTCCGCCTTACGGAACTCCAGTTTCTGAAAATTGGAAATAGCGCCTAACCTGATAAACACCGGCGCAAAATTCCATTTTCCTTCCGTCGCATCCGTTTTTTTCCCGCCGTCGTGTGGTCATCATAGCCCAACAAGTGCAACACGCCGTGAATGACCAGCCGTTGTAATTCTTCCCGCAAGCTCACGCCGTAGCGTTTCGCATAATCCTGTGCGACCGGCACGCAAATCGCCAGTGTGCCAATGCGCCAACCGTCTGGTGTTTCTCCAAGGTCGAACGTGATCACATCGGTTGCTGAAGCCTCCTGCAAAAAATCGCGATGCAGAACCCGAATGATTGCAGCATCGACGAAATTCACTTCGAGATTGATCGGCGCGGTTGCCTGACGGCTCCAGACCTGATTCAAAATTTCTCGCAACTGCTGCGTGTCACGTTTCGTCAGGGGAATCCGGCGACGCATTGACGGTTGCGCTGACCACCGGAGTTTCAGACGCGGCGGGTTGTTCGGGAGGGTTGGGCGTCGCGCTGTGGCGTCGGGCGCCGGAATGACGTCGGGCGTCAGGGGCAGTGGAATTGGCGCGGAGATTGTGGCGCGGTGGCCGGGAGCGATTGGAACCTGGCGCCGGCTCGTCGGTCTTCGCGTTCTCACCGGTGTTTTTGGGTTCTTCCGGATACTGGGTGCGGCCATGAAAAATTCCTGTCAGCGTTCGAATGAAACTTTCTTTAATCAAATTCAAATCGCGCAACGTCAGCGGACATTCGTCCAGTTCGCCTTTTTTGAAACGATCTTCGACGATGCTATTGACCATGTTGCGCAGCCGGCTGATGGACGGATCGCGCAGCGACCGGCACGCGGCCTCGACGGCGTCCGCCAGCATCACGATGCCCGTTTCTTCGCTCTGCGGCTTCGGCCCGGGATAGCGAAAATCGGATTCCTGCACTTCGGAGTCGTCATTTTTCTCCAGCGCTTTTTTATAAAAATAAGAAACGAGATTGGTGCCGTGATGTTCGGGAATAAAATCGCGCACCTCCCGGGGAATATTATGTTCCTCGGCGATTTCCATGCCGCGCTTCACGTGATTGATGATCACCAGCAGGCTCATGTTGGGCGTCAATTTCTCGTGCGGATTTTTGCCGCCGCGCTGATTCTCGACGAAATACTCCGCCATTTCCGTTTTGCCGATGTCGTGATAATACGCGCCAACCCGCGCCAGCAGCGAATTGGCGCCGATCGCTTCCGCCGCGGCTTCGGACAGCGTCCCGACCACGATGCTGTGATGATAAGTCCCCGGCGCCTGCAGGGCCAGCTCGCGCAACAGCGGCCGATTCAATGCCGAGAGCTCCAGGAGCGTGGCGTCGGTGGTGAGATCGAAAAGATATTCGAACACGACCATCAGCCCATAAGTAAAAATCGGGCATAACAACGCATTCAGCAAAATGCCGTCGCGCAGATTCAACAGCACCTGCGGCAACGGCGTAAAGCGGAGAAACGCCGTCGCGGCGATGGTGACGACGTAACCGGCGGCGAGCAGGAGGATCGCTTTGAAAACCCAGATGCGCGAGCGCACGCGGCGCACGGCCAAAATGGCGAAAAAGCCTGTAATGAGCGCCGTAAAAATCGTGTTAAATTCATAGCCGCGCATGCCGCCGAGCATGATCCCCAGCGCCACCGTGCCGACGAACGCCGTCTGCGCGTCGAAGAAAAACGTCAGCAGCATCGTCGCCATGGCGACGGGAATCAAATACTCCGAAAGACTGATAACATGGACTAAATAAGCGATGAAAATAACGAGAAGCAAAATAATGGAAATCAACAAAACCTGCCGCGGATCCTGATAAATCTGCGGGCGGGAAATGAACAGAAACATGCCGATGAGGCCGACGACGATGAGCAGAATCGTGACGCGCCCGCCAAGCGGCAGGAACCGGCGGAAACCGCCCGCCGAAACCCGGCGCCTTGCCATTTCCGCCATCAATGAATTGAGCTTTTGCAAATGCTCCGGCGTGACTTTGTCGTAGCTCTCGATGATGCGCTCGCGGGCCAGAACCGTGCCCCGGGCCCGGGGCACTTTCGCCACGGCCTCATTCAGGCGCTGCTGCGTTTCACGCTCATCGTAAAAAAGATTGGCTTGCAAAAAGCAGGCGAGAATCTGATACCCGAGATTGATGGCGGTGTCGTTCAGGTTGGGAACTTCGCGCAATTTTTGCAGGGCGATGGCTTTAGCTCCTTCCACGCCGGCGAACGGCTCGAGATTTTCCACCATTTCGGTTGCGCCCGCGCGAATGGAAATTTTCTGCGTGTAAGCCGGCAGCGCGCTGCGTTCGAGACTCAAAATGCCGACGGCAAAAAGATCGCGGGCAATGCGTTGCAGTTGCGCCGCATAATTCTGAAATTTCAAGGGCCGGGGCGAGCGGAAAAAACCGTTCAGCAAAAAGCGCAGTCCATCTTCCGACATCACCAGCGGCAGTTGCGTCGAAAAAAAATCGCGCAACCGGCGCAGCTTCAGCGAATCCGGCGCCAGCGCTTCGACATTTTGCTCGAGGCCGGCGAGAAAATTCGCAAGCGCCTGCAATTGCCGCGCTTCCACGCTGTCGGCGCGGACAAAAACCGGCGGCACGCTTTCGCGCGCGGCGCGCAGATCACGGTTGTATTCTTCCGGGGTTTTGTCGATGGAGAAAGTAAACGGCGCGATGATCTGCTCCCCTTCGTAAATTTCCCCTTCGCGCAAATCGGCAAAGCGATAGGATTTTCCGGCCGGAAAAAAGAACAATCCCGCCAGCACGAAAGCGGCAGCAATCAGAAACTGCGCCCGGTGTTGCGGCCAGAAATTCGCCGGGCGGGAGCGGTCGGCCGGGCTTTTCTTCGGGAGAATTTTGACGAGCCGCTTGACGATCTGCCATTTCAACAAACCGTCAAACCATCGCCGTAGCGCATCCATAAAGCTCACGGACTGTAATGATCATACGCCTTGATAATATCACGGACCAGTTTGTGCCGAACCACGTCGTGATCGGTGAGATAAACGAAACCGATGCCGTCGACGCCCTGCAAAATTTCACGCACCTGCACGAGTCCCGATTGTGCGGTGCTCGGCAAATCGGTCTGGGTGATGTCGCCGGTCACGATGGCTTTGGAATTGACGCCCAGCCGGGTGAGAAACATTTTCATCTGGCCGGGCGTGGTGTTCTGCGCTTCGTCGAGAATGACGAAGGCGTTGTTCAGCGTGCGGCCGCGCATGTAGGCCAGCGGCACGATCTCGATCACCTGCGTTTCGAGATAGCGCCGCAATTTATCGACGGGAATCATGTCCTGCAACGCGTCGTACAACGGGCGCAGATACGGATCGATTTTCTCTTTTAAATCGCCGGGCAAAAAACCGAGACTTTCGCCGGCCTCGACCGCGGGACGCGCCAGCACGATGCGATCCATCTGGCGATCGCGCAAATGCGCCACGGCAATCGCCACGGCGAGATAAGTTTTGCCCGTTCCCGCCGGGCCGATCACAAAAACAATATCATTCTTTAAGGCCGCGTTATAAAACTCGACTTGCCCCTCGGTCTTCGGCTTGATCGCGGCGCTTTTGGTGTAAACAATGACCGGACGGGAATTTTGTGCCGCACCGGCAGAGGCGCTTTCTGACCCGGCATTTTTATTGCCGTTGCCGCGTTTCACCACGTTGATCAACGTCTCAACGTCGGCGTGGCGCAGCTCTTCGTTGCGGTTCAGCACGAGGATCAATTCGGTAAACAGACGCTCGAGCTGGCGCAGTTCCGGCTCGGGTCCGTGCAAAATAATTTCATGGCCGCGCACGGTAATGCGCGCCGTGAAATTTTTCTGAATTTCTTTCAGGTATTGATCGCCCGGTCCGAGCAATTGCAACGAATCGATGCCGCGCAGCGAGAGGCGGCGTTCCGGCGCCGTTGCTTCCGTGGGGTTAACGGCAAGACGTTCTTCCTTCCCTTCCTCCGGAGCCTGTTCTGAGTGCAATGTCTGTCTCAAAAAATGTAACCTCATGAATAAAGTTAAAAGCGGCGGTCTACTTCACAACATAATCTCACAACGCGGACAAAGCCGCAGAGCCAAACAGGTTTAAAAAAACAAATTTCCCCAACGGATAAAGCTAAATCCGTTGGGTTCATCTATCCGTTGGCGATAAAATGTTGGTGGCTTTTGAGAGTTGCCTAATACCCGCACGAATACTGGCTGTAATTCGATCCATTAAAAAAAATCCCTGACCTGCGGCACCGCGTGGCGCGGCGGGCGCCGGGGCAGGCTTTGCTTTTTTTGCACAGATTTGACTTAACGGCCCAAACTGGCGCCACGGCCAACCTTTAAAAAGAAAAAGCCCCGCCCTCCAAAAAATATTTTGAGGAAGCGCGGGGCATAAAGTCACATTTAAAAGTGTGAGGTTATTTCGGCATCCTCAACACGGTGTAGGGATAGAGCCGGCTGCGATCTTCGCCAATAATATCTTTATTGGCTTCGTAAATCTTCATCCAGCTCATCGAGTCGCCCATCATCTTCGAGATTCTGCGGAGCGAATCGCCCTTCTTCACCAGATATTCATCCGGCCCGACTTCCCGCTGGATTTTCAAATTCCAGTTCGGGTAAATCAAATCCGGATTTTTGATCATCTCGCGGTTGTACGAATAAATCCGATACCACTGATACGGATCGCCGTAAATATCCTGCTTTTTCGAAATCCGCCACAGGTAATCGCCTCTGACGACCGTATATTGATCATACACGGCTTTGGGCATGCGCGCACGCAACTGCGTCATTTTGCCTTCGACGGTCGCGATCCAATCCTGCGTCTCCGTGAGCTTCGAGATGTTGCTCTTTTTCAGCTCATCCAGACGCGCCTGCAACTGGTCCAGCTCGGCGCGGCGCCTGAACAACTCTTCCGGTGATAGCGCCATCAGTCCGTCAATGTCGGCCTCGAGCTGGCGAATTTGATCGCGATAGGCTTCGGCGCCAGCGCGATCGGTGCCGACCATGGAATAAATTTCATCCCAGGTCTGCGTCGTCTGCTGCTCGGTGCTGGCGGACTCCTGCTGCAATTGCGCGATTTCAGCGTCAAGCTTCGCGAGTTCTGCTTTCGCATCGGCCTCGCGCTTTTGCGCCGCAGCCAGCTCGGCCGCATACTCTTCCATTGTCATCTTTTTGTCCTGCGCGACGGCGGGCGCAACGAGCGCCAGGCTCAACAGGCCGATGACAAGGACAAGAAAAATCCTCGTTGAAATTTTCATTTCTTTCCCTCAACGGATGGAGTGGTTAAGTTCGTTTTCCTCCGGCAGCTCAGGTTGATCAGGGGTGCGGCGAACGGCGTCGCTGCAATCCGGCGGCTGCCTGCGGAGGCGTGTTCAATTTAGTAACGCACGAATTAATTGCCGCTCATCCGTGCCGAAACCGCGGCTTTCTCAGCCTGCGCTTTTTGCAACGCGGCTTTTTTCTCCTGCAATTGCTTCAACAACGCATCGCGCTCGGCGCGCTTTTGCGTTACCTGCGCTTCGGCGGCTGCCGCGGCCTGTCTCGCCTCCCCAAGAGCCAGCAACTGTTCTTTGCTGGGGTGCTTCGCGCACGCCACTAAGGAAAGGGAAGCCAACATGCAGATCGCCATGCCTTTGGCGAGATAAGACTTCATTTTTTCCCTCATGAATTTTTGCCTCCTTGTTTCTGAAACGTTATGTCCCATAGGACGGGACGAGTCAGTTATTTACACGCTCGAACTGCCTGCACCCTCCACAAATTTTGCTACAAAAACGTCACAAAATTGCGGCAAATCGGTGCCAATGCAACTGGTCTCAGTATATAAAAAAAATAACAGATTGTCAAGCGAAAAATCGGATTTTTCCAAAGTCGGCGCACGCCGCAGTCATCCGGCCCAATGTCACTAACTTTTCAAGAAAAACCCAAAATTCACGCGAAGACCCCGCCGCGGCGGGGCAGAGAACCTGCATAGATAAATCGAGGAGCAATGCCTCGCAAGATAATTAGGGCAAGATGCCTGCCCTGCCGCAGGCCAGGGATTTAAAAGCCTTTTAATTATTTTGCCATAATCATCTTGCCATAATATTTTTTGCAAACCTTTGCGTCTCGGTATCTTTGCGTGCGCTTTTTTTTGATTTTGCCGTTTCCAAAAAGTCAGCAGCTTTGCTCACCCGGCCAGCGCGGCAATTTGCTCGCGGTTTTCGTGGATCAACTGCCGTTGCTCCGGCCAGAAAAGCTCGGGCATCTCCTCCAGCAAAAACCATTTGATTTTGTAGCGATCTTCCGTCGGCTTCGCGTCGATCTGTCTGGTGGTAAATAAAAAATAATGCGTGCGCTTCCAGTGGCGTTTGGAGAAATCCAATCGTTCTTTTACTCCGAGCGGCGCAATGAGCCTGAGCCGGGTAAATCCCGCCTCTTCTTCGATCTCGCGGCGCGCGGCCTGTTCTAAAGTTTCGCCGTCTTCGACGTGCCCTTTGGGCAAAACATATTTCGACCGGCCGCGTTGCCCGACCACCGCAATATAAACCTGCTTCTTTTCTATACGTGCCACCACGCCGCCGGCGGAAATATGTTCCGGCACACCGGGTGGGCGCTTGTACCAGGTATGGTCAATTTTCGATTTGCGAAAAAAACCGGGGTGCAAAAAGTTTCTCATCATATTAACCAGGGCGTCGAAAGATTCATTCAATATAATCAACTCACGTGAAAAAAGCAAGCCACGAGCAACAGCGGCGCGGAGAAAAGCTTTTTTATAAACATTTATTGCTCTCCGTGCCTTCTCCGTGTACTCGTGTTTTAAAAAATAACTTTTAAAATTCTACGGCGGTTTTTAAATGAAAGACAAGAAGTTTTTGTAACAACCCTTGCAATCACGGCAAAATCTTCATACATTCTACTTCCATTTTCGCTCGTGAAGGGCGCTTTTTATTTATCGCCCGGAGTTAGGAAATTGACTCCGGTTTTGATTCGACACCCTGAGATCAACCGGCGACATGATTTCGCCGGCACAACAACCTGACAAGGAGGTCAGCCCCATGTTCAAATTCACGACCCGCATTTTTGACGTTCTGGAAATCACCCCGCCCTCTTCTCCCGTTCTGAAGGAAAATCTCGGCGACATTCTCGACGGCTCGGATAAATTGAACGCCGTGGTGGAAAGCCTCGACCCGGTCACCGGCGCTTATCGCATTTTGCTGCAGGGCAAGCTGCGGCCGGCGCTTGCGGAAGATCGGAAGAATTGATTTGTTTCGTGTAACGTGAAACGTGTAACGCATGTTTAGACAAAAAGAAGTTGCACGGATCACGTTACATGATTTTGAAAAATTGTTTTCTCGACACAATGCAAGAAAATAATTTAAGTTATTTCGCCTTTCAGAGTATTTCATTTGCGTCCACGTCATAACCACAGGCTTGTAACTCTTTAATGAGATCAAATTGCCATCGCCCAAAGCAATCATAACGTGTATATAAGACACCACTATAATCTGACAGCATTATTATGCAAACCCCGCAAACAAGTGTTACAGGAATTTTTTAAAAATTATTGGAGAAAGATAATGTAAGCACCAAATGAAGATACCGTCAGGAAAAGAGGGGAAATGCAAAATAAAGGTTTACAAGACAAATCCTGAATCCGGCGTCAAATCTTTTGTAAAACAGTTTCACGCCGGATTCAGTTGCAATCAGGAAAGACGCCCCAATTATTTGCCAAAGCGATAGATAAATTTCAAAGACAGGCTGCTCAGATTGTCGTCAATGAAAAAATTGTCGCTCTCGCGATTGAGCTCGGTCAACACCTTGCCATTGTCAAAAAGTTTATCGCCTTTGCGGGTCAAAACATAATCCCGCAGCCGCCGGCTATAAACGAGATCGTAGGTGACGGCCA
>Ga0247727_10016858_pt1 | contig 11713 bp, 7 predicted proteins | sample WisWelCaveWW1625_FD_202498 | JGI IMG/M metagenome (GOLD analysis project Ga0247727, IMG submission 202498) | Biofilm microbial communities from Wishing Well Cave, Virginia, United States - WW16-25 | ecosystem: Environmental > Aquatic > Deep subsurface > Groundwater > Cave microbial mat | place... | reverse complement strand
GACGGGATCATCCGGCCGTTCGCCGGGCGAGGACCTCGCGGTTTCGACGGTGACGGCGGGCCGGCGGCGCAGGCGCTCATTGGTCATTCCGGAATTACAGTGGATGGCGCCGGCAACCTCTTTATCGCGGACTATTTTAGCAATCGCATCCGGCAGGTTCTGACGCAGCCGCCACCGCTTGTGACTGCCCCTGCTTCGCTGAGTTTCGCGACTCGCTCGAGGGGAGCGATCTCGCCGGCCCAGAGCATCACCGTTGCCAGTTCCGTGCCGGGGGTTCCATTCACGGTTTCCACCTCCGCCGGCGCCGGCTGGCTCCAGGTGGCTTCGCTCTCGGGCGCCTCACCACGGCTCCTGGAGGTGACTGCCGTCCCCACGCTTCTGGAGCCGGGCCGATACACGGCCGGCATCACCATCCTGATGCCCGGCGCCAGCCCGCCTCAAGTCACCATCCCCGTGACGCTTCAAGTTTCCCCCGGCATTCCTCCCCGGCTTTCGCTCGACAAGGACAGTTTTTCGTTCACCTATCCGCGGCTGGGCGCCGCCCGCAGCCAGACGCTCAGCGTGTCCAACATCGGAGACAGCTCGCTCGATTTCACAGTGAATGCGGTCACAGCCTCCGGCGGTTCCTGGCTCTCTGCTTCGCCGGCCACGGGGGGGGTGGCCACTCCTTCGGCGGCTGGCCTTGTGACGGTGATCGCCAACCCGGCGGGCCTGCCTCCCGGCACCTACACCGGAAGCTTAGATGTCTCTACCAGCGCCGGCGAGCGGCAGTCGCTGCCCGTGGCGATGACGGTGAGCTCGAGCGACCGGGCCCTGCTGCTGTCACAAAGCGGGCTGACGTTCACCGCTGTCGCCGGCGGCGGTTTGGTTCCGCCGCAATCGTTCGGGGTGCTGAACCCGGGTTCCCGCGGGCTGAGTTTCACCGCGTCGACGGCGACGCTCTCGGGCGGCTCGCAATGGTTGTCGGTAACCCCTTCGACCGGCGCCACCGATCCGGCGTCGCCGTCGACCGCCGCCGTGAGCGTCAATGCCGCAAGCCTGGCGCCGGGCGTCTACTATGGCCAGGTTCGCATTCACGGCGAAGGCGCCGCGAATACACCGCAGTCTGTCACCGCCTTTCTCGAGGTTTTGCCGCCGGACTCCGATCCGCCGGCCGTGGCCGTTCCGAATGAAGTTGTGTTCACCGCCCTGGCGGGCGGCGCCGATCCGGGCTCGAAGGACATTCTGGTTTACAACCTGTCGGCCCGCCCGAAGATCATGCGGACAGTGGTCACCACGGAGAACGGCGGCGGCTGGATCCAGCGCCTGCCCTTCGATGCGACGGTCTCGCCTTCCGAGCCGGTGCGAGTGGTCCTTCAGCCCGCGATCGAGGGGCTGCGAGCGGGCGTCTATCGCGGGACTCTGGGACTTCAATTCTCAGACGGGCGCGTGCGCAACATCGGCGTCGTGCTGATCGTGACCGCGCCGGCGGGTCTGGCCGCGGGAAGAGCGGCGGAAGCCGCCTGCACGCCGGCGAAGCTGCTTCTGGCGGTGACTTCGCTTGGGCCTGCCTTCAGCGTGTCGGCGGGTTGGCCGGTGGGGCTGGAGGTCGAGGTGCGCGACGACTGCGGAGCGCCGCTCGATGCCGGCAAGGTGCTGGTGGGATTTTCCAACGGCGATCCGCCGGTGAGCATGCAACCCCTGCGAAACGGCCGCTGGCAGGGGACCTGGCAGACCGGCAGCCGGCCGGGGGCGGGAGTGACGGTGAAGGTGGAAGCCGAGAATCCGCAGGGGAGCGTGAAGGGGACGCGGGAGGTTTCCGGGGACCTGCGCTCCAGCCGCGAGCCGCCGGCGATTGGCTCGGGACAAATCGTGAGTGCGGCTGGGTTCACCCAGCATCAACCGCTGGCGCCGGGTTCGGTGATTTCGATTTTCGGGGAGAAGCTGGCCGAAGGGCAGGCGGTGGCGCAGTCGTTGCCGCTGGGGGCGCAGTTGGCGAGCACGGAAGTCACCATCGGCGGGCGGCAGATGCCGCTCTACTATGCCTCCGAGCGGCAGATCAACGCCATCGTGCCGTACGATCTGGAGACCAACACACGGCACCAGGTGCTGGTGCGGCGCGGAACCACGCTGTCGTTGCCGGCGGCGGTGAATGTGGCGGCGACGCAGCCGGCGGTGTTTAGGGCGGCCGGGCGGCAGGGGCTGATCTTTGTGGGTCAGAACCTGGCGGATGGGCGGGCGCCGGCCAAGGCGGGCGACACGGTGGAGATCTACTGCCTGGGGCTGGGCGCGGTGACGCCGTCGGTGGAAGCGGGCGCGGCGGCGGCAGTAACGCCGCTCTCGGCTGCCCGTGACACGGTCGAGGTGCTGATCGGCGGCCGCGCGGCGCGGGTGGTGTTCGCCGGGCTGACGCCGTTGTATGCCGGGCTGTATCAGGTGAACGCCACGGTGCCGGAGGGCGTGCCGGCCGGCGCTGAGGTGCCGGTGGTGGTGCGTGTGGCCGGACAGGCGAGTCTGGAAGTCACCATGGCGGTGCAGTGATGGTGCGCCTCATCGCCATTCTGGCAACCGCTCTGGTGCCCGCCGTGGCGCAAACCACGCAGGGGTTGATCGCGGGCCGTGTGGTCGACTCCAACAGCGGACGGCCAATCTCCGGCGCGCAGGTGGCCTACACACACGCGGAAACCGACACCGCCGGTGTGGCCCGCTCGGGAACGGGCGGCTACTACGTCCTGCCGCTGCTGCCGCCCGGCCGCTATCGCATTCGCGCAACCTCCGATCGTTACCAGCCCCGCGAGGTGCGTGAGCTCGAGCTGCCCGTGGCCGGCCGCTTAGACCTCGATTTCAAGCTTCGCCCGCTGGCCGACGTTTGGGAAACCGGCCGCTTCCGCAGTTATCTGCTGCCCGACAGCGAGTCGGTGGTGTCGTTCTTCGGCCCTGATGTCGACTTCAGCCGGATCGGCTCATTCGTAGCGCCGCGCGGTCTGAGGGGCGGCCTGGAGTCGACCGTGTCCCAGGTGATCGACCCGGTGGCCGTGCGCGAGCTGCCGCTGGCGGGTCGCGATGTTTACACCGTCCTGGTGACCCAGCCCGGCGTGACGGCGGACGCAGGAACAACCCGCGGATTGGGTCTGTCGATCAACGGCCAGCGGCCGTCGGCATCCAACTTCCTTCTGGACGGCCTCGAGAACAACAACTACCTCACCAGCGGTCCGCTGACTGCGATTGCGCCGGAGGCCATCCAGGAATACCGCGTCTCGATCAGCAGCTTTTCGGCGGAGTACGGCCGCACCGCCGGGTTCCTTGCCAATTCGATCACGCGCTCGGGAGGGGGTCGCTGGCACGGGGTCGGCTACTTCCATCTGAAAAACGACGTGCTCAACGCCAACGGGTTCCGCCAGAATCTGAATGGGCTGCCGCGGCCTCCGCTCAAGGAGAACCAGCTCGGATTTCACGCCGGCGGGCCGCTGCGCCCGCGGTCGTGGTTCTTCTCGAGCGCCTACGAGCGCCTGAGGAGCCGCGCGCGAGCGGAGGCGGAGGAGTTCCTGCTGCCTACGCCGCTTTTCCGCGAGCTGACGACGCCCTCGAGCATTGCCCGGCGGCTGCTCGAGCGCTTCCCATCGCCGGCGCCGGAATCCAGTCTCGCGATCGCCGGGATTCGCATCGCCCCGACCGTGTCCATTGACCGCTCGCTGGCTCTTGAGCGGCTCGACTATGTTTCCCCTGGCGGCGCACATCGCGTCATGGGGCGCCTGGCAGTGGCGCGGCTGTCGCGGCCGGATTTCATCTGGTCGCCGTACAAGGACTTCGTTTCCGGATTGGACCAGAACACCTACGGCGTGGCGCTGAGCGTCGTCTCCACGCTCCGGCCGACGCTCACCCAGGAAATGCGCTTCGGTGGGAGCCGGGACACGTTGGGGTGGGACCGCGCCCACTCGGAGATCCCGACGCTCGGCGTCGGCGATGGAACGGTTTTGCCTTCCAGCCCCGCCTTTTACGCCTTCCGCAATCGCAGCCGAAGTTTCGAGTTCGCCGGGAGCCTGGTATGGGCCCCGGGCCGGCACGTGATGACGGCCGGCGGCGGTTTCCTGTTTCGCTGGCTGTCCGGTTTTCTTACTGCCGGCCGCGATGGCGGCTACTTTTTCGACGGCTTCTTCGATTTCACCGTGGACCGCCCCAACCGGTTCTCCGCCGCCGTCTCACGTCAAGCTCTGCCGGCGCTCAGCCAGCCTCAATACGGCCGCGAGTACCGTTACCGGCAGTTTCACCTGTTCGCCCAGGACACTTTCCGGATGACGCCGCGACTGACACTGAACGTTGGAGTTCGCTACGAGAATCCCGGCGCGCCGCGAAATACAGGCCCGGTTCCCGATGCGCGAGTCGAGTTGGGGCGAATCACCTACAGCGGCGGGGACCTGTACCAGCCCGACAATCGCGACTGGGCGGGCAGGTTCGGGTTCTCCTGGGATCCTTGGGGACGGGGCTCGACGCTCCTTCGCGGTGCATACGGCATCTTCTATGACCGGCCGTTCGACAACCTCTGGCTGAATGTGCGCAACAACAACTTCGTCTTGCCTTACTTTGTCGCCCAGCGCGGCGACTACCTGGCGCCCATCGCCAGCGTGCTGCCGCGCTACCAGGGGCAGGATTTCGCCGGCGATTTTCCGCGGCTGACTTCTTTCGAGCCGCGCTTGCGCAACGGCTACACCCAGAGCTGGTTCCTTGGCGGCGAGAAGCGCCTGGGCGAGGATTGGACTGTCGAGATCAATGCGCTCGGCGCGCTGGGACGCCGTTTGCTGACCACCGACCTGGTCAACCGCCAGGGCAATCCGATCATCGCGTACCGCGGCGCTCAGGGACTTTCGAGCTACCACGCGCTCACCGCCGTGGCCCGCTACCGCGCCCGCCGCGCCCAGTTGCAGGCGGCCTACACCTGGAGCCACTCCATCGATTTGCAAAGCGATCCGCTGGCGTCGGATTTCTTCGATCTGGGATTCACACGCCTGACCTCGGCGGGCGATTCAGGCCGCGCCCGCGCGGCCTTTACCCGCCAGTTCGACAGCCATGGCGACCGCGCCAGCTCGGATTTTGACCAGCGTCACAACCTGGTTTTCTTCTCTGTCTTGGAGCTGCCCGCCGTGTGGCACTCCGGCAAGGCACATTGGCTGTTCCGCAACTGGCGCGTCAGCCAGTTGGCTGCCTTCCGGACCGGTTTTCCGTACAGCACATTCGCCGCCTCGACGATCGAGATCTTCAACAACCGCGCCGATCTGGTGGCTGCTCCCGAATCCCAGGCGGCGGCGCCCGGCGGGAGGCGTCTGCTGAATCCGGCCGCCTTTCGCCAGCCTCCCGCGGGCCGTGTTGGCAACACCGGGCGCAACGCTTTCCACGGGCCGGGCCTCTACAACGTCGATTTGTCGCTGAGCCGCAGCTTCTCTTTCCCCTGGCCGGGCGAGAGCGGACGGCTCAGCCTCCGCGCCGACTTCTTCAACGCTCTGAATCACGTGAATCTGAACCCGCCGGATTCCGTCCTGGCCTCGCCGACCTTCGGCATTGCCACCTACGGCCGCCGGGGCCGCGACACGGGCTTTCCGGCGCTGGCACCCTTTCAGGAAACGCCGCGGCAGGTTCAGGTGATCCTCCGCATTGAGTTCTGATGCGGTTACGCTCGTGGACCGCACGCGAACCTATGCAAGGTGGTACTAGATGGGCCGCGCCGGAACCACCACCCCGCGGCACTCGCCGAAGCCGATCCGGCGGAAGCCGTCTCGCTGGGACCAGCCGGTGAGGATGACCTCGTCGCCGTCCTCGATAAACCGTCGGGTCTCGCCGCGGGGCAGATCGACCGGCTCGGCGCCTCGCCAGGTGAGTTCGAGCAGGCACCCCCGCGCCAACTTCTCCGGACCCGAGACCGTCCCGCTGGCGAGCAGGTCGCCGGGGCGGAGGTTGCAGCCGTTGCTCGAGTGATGGGCGAGCATCTGCGCCGGCGTCCAGTACATGTGCCGGAAATCGGCTCGAGAAAGCCGGCACGCCGCCATCGTCGCCGACGACAGGTGAACCTCCAGGGTGATCGCGATCGCGCCGTGGGCGCGGTCCGAGGGCGAGTCCAGGTAGGACAACGGCTCGGGATCGTCCGCCGGCCTGGCCGCGCGCGGCGCGCGAAACGGGGCCAGCGCTTCCAGCGTGACGACCCACGGCGAGATCGAGGTGGCGAAACTTTTGCCCAGGAACGGACCGAGCGGCTGGTATTCCCACGCCTGGATGTCGCGCGCCGACCAGTCATTGACCAGGCAGAAGCCGAAGATGTGTGATTCCGCGTCGTCGATGGGAATCGGCGAACCGAGCGTGTTTCCCGGCCCGACCAGCAAGCCCACTTCGCATTCGTAATCGAGCATCCGGCAAGGGCCGAACGCGGGGACGGCGGCCGGCGCCGGACGCGTCTGTCCCGACGGCCGTAGGATGGGCGTTCCGCTGGCGACGATCGAAGAGGCGCGGCCATGATAGGCGATCGGCACGTGCTTGTAATTGGCGAGCAGCGGGTTGTCGGGCCGCAGCATCAGGCCGACGTTGGTGGCGTGGTGAATCGACGCGTAGAAATCCGTGTAGTCGCCGACAGCGACCGGCAGCGCGAGCTTCGCCGCCGCCATCGGATGGAGGTGATGTTCGGGGCGGGGAAGTGTGGCTGAATCGGCGAGCAGTTCCCACAAGCGGCGCCGCAGCGCGGACGCATGACGGCCGTCGAGAGCCATCAAAGGGTTCAGTACGCCAGCCCGGCAGGCTTCGGCGGCGGCCGCGGCCGGGGCGGTGACGTAGCCGTCGTCGAGGCAGCCGGCGACATCGAGAATGCGGTCTCCGATCGCGACGCCTGCGCGCGGGTGTGTTCCGCCTTCCGGCGTGAAGATCCCGAACGGGAGATTCTGCAACGGGAAATCCGTTTCCGGATGATTGGCGGATTCCACCCAGCTCCGCCGGCTCGCGTCGTGCGTTTCATTGAGAGCGGTCATAACCAGCCCAGTCTCCGCAAGTCCTCGATCGGCTCCTCGAACGAGCACGAGCCGAACGAGATCGCGAACTGTTCACGGGTTTCGCGAATTTCCTCCGTCGTCAGGACGTGCCGGCTCCAACCCATGCCGTCCGCCTCGACGCGGAAGGAGGCCGGCGAGGTCTCCTCGAGCAGTTCCGCCAGTTCGCCCTCGGACACCCCGTGACGCGCCAGGCCGGCCGCCAGGAACAGATTCACGAACCCGTGCATCCAGCCGGTGGGGCTGGCGGGCTCGTTTGTGAACGGACGCACCGAGCGCAGCGGATGGTGCAGGCCGGCCGTGGCTTTGAAGGCGACGCCCGCTTCAAAGCAGTCGTGCAGAAAGCCAGCCACTTTGGTCGCGGCCGGGAACTTGTCGGCGGTCAGGCCGCCGGTGCGGACTTTCGCGCGCGCCCCGGAGGCGGCCACTCCGGCGAGGTCGCCGTCGATCGGGATTTCGATGTATCGTGTCAGCCCGTCCACCGCCCCGAGGACCGCCCTGGTCTCGAGAGCGTCGATGATCGCGCGGCCACGGTGTCGTTCGTTGAACGCCTGGATCGCCCGGACGGCGGCCTGCGGATCGTCGCCGGCGATCGCGCTGACCGGCCAGCGCGCTCGAGGATCGGTCGGCAGGACCGCGGCGAACTCCTCGAGCCGGGCCACCGGCGTCACGAACCGCGCCAGCGCGAAGCTCGATTCGCTCTCGCGATGCGCCGCGTAAGCCTCGACAGCCGCCTCCATCGAGAGGCCCGCGGGCGGAAACAGGCCGGCGTAATCGATCAGCCGGGTCAGGAGCGCGCCGAGCGGGCTGGGAACGGCCACATTCGTCACGGTAGCAGGGGCGGCGCCGACGTGTCGATGCCGGTAACCCTGAGCGGCCGGAGGCCGTATCATAGGTAAAGGAACATGATCACCCGAAGAGCGTTCGCCGGCCTGCTGGCGGCCGCGCCCGCCCTGCTAGGGCAGAGCCGCGCGAAGACCAAAGCCTACGACGGCCCCCGGCCCGAGAAGCCCGACATTCCCTACCTGCTGCATGCCGCCAACCTGATCGAGACCGAGTCGGCGGAGGCCAACGAAGAGAAGCGTAAGGAAGAAACCGTCTACGTGGTCGCCGGCGCCAGCTCGCCGGTCAGAACCCCGCTGGCTGAGCCGATCTTCCTTCTGCTCTCCGAGAAGATCCTGCCGGAAAAACTCGAGCTCTACAAGATGACGGTGAAGAACGGGCGGCGCGAGATCGTCTTCCCGGAGAATGCGCGAAGGCGGCGCGAGATCCGGCCCGTCCACGTGGTCCTGACGAAACTCGACGGGAGCCTGTACCGCATCGAGGCCAACGAGGGCGTCGACATTGGCGAGTACTCGCTGACGCCGGCCGGTTCCAACCAGGTGTTTTGCTTCCAGGTGTACTAGACCTGCCAACCGCCCCGGTCGCGGTACAATGTGAAGTTTCTATGTTCAACGGACTGGAACACACTGCGATCGCCACGCCGCACCCGGAAAAACTGGCGCAGTGGTACGTCGACCACCTCGGGTTCGTCATCAATTTCGTGTATGACGGAAACTACTTCGTCCGCGCCGCCAACGGTTCGATGCTCGAGATCATCCCGTCGGAAGGCGACCGCACGCCGCAGAAGATGAAGACGCCGGGTATCCGCCACCTCGCCGTCGAGGTCGACGATTTCGACGCCGGCCACGACAAGCTCAAGCAGCTCGGTGTCGAGTTTCTCGGCGCGCCGTTTGAGAACCAGGGCAACCGGCTGGTATTTTTCGCCGATCTGGACGGCAACATCCTCCACCTGATCAAGCGCCCCCGGCCGCTGCCGTAAGACCCGTGGATCTCGCGAGTCGAGGGCAGGAGACCGCGGTGCTGGGCCGGGTATTCAAGGCGTTCCAATACCGCGATTTCCGGCTGGTGTGGATCGGGGCGTGCACCTCGAGCATCGGCACCTGGATGCAGAAGCTGGCGCAGAGCTGGCTGGTGCTGGAAATCTCCGGCTCGCCGTTTCTGCTCGGTCTGGACGCGTTCCTGGGGGAGATTCCGATCTTCCTGTTTTCGCTGGTGGGCGGCGTGGTGGCCGATCGCAAGGACCGCCGGCTGCTGCTGGTCGGTTCCCAGGTCATTCAGATTACGTGCGCTCTTCTGCTGACGACGCTGGTCGCCTTCGACCTGGTCCGCGTCTGGCACATTCTGACGCTCTCGTTCTTCGTGGGGCTGGCTCAGGCGTTCGGCGGTCCCGCCTATCAGGCGCTGATTCCGACGCTTGTGCGGACCGAGGATCTGCCGAACGCGATCGCGCTGAACTCGATCCAATTCAATCTCGCCCGCGTGATCGGGCCGATGCTGGGCGGCCTGGCGCTGACGCAGTTGGGCGCGGCCTGGTGTTTCGGGCTGAACAGTGTTTCCTATATTCCGGTGATTCTGATGCTGCTGGCGGTGCGGAGCCGCTTTCAGCCGGAGGCGACCGGCGAGTCCATTCTCGACAGCATGCGGCAAGGCATCGGGTTCATCCGCCGCCATGCCGGTATGGAGTCCCTCATTCTGCTGGCATTCCTGATGACGATGCTGGCCATTCCGATGGTGGTGTTTCTTCCGGTATTTGCCCGCGACGTTTTCCGGCGGGGTCCGAGCACGTACACGCTGCTGCTGTCGCTGTCGGGCGCCGGCTCGGTGGTGGGAGCGCTGCTGCTGGCCGGCCACGGCAACGCGCGGCACAAGGGGCGCAAGACGCTGGTCATCCTGGTCCTGCTGGGCGTGCTGATGGCGGGCTTTTCGATGTCGCGATGGCTGTGGGTGAGCTGCGTCGTGCTGTTTGTCTGGAGCGCGGCGATGATCGCCGCGTTCGCTCTGATCAGCTCGCTGGTGCAGTTGATTACCAGCGACCAGATGCGCGGCCGCGTGATGAGCGTCTATAATGTCGCGTTTCGGGGCGGAATGCCGATTGGCAGCCTGGTGACGGGTTCGCTGGCGCCTGTCTTTTCGGCGCCGTCCGTGCTGGCGGTCTACGGATTACTGCTGGTCTCGGTGGGTTTGTATTTCCTGCTGATCCACCGGAAGATCGCTGCGCTGTAGGAGCAATGATAGGTCTGGCGAGGTGGGCGTTGTTCGCGGCGATCGCGGTCCTGGCCGCCACCGCCGCCGGTGACGCGGAACTGGCAGCCATGCGCGATCGTCAGGACCGCGCCGGGCTCGAGCGCACGATCGCCCGGTTGGTCGAAGCCGCCAGCAGCAGGTCGAAGGACGCGCCCGCTCAGTATCGTCTGGCGCTGGCCCAGTCCTATCTGGCCGAAGTGGCGCTCGAGTTGAACGACCGGCGTCAGGCGCGGGACGCGGCCGAAGCCGGCATCGGCGCCGCCGGCAGGGCGGTCGAGATCGCCCCGAAGGTCTCCGAATATCACCGCATCCTCGGAACGTTGTGCGGCCAGGTGATCCCCGCCAACGTGCTGGCGGGTCTGAAGTACGGCAGGTGCGCTCTGGAATCGGTGAACAAGGCCATCGAACTCGATCGGCGCTCCTCCGACGGTTACCTGAGCCGCGGCGTGGGCAACTATTACCTGCCGGCCGCCTTTGGCGGCGGCGTCGAGCCGGCGATCCGGGATTTCGAGAAGGCCATCGAGCTGAACCCGAAATCGGCGGACGCGCACTTGTGGCTCGGCATCGCTCTTCGCAAAGCGAATCGGAACGCCGACGCCCGGCAGGCGCTCGCCAAATCGCTTGCCTTGAATCCGAATCGGGTGTGGGCGCGCCAGCAACTGGAGAAGACGCCGACGCCATGACGCACAACCGCTGGCTGGCCGGCGTCACGATCGCGGCGTTGACCCTGCTCGGCTTCTTCGTGTTTCCGGGCCATGCGTTCCTGTGGTCGGACACGCAGATCTACATCCCCATGCTCGAGCACATGCGCGACCCTTCGTTGCTGGCCGGCGACCTGGTGGCCACGCGCCCGCATGTCAGCTATACGATCTACGACGAAGTCACGCTGCTGATGGCGCGCCTGGGAGGGGGGGATCTCGAATCGGCGCTGGTGGCGCAGCAACTGCTGTTTCGCGCCGTAGCCATCCTGGGGATCTTTCTGGTGGGCTCGGCGCTGGGGCTGACGACTCCGATGGCGCTGCTGGTGAGCGGCGTTTATGCGCTCGGGGCGACCATCAGCGGCCCGGCCGTGCTCACCGTCGAGTACGAGCCGGTGCCTCGGGGCTTCGCTTTACCGTTCGTGCTGCTAGCGATCGGACTGGCTTCCCACGGCAAGCTCCTCGGCGCCGGCGTCGCCGGGGCGGCCGGTTTTCTGTATCACCCGCCGACAGTGATTCCTTTTTGGTTTCTATTTGGGCTCTGGGCTGTCATCGGGCGAGGGCCGGATCGCCGGCGCCGCCTGGCGGCTTTGCTGCCGGCTGCCGGAGCAGCTCTGCTGCTGCTGGTGCTGGCGCACTGGCAGCCCGGGGTGAAGGAGCCGCAGGTGCTGTTTGGCGTCATCGATCCGGAATGGGCCAGGCTGCAACAATTGCGCGCTCCGTACAACTGGATTTCCAAGTGGGGAAGCCAGTGGATCCAGCAGTATGAGCTGCTGGGAATCGTGTCGCTGCTGGCCTTCCTCCGGCTGCGCGGGCCGGCTCCGCCCGTGCTGCGGTGGATGCTGGCCGGGCTGCCGGTTTACGGGCTGGCGATGATGTTCGTATCGTACCGGGTGCTCGAGCTGGGCAATTGGACGCTGGTGCCCC
>Ga0247727_10016857_pt1 | contig 11713 bp, 9 predicted proteins | sample WisWelCaveWW1625_FD_202498 | JGI IMG/M metagenome (GOLD analysis project Ga0247727, IMG submission 202498) | Biofilm microbial communities from Wishing Well Cave, Virginia, United States - WW16-25 | ecosystem: Environmental > Aquatic > Deep subsurface > Groundwater > Cave microbial mat | place... | reverse complement strand
CTATAGGTACCGACTTCGTTGTCGATGGCTTCCACGATCTTTTGTCGCAGGTCTAACGAGTAGGCTTTCATGCTTATAAATATAAGCACCTCACGCCTTCTCATCCAAATAGAAAATGCTGTAAGCGATTCGATTTCCGCGGATTTTTCTTTGATGTCAACCTGCATCAAATCGCGCAACGAGAGCATGCCGACCAGCTCGGCGCCATCGACGATGAGCAAGTGGCGGATGCTGGCTTTTTGCATTTTATTCATGGCCTCGGCATAGCTGTCGTTCGGCGAGGCAACGATGAGATTGCGCGTCATCACCTCATCCACCAATACTTTTTGTGGACTAAGCCCCTTCGCAACAACCCGGGTCATCAAGTCGCGCTCGGAAAAAATTCCCACCAGCCTGTCTTCTTCCAATACCGCGAGCGCGCCGACGCGCTTCTCGCTCATCGATCTCGCCACGTCGAACACCGTTTGCCCTGAATGCGCGGTGTAAACATAGCGCCCCTTGATCAGTTTGCCGATAGTCTTTTCCATGACGCGCTCCTTCACTTCAACGGTTTGCAATCAGTGAGTTGCTCACGATGGTTTCAAACCTCGAGCCGCAGTGCAAAGTCGTGGGATAATTTTTTTATTCGTTTTCTTCACGCAGCCGTGCCAGCACGGAATAGTCTTCAAGAGTTGTGGTATCGCCGGTGGATTCGCGCCCTGCGGCAATATCGCGCAACAGGCGACGCATGATTTTGCCGCTGCGAGTTTTCGGCAAAGCATCGCTGAAGCGAATGTCGTCGGGTTTTGCCAGCGCGCCGATTTCTTTCGCAACGTGTTCGCGCAGTTCATTGCGCAACGCATCCGAAGTTTGCTTGCCGGAGCGCAGGGTGACGAACGCCGTGAGAGCTTGACCTTTGAAATCATCTGGACGACCGACGACCGCAGCTTCTGCCACGGCTGGATGACTGACGAGCGCAGACTCGACTTCCATCGTTCCCAAGCGATGGCCGGAGACGTTGACGACATCATCGACGCGCCCCATGATCCAGAAGTAGCCGTCTTGATCTCGGCGCGCGCCGTCGCCGGTGAAATACGCGCCGGGGATTTCGCTCCAATATTGCTTCTTGTAACGCTCATGATCGCCATAAATCGTGCGCAGCATCGCTGGCCACGGCTTTTTAATGACAAGAAAACCGCCGGTGTTGTCGGGCACAGGTTTGCCGTCTTTAGAAACGACTTCCGGAACCACGCCGAAGAACGGAAGAGTGCCGGAGCCGGGCTTGGTGGGAATCGCGCCGGGCAACGGTGTGATCATGATCGCACCGGTTTCTGTTTGCCACCAGGTGTCAACGATCGGCGTACGTCCTTGCCCGATGATTTTGAAATACCACATCCACGCTTCGGGGTTGATCGGTTCGCCGACAGTGCCGAGAAGGCGGAGAGAGGTGAGATCATGCTTGCGCGGCCACTGCTCTCCCCATTTCATGAACGCGCGAATCGCCGTCGGCGCGGTGTAAAAAATATTGATGCGATATTTTGCAATGATCGACCAGAAGCGATCCGGCTCCGGGTAGTTTGGCGCGCCTTCATACATTACCGAAGTTGCGCCGTTGGCGAGCGGACCGTAAACGATGTAAGAATGTCCGGTCACCCAGCCGATGTCCGCGGTGCACCAATAAGTGTCTTCATCTTTAAGATCAAAAACCAAACGCGAGGTGAGGTAAGTGCCGACCATGTAACCACCGGTGGTGTGCAGAATTCCTTTTGGCTTTCCAGTAGTACCGGAAGTGTAGAGAATGAAAAGCGGATGCTCGCTATCAAGTTCTGCCGCGGGACAAACGTGCGAGGCGGTCATCATCATTTCATGATACCAATGATCGCGCCCCGGCGCCATGTGAATTTTATGTCCGGTGCGTTGGACGACGACGACGTTTTGAATTGAAGGCGTTTGCTTCAGCGCTTCATCGACAGCTTTTTTTAATTCAACGACAACGCCACGACGATGGCCGCCGTCGGCAGTAATCACCATCGATGCCTGGCAATCATTAATACGATCTTTAAGCGCCTCGCTGCTGAAGCCGCCGAAGACGACGGAATGCGTCGCGCCAATGCGGGCGCAGGCGAGCATGGCAATCGCCGCCTCGGGAATCTGGGGCATATAGATGATAACGCGATCTCCGGCTTTGACTTCAAGTGATTTGAGGACATTGGCAAACTTGCAAACCTCGCGATGCAAGTCTTGATAGGTGAGCACACGCTGATCGCCGGGTTCGCCTTCCCAAACAAGAGCGGCTTTGTTCTTGCGCCAGGTTGTGAGATGTCGATCAAGACAATTGTAAGAAATGTTGGTTTTGGCGCCGACGAACCATTTGGCAAAAGGTTCGTTCCACTCCAGCACCTTGTCCCATTTTTTGAACCAATGCAGTTTTTCCGCTTGCTCGCTCCAGAAGCCGTCGGGATCGTCTATAGAGCGTTGCCACATCGATTCATATTCTTCGAGACTGTTGATGTGCGCCTTCTTGCAAAAATCCGGACTGGGGTTGAAGACGCGGTCTTCTCGCAATACTGAAGTGATGTCGTCGGACATGAATTATTCTCCGTGTCGAAATTGGCGGCTGAAACTGCGGCCTTTGATTCGGGTATATGATATTGCGGTGTATAAAATAGCGACGAAGACATCCGGCGCGGAAAACAGATGAGTATAAGATCAAACCAGTGGGTTAACGATCTTCAAAAATTGGAAATCTCTAAAATCGTCGACGTTCACAGTATAAAGCCCTTCGATCCCGTTGTCTTTGAGTGTGGCGGCGAGCGCGACATCAAAAACTTTCTTGCGTGAAGTAATCGTTTCAAGCAGTTCTAGGAAAGTCGATAGCTGCGTAGGTTGCGGCTTGATGACGGAAATTTCCAAAGACACGGTGTATCGTCTGATTACTTTGATTGCATCAAGAAGTGAGAGTGGCTTCTCAACGGATTGGCGTGTAATGACATTGATAAACTCTGAACAGACTTGCAATGGAATTCCTACAACCGATTTCCCTTCTACATCCTCTTCGGCTAGAACCTGCTCGACAAATTCCATTGCTTTCGGATAAAATGACGATTTTAAGTTGTGAGCATATACCAGTATGTTGGTGTCGAGAGCAAACACTATAAACCTCTCTCAGCGTACAATTCATCCCGATCGACGATTACTTCACCGCCAAGATCGAAGGCTTCGATTTTGAACTCCCGCCGGCGTCGGCGAATTTCTTCCTGATGCTCTTTCGTTTTGTTCGTAAGCATCGCATCGTTCTTGATCGACTGTACTAGAGCCTCCAAAATTGCAACTCGTTCGGATAGCGGCATGGATTGTATCTGCGTAATTACTTGTTGAGTAGACATGGCAACACTCCCTATTGGTTACTTCTTTTTTCTTCCAATCAAATTCAACGCACTCCCCGCCTTGAACCATCCACTCGCCGTCTCATTGAAGGTATGATTCAGCTCGCACTCGTGTTGCGTTCCATCGGCGTGCTTGATGATCATCTTCAACGGCTTGCCGGGAGTAAGGGATGATAGCCCAGCAATCGACACGCGGTCATCTTCGCGAATCAAATCGTAATCCGCGAGATTCTTGAACGTGAGCGCGAGTACGCCTTGTTTCTTCAAATTCGTTTCGTGAATGCGCGCGAAGCTGCGAGTGATCACCGCGCGAGCACCCAGCCAACGCGGCTCCATCGCCGCATGTTCGCGTGAGGACCCTTCGCCATAATTCTCATCGCCGATGGCGACCCAGCCGGAAAGCTTTCCTTCGGCCATCATTTCTTTATAATCGCGCGCGACTTCGGCAAACGATTTTAACTCGCCGGTGAAAATATTTTTGCCCTTGCCCGCTTCACTGTTGAATGCATTGATCGCGCCGCTGAACATGTTGTTTGAAATGTTGTCGAGATGGCCGCGATACTTCAGCCATTTGCCCGCGGGCGAAATGTGATCCGTCGTGCACTTGCCTTTTGCTTTCACCAAAACCGGCATGTCCAACAAATCTTTGCCGTCCCATGCTGTGAATGGAGTAAGCAGTTGCAAACGATCGCTCTTGGGATCAACTGCAACCGGCACCTTCGAGCCGTCTGTTGCCGGTTTGACGTATCCGGATTCGCCGGGATCAAACCCTCGCGCTGGCAACTCCACTCCAGTCGGCGGCGAGAGTTTGACCTTCTCGCCTTTATCATTTGTCAATGTATCGGTGAGCGGATTGAAACTGAGCCGCCCAGCCAATGCATAAGCCGTTACAATCTCCGGGCTGGCAACGAATGCCAGTGTATTCGGGTTGTCATCATTCCGTTTGGCAAAATTGCGATTATACGAATTGATGATCGTATTGCGTTCGCCGGGTCGAATGTCATCACGGCTCCACATGCCGATGCACGGGCCGCACGCATTTGCCAGCACCTTGCCGCCAACGTCGGTCAGCGTTTTGAGTTGCCCATCGCGTTCAATCGTCGCGCGAATTTGTTCGGAGCCTGGAGTGATGGTGAATTTTGATTTTACTTTCAAGCCCTTCGCGAGCGCTTGTTCGGCAACACTGGCCGCGCGCTCGATATCTTCATAAGAAGAGTTCGTGCAACTGCCGATGAGCGCAACTCTGATCTCGTCGGGATAATCATTCTTTTTTGCATCGGCAGCGAGCTGCGAAACCGGCCGCGCCAAGTCCGGTGTTAATGGACCGTTGACGTATGGTTCAATAGTGTCGAGATCGATCTCAATAATCTGATCATAAAACTTTTCCGGAGATTTCAAAACTTCGGGATCGGGAACGAGATGCTCGGCAACACGGCGCGCAGCTTTCGCCACTTCGGCGCGCTCTGTGGCGATGAGATAAGTTTCCATGCGATCATCGAATGGAAAGATCGAAGTCGTTGCGCCGATTTCCGCGCCCATGTTGGTGATGGTGCCTTTGCCGGTGGCACTGATGGCGCGCGCGCCCTCGCCAAAATATTCAACAATGTTATTGGTGCCGCCTTTGACAGTGAGAATTCCGGCGACGCGCAGAATCACATCTTTCGCAGAAGCCCAGCCGTTCATTTTGCCTTTGAGATGAACGCCGACAATTCCGGGCCATTTCAATTCCCAGGGAATGCCGGCCATCACATCCACCGCATCAGCGCCGCCGACGCCGATGGCGATCATGCCGAGTCCGCCGGCGTTGGGCGTGTGCGAATCCGTGCCAATCATCATGCCGCCGGGGAAGGCGTAATTCTCCAATACGACTTGATGAATGATGCCCGCGCCCGGCTTCCAGAATCCAATACCGTACTTGTTTGAAACGCTGGCCAGAAAATCGTAGACTTCTTTATTCTCATCGCGAGCGCGCGCCAAATCAGGATGCGCGCCGAGCTTGGCTTGAATAAGATGGTCGCAGTGCACCGTGGAGGGAACAACCGTTTTGGGGATTGCCGCGGTCATGAATTGCAAAAGCGCCATCTGCGCCGTGGCGTCTTGCATGGCGACGCGATCGGGCGAAAGATTCACATAAGTTTTTTTGCGCACCGGCGCTTCTTTGGGAAGTTCCGAAAAATGTGCACATAAAATTTTTTCGGTCAAAGTCAGAGGACGACCATAAAGTTTGCGGCCGGCTTCAACTTTGGAAGGGAGACCGGCGTAAATGCGTTGGATCATATCGAGGTCGAAGAGCATATAGTGAACTCCTGATGGTATTGCTTTTTGGATGAATGTCTTGAGCAATCAACAGATCGAGCTATTTTTTAGAGATAGTGGGTGAAGAGTTGTTTATTGATCTGCGGTCGCTTTACCTTTTGCCTTTTCCACGATAGCGATCAAGTATCATGTTGGATTCGTGGTCAAAGCATTGCTCACCACAATTTGTGCAAAGTTGTCGTGGAACTTCGGGGACTGTCACTTCTCCGCTTGAAGTTACAAAAGTCATTTTTCCCGTCACCGTCTTTATTTGATCCGATCCGCAAATTGGGCAGAATATTATCTTCATTCTATTCTATTTGAGAAGGGCTCTACGTCAACCCTCCCGTCTTCAAACCGTGACCCATCACATACTCCACTTCCAAGACTTTTCCCTTCAGGCGTCCTTTGGCATCGGCACGATCATCAATAACAATTTCCGTCACCACGCGCTTGGAGAATTGTTTGATCTCGTCGTGGCATTTGCGAATGACAAACATGATCTCTTCCCAGTCGCCTTCGAGAATCGTTCCCATTGCCGTGAGTTGATAATCAAGCTCGCTTTTCTCAACGATAGCCAAAGTCTTTGCGACAAGCTCCTTGAGTTCTTCACCCGTTCCGACCGGAATAATATTCACCTGAGCTAACACGGAGTCCCTTTCAAAAATATCGACGCCAATTCACGTTGGATAATATGCAGAACATTACTCTTTGATGCAAAACTTGTGGCGCAAAAGAAAGCGCATGATGAGACGGCTGCGACTTCATCGCTGTAAGTCTTTGCCAAATTTATGAAAATCGCCCTCTTTGTCAAGGTCAAACTTGCCGGGAATTGGCGGGAATGGGGTCAGTTAATTCTGAAAAATTCTTTTACGAAGTTGTTTTTTTGTCCAAATCTTGTTTTATTGGGAAGCGAGCTTGTTATTGGTAAGTGAACTGTCGAACTGAAAGTGAGCTTGTCGAACTTTGGCTCGGATCGAAGACTTCTTTTACGGGAGAGAAGAGATGGAATCCAATTTCAAAATGCGCGCACTTGGTTGTCTTTTATTCGTCAGCTTGATTTTCCTGAGTTGCAGTTCCCAGAAATCCACCACGCCACAAATTGCCGATCTCGTCTTACGCAACGGCGCAATTTATACGATGGATGCATCGCGTTCGTGGGCTTCTGCCATCGCAGTCCGCGGCGCCGAGATTATCTATGTTGGAGTTGATGCGGGCGCCGAAAAATTCATCGGCCCGCAAACTCGCGTTATCGATCTGCAAGGCAAAATGGCGCTGCCTGGATTTCACGACTCACACGTGCATCCGGTGAGCGGCGGCATCGAACTTGGCCAGTGTAATCTTAACGGATCTCATTCCGCCGCGGAAGTTTTTCAAAAAATACGCGACTATGCCGCGGCAAATCCTGATAAGCAATGGATCGTCGGCGGCGGCTGGGATTTGCCGATTTTTCCAAACGCCAATCCTCACAAAAAGCAACTTGATGAGCTTGTGCCGGATCGTCCGGCTTTTTTCTCGGCAGCCGATGGTCACTCGGCGTGGGTAAACTCACGTGCGTTGGAAGTTGCCGGCATTACAAGTGACATGCCGGATCCGACTGGCGGCCGCATTGAGCGCGATCCGAAAACCGGCGAACCGAGCGGCACGCTGCGCGAGATGGCGACCGATCTTGTCAGCAAACATTTGCCGGAACTTACTTCAGAAGATTACCTTCAAGGCGCGCGTCGCGGTTTGGAAATGGCGAATCGATTCGGCATTACCTCGCTCATGGAGGCCAGCGCCACCGGCAAAATTCTTGAAGCGTATGCCGAGCTTGATCGCCGCGGCGAGCTTAAGGCGCGCGTTCTTGCATCCATTTATGTTGATCCCGCCAAGGGAGGAGCACAGGTCGATACGCTCATCGCCAAGCGCCGGCATTATCAGAGCAAAAACCTTCGGGCGAATGCGGTAAAAATTTTTGCGGATGGGGTGATTGAAGCGCAGACTGCCGCATTGCTCGAACCTTATCTCGACAAGCCCGGTGATCGCGGCGTGGCGAATCTTGAGCCGGAGCTTTTCAACCCGCTCGTTGCGCGACTTGATCGCGAAGGGTTTCAAGTTCACATACACGCCATCGGTGACCGCGGCATTCGCTACGCGCTCGATGCGTTCGAGCACACTCAAAAAGCAAACGGCAAGCGCGACTCGCGCCACTTGATCGCTCATCTTGAGTTGATCGACCCGCAAGACATTCCGCGATTTCAACGTTTGGGAGTGATCGCAGATTTCCAACCACTCTGGGCTTACGCGGATGAATACATCACGAAGCTGACGGAGCCAAAGTTAGGTTTGCAGCGTTCGCGATGGCTTTATCCAATTGCCAGCGTCGCGAAAACCGGCGCGATGATTGTCGGCGGCAGCGATTGGTCGGTGTCGTCGATGAATCCGCTCGACGCGATTCAAGTTGCCATCACGCGCCGTGGCCTCGACGACGGAAACGGCAAGGCTTGGATTCCCGAAGAGATCGTTGATTTGCAAACGATGCTCGCCGCGTACACAATCACCGGCGCGTATGCGAATTTTCAAGAACAAGAAACCGGCTCTTTGGAAATCGGCAAGGCGGCGGATTTGATTGTGCTCGATCACAATCTGTTTGAGTGTGCGCCACAGGACCGGCATCGGGCGACGGTATTGTTAACGTTGCTGGAGGGCAAGGAAGTTTTTCGGCATGAAAGTTTTAATGACACGCTCGCTGCCAAGTGAAGTGTTCCAACCTTGGCCTTGGCTTGGCTAAGGTTTCTTGTGAGTTGTTGGTTATCAACATCGTTCATGCAACGGCCAAGCCGTTGCTGGAACACCCGTTGAAAAAAAATCAGGGAGTGGTTGATTTCGATATCTCGCAATCGGCTGAAAGAAAATTCACATGTCATATTTCACTCATCTCGAATGCTCGCGCTGCAGCAAAATCGCAGATTCAAAAAAACTACATAACCTCTGCGAATGTGGCGGCCCGTTTTTTTGCCGATATGATTTGACACGTTTAAGCGCGGAGTGGGGACGCGATGCTTTGCAAAATGCACCGAAAAGTTTATGGCGCTATGCCGCCGTGTTGCCGGTTCGTGAAGAAGGCAACCGCCTGCAGCTTGGCGAAGGCTGGACGCCGCTTCTCGAGGTGCCGCGCTTGCGAGAACGATTAGGTTTAAAAAATCTTTTCATCAAAGATGAGTCTCCGAATGTAACGGCTTCTTTTAAAGCACGCGGCTTGTGCCTGGCAATTTCTCGCGCAAAAGAATTGGGCGTGAAAAAAGTTGCGATTCCCTCTGCCGGTAATGCGGCCAGCGCCACGGCTGCTTATGCAGCGGCGGCGGGCATCGAGTGCCATGTCTTCATGCCGCGTGATGTGCCGAAGCTGTTTGTTGCGGAATGCGCCGCTTTAGGCGCGCGTGTGGAACTGGTCGACGGCTTGATCACTGACTGCGCGAAAAAAGTCACCGAGGGAAAAGCTCGTGAAGGCTGGTTCGATGTTTCAACTCTCAAAGAGCCTTACCGTGTTGAAGGCAAGAAGACCATGGGCTATGAGCTTGCCGAACAGTTTGAATGGGAGCTTCCCGATGTTATCATTTATCCGACCGGCGGCGGCACTGGTTTGATTGGCATATGGAAGGCTTTCGAAGAGATGGAGAAACTCGGTTGGATTGGCCGTAAAAGACCTCGCATGGTCAGCGTGCAATCATCCGGCTGCGCGCCGATCATTCGCGCGTTTCATGATGGACTCGATCATGCCCCGGAGTGGCAGGGAGCACAAACTATTGCCGCGGGCCTACGAGTTCCGCGCGCGGTTGGAGATTTCTTGATGCTACGAGCGTTGCGAGAAAGTGGTGGCACGGCGGTGGCGATTGATGATACAGAAATTTTGCAGTGGATGAAAACAGGCAGCGCTTTGACTGGAATTTTCTTTTGCCCCGAAGGCGCGGCGGCAGTTGCGGCCACAGTTCGACTTTTGAAAAGCGGCTGGATAAAGACACACGAGCAAGTTGTTGTTTTTAACACCGGCTCAGGTCTCAAATATGCTGAGTTGATTCGATGAGTCCATCTTCACTTGCCGGTCATACGCTTGAGTTAATTGAAATACTGCTTCATGATCAGCGCCCGGCGGATCAATTGATCGATAGTTTTTTCCGGCGACGACGGTATCTGGGCTCGCATGATCGCCGCGAGCTGGCAGAAAGCGCTTACGGCGTTCTGCGCAATCTTCGACTTCTTCAGGCGCTTGTTGCTTGCGTTAAACCCGCGGCCGTGACGCAAGTTGTTTGGTTGTTTGCCGCTTACAAACTGCGCATTGAAAAAACGTCGCAAGCGATAATCAAGAGTTACTCATTAACTCTTTCGGATGCCGAGCTTGTGAGCCTCGCAGCGCAACAAGTCGATGTTGTTGCTGGAGAAAATACCGGTGTGCGTTTGTCATTTCCCGATTGGTTGGTCACGGCGCTGCAACAACAAATGGGCGAAGGAGAGTCAGCGAGGCTGCTGGAGTCGTTGAATCAACCGCCGCCGCTGACGATTCGAGTCAATACGATAAAGACAACCCGTGAAGAATGTCTGAGTGAACTGCAACAGCGCGGCTTTGAATGCGCTCCGTCCAAACTTTCCCCCGACGGTATTCATTTATCCAAACGCGCGAATCTTTTTTCTTTGGATTTGTTTCAAGACGGCTGGTTCGAGCTTCAGGATGAAGGCAGCCAAATTATCTCTCTGCTGGTTGATCCGAAACCCACATGGCGAATCACCGATGTGTGCGCCGGCGGCGGCGGGAAAACATTGCATCTTGCCGCGTTGATGAAAAACCGCGGAGAGATTTTCGCATTTGATGTTGTGCCGCGAAGATTGGAAAATTTGCAGAAGCGCGCGCGTCGCAGCGGCGTTCATAACGTTCGGACACTACTTTTGCAGGAAGATCAAATTCCGGAACAACTTCTCGGCAAGATGGACGCGATCTTGATCGACGCACCATGCAGCGGGACTGGCGTTTTACGCCGTAACCCGGATGCGAAATGGAAAATTTCTCCGGAAATGGTTCAGGAGATGTCTGAAAAGCAGAAGAATATTTTGCGTCAATATGCGCCGCTGCTCAAACATGGCGGACGACTTGTTTACGCCACTTGCAGTTTGCTGGCTGAAGAAAATGAACAAGTCGTCGAGGCATTCATGAGTGAGCATGTTGATTTTCATCAATCCGGCGCTGGAGAAATTTTGAAGCGCTGCAATCTCGCAAAGCTTGCAATTGGCAGCGATATTCACTTATTTCCACATATTCACGGTTGCGATGGCTTTTTCGCCACCGTATTGGAAAAAATCAAATAGGATAAACTTATGGCCGACACATTTTCTTTCGATGCGGTTTCTAAGATCGACATGCAGGAGGTCGATAATGCGCTCAACCAAGCGCGCAAGGAGATCGTACAGCGCTACGATTTCAAAGGAAGCAAAACTACGATTGACCTCGACTCGAAGGAGAACAAGCTAACGATCATCTCCGATGACGATTTCAAAGTCAAAAGCGTCGTTGACATCGTGCAGGGCAAAATGATCAAGCGCGGCATTTCAGTCAAGGCTCTCAAGCTGGGCAAGATCGAACCTGCTGCCGGGGGCCTGGCGCGGCAAGTCATTACCTTGCAAAGCGGCATCGACAAAGAGAATGCGAAGAAGATCACTACGCTCGTCAAGAACTCCGGCTTGAAAGTGCAGGCGCAAATCATGGGCGATCAACTCCGCATCAGCGGCAAGGCAAAGGACGATTTGCAGGCGATCATGCAAATGATCCGCGATGCGGATTTCGACTTCGCAGTGCAGTTTGTGAATTATCGATAATAGTGAAGTCGGACTTGCGCAGCAGAGCGCTCGAAGGGCAAGGGATTTGATGCGCAAGTCCGACTTCGCCTGTCTAAAAAAGGAGGATCGTCTATGTCAGAGCCAATCAAATTTTTTGAGCAGGTCAACCGGAATTTTGACAAGGCTGCGGCTTATACGAAGCATCCTGCTGGCTTGCTGCAGCAGATAAAGATTTGCAACTGCGT
>Ga0247727_10016856_pt1 | contig 11714 bp, 9 predicted proteins | sample WisWelCaveWW1625_FD_202498 | JGI IMG/M metagenome (GOLD analysis project Ga0247727, IMG submission 202498) | Biofilm microbial communities from Wishing Well Cave, Virginia, United States - WW16-25 | ecosystem: Environmental > Aquatic > Deep subsurface > Groundwater > Cave microbial mat | place... | reverse complement strand
TCGTGTGCTTGGTTTCCGCGTTGCCGGAGGCCAAATCGCGCGCCACCTTTCGGCAAATAGCCCCAATCTCGCGCTCCAAGTTGCGAACGCCGGATTCACGGGTGTAGTCGCGAATAATCGACAGCAACGCCGCATGGCTAAACTGCAGATCTTCCGGTTTCAGGCCGTGCTCGCGAAGCACTTTAGGAATCAAAAAGCCTTCGGCGATTTTGAGCTTGTCATGCTCCAGATAGCCCGGCAGGTTGATGATCTCCATGCGATCTTGCAACGGCTCGGGAATCTGCGCGCGCACGTTGGCCGTAGTGATGAACAGCACTTGCGAGAGATCGTAATCGACTTCCAGATAATGATCGTTGAAGGCGAGGTTCTGCTCCGGATCGAGCACTTCAAGCAACGCCGCCGAGGGGTCGCCGCGAAAGTCGATGCTCATTTTATCGACTTCATCGAGCAGAAAAACCGGGTTGACGGTTTTGGCTTTTTTCATGCTCTGGATGATTTTGCCGGGCAGCGAGCCGATGTACGTCCGGCGATGGCCGCGAATTTCGGCTTCGTCGCGCACGCCGCCGAGCGAAACGCGGATGAAATTTCTTCCCATGGCGCGCGCCACCGATTTGCCCAGCGAGGTTTTGCCGACACCCGGCGGACCGACGAAACACAAAATCGGCCCTTTCATTTCTTTCACCAATTTCAGCACGGCCAGATGCTCGAGAATGCGATCCTTGGGCTTCTCCAAGCCGTAGTGATCCTCGTCAAGAACTTGCTTCGCCTTCTCTATGTCGATGTTGTCTTCGGTTCTCTTTTTCCAGGGAACGGCGATTAACCAGTCGAGATAATTGCGAATCACCGTGGCTTCCGGAGACATCGGCGCCGTGTTTCGCAGTTTATCCAACTCTTCGAGCGCTTTTTCTTCGGCTTCTTTGGGCATGTGCGCCTTTTTGATTTTATCGCGCACCCCGCCGATTTCACCATCGCCATCGCCCTCTTCGCCAAGCTCTTCCTGGATGGCGCGCATTTGCTCCTGCAGCCAGAAATTGCGCTGCGACTTTTGCAGACGGCCACGCACCTTGTCGTCAAGGGTGCGCTCCATCTCCAAAATTTCCTTTTCACTCTCCAGGATTTTCACCAATTCGAGCATCTGCTCGGAGACGTTGGTGATCTCCAAAATCTTTTGCTTGATTTTGACTTCGCGCAACAAATGCGCCGCGATGAAATCCGCCAGCCGCTGCGGCTGCTCAAGATTTTCCAGAGCGAGCAGCACTTCGTCGGGAATGTTGCGATGGAGATGCACGTAATCTCGGAACAAGGAGCCGAGCCGGCGCATCATGGCCAGAATCTCCGGCCCCTGTTCGCCCTCTTCAGGGATGATCTCGATGCGGGCTTCGAGGTGATCGGTAATCGGCAGAAAGCGCGAGATTTTGGCGCGCACCACGCCCTCGACCAGCACTTTCATTAGGCCGTTAGGCAACTTGAGGATTTGCAAAATTCTCGCCACGACGCCGATGCGAAACAAATCGTCGCGACCGGGTTCATCTTTCGCCGCGTCGCGTTGGGCGGTCAAAAAAATGAGCTTGTCCAGCATCATCGCTTCCTGAATGGCTCGCAACGAGGCGTCGCGCCCGACCAGCAGCGGAAAAATCATGTACGGAAAGAGCACAACCTCCTTAAGAGGAAGAACCGGCAGGCGGTTGTTGATATCGATTTCGATATTGTCGCGCAAAATTTTTGGCATTGGTTTTTCTCAGTAAGCTTTCGACAAAAATATTTCTCCAGCAAATAGAACGTGGCCGAGAAGCCGGGAACGACTCAACCGACAAGCGTTGATTGAAAAAGAAAAATCTTCCCTGCTGCCGCGCGCCGCGGAGCCGGAAGATTTTACAAGCTCTGGAGCGAATGACCTTACGCGCTCTTTTTGACTTCTTCAAAAATGAACACCGGACTCGCATTATCGATCACGACGGCGTTGGTAATTGTGCAGCTTTTGATCTCCGGCGAGCTGGGAATCTTGAACATGACGTCCAACATGATGTCTTCCATCACCGAGCGCAGGCCGCGCGCCCCGGTGCTTCTTTTCATCGCTTTTTTGACGATGGCGCGCAGAGCTTCCGGCTCGAATTCCAGATGCACGCCATCCATGGCCAAGAGTCGCTTGTATTGCTTGGTCAAAGCATTTTTCGGTTTCTCCAAAATCGCCAGCAGCGCCTCTTCGTTCAGTTCCGACAGCGGCGCGATGACCGGCAGGCGGCCAATCAGCTCGGGAATCAATCCGAAGCGCAGCAAGTCATCCGGCTCCACCAGCATCAAGGTGTCGCCAATCTGGCGGGAGACTTTGGCCTGCGGATCGGCGCCGAAGCCGATTTGATTTTTTCCGAGGCGGGCGCCGACGATTTTATGCAGATTCTCGAACGCGCCGCCGCAGATGAACAGAATGTTGCGGGTGTTGATGTTGACCAGATTTTGCTCCGGATGTTTGCGCCCGCCCTTCGGCGGCACCGCCGCCGTGGTGCCCTCTAACATTTTCAACAGCCCCTGCTGCACGCCCTCGCCCGACACGTCGCGCGTAATGCTCGGGTTGCCGTCTTTGCGAGCAATCTTGTCGATCTCGTCGATGTAGACGATGCCTTTTTCCGCGCGTTCCACTTCGAAATCGGCCGCCTGCAGCAGCCGCACGAGAATGTTTTCAACGTCCTCGCCGACGTAACCGGCCTCGGTGAGCGTCGTCGCGTCGGCGATGGTGAACGGCACGTGAAGAAACCTGGCCAGGGTTTGCGCTAACAGGGTTTTGCCGGTGCCGGTCGGGCCGATGAGCATGATATTGCTCTTGTCGAGCTCGACGTCCTCGAGCGGATCCAAGGCTTCGATGCGCTTGTAGTGATTGTACACCGCGACCGACAGCGATCGCTTGGCATGCTCCTGGCCGATGACGTAGTCATCCAACTCGTGTTTGATCTCGGCGGGGGTCGGGATGCGCCCATAAAACGAGACGGCGCGGCGCTGCAAATCTTCGCGAATGATCTCGCTGGCGCTGCGCACGCACTCGTTGCAGATGTAAACATCCGGCCCGGTGACGATGCAGTCCACCTGATTCGAGTTCTTGCCGCAAAAAGAGCAAATGAACAGCCGGTCGCGTTTGGAGTGTTCAGCCATGGCTATTTCTTCTTCGTCGCCCCTCGGCGAATCAGCACTTCATCAATAATGCCGTATTTCATCGACTCTTCGGCAGACATGAAGAAGTTGCGGTCGGTGTCTTTTTCGATTTGCTTAATGGTCTGGCCGGTATGCTGCGCCAAGATGTCGTTCAAGCGCTCGCGCATCGTCAAGATTTCTCTGGCCTGAATTTCAATGTCGGAGGCCTGCCCTTGCGCGCCCCCCCAGGGCTGGTGAATCATGATGCGGGCATGGGGGAGGGCGAACCGCTTGCCTTTGGTTCCGGCGGCCAACAACACCGCGCCCATGCTCGCGGCCTGCCCCACGCAAAACGTCGACAAATCCGGCTTGACGTATTGAATGGTATCGTAAATGGCCAGGCCGGCAGAGACGGATCCGCCTGGGGAATTAACATAAAGAACGATGTCTTTTTCCGGATCCTCGGCTTCCAAAAACAACATTTGCGCGATGGTCAAACTGGCGACCCAATCATCAATCGCGGTGCCGAGAAAAATGATCCTTTCCTTAAGCAGTCGCGAGAATATGTCATAGGCGCGCTCACCGCGGCCGGTCTGTTCAACGACGACTGGAACGAGTCCCATGGTGCGAGGTTCTCTCCTTCGGCTAAAATTGATCCTGTTTTTCAAACCCGACTCGGATTACACAATCAGCTTGCTGCTCTTTGAATCTTGCCGTGTGACTTTCTTTTCGCTAATCCTTTGCCGACCCAAAAGATGAGTAAGCAGCTTGTTCTCAAGCAAGTCGTTAGTCAAATCGTGCAGATCGTCAGGCTTGCTCTTTATCTGATTCCAAGCGCGCTGGGGATCCTTGCGGCGGGCAATTGCGACGTTGCGAACGTGTTGCTCCGCGTCGTCGGCTTCCAGCTCGAGATTTTCGCGCGCGATGAGCTGTTGCTTGACGAGGCGCCACTTGATGCCGTGAATGGTGTCAGCGCGATACTCTTCTCGAAACGTCTTCTCATCAATCTCTTCTTTATTGTTCTTTAGGTTTTTCACGAGCAGGTCGAGATGGAAGTCGACGATCGATTCCGGCAGATCGATGGGGTTAGACTTGATGAGCATGTCAACAAGCTGGTTTTTCAAATCGCGCAGGGCATAAGCGTTCGCTTCCGCTTCCAACAGGCGACGCAGGTCTTGCCGCATCTCGTCCAAATTTTTGTAGCTACCAAGAGATTGGGCAAAGGTGTCATCCAAAACCGGCGCCATGCGCTGCTGCACCTTTTTGAGGCTGACTTGATAATTGATCAAAGAGGAGGTCGTGGAGGGCTGCTGATTATTCTGCCAGACCTTGACGTTGCGTATTTCGCCGCGGCGCGCGCCTACAATCTGTGAAAAAAAATTATCGCCATCGTCGTCCTTTTCAGCCAGAACGAACAATCGATCCGCCATTTTATTGCCAATTACCGGCAGCCCCACGGCGTCGACTTCCTGAATGTCTGCCAGCACGCGATCTCCAAAAGCGCCCGGGGCGTCCGTGTCTTTATACACCGTCCGTTGCTCCAAGAGGCGCTGCATTTCTTCGTCGACCTCCGGCTCGCCGATTTCGTAGTTTTTTTTCTCCAGCGCAAAGTCGGTGTAGGTTTTCAGCTCCACCTCCGGCTCAATATCGAGCTCCGCGTGAACGCGCAGCGATCCATCCGGGTCGAAATCGTATTTATCGACTTTCGCCGGGGTAGCGACTTTCAAGCCTTCTTTTTTTACCGTATCGTAGAGGATCTGCGGCAACACCTCCCCCACGGCTTCTTCCTTGATGGCGTCGCCGTAAAGTTGCCGGATGACGGCGAGCGGGGTTTTGCCTTTGCGAAACCCCTGTAGGGCAACCCGCTTTTGATAAGATCGCAGTAACTTCTCGATATGCAACTCTACTTCGCTCGACGAAAGATGAACGTCGATTGACCGGCGCCATTTATCACGGGTGGTGACCTTTACTTCCAAGGCAGCTCCAATTCTTCCCTGATGCGAAATGTGTCAGACATCTTATCTGGTTAGACGTTTGCAGTAGCGCGCCGTGCGCATGATCATTTTTTCATGTATGTGATGCCACTAAGACAAAAACCGGCGCCCGCTGAGCGCCGTGTCGTGCCGGAGACAGGACTCGAACCTGCAAGGGTTGCCCCACGTGGTCCTAAGCCACGCGCGTCTGCCAATTTCGCCACTCCGGCGGTGCCGTCGTTTGACGCAATCGGAAAAAATATATGGATTCTCCAATCCAAAAGCAACAGCCTTTTCCCGTAGGAAAATATCAAAAGCGATTTTTTTAAGAAAAAAGAAAGGGTGAGCTAAAAAGGCAGGATATAAAAAAATATGGAAAATTATCTTTAGCGTCGCGTTGCGCCAAATGAGGAGCCATCGTGCAGGCGGCTACCTAAAGGCGAGGGATAAATGAGGAGCGATGAACACAACCCAGCCATCAGAAGCTTAATTAGCGCTTGTCGATAAAACGCGCTTCGTAGCGGAAGCCGCCATAGTTCACGAAAATCGAGGCTTCAGTATCGAACCACGCCGGGATGAAGAACACCCCTTGATGCACCTGTCCTTGATTCACTTCGCCGCCAAATGGCGTTTCCGGAGTGAGCGGCAACAGATCGTCTGTGGAGTTGACATTCGGTTTCCAGATTTTGCCATTCTGCTCAAAGCTTAACAGAGCCGGGTCGAAAAATCCTTGGCGATCGGGCAGCGTCGAAACCGAGAGAACCACGGGGGTGACTTGATCGCCGGTCACCTGGCGAACCAACGTCGTCAGCTCAAAATTATGTCCCATCAGCATCGACAGCATGATGCGGTTCTGCTCTCCACCGCGCACATAGAACGAGGTGATTTGATTCACCATCACCGTCGGGCGCTGCAAGGCCAAACTACGGTTGCCCTTGGGGTTGGCAACAACGGCGCTCACTGCCACTGTAGAGGCCATCACGGCAGCCGTCACGAACATCCGGGCTCGACGATTTTGCTGAGTTTTCATTCGTTGTCTCCTTCTTTCGTTGGTCGCTGAGAATCCGCTCAGTGCTATCTAAAAACTTCTACCCTTTCACCATCAATTACTGTGCCACAAAATGATGGCTTTGTTGATGTAGTTTTAATTTATTGATTTCAAAAGACTTGGCAGAATGTGCAGTTGGCTTGAAATCGTTACGTGAGCAAGTGCCAATTGTCGCACATGGCGAAGTTTTGTATCACGCCTGAGACTATGTGCCTTATTTTATTGAAATAATTATGGTTTCTTAAGATTTATCTTGGCCAAAATTCAACCAACTTAGTTGGCTTAATCTCGTCCAAAAGCATTAAGCAGAGGTATATTAGTGGCGGATGTCGCAAAATTCAAATCGAAAGCCATCGCCTACTCAGGCGGAAGCAAGGTGGGGAATTTTTTTCCAAGTGAAACTAATCGCCCGAGACTCGGAATTTGCCCTCTGCTACATTAACGCGCCATAGGAGGATGCCGCCAGCAATGAACAAAACCGCAATCGACTGTATGCCGGCGCGCGGATCTCCGGTTATCCTACCCACCGTTCCCATCAGCAAGGGACCGATAACGGCGGCAAATTTCCCGAGCATATTGTAGAAACCAAAAAATTCGGCGCTCTTGTCTTTGGGGATGAGGCGTGAATAGAATGAGCGACTGAGCGCTTGGATGCCCCCCTGAACCATCCCCACTAAAAAGGCCAAAAGATAGAACTTGCTAATATGAAGCCCCCCGATTCGGTAAGGCTGAAGATCCATGCGAGCTCCCAAGACCGTCACCAACAAGTAAACCCCGATACTTGCCAGAATCACTTTCTTGGCGCCCAGCTTTTGACCCAGATACCCAAGCAAGTAAGCGAAAGGAAACGCCACGAACTGCACCATGAGCAGCGCCGTAATCAATTCCTTCGTTTCGATGCCGATCGATTTCCCGTAATCAACCGCCATGTTGATGATGGTATCCACTCCGTCGATATACAGCCAATATGCGACAAGAAAGGTCAAAACGGCTTTCATTTTTCTCAACTCGTGAAAGGTTTTGGCCAGTTGACGGAACCCTTCGCGCGCGGCCCTTCGCAGAGAGAGTTTTCCCCCACCGGCAGGCTCGGGCACATTCAGCAACAAAGGAATTGAAAAGATCGCCCACCACACCGCCACAAGCAAAAACGAAAGTCGAACGGCGTGCGCCGGCGAAGCCAAGCCAAACCACGAGGGATTCTGCACCATGAAGACATTGACGAGAAACAGCAGCCCGCCGCCGAGGTATCCCAGCGAATACCCGCGACCGGAGACTACATCCACCGTGCGGTCATCGCTGACGCTGACAATCAAGGAGTCGTAAAAAACGTTGGCGCCCTGAAACCCGATGGTGGCAAGAACATACAAAGCCGCGGCAAGGGGCCAGTTTCCGGCAGCAACAAAATACAAACAGCCGCTCATCATGATGCCTAAGCCGGCAAACATCGCCAAGAATTTTTTCCGCGCCGAGCCCCGATCGGCAAACGCCCCCACCACCGGCGCCATCGCCGCGATGAGCAAGCTGGCCGTGGAAATTGACGCCCCGAGCCAAAACGTGCTCTCCGTGGCAGGCTTGCCCTGGCTCCAATAATCCTTGAAAAAAATCGGAAAGAAGCCGGCCACCACCGTGGTGGAGAAAGCCGAATTTGCCCAATCGTACAACGCCCAACTTAAGACGCCCTTGTGCTTATGCATGCCTTTGCATCGATAAAATGAACGATCCAGATAGGAGATGCCGCATGGCGCACTCGTCCCGTGTCTCGCGCCGAGCCGCCAAAAGACAAATCACGCGATGACCCAGAAGCGAGCCGGTGGCAGGGGTGTAATACATGAAGAAGATGAAGAAAGAATCAAAAAACGGCGCAGGGTGAAAAGCAAAGATGCACGTCAGAAGGATTGTTCGACAATCAGCTTTTCCAATTCATTGGTCACTTTGCGGTAGGCCTTGTTGGATGGCACCACAGCCGCCAGCACCACCTCTTGGTCGAAGGCCTTAAAAAAACGAAAAACGATCTTGCGTCGATTGACCCCCTCGATGTTGACTTCCCGCAAGCTCGTGATGTCACCCATGCTCATCGCCATCCGGCGAACGTCGTGAAAGAGGATGGCCAGCTCAGCGATGCGATCGGCCGTTGCGGGATCGCCGTTGCTCGACGCGGGGGTGGCCAAGGCCAAGGGCAGCCCTTCGTTGCTGAACAGATACACCGCCTCGTAAACGCCGTTGTGCAGAATCTCCTGCATGGCTTTCTCAATGGCGCTTTGCGGCGTTTTGACTTCGGGGGCAATTCCTACTGCCATCAGATCACCTTTTGCACGTGTCCGACCACGCCATAAATGGCCGCCTTCAGTGTCTCCAAAACGCCGGTGCCTTTAGCCGCGGCGGCCTCGATGACCGGCACTTTGTTGAAATTCAACTTGGTGTTCATCTCTTCCACCGGTAAGCAGCGCGGCAGATCGCGTTTGTTATATTGCAATACCCAGGGAAATTTCTGGAGCGTCAAGCCGTCTTCAATCAAATTGCGCTCGAGATCCATCAACGAATCGAGATTTTCCGTCATCCGATCGGCTTGCGAATCGGCGACGAAAACGATGCCGTCCACGCCGCGCAAAATGATCTTGCGGCTGTACGCGTAGTACACCTGGCCGGGGATGGTATATAGATTGAACTTCGGCTTCATCCCCTTGATGCGCCCGATTTCCAATTGCAGGAAATCGAAATACAACGTGCGCTCTTCGCGGGTCTTCAGCGTGATTAAATCACCCCGCAAGGATGGGTCGATGTGGCTGTAAATGTACTCCAGGTTGGTCGTTTTGCCGCTCAGTCCCGGCCCGTAATAGACGACCTTGAGATTGAGTTCTTGCAGTGCCCAGTTGACGAACATAGTCAGAGATGCGTAGATTAGAGCTTGAAGGTCTTGTCGAATTCCTTGCCGAGCAAGGCGCCAAACTCCACGTCCAAAAACTCGGTGGCTTTATTTTCCGCCTGCGCCGCCTTTTCCAGAATCTGTTTCAAGCGCTCGACCGATTTGTTGGTGAAGATGCGGATAAGCCCGAGCGCCACGGATTTTTCGAAAACGATCGCCAGCAGGAAATTGAAGCCGACGTTGCACAAATAAATGTTCCGATGTTCACCTTCCTGGAAAAGAAATTTGAACCCGTCGCGCTCGCCGAGCAAACGGGCAATTTCCGTGGTCGCCGCAAAATCGCCGGCGGCTAATGCCGACAGCGACGACAGGTTGATCTGCCCGGCCTTGCCAGCGTGCGTGATGGGATTGCCGTTCGCATCGGTAAAGATGGCAAAATCGGCGCGCGTGCTGGCGACCAACTCCCGAAGCGCTTCGCTCACCTGATTGAAGACTTCGGTCGAAAGCATAATCTGCTGCTCTCGACGTGTGGCCAACTCCATGAAGAACCTCCTGAAATTCGCGCCGCTTGATCAGCGCGAGCTTTTCGCTATTGACCGAGGGCCAGCCGCTCCGCCAACAGCTCCGGCAGACCGGCTTTAAGAATTTTTTTCTGGGTGACGGGAATATCGTACGGCACGCGGCGCACTTCATACGTTTTGTTTTCCACGTCGAATATGCCGAAGGCGGCATCCGGATTTCGGTCTCTTGGTTGTCCTACACTACCGACATTGATCAAATATCGCGCACCGTCATTCAACAAAATCGGATACTGCTCTCGACCTTCGAGGCGACCGTCTTCGGATTTTTCGACGCACCATGCCGAGTGGGAATGTCCGACGAAGCAGGTCTGCTGGGTGAATCCTTCGAAATTGTCTTCGGCGTCGCCCATGGAGAGAATGTAGGACCACTTTTCCGGTTGCAGCGGCGTCGCATGAACGATAAAAAAAGTCTCGTAAGCCTGGGTCATCGGCAGCGCCCTTAAGAAAACTTTGGACTCTTCCGTAAGCTCTTTGGCCGTCCACTCGATGGCTTTGCGCGCCACGTAATTGAAGTATTGCACATCCAGGCCGCCTAAAGGCGCCACGTCATGATTGCCGGCGAGGCAGACTTTCACCTTTTCTTTGACAAGCGCCACGCACTCATTGGGATTCGGTCCGTACCCGACGACATCTCCAAGACAAATCATTTCATCGACATCGGCCTTCTCAAGCTCGTTGAGAACGGCTCCGAGCGCTTCCAGATTCGCATGAATGTCTGAAAAAATCCCGTAGCGCATAACTTGAGGTGACCTATCGGTTTAAGGTGAGGGGAATATAACATTCATTAAAAGGGATTGCAAGGTAAATTTCGTGGACAGAACTTCGCTGGCGCTCCCGTGGCTTGAACAGAAATAAGAAGGCCATCCCGACACATCGGCATGGCCTGTAAGATTCTCCGCATTCGAGAATCTATCGCAAGAGCAGGAGTTTCCGCGTCAACGACTTTGTGCCAATGGTCGCGCGCAAAAGATACATGCCGCTCGTTGCTTGCACGCCGGCCTCGTTGCGCCCGTCCCATGACACCACGTATCTTCCCGGAGCTTGCTGAGCCTTCACCAAACGCCGCACCTCCTGCCCCAGCGCATTGAAAATCATCAGCGACACGTCTTGCGCGTTTTCGCCAACGACCTGATAACGAATCATCGTTTCCGGATTAAACGGGTTTGGATAATGTTCTACGAAGATGGAGTTCGCGGCGGAAGCTGCTGCTGCCGTCGGAACTTGGATAGCCGCATTCGCACTCGTTTCGATGCCGAAATTTTCTCCATAGCGTTCAATCATCTCCGCAAGAATTTTCTCCTGCTCGGCAGCCGCTGCGTCATTCTGCGCTGCTATGGCGCGCAATTGTGATAGAACATTTTCCGCTGCGGCGAGATCATTCTTAAAATGCAAATTGATAATGCCAATGTTCGCCAGCAGCTCGGCATCGTGCTCAGGATTGCTCTGACGATATTTCTCCAAGTCTGCTAATGCCGTTGCAACATCCTGTATCGCCAAACTCTTCTCGACCAGCGTCAGCGCCAGATATTTGCGAATGGCGGCCTCGACTTTCTGGTCTTCCGCGTATTCCACCAGCGACGCATAATTCACGGTTGGCACGCGCGCCTCTTGCAGCTCACGCCAAAGCTCGGTGATCACCTCGGCCGCTTCGGACCATTCGCCTTGTTCCAAACCCCGCTTCATTGCCTCGTCGAATTTAATCGACCAAGTCGTGGGGTCAAACTCTGACGAGGTGAAGTCGTTCTCATTAACCATTCCGGAATTTGCTATCGAAGCATTTTCATCAATATCGATTCCCTCGCTTATCCAGTCGGGATTGAAATTGACCCTCGTCGAAGGGTCGTACGTACCACTTTGGCCCCAGCCGACCGGACTGGGTGCAGAGGTCAAATAGGGTGAGTTATCAACGTTGCCAAAAATGTCAGTTTGTTGGCCTGCCCAGTAGCACCTTTCAGCTCTCAATTGGCCGGTTAAGAGCTGCCTCGTCTCAAAGCCAGTGTTGGAACTAATATAATTATTGCCATACTGATTGATGACATCCTTGCCAAAGACCGGTGAACTGTTCGCTGAGTAAATACCATCCACGGCATTTGCCAAAATTAAGTTACGACCTTTGGTCGTGCCTG
>Ga0247727_10016855_pt1 | contig 11715 bp, 9 predicted proteins | sample WisWelCaveWW1625_FD_202498 | JGI IMG/M metagenome (GOLD analysis project Ga0247727, IMG submission 202498) | Biofilm microbial communities from Wishing Well Cave, Virginia, United States - WW16-25 | ecosystem: Environmental > Aquatic > Deep subsurface > Groundwater > Cave microbial mat | place... | reverse complement strand
GCCCTCGGCTCCTGGGCCGGGCGAGAAACCGCCGAGCGAGCGCCCCTCACGCTGAGAGAGGTTGTGGGGTGGAGCGCCGCGGTGCGAGAAAGAAGCAGGCTCCCGCCGCCAGCAGGTGTTTCAGCGTGTGACCGCTGACGAGCTCTCCGAGCGCGTAGATCTCCGCGTCGAAGTGCTCGCACGCCTTCGCGAGCAGATAGAGGAGCAGCGCGAGCGCGAAGCGGCGCTCGTCCAGCTCGCCCGGAAAGAGCGCGAGCAGGAACGGCACCGAGCCCAGCGGAATGGCCTGCACCAGTCCGTACGGACGCAGGTCGCCGTCCAGCTTCCCGCTGCCGTACCAGATCCACAGCGTCAGCAGCGAGAGCGCGAGCAACGGCACGAGCGTGCGCGCGGTCCAGCGCGCTCCCAGGCGATCGCCGAGGATCCAGGCGAAGAGCGCCGCGAAGGAGAGCGAGATCGGCAGGCGGTCGACCAGGAGGCCCGCGGAGTCCGGCGCGAGGTGATAGTAGCCCGAGCCGAACGTGACGGCGCCGATCGCCAGGAACGAGATCCGCGCCGCGCTGCGCTGCGGATCGGCGAGCGCTCGAGCACGGCGCATTCCGAACCAGGCGGCGAAGGCGAAGGGCAGGTTCGAGAGCACGTTGAGCGCGTTCGGCACACCCAGGAACGCGCGCTGGTCGGCGTGTCCGAAGTAGCGCGTGCTCTGCAAGACCGGCGGCCGGGCGAAGACCACCAGCGCGACCGCCGCGGCCACCGCGGCGAGCACGCCCAGCCTCCACGCGAGCGGCGCACGGCGCAGACGGGCGAGAACGGGTTCCACGTGCCGCGCATCATGCCAAGCCGGAAGGTGAACGCACCGCGGAGACGCGAAGGACGCGGAGGAAGAGATCTGGGCCTCCGGGGCTTCAGCCCAGGGGAACATGAAACTCCGGAGGCCTTGCCAATCTCTCCTCGAGTCTCCGCGCTCTCCGCGTCTCCGCGGTGCGCGTCTTCTTCCCTCAGGGCGTGCGCCGCGGCGGCGGCTTGTAGATCGCGGCGGCCTTGGGCACGCCCTCGTCGAGGTACACGTCGGGCACGGGCAGCGTGATCGTCTGGTTCATGTGCTCCCAGTGTCCGAACGGGCCGGAGGTGCCCTGGTTGCCGTCGGTCATGAAGCTGTACCAGTGCACGGCGTCGACACCTTGCCGGATCAGCGTGGGCACGAAGTCGAGCACGTAGGCGTTGTACATCTCCGGCAGGCGCTGGGCCTGGCTGGCGGCGCGGCCCCAGGGTTGGTAGCCCGCCTCGAAGGAGGCCCCGCCCTCGTACAGCTCGAGCCGGGGGTACGAGCCGTCCGGATTCACGTACCCCGTGGCGATGAGGCGGTGCTCGAGCAGCTTCAGCTCGAGCTCGCCGATGCGCGCGCGCGCGGACTCGATCACGCCTTCGGGCGTGGGGCAGTTCGGGCAGCTCGAGACTCCGTCGGCGTCCAGCAACCAGCCGTCCACGTCCGGTTTGCGCGGTCCGAAGTAGAAGGCCGGGCCGACGGCGTCGACCTGCACGTCGGGGGCGAGCGCCCCCAGGACGTCCCGCAGGAAGTCGGCATCGGCCAGCCATCCGCCCACGAAGCGGCGCAGGCGCGGCGCGTTCTCGCCCGAGAAGACCTCCTCGGCCACCGCGAACACGCGCCGTATCTCGAGCGCGAGCTCTTGCTCGAGCGTGCGACCGCTCGCCAGCGCGCGGCTCTTCGCCCAGGCGCGCACCGGGAAGCCGAAGTTCCAGGTCTCGTTCGAGAACTCCACCGTCAGCTTCAAGTGCGGTGCGAGCGGCGCGAACGGCCGCCCGCCGTTCACGCCCGGCACCGGCGGCGAGCCGTCGCGGATGCGCGTGAGGGTCTCGCGCAAGAAGGACTCGTACTCCTCGTCCGGGAGGTCGTCGGCGTTGTGCGGCACGTTGAGGTGCAGGTCGGAGCCGACCGCGTTGCACAAGGCCACCTGGTACTCGGGGCACACGCCGCGCTTCGTGCCCTGGCTCGGGCTGCTCGGCAGGATGCGGCCGGCGAGGTCGAACACGAACGGGGCCGTCCCGTCGGTCCGGCCGTACTGGTTGACCTCGTTCCAGTTCATGGCGCGCCACACGCTCGGCCCGAGCCCGCCGTTCATCGCGCGGACCTTCTCCACGAAGGGCGGCCACAGGATGGGCTGCCCGGCTTCCATGCCCGGCAGCCAGACGTGCGCGTCGCGCACCGGATCGGCCGGGTCGGACCAGTCGATGATCCAGGTCAGGAGCGCGTTGCCGCTGCCCGCGCTCGGATCCACGAAGACCTCGACCCGGTTCGACGTGCGATTGGCCTCGCTCACGACTGCTTGGCCGCCGAGCTTGCACTCGCCCGTGCCGGCCCAGGTGAGCACGTACGGCGTCACGCGACCGTCCGGCATCGAGCCCGCCATGCTGCCGAACAGTCTCGCTCCGGCCTTCTCGCCGCTGGCCAGGGCCGAGACGTCGGGCCAGCCCGCGCCGAGGAGCGGCGGAACCTGCCCGAGCGGGATGAGCGGCGCGGGCACGCGGCCGATCGTGCCGTTCACGACGCGGAAGAACTCGCCTGCGCGCGCCATGGCGTCGGCGAAGGCGATCCCGCGCTGCCACCAGACGTTCTCGCTGGCGTTCATGCCGTACTGGATGACGAAGTCGGGCTCGTCGGCGCGGATCCAGTCGGCGGCGAGGCGCGTGTCGCTGCCCCAGGGGTTTGTCACGCTCAGCGTCACGGAGTGGGTCCCTGGGATGGTGTAGACGTGCGTCGGGTTGGGCTCGTTCGAGGTGCTGCCGTCGCCGAAGTCCCACGCCCAGCTCGTGACCTGGCCCTGCGAGCGATCCTCGAACGTGACCGAGAGCGGCAGCTCGCCCGCGAGCACGCTGGCCGCGAGGTCTGCGCGCGGAGCGAGTCCCTCGATGAAGAGGAGTGTGCTGTGGACGGCCACCGTCCGACCACCCCGCTCGACGCTCACGCTCCAGGACCAGGTCTCGTCTCCCCGGGCCTGGGCCAGGGGAAACGACCCGGCCAGCCAGTCGCCGCTCAGGATGAGCGCGCCCGAGAAGGACTGGCCCGGCCCCTGGAGCAGCCACCACCCGATCGGCTCCTCGGAGGCGGGGCCGCTCAGCGAGTCCTTCGACGAGGGGTCCCGGACCCGCATGTGGAGGGTGTCGGCCTGGCTGAAGGCCCGTTCGTCTTGGAGCGGCGCGGCCGCCTTCGACAGCAGGAATTGGGGCCGATCCACCGGCTCTAGCGGCATGGATTGGCCAAAAACAGGGCTCTGTGGCCACAGGAGGGCCATCAGGCCGATGAGGGCGGGCAGCCGCCAGAATTGCGACTGTCTAAACAACGCGTCCGGATGATGGACGCCGGGGGTGAGGGGGGGGAGTCTCATGGGAAGATGGAAGCAATTGCTCAATCCTAATGCCACCCAGAAAAAAAGGGCGGCTTCGGAGGCTGTCTTCATCGTCGCAGCATCGTCGCGGGCTTCGCGGACGTCGCCAGACGTGGGAGCATGACGGACGGAATGCGCGCCCCCGCTGCCCTCTCGTTCCTCGTCGTGCTCGGGCTCGCGGCCGCTCGGGTGCCCCCGCGCCCGGCCGTCGAGCTCGAGCTCGTCTACCTCGCCAACGAGGGCTTCCTCGCGCGCGCCGGCGAGCACGAGCTCCTGATCGACGCCTTCGTGTTCGAGCCCTACTCCGGCTATGCCGCCGTGCCCGCGGAGCTGCGCGCGGCGATGCTGGCGGGGAAACCGCCCTTCGACGGGGTCGAGCTCGCGCTGACGAGCCACTTCCACCTCGATCACTTCCAGGCCGCGGCCGCGGCCGAGTTCCTGCGCGCACACCCGGAGACGAAGTTCCTGTCCTCGCCCCAGGTGGTCGATGGGCTGCTTGCGGAGCTCGGGGAAGACACGGCTCTCGAGCGGATCGACGCGCTCCTCCCCGAGGCGCGCCAGGCGGCCGAGACGCGCGAGAAGGAGACGCGCGTCGAGCTGATCCGCCTGCCGCACACGGGCGGAACGCGGACCGCTTCCGTGCAGAACCTCGGCCACGTGCTCGAGCTCGGCGGCGCGCGCCTCCTGCACGTCGGCGACGCGGACGCGCTCGACCCGGCCGTCGAGGGCTACGACCTCGGAGAGCGCGCGCTCGACGTCGCGCTCGTGCCCTACTGGTGGCTGGGCGACGCCCAGGGCGTTGCGCGCGCGCGCGAGCTCACCGGCGCGAAGCACCTCGTGGCCGTGCACGTCCCGCCGGCCGAGCTCGCGGACGTGAAGGCCCGGCTCGCCGCGCTGGATCCGACGATCCTGTTGTTCGAACGCGCTGGCGAGAGCAGGAAACTGGCGCTCGAGCGTTGATCCGAGATCCTGCTCGCGGGCCCCTTCGTCTGGCGCGGGGCTGCTAGTCGATGCTGAGCTGCAGCGCGAATCCGAGCGACAGGGCGTCCTCTCCGTCACCGAAGTGGCTCTCGGCGTACAGGGCCAGGAACCAGTGTCGGCCGAGCGCGAGATCGAGGTCGCCGCGCACCGCGTGCTGGAGCAGCGTCTCGTCGACGTCTTCCAGGTCGTAGTCGCTCGAATCCCAGCTCAGGCCCAGCGAGCCGAACCCGAAGCGCTTGCGCCCCGATGCCCGCACGCCGGTGGTGTGGCTAGACTTGCCGGAGCTGACGTAGGCCTCGAACAGCAGCGGCCCGCCGGGCCCGAAGGCATCGCGCCAGCTCGCGCGCGCGCGTCCGCTGCCGCCCGAGCCGTCCTGGTCGGACCACTGCTCCGCCCGGCCATAGAGCTGCAGGTTCGATCCGAGCTCCAGCCAGCCGTCGATGCCGTAGCGGTCGTTGACCGAGCTCGCGATCTCCTCCGGCGTCAGGTCGTCGAACTCTGCGCGCAGGAGCTGCGGGAAGCGGAAGCGCGAGGCGAACAGTCCCAGGCCGTGGCCTTCCGGAGTGCGATGGCTCGCATTGACGAAGAGTTGCGTGAGCTCGGGCCCCGCGCTCTTCAGGCCGTCGCCGGAGGCATACAGGTCCGCCAGCTCGGACGCGAACACCCCGCTCGAAGGCCACGGGTGGAGCTCCAGTTGCGACGGGATGAGGTCGCGATCGGCCGTGCCATCGTGCCAGGTCCTCTGGTAACCCGCGCCGAAGGAGAACTGGCGTGACTCGTCGCTCACCAGACGGCCGAAGACGGCGGCCTGCAGATCGTCGCCGGTGCGGAACAGGTCGTCGACTCCGGGCAGGAAGCCCAGGCTCGCGCCGAAGCTGTCCCCGGAGCCTGACTGGTGCGAGTACTCGGCCCCGTCGAGGAAGCCGAACTCGGGGAACTCGCGCGGCACGAAGCGTCCGACCTCTCCGCGATCGCGCTCGCTGCGCACGCCGCCCCAGGCGTAGGAGAGCCGGTCCAGGCGCAGCTCCGACTCCTGCTCGCGCCAGCCGCCGATCTCGGACGAGCGTGTGAACCACTCGGTGTCGAAGTCGAGCTCCCCGCCGCGCCCGAAGGGACTCACGATGCGGCCCTCGAAGCCGGTGTCCGTTGGGGCCGGTGCGACGGGCTCGGCGGCAGGCGCGGGCTCCGTCAGCCGGTCCATGTACACCCCGTCGCCCGCGATCGCCGTGCACTGGACTTCGACGCGCACGAACGCGTCGCGCGCTCCTGCGGAGCGTTGCGATTCCTGGGCGGCCACGGTCAGCGCCAGGACGAGCCCGAGCAGCAGGATCGCGCTCATCGCCGCCCTTCCCGCTCACGGACTCCTCTGGAATGGAAGTACGCCACCCTCGCGCGGGCCGCGCTAGCGCTCTCTCCCCGACGAGGCGCTCGGCTCCGCGCGGGTGTGTTCGGACCGGAACGGACTTCGCTCGGAGTGGCACGCTCGTTCTGCTGCTCCTCTTACTCCGCCCTCGCTCCTCTCCAACACAGCGCCGCGACGCGAAGCTCTTTCTCGGGGCCATGATCTCGGCGTCGCAGATCGTGCCTGCGTTCGAGCTCAGCGCCGCGCGCGCGCGAGCACGTAGAAAGGCGTGCCGGCAAGAAGCAGCAGGAAGCCGCGTGCCACGTACTCGTCGCCCGCGCCGTGGATCGTCAAGAGACCGTAGGCGAACGCGAGAAGAGAGATCGCGATGGCGGGAGCGATGCGTTCCTGGCTCCCGGCCTGGCGCGCGCGCAGCGAGAGCAGTATCTCGGCCCCGGCCGAGAACACGTAGGGCACGAGCGCCGAGAGGGTCGCCAGGAGGATCATGCCCTTGAACATCGTCACGAGCGAGTCCGAGTAACTGGCCACGACCAACACGCAGGAGAGGACGCTCGAGATCGCGAGGCCGACCACCGGCGTGCCGCGCGAGGAGAGTCGTCCGAAGAAGGACGGGAACAGTCCATCGCGGGCGATGGCGAGCGGCATGCGTCCAGCCACCAGGATCCAGCCGTTCAGCGCCCCGAAGCACGAAACGAACGCTCCGGCGGCCACGGCCTTCCCCGCCCACCCACCCCACAACGCCCGCGCCGCATCCGCGAAGGGCGCCTCCGAGGCGGCCAGCGTCGAGCGATCCACGAGGCCCATGACCGCCAGCGTGCTCGCCACGTAGAACACGGTCGCGATCGCGATCCCGATCAACGTCGCGCGCGGGACGTTGCGGCGTGCGTCGCGCGCCTCGCCGGCGGCGATCGAGGCCGATTCGAAGCCCTGGTAGGCCCACAGCGTCATGGCGAGCCCCCCCAGCACCGCGCTCGAGAGCGGCTTGCCAGTCGGGTTGAAGGGCGTGAAGCGCGACGGCTCGAAGTGCCACAGACCGAAGAGGGCGATCGCGACGAGCGGCGTGAGTTTCAGCACGGTCGTGACGACCTGCACGACTCCCGCCTCGCGCACGCCGCGCGTGTTCACCATCGTCAGCAGCACGATCGCCGCCAGGGTCGTGGTCGTCGGGTGGCTCGCGACGGCCGGGACGAGCGTGCCGAGGTAGCTCGTCATCGCCACCGCGACCGCGGCGACGCCGCACCAGCACGAGATCCAGTACCCCCAGCCCACCAGGAAGCCCGCGAACTCGCCGAAGGCCTCGCGCACGTAGGCATAGGGCCCGCCGACCGCCGGCCGGCGCCGCGCGAGGCGCGCGATCACGAGCCCGAAGGCCATCGTGCCGACGGCCGACACGATCCACGCAATGATGCTCGTCCCGCCGTACGGCGCGAGGTTCGCAGGCAAGAGGAACACGCCCGAGCCGACCATGTTGCCGACCACGAGCGCGGTCAGCGCGATCGGCCCGAGCTGGCGCTTCGTGCCTCCGGGATCCGCGGCGGAGCTCTCGGGCTTTGGCTGCGCCGGGCCTTCCATCGCGCCGGCCAGCCTAGTGTCCCGGTCCAGGAATCCGCGAGCACATATCGGAGGCCCGCAGCGGCGCTGGCAAGGCGCGCCGACGACGCGGGTTAACTAAACAACCCTCGGAGGCGCAACGCCGCCAGCGCCTGCGAGGGCCCCGAGATGTGCCGCGGATTCCTGGACCGGGACACTGACACTACGCACTCCGGAGCGCCGCTCCTGCGCTCCTCACCGCATGCGCGGGCGGGCGCTTTCTGCCGCACACTCGTTCCGGAGGCAAACATGCAGATCAAGCACGTGAAGATGGACCCGCGTCAGCGCCGCCGCGAAGTGCTGCGCATCTTCGATCAGGAATCGTGGGGCAACCTCGAGCTGCTCGACGGCTGGGACGGCGAGGACCTGGACGAGCTGAAGACCATCCTCGACGAGGACGAGTTCCAGACGCTGGTCGACCGCCTGGCCGACGTCGAAGCGGATCGGCGCTGATCCAGATCGCGCGCCTCCGGCGCGGAACGGGCCAGAACGCGAGTCCGGCCGAGCGAAGCAGCCGGGCCGCGCCGATCTGCGTCGATCAAGCCGCTCCTGACCGAGGTCGATGAACGCTGCGTGCGGCCCTCGACTTGCCTGTGCGCGCTCGGATCGGCGCTCGCCGTCGTGACCTCTGCGTGCGGCCGGGTGGAGACGGTGGAGTCGCGCCCGCACGTGGTCTTGATCGTGGTCGACACGCTGCGCGCCGACCACGTGACGCAGTACGGCTACCCGCGGCCGACCAGCCGCGCGCTCGCGCGCTTCGACGCGCAGGCGACGCGCTTCGAGCGCTGCTACGCGACCTCCTCGTGGACGACCCCGAGCACGGCCAGCATCGTCACCGGGCTCTCGCCTCTTCGACATGCAGCCGAGGCGCGCGGCTCGGCGCTGAGCGAGGAGGCCATCACGCTGGCCGAACGGCTCGCCGCCGCGGGCTGGGAGACGGCGGGCTCGTCGGGCAACCACAACGTCACGCGCACGACCGGCTTCGCGCAGGGCTTTCGCTCGTTCTGGGACTACCAGGGCGAGTCGGACGAGTACCCCGACGTCGCGCGCTTGCTCGCACCGCTCGAGGCCTGGATCCCCGATCGCCCCGTGCGGCCAGTGTTCGTCTACCTGCAGGCGATGAATGTGCACGGTCCGTACCGCGTGCCGGAGGAGCACGCCGCCGACCTCCTGGGCACGCCGCCGGCCGCGACCTTCGAGTACTCGAAGGGCCTGATGAAGCGCATCATGAAGCGCGCTGAGCTCGAACGGCGTGCCGAGGTCGACGAGGCCTACCTCGCCAGCCACCGCGACCAGTACGACACGGCGGTGCGCTACACCCTCGATCGACTGGCCGAGTTCCTCGCGCGGCTCGATGCGAAGGGCGTGTACGACGACGCCCTGATCGTGATCACGGGCGATCACGGCGAGGAGCTCTACGATCACCGCGGCTTCGGCCACGGCTACACGCTGCACGAGGAGGTGCTGCGCGTGCCGCTGTGGATCAAGCTCCCCCGGCAGCGCTCGGGCGCGGTCGTCAGCGAGTGGGTCTCGCTCGAAGACCTCCTGCCCACGATCCTGGACTTGTGCGGTTTCGATCCGCCGCCGTCGCTCGACGGCCGGTCGCTGGCTCCGCTCCTCGCCGGAGCGCCCGCCCCGCCGCCCCGCGACCCGTTCCTCTCTCGCACGCGCTGGCCTGGGCGCTTCGTCGGCAGCGCGGTCGTCGCTGCGCCCTGGAAGCTCGTCCGCATCGAGAGCAACTACGAGGGGCTCGCGGACGAGCTCCGGCTCTATCACCTCGAAGAGGATCCACGCGAAGAAACCGACCTGGCCGCCGAGCACCCGGACGTGGTCGCGCGACTGAGCGCGCTGCTCGCCGAGCGCGAGGGCGCTGCCGTGGACGCGCTCCCCAAGGTCAACGTCACGGAGTCGCTCGACCTCGATGTCCTGGAGGCGCTGGGGTACTGAGCCTGAGCGGCCGCGGGATCGCCAGTCGACGCGGGAGAGAGACCGACCACCAGCCGCCGGGCGCGCGACCGTCGATGCGCAGGAAGAGCAGCGCTCCGTTCGTCGTGAAGGCTTTGCCGCGCGCGAGCTGGGCGACCCAGGCGTCGTGGGTGAACGGCTTACCCTCCAGGTCGACGTAGACGCGCGCGTCGCCCGGGGGCAGGTTCTTGACGAAGGTGAGCGTGCTGTCGGTGCCGGCGGTGAGGACGACGTCGAAGCCGCAGCTCATGAGCATCTCCCAGATGCCGGCCGCCGTCGGCTCTCGTAGTTTGCGGGCGCGCTTTGCTCCCGCAAGGCTCTACAGGGGCAGAAGGAGGATGAGCTGCCTGCCTTGGACGGGTCTGCGCTTATCCTCACTGGCCTTCCCGGCACCTCCGCCAAGCTGGAGCCCAAGTGCTAGACGGGAAACCACGGGAGGCCGCGGACGAGTTGCAAAAGAATGAATCGGCGGATGCTGATCCTGCCCTGAAAGACTCCCGCCGAGGATGAGGATCGCCGTACCGATGGCGAGGTTCTTTGGGGTGACGTAGGAGACCGAAGGCCGTTTCATGAACACGAGTCCTTTGAGTGATTTCACGCCAGGGAAAGTGGGCTTCCCTTGCCTGAGCAAGGAGGAGGACTCTGTGTGATTGCTCGATCGATTGGGAGAAAAGGTGTGTCGGGATGTGCCGCCTTCTCTAATCTGCTTGCTATCAATCGGTTGTGACCGATGGTCACGGCGGAAGATGAACCACGATTTCATTGTTCTTCGCTGGAGCAAGCTCGGATGAGCCAGTGAGCGGCTGTTCCCCCACCTGCACCGACCACGTGTACTTGCCACGGGGGAGCCCTTCGACGCGGATCTTGCCCTTCGCATCGGTCGTCAATCCACCAGGTGCGCGGATCTTCTCTTCGCGAAGCCAGGTCTCGAGGGCGACCCCGAACTCGGTCGAGGTCACCTCGACCTCGGCGTCGGACACCGGGATCCCGTCGGGACTGAGAACCTGGAGCTCGAGGTCAGCCAGCTGTCGCATCTGGACGGGGACGCGGGCCTTGTCCTCGCGACCGAGGCTGCGCTCGACCACCACGGGCCAGCAATCGGCCCGCCGGCAAGCGAAGCGGTAGCTGCCTTCGCCCAGGGGCTCGAAGCGGACCGTTCCTTGGTCGTTCGTCTGTTTGGCGTCGCTCAGCGTCACGCCTCCGGTCGTTTCGATCCGCGTCATCACGCCGGCGAGCCGCTCTTCGCCGTCCATGAGCTCCAGCTCGATGCTGCCATTCGCCTCCAGCACGAATTCGAACGGGTCTTCAGAGGGGTCCACCGGGACACCGAAACAACTGCCCGCTAGGCCGTGCTGAACGTCTATCAGAACGGTTCCTCCCGGTAGTCCAAACAAAGAAGCCCATCCTTCGGAGTCGGTGTCGTCCACGCCGTGGATCTCGGACCCGGAGGAAGACCGGACGGTGACCCAGGCGCCTGGAAGCGCGGTGCCGTCGGCATCCACTACATGAATGCGGAAAGGCCTGCTGCCAACCTTCACTTCGACCTGCAGACCCATATTGGAGTCGAAGACGACGTCTCGAGTGGCGAGTGTCTGACTATCCGGACTGAGGATCCAGACTTGAGCCTTTGTCGCACGGATTCCTTCGAATGAGGCGCAGCCATCCCTCGATGCGGCCTTCATGCGAACGACGAAGACCCCATTTTCTTCCCGGGCGCTCACCAAAACGGCTGGAACGAAAGACAGTAGCTCGCCCTTTGCGTCGGTCACGCGAATGTCGAGCCTTCTGTGTCCAGAGGCTTTGAAGTCGAAATCGTGATCCTTGCCTGGATCCAAGCGAATATGAAGGCGAGCCCAGGAATCATCCGGATATGTGACTAAGACCTGGTAGTCTCCTGGGGCGACGTCTTCATAGTAGACCTTCCCCTCCTCACTGAATCGTTTCTCCGGAAGCAGCGGAGGATCCAGTGTGTACGCACGGAGATCGCTTGGACCAAAGTCCAATAATTCTTCTAGGCCGAGGAGTGTGATAGACAGGTTGTGAGGCCGATAGAGATGAATGTCTCCCCAGTCGAGGAAGCCGTCACCGATTGCGTTTGCCCGCATTTCGGCTTCGGCATATCCATCCGCGGCTACCTGGAGAAAATTCGTTCCCGGGACGAACGCTTCCAACTCGAAAACACCATCGGCGCTGGTTAACGCCTCAGGGCCCCACGGAAGAATCCGAGAAACTCCTCCTGACGAGAATGCCTGAATTCGGGCATACTGCAATGGAGTTCCAGAATCTGAGTCGACAACCCTGCCTCCACCGCGAATCGGCGCGAGGAGTTCGAGCTCTACTTCGCTCTTGCTCTCTGATGTTATCTTGACCGCGATTGGCCTCCCACCCGGACTCTCTCGGCTCGCGGCATAA
>Ga0247727_10016854_pt1 | contig 11716 bp, 8 predicted proteins | sample WisWelCaveWW1625_FD_202498 | JGI IMG/M metagenome (GOLD analysis project Ga0247727, IMG submission 202498) | Biofilm microbial communities from Wishing Well Cave, Virginia, United States - WW16-25 | ecosystem: Environmental > Aquatic > Deep subsurface > Groundwater > Cave microbial mat | place... | reverse complement strand
TTTCATTCCGTAGCGGGCGATCTGCTGCATGAACGTCGCTTCTACGAACTCGCTGAGAAGATGACGGTAACGGATATCCGCGACATCGCAAAGCGACACCTTCTCCCAGAAAACGCGACGGCTGCTATTCTCCTTCCACGGCGCCAGGCCAGCCGGTGGAGCGATCGCCGAACGCGGGCGCTGGTGCGCCGAGCCGTTGACCAGAAAAAGGAACCAAAGGCCACACCCATGGGTCGACAAGTCAACCGATATCGACTCCGCAATGGAGTTCGACTGCTGACGCTCGTGGACCGCAACGTGGCATTGGTGTCCGCACGAGCTGTATTGTTGGGCGGCACCCTCGTAGAACGAAAACAGGTTTCCGGGTTGACGCAGCTCCTCAGCCGGATGTTGACGCGGGGAACCCAGAATCGCTCGACGGCCGAGCTGGCCCAGGAGGTTGAATCGCGCGCCGGAAGCTTGTATGGCTTTGCTGGTCGACATTCCTTTGGTCTGCGCCTGGATATATTGTCGCGGTTTGCGCTTGAAGGGTTAGATCTGTTCTGTGATTGTCTGGAAACGCCGACTTTCCCAACAATCGAATTGACTCAGCAACGTCGGCTTGCTCAAGATGCGATCCGCAACACCGATGATCATCCATCGACGGTTGCTTTCAATCTGTTCCATCGCACGCTCTATGGAAATCATCCCTACTCCCGTGATCAGCTTGGAACGCTCGCTTCGATTCGATCGATCTCGAGACAACATCTGGTGCGTTATTATCACGACTACGCTAAAACCGACAATCTGGTGATCGCGATCGCTGGTGACATCGATTCGGATCAAGTCGCTGATTGGCTGGACAAACGCTTTGCATCGCTAACTGGAAAATCTCTACGCCCGTCAAAAAGACCAATGATACCACCGCTTGATACGGTGCGATCAATTTCGGCCGCAACCGAAAAAAATCAAGCCCACCTGATCATCGGATTCCTCGGCACCACACTCAAGAATCCCGACCGTTATCATCTTGAAGTTGTCGCTGCGCTGCTAGCTGGCCAGGGAGGCATTTTGTTCAAGGAGCTACGTGACCGACTTGGGCTTGCGTACCATGTCACTGCTGTTTCACAAGATGGTCTCGACCCAGGGTATGTTGTGATTTACCTCGCCTGCGATATCGCCAACATCAAGCGGGCAGAAGACAAAATCGCTGAGATTCTTCGGGATCTTCGTACAACACCAATCGATCCGCGCCAACTGGAACGGGCAAAAAAACATCTCATTGGGGTCAACGCAATTGAAATGCAGAAATTTTCCGCTAAAACATCCGTCATGGCCTATCAAGAATTATATGGTCTGACGGAGAACGAACTCGACCACTATTCCGATTTGATCGATGCGGTTTCACCTGACGATGTGTCGGCTGCAATCGCGAGATACCTCTCACCCGATCGATACGTCCGAACCATTCTCGCTCCCCGGCGAGACACTGCGCGTCAGAAGTAAGGAATGTTATCTCGATGATTCGAGTCCGAGCCGACGGCAACATAACCAATCGTTTGGTCTCAATTACTGGAGAGCAATTTCACCATCTGATCCACGTTCTGCGCCTGCAGCCTGGTGACTGCGTCATTGTGACCAACCGTGGAGACATGGAAGCCCCGGGATTCGTAAAGCGCATTACCAACCAATCGTGTGAGATTGAAACCGGTCCGGTAACAGCCATATCCCGGGAATCGCCGCTTCGGGTTGTACTGGTCCAGGCCGTTTTAAAAGGCGATCGAATGAGCTGGCTTTTAGAAAAGGCTGTGGAATTGGGAGTAGCGAAGATCATTCTCGTCATCTCGCAATATTCGGTTCCCCGCGGCGACGAACTGTGGCGAGAACGAAAACATTGTCGTTGGCAAGCCATCGTCGACTCCGCCGCCCGGCAATCAGGTCGAACGCGATCGGTTCCCGTGTATGGCCCACTGTCTATGGAAGATATCGTTTCCGACCGGAGCGTGACTACTCGCCTGCTCCTCAGTCCTGATCCGCGATCAATACTATTTTCCGGGCTTTCAGCGCCGACGTCGCCAGAGATTTGGCTTGCGGTTGGACCGGAAGGAGGCTTCTCGAAGGAAGAGAGCGCCAGATTGGTCGACGCGTCTTGGCAAGCGGTATCGATTGGCACGCGAACCTTCCGCGCCGACACGGCGGGTCTAGTGGCTTTAACGCTATGCCAATACCGCTGGGGGGATTTCTAATGAACCTCAACTGATTTGAGATTTTCCTCAACGATGCTATGCTGCGGCCGCTCAACGTGGTCAATCGCCTTGAATGAGGGACGTCGTTATGGACCGGATAATTCCGTTTGTTGCGACTGAAATTGATCTAAGAAAATCGTCCGATGCAGGAAACTCACAAAATGCGGGTTTTACTATTCGTACTGTCGCATTTTTTGTCGACGGCGCCTTGATTTCGACTTTTGTAGTTCTGATCATGTGGGGTCTTTCGTACTTAACACCGCTGATCTATCTCCCGCCGTTGACAGCGGATATCTTGCTTAACCCGCTGTCCTTTGCCTTGGCTATCTTGTCAAAACAAAGTGTCACGGTTCTCATTGGTGGCCTGATGTGGCTGATCTATTTCTTCATATTGCGTTGTTTTTTTGGAATTACGACCGGGCAAACCCCCGGCAAACAATTATTTGGACTTCTCGAAGTCGATCAACAAGGCGACCGTCTTCGACCTAAACGCGCGATCTGGCGAGCAATCGCTACCACCCTTATCGGTGCTTTCTATGGTCTAGGAATCTTGTGGGTGGCGTTCTCGGAGGTCAATCGCGGCTGGCATGATTTTCTTTCGGGGAGTCGGGTTATCCGTCTGCCCGATTAGCTTGCGGTGTGGCAGATTCGACCGAACCGTCGTCGAGTTTTCGAATCAATTTGGTGGACAATAATGTTGCAAGCATCTTGCAGACATCGAACGAATTAAGATTGCTTTCATAGATGATTTCTCGAACAGTTTTTTTGCCGTCGATCAACCGCAAAAGTTGCTTTTCGCGATTATTGAGGCGCTCCGGAGGGAGCTGTTCGATATTTCCTTCAACACGCTGAAAGATTAAGTCAAAATCCCCGACATCTCTTTCGATCGCTCGCCATTCATCGACGCGACGATAACCTTCCATCAATAGCGCTTCTACCGATAGACTAAGACCAGCTTCTTGCGCCAGTTTTGGCAAGGCGTCCCGCATTTCGAAGGCAAAGCGCCCGTTTTGCCAGCCTAACACTTCATAGATCAACTCCTGCGCTTGAGTCGCTAGCGCGCTACGCAATTCGTCGTCTTTCACGTGTCCATCCTTCACCAGCAGGTCACCAATGACACGCTTCCCCTGTCGCTTATAAAGTGCATGACTCAATGTGTCTTCATCGAGGAATTGAAACCGCATTAGGTATCGCCCCAGCCGAAATTCGATTCCCATGTTGAAGGATGTGACATAGGCAACCTGACCAGCTCTAAAAAAAATGACCACGATCGACTTCCCCTGCCGGACCTGTAATACCCCGCTCTTATTTTGATACTTGAGCAACTGCATGATCTCTGCCAAAGGAACGTCCGCGATATTTCCTGCTAGGGATACACGAGAATCCTTTTCATCAATTGATCGATCTTCAAGAATCTCAATCCACCGCCGAATCGTTTCATCAGGAAATACATCTTTTAGCATGGTATGCAAAATGGCATCACGAGAGGACGGGGCTGCGCTCGAGAGTTTTACAAAGTTCTGTCTGAGTAGGTCGACGATCGTCGTCATCACCTCTTCGCGAATTTCTCCGGCCAAAATCGCTTCCGGCGCTGCTTCCGCCTGCTCATCATCGTCCCAGGCTTGCTCCGAAAGCGGTTCTCGGGGAAAATCCTCTCGCCGAACGCCAAATCGTTCCAGCGTGTGTGACGTCACCGTCAACAGAACCTCCGGCGAAAATGGCTTGCTAATGATATCAACCACACTCGAATTCCGCAGATAGCGATCGTCTAGGTGCTCCCACTTGTTGGCCATAAACACGATCGGAATCGATTTAAGTGCGGTATCCTGTAGACATTGTGCTAGCAGCTGATAGCAGGCAACGTGTGGGGCAATAAAGCCAAGGAAAATCATATCTGCATGATCCTCCTTGGCTTTTCTAACCCCTTCCGCGCTATCGAGAAAAATGTCGACTCGATAACCTGCCTTCTTCAACACCTGGTCGATCAGCTTTAAGACGCCATAATTATCGTCGATTGCAATAATCAACGGTGTGGTCTGTTTGTCCACATTTTTCATCTCAAGACCACCCGGAGTTGTGCCTCGCGCCTTGACTTCTAGAACTTGATCCTTGACACTGACGTATTATCATATCGTTTGATTTAGAAGAAACGGATCCCTATGGACTGGGTACCCATCAACCGCCGCGACGCCGCGCTCCCAAAAAAAACAAGGCGTTCATCCCATCCGCGTTTTACGATATTTCTTGTTGTTATTGCTATGGCTTTTGTCGGACCATCATTTGCTCGGAATATATTTCTGAATGGCGTCAATATTGACACTGTGAGGAACCAAGATTTCGACAACGTCCAAGTTCGTGTTGATCAGAGCGGTAATATCTATATTTCCGCCCCCCAATACACGGTTCACCACGAGGGGGGGGCCAAATCAAGCACCCGAACGCCATCCGCAGCACTAATCAACGAACTCGGCGAGCGTTATTGGCTGATTTCGGAAGAAAATTATCCTGGAAAAGCTCAGTACGACGTCGATGTGGTGATTAACGGCACATGGATAAAAACGATTAGCTCTGGTTCTCCGCAGGTTATATTGGAAATCTCACGATTCCTTAGGTCCGGAGAAAATAAGGTCCAATTTATTGCGACAAAAAAGATCAGCGCCGAACGCTTAAGTGATTCTAGTAATCACTATCTAAAGGTCTACATCGGAACTGGTGATGAAAAAGATGGGGGAAACCTCTTCTTGACCAACCCGATGATCGAATACCAACGCAATGCGGCCGAAGTAAAAAACTTCCATAACGTGTTCCAATTGATCGCTGAATAACTCGTACGCCCCGTGAATTGACAGCCCCTTACCGAACTGTCTATCGTGCCAAGAGACCTGTCGCGACTTGATTATTCGACGTTCCGGAGAGATGGCCGAGTGGTCGAAGGCGCTCGCCTGCTAAGCGAGTGTGGGGTGGAAACGTCCCACCGAGGGTTCAAATCCCTCTCTCTCCGCCATTCGATCTTAACGTATCTGGTCATTGGGTGAGGCTATGAGCGACAAACAGCATGAGCATAAAATCAATCTCTCTATCGACGAGGGAACGTCCCAAGGTCGGTACGCGAATCTGGTCATGCTCTATTCAAATGCGACTGAGTTTGTTGTCGATTTCGCTACTCTCCAACCACAACAGCCACTCGCCAAGATACACTCACGTATTATCCTGAATCCGGTGCAAGCCAAGCGACTCGCCCATATGTTAGCCGATCAGATCAAACATTATGAACAAACCTTTGGTCCAATTCGGCAGTCCGAGGTGAAAACCGGACCTGAATCAGTGCAATAGAACTATCTCGGACTTCACGGAACGCTTGGCCGGCTAACGGCAGGTGATAGATGCCCATAGAAATTGTCGAATGGGGAAAGCTTTGCTAAACTGAATGAACAGCTGAGAGAAAAACCCGAGCAAAAAGACTCGGCCGTTTTCCACAAATGGTCGCGTCCTACCAACTTTCAACTGATTTTTTGTATCCCGAGCGAATGCTGGTTCATGCGCGATTTGGACCGAGAAATCGATGGCGATGAAATGCACTAAGTGTGGCGTAGCGATCAGCCCTCTGATGGGGTCCTGTGAAGCGTGTGGTGAACCGATCCCACACGATGATGAGCTGGGCTCACTAGGTGATACGGATCTTCCGGATCTCGATTTCGCCTTTGATATCCCCTCGTCATCGGAGCCAGATAAGTCCACCGGTCACGCCAATCACGCCTCATCAGCCCCATCCTCCCCACAGACTGATATCAATAACCTTTTTGAAGACTTATCAATGGAGTTTACCGATTCTTCTAGTGAGGAGTCGGAGCCACTATTCTCCAACTCCTCACCCTCTCAAGATGCACCTTTCCCAGAATTGAAACAGACCCGCGATCTTGCCGAGCAAAAACACCACACCGACATCCCCGATCATGCACCAAAAAATCTATCTGATTTAGGCGATCTCGATTTTTTGGGATCATTGCCCGATCTCCCAACATTCGATGCCGACCAGCAGACCCGCAGGAACAAAGAAGCGGCTCCCGCCCCAGCTCCGGGAAAATCGGCCCCCTCTCGTTCGAGTCGCGCAACCGACCAAGCGCCAACTGATCGTGCATGGTCGACTCTGCCGAACCTCAATGACGTGGTACGGTCTCTAGATCATGAGGAGATGGAAGACGAACCGAAGAAGACTTCGGACGCGATCGACGATCGCGGTCCATTGGCAATCGATCTGGAACAGTCCGAAATGCTTGATAAGCTCGATGGCGAATTTTTCCATGCGGCTAGCGGAGAAAAACCGGCTGCAAAAGCAACTCGTCAAGAGCCCACGCCCGCCCCTGTCGTTGTTCCTCGGAACGAGTCCGGGATGCGTGACCTTGGTGCAGATACCGATGAGCCGGTGGTTAGCTTAGCAGCCGAAGTATCCGCTGGAAGAAAAAAAATCGCCGTCATCAGTGGCGGTATCGTCGTCGGACTATTCCTGCTGTCGACGACACTGCTCCTGTTATCGACCTGCCACGATCAGGCCAAACAGATCTCGCAAATAAGATTCTCAGATTTAGGTGCAGCGTTTTCAGCTGAAACGGCTTCCCGCGTAGTTCGAATCGATCTTCCGCAATTTTTCGGTGGTTCGCCTACCCTCGAGCCGGGTCACGCCATCTCTAACGCTCATCAGGCGGCGCAATCCTATTCGATAAACGGGTATCTCACGGCAATCGCTATTCTCGAACAAGCCCGGCTGGCCAATCCTTACGATTTAACTATCCATGCCAATAGCGCCTCGCTTCACGCGTTGCTCGTTCTCGAGTTTGGCATCACCGAGCCACATCTCAAGGAGGCGTTAAAGTCTCTACAACGGCTCAAAAATCTTGATCAGCACGATTCACACCCCCCCTCGTTGATGACCGCAATCGCACTTGGGCTAACAGCCATGCTTGCAACCACACCCGCAGGTGGGCACGATCCGTCCCAAACGGTCCCGGCAAAACTGCTACTCAATGCGTATCAGGCTTACCGCCGTGGTGCTTACGAGGATGCATCCGTTCGCTTCGCCCAGATCCCTGCAACACCTGACGATGAGTCGATCTTTCAACTCCCACGTCTTAGCAGCATAACCCAACAGGTCCTCAGAGAGCCTGCAAAAGGCTTGGATCACATGATGAAACTGCGGGCCTTTCTGGCCGCCCATCCGAATTGCGAGACAGCTACTCTAGATCAGATTGAACTTGAAATGAATCAGCCCGAGCACGACCGCGTTAAAACACAACAGCAGCTGACTGGGCTGTTCGCAGCGCTCGAAAATGCCCCTTTCCTTCGCGCCCGCGCAGCATATCTCATGAGCCGCATTTTTGAGCGCGCAGGAAAACCGGTGGAGGCGGAGAAGGCCCTGGTTGAGGCCATGCAGCTGGATCCTCGCAAAGGGCTTTACACTTTTCGACTATCCCAACTTGCCACACAGGCTGGCAATAGCTCGAAATCAACCACCCTTCTTGAGCAAAGCATTTCGCGAATTGACACACCTCTCGCCGCGTTTTTGGACGCAACGCAAAACTATCGCGCGGCCAAAAATGGGGCAAAGGCAGCGGCAACGTTGCAACAAGCGCTTGACCGATCCCTGTCGTTTACGCCTGAGGCGTACGGGCTCTTAGGCCAACTGCTCGCTGAAGCGGGGAAAAGTGATGAAGCGATTGCCCAATGGCAAAAGGGTTGCGCAATGCGCGGATCTGAACCGCTCTCATGTACGAGTCTGATTTCAGCGTTAATTGCAAAAGATCAGTGGGATCAGGCACAGGAGATCGTCAACCAAGGCCTAAACCGATTCCCGAAAGACGCTGAGATGAACCACCTTCAGGGTCAACTGTTGATACACGGCGGCGACGCCAAAGCTGCACTTCGTTATTTTGAAACGGCCTATCGATTGCGTACGGATAATCTAGAAATTGCACTCAGCCTTGCGGACGGCTATACGCGGACCGGAAATCGGCGGCGGGCCACGACCTTACTACAAGGTGCTCTCGCATCCGCAACGGACAAACTTCAGGTTCGAATCCATCTTGCTGATCTCTACGAGCGGCAGCGCGAATGGGCAGCCGCGTTAGAGCAGCTGTTACTCATTGTCAAAGAACGGCCCACTGACGTAGCCTGGCTCACACGGGCGGCTCGTGTTGAAACGAATCTCAACCGATTCCAGCTCGCGACCCAAACCCTGCAAAAAGCTCTGGAGATGAATCGCGACTACGGCCCGATTTACCACGCCATGGGAATTCTCCTCGCACGGCAAACTCGATACCCAGACGCGGCGCTGCAGCTCAAGGATGCAAAACGCCTTATGCCAAAAGATCCTGAAGTGATTCTGGATCTTGCCATCGTATTGGAGAAAAATGGGCAAAACAGTAGTGCCAATGAAGAATACGCGGAAGCGCTTACACTCTCTCCAAAGTCGACCAAGGGTCGTTTAAGCTACGCCCGCTTTTCCGGTCAACAAAAGGAACAAGCACGGGCCTATCGGCTCTATCAGGAGCTGATTGATGAAAATCCCCGACAGATATCCCTACAACTCGAATTTGCTGACCTTTTGCTAAGAAATCGCGAATACAAACGGGCCCTGGAGTTGTTGACCAAATCACGCGGTCTGCAGCCGAAACGATTTCAAACAATCTTTAATATGGCGATCTGCTACGAAGAACTGGAGGAGCCAGCGAAAGCAATCCCACTTTTTCAGCAGGCGCTAAAGTTAAATCCTCGATCGATCGATAGCTATTATCGTCTGGGGCGACTTTACAAAGATCAGAATCAGCTAGGTCTGGCAACTCAGTATTTGGAACGCTTCTTGAGACTCGCCCCCGATGCCGACCCTAGGATCGAAGAGATTGCCACCGAGCTCGATTATCTTCGTCAGCGTTCCGGACGCTAATGATCTGAGGTCCAGAGTGAAACCGCTCCAACACCATTCTTATGCACCGAAACTATCGTCCCTAACTTCTTGGAGTGGCTTGCAAGTTCCATCAATTTGGAGTTTGCGTCAGTTTCAGCAAATAGCTTCGGCTGAAATAAGACTTCCGCGTTGAAGACATTGATCGGTATCGCCTCCGCAGATATCGCACGATCTTGGTTAAACGCTACCCGAGCAATTAGCCCCCAGCGCGCCACGTTGCTATAGGAACCAAACAACCCGTTCCCCAGCGAATAATAAACGGGGACACCATCAATCACCTCGATCCCCTGGACAACATGGGGATGATGTCCAATCACCAGGTCAGCGCCCGCCGACACTGCAATCCTCGCCAACGACCGCTGATAGGGTTTCGCGGCAACCTGCTTTTCGGACCCCCAATGAAACGCCACAATGACAATATCGACCTTTTTTGCCAACTGCCGCACGTCATCTCGGACAAAATGTTCGTGCCCAAATACAGTCCCCGGCCCTGACGGAGTCGCCCAAAAGGCTTCCGGATAAGTCAAACTATATGACAAAAATCCGATGGTACGGCCGCCGCGGGTCAATATCGCAGGCTTCCGAGCCTCGTCCAGATTCTCTCCCGCACCAGCGTAATCGACCCCGGCGGCTTTCAAGTGTTGTATCGTTTCCAGAAGTCCGGAAGGACCCTGATCCAGCGTATGGTTATTGCCCAATGATACCAGTTCAACGCCCGCATGCTTGAGTATGGCCGCCACCGACGGTCGCATCCGAAAAACAAACTGTTTACCTTGATACGGGATGCCACCTTCCGCAATCGGCCCTTCCAGGTTTCCAATGGTAAAATTGGCCGAGCGGAGTTGCGTACGCAATCCTATAAATGGGTAATCATTCCCATTTGGAAGGAGAAACTCGTCGACGTGGGGCGTGAAGGCGATATCTCCAATCGCCTGAATCACCAACGGTTCCAAAAACGCCGTCTTCGGCTCACCACCCAACGCGCCTTTCGTAATAAACAGGAACGAGAGCGTTCCCCAAAACGTCCGATTTCTCTTGAATTGCATTTCCAGTCACTACACCTCGACATTGTAGACTTCAATGCGGATCAATATCGGTCTTCGTTGCATTGGAGCCTTGCCGCCATAAGTTGATCGAAATTCAAGCTGCATGCTATGAGCGACAGAGGAACGGGTTCCGGAGGAGTGGCCGAGCGGTCTATGGCGGCGGTCTTGAAAACCGTTGTACCGAAAGGTACCGGGGGTTCGAATCCCTCCTCCTCCGCAGCTACAATGAAATCGAGTCAGGGTGTTCCCTACGATAGTCGAAACAGTATTCAACTTTACGGTGTGAACCTTTCCCCTCTCAGGTATGCCCATCAATGACATACGTGATCGCGTATAAATTCAATTTATACGTTAATGCGTATATTTACATATTATACGCTATCGCGTATAAATTAGGACGAACAAGAAAGGGGCACTTTGATGAAACAAATCGCCCGTACTGCAAGTCAAATCGGTACTATTATCCGTCGTGAGCGTCGTCGCCTTAATCTAACGCAGGGGGAATTAGGGGTAAAAATTAAACTGCGCCAGGCAACGATTTCCAAGCTGGAGGCAGGAGAGCCCGCAACTCAACTTAGCACTTTGCTGAATGCTCTTGCTGCTCTCAATCTTGAGATCATCATCCAACCTCGCGTCAAGACGTCATCAAGGGACATTGAGGCAATCTTTTGATGGCACGTTCACGCATCCGTATACCGCTTAATATTTTTCTGAACGGTAGACTTGTCGGACGACTGATGCGACAGACTAGTGGTGCAATCAACTTTCAATATGATGAGTCGTGGCTTACATGGGAGTACGCCCTACCGGTTTCTCTTTCACTGCCTTTACGTGAGGATCGTTATACCGGCAGCGCCGTTATTGCGGTTTTTGATAATTTGCTTCCCGACAACGAGCAGATTCGCCGCCGTCTGGCCGACCGCACCAAAGCTGCGGGCTATGACGCCTACAGCCTCTTAGCGGCTATCGGTAGAGATTGTGTCGGTGCGCTGCAGTTCCTGCCCGATGGAGTAGAGCCTGGACCAGTCGGACAGATTGTTGGACGCTCTATCACTTCCAAAAAAATCTCACGTGCCCTAGGCGATTTGAAGAACTCTCCTCTCGGCGTCTCTATCGAAAACGAGTTTCGCATTTCAATCGCTGGCGCTCAGGAAAAGACTGCCCTTCTCTATTGGAAAAAGCGCTGGCACCTGCCTCAAGGAACCACGGCCACTACTCATATTCTGAAGCCTCAGATCGGGAACCCAGATCTCTCCCAAAGCGTGGAGAATGAACATTTATGCATGAAGCTTACCGCCGCTCTCGGTCTTCCGACAGCCAAAACGGCTATAGAAGAATTCGAAGGAAAGCGCGTTCTTGTCGTGGAGCGATTCGATCGTGCTTGGACACGTGACAAACGTCTGTTGCGTTTACCGCAGGAGGACTGTTGTCAGGCGTTGTCCATACCTTCGACGCTGAAATATGAATCAGACGGCGGCCCTGGTATT